>JAABVA010001127.1_pt1 | contig 29402 bp, 28 predicted proteins | sample 5560331 | NCBI WGS metagenome assembly JAABVA01 (sample SAMN12812661, study PRJNA571458) | rock metagenome | isolation source: Antarctica rocks | place: Antarctica: Victoria Land, Mt New Zealand sud | collected 2016-01-07 | reverse complement strand
GCTGGCGTCGTCTCTTGGTTCGCTGGGAAAAGCTCGGTGAGACGTATCAAGCCTTTTTGCAGTTGGCCTGTGGACTCATCTGTTTTCATTACACCTCTCATGTCTAGGTTTTCGGATAAGGTCTAATTTGTGCCATGAGGAAAGAGGAAGGCTCCACTTTTTCAGCTCTTTTGAGTTGGAAATAGGTGCTGGTGAATTCGTTCACGTCCAAATAGCAATTTTTTGAGATTATTCAGCAGGGAACACGCTCGCAAAATCGTGATAAGGGAGAACTTCAGGTTCTACAGCCTCTGCTTGCCAAGTATACTTGTACCACCTCATCACTGTAGGCACTGCACGAAAGAGCTTCTACGGTTCAGAGAAAATCTGCTATAATTATGCTATCAATCACACAAGAGAGGGGACATCAATGGACGAAATGAAACCATCTCAACGGACAGTAACAGCGGCCTATGGAGCAGCTTTTCTCTTTGCCATTCATCTTGTCACCTATTTTATTGCTCCTATCCGCGACGTGACAACGAGCAGTTCAGTGATCGGGGCTGAGTTGCTTGCGCTTCTGGCTGTTGCGGAGCATCTCATCCTCTTCCCGGTCATCGCGGTACTTCCCGTACCAAGGTGGGCACGAGCAGTTGGCTATGGCTGGCTTGTCCTCGACATTGCCACACATGTTATGCAACTCAACGGGGCAGCCAAACTGACGTATCTCTCGCTGCGCTATGAGGCCAATATTGCCGCTGCCCTCTGGATCGCTTCAGCATCCTGGCAGACAACAGGGGCGGCGTGTCATCGGGGTAATCGTGGCTCTCGACCTTGCTGTGTATTCATTCATTGCGTTCCTTCCTTTGACCTTTTTTGTCCTCGTTCCTTCACTCGTCTTGCTTCCGCTCTGGTTTGTTCTCGTGGGACGCTTTCTCGCACGAGATGGCCTTCAACGGGACCGCATTTCGATGCCGTTTGAGCAAGGACCTCCTGTAGATATGGGAAAGGAGAGATAATCGATTTCCCATTTCTCTTGACATACTTCCCTTGCTACCGTTATCATGTCATTAACTACTGACATGTTCTATGAAAAGAGAAGAGTTCAAGATGACACAAACGCTTAATGCGATTGCCATCAAAGCCAAATTGTTTCGTGGCTTTTCAGATCGGTCGCGTCTGTTGATCTTAGAAGCCTTACGGACTGGACCACTGACGGTTGGAACTCTTGTCGAGAAAACAGGCTTGAGTCGAACCAATGTCTCCAATCATCTGCGCTGTCTGTCGGATTGTGATCTGGTCATTTCTGCCTCGCAAGGACGCTACACGCACTATCAACTCAGTGATTCGCGGGTCGCGAAACTCCTTGAGCTGGCCGATGAACTCCTCACTGACGTTGCACATGGGGTGTATGCATGTACGCGATACGAGCAGACAGAGGAGGGATGCTGCTGATGGCCCGACACCTTCCCATCTTCAACGATGCGCCTGTCGCGCACTCCACACCCACACGAACAAGCGATGTGCGTCAGGGAGTGTGGATTGAACTGGTCACGATTGTGTGGATGATCATTGAGGCAAGTATCGCCATCACAGTTGGCTTCGCTACGCGCAGCGTCTCGCTACAAGGTTTTGGCCTTGACAGCATCGTCGAGCTGATTGCAGGCGGGATACTGCTCTGGCGTCTGCTGGTTGAGCAACGAGGTGGCTCTGCCGAGCGCATTGAACAGGCTGAACGGCGTGCTTCTTGGGTCACTGCTCTCAGCCTGTTCGCTCTCTCCGTCTACATCGTTGGTGAGAGTGCCTTGACCTTCCTGACCCGAACCAGACCGGAATCGTCTTGGTGGGGGATCGGTTTAGCTATCGCTGCGGCGATTCTCATGCCCCTCTTGTGGCAAGGCAAGCTCCGAGTTGCCAGGCGCATCGGGAGTGCTGCTCTCAAAGCTGATGCGGCCTGTAGTGTGACCTGCGCCTATATGTCTCTCACCTTGCTTCTTGGCCTCCTCCTGAACCGCTTTTTTGGGTGGTGGTGGGCTGATCCCTTGGCTGCTCTAGTTCTCGTCTACTTCCTCGTGCAAGAAGGACGTGAAGCCCTGCACGAAGCCCGGACTGGAGAAACGTGCAGTTGTGGCGACGATGATTGTTGTGAGCCATAGGGGAGGTGTCTTGTGACAGAAGGATCGCTGCTCAAACGAGGCTTACTGCTCGAATATGTGACGCTTGGCTGGAATGTGGTTGGCGTCGTTCTTGTGGTCATCGCAGCATACATTGCTCGTTCCGTCGCCTTAGCTGGCTTCGGGCTGGATTCCCTGATCGAAATCTTCGCCTCAGTAGTGGTGGTGTGGCAACTCACTGGCGTGAACCAACATCGTGAGCGCATGGCACTTCGTCTCATCGGGAGTGCGTTCATTGCGCTGGTCATCTACATTGTGGCACAACTGATCTTCAGATTCGTCACGGGAACGCATGCGGTCACGTCACTGGGTGGCATTGTCTGGATTGCCGCGACCTTTCTGACCATGCTTCTCCTCTCCTTTGGCAAACGGACGACAGGGCAACAGTTGAAGAATGAGGTCTTGCTCACGGAAGGGCGCGTGACGCTGGTTGATGCGTATCTCGCAGGAGCGGTACTCGTAGGACTCCTGCTCAACGCGCTCTTTGGCTGGTGGTGGGCTGATCCGCTCGCATCTCTCGTCATTGTCTACTACGGCATCAGAGAAGCGATTCATGCACTTCGCGAAAGTGCCGCTCAGCACGAGTAGCAGTCCTGCATGGACAGAGACATGCATTCCCTTCATGTGAAGGAAAAAGAATCATCGAAGAAAAGGTATGAAATGTTGCCACTTTTATTCGCTCTTGGTTTGCTGGTGATAGGAGTTATTCTGCTCTTGCTTGGGGCCGAGTGGTTTCTTGATGGGGCAAACGATCTTGCGCGGTCTCTCGGTGTGAGTGCGCTAGTCCTTGGAGTACTGCTTGCTGGACTGGAACCCGAAGAGATGCTCACCGCCGCTATTGCTTCGGCTCGCGGTGCTCCAGCACTCGCGGTTGGCAACGTCATTGGCACCAATGTCACTATTGTTACTGCTGCTCTTGGTCTCTCGGCCCTTCTCTTTCCCATGACTATCGACCGGAGCGTGCGACGACAAGCTTTGATTGCGACTCTCGTGTCGATCATCCCCATTGTGCTCCTTTTTCTGGGAGTCATCACTCAACTGGAAGGGGTGTTTCTGCTCATGGTGTTTGTGGGCTACACGATCTTCTTGTTTCGGACAGACCGGGAGGCGGTCAAGCGCATGGCCGAGTCTGAAGGCGACGACGATGATGATGACGTCCAGGAATCGCATGTGCGCCCCCGTCTGCATTGGAAACCTGTCCTGCTGACCATTGGAGGATTGGCTGCAATGGCTGCGGGTGGTCCAGCTATTGTGGAGGGTGCCCTTCGTCTCGCTGGGATCATTGGACTGAGCCAGGGGGTTGTCGGAGCCACTATCGTATCACTTGGAACGGGGGCAGAGATGATTGCGTTGGGAGTGAGTGCAGCACGTAAGAAACGCTCCGATATCCTGGTGGGTGGTATCCTTGGTTCGTTTGCCTACAATCTCCTTGTGACTCTTGGGCTTGCAGCCACTATTCACGCCATTCCAGTTGACCCCCATGTGACCTTTATCGCTTTACCTGTCATGGTCGTGGTTCACCTTGTGCTTCTGGCTCTTGTCTGGTATGGGAAGATCTCTCGCGTGATGGGTGGTCTTCTCGTCGGGACCTATATTGCCTATCTCATCGCAGTAGTTCTGGCCTAGAATCCGAGTAGTGAGCATGATGGGGTACATCTCTATGGGTGTTTCTTGTGAATGCGTACCATCCAGTCGTCACATTTTCGCCCCTGGGTACGTACTATACATACGCCATATGGATATGTTTTACCAGTGAGGAGCGAAGCGTGCAGCAAAAGCGACAGAAGCCTGTCAATCACTCTATAGAAGGGACCTCCTTTCCTATCGTAGAGCAAGCACAACAGGAAGTTATGAGGAGCCGTGTACCTTGGTATCGCGCCTCGAAACGTACACATATCTTCATTGTGTTTTACTTTGTGGAGTTTCTCCTCTTCTCGCTGCTTGCGTGGTTTGTTCACATTCATCCGGTAATCCCCCTCGATGTTGCCATCACGCGAGAGTTTCAGGAGAATCAATCCCCATGGTTGCGAAGCGCCATGATCGCTGTCAATTATCTTGGGTTTCACATCCTCGTCTTTTCCGCTCTCATTCTCGGTGCGGCAATCGTGTTCTGGATGATGCGCCTGCGCCTAGAAGCACTCTTCGTCGTCGCTCTTTCGGTTCTCAATTCTGTCGTGAATGTAGGCATCAAGGTGCTGGTGAATCGGCCACGCCCAAACGCCAAACTCGTTGAGATTATTCAGTATGCAGGTGGGCAAAGCTTTCCAAGTGGTCATGTCATGTCGTATGTCGCATTCTTCGGCTTGCTCTTTTCGTTGGGAATCATTCTCCTCAAGAGAGACCGTTGGTGGCATTACGTGGTACTTCTCGTTCCAGCACTGTTTGTCGTACTCGTTGGACCCGCACGCATTTATGTTGGTGATCATTGGGCCAGTGATGTCTTAGGTGCGTATCTCTTAGGAAGCCTCCTGCTTGGCATTACGCTTTGGATATATCTCGTATTGAAATCCAGAGGGGTATTGAGCACGAAGATGGGATCAGGCAAGATGCTTGTTGATCCCGTTTCTCCAAATGCGAATCCGGAAAAGAGAGCGTAGACCGAGTACAGCACTTACACAACAAATATGCCATACAAGATATTTTTTTGTTTGCAAGGAATGGTCGAGGGGATTGTATGACGAATGCTGCTCATACCACCTCTTTTTCATACAGGCGGTGAACCACCTTCAACCAGTGAACGCAGGAGTTGCTGACGATCCACAAATCCCAGCGGCATTCCTCCCTCATCCACCACTACCAGGCGTTTGATCTGATGGGCTAGCATAAGACGGACCGCCTCCGCCACAGGTGTTGCAGGGGTCACCGCAATGAGATGGGGTCGCATGACCTGTTGCGCTGTGAGTGGACCTGAAGTCGCCCGACGACGAAAAAGCTCCTCAGGAATGTTGAGGGAGAAGCGACCAGCAAGCGCAAAAATGGGGTTACGACGACCTGCTCGTCCCTGTGATGAGAGCAGATCGCGGTCGCCAATCACTCCCAATGCCTTACCATCATGATTGATAACAATTACTCGGCGCAGTGGGGTTGCTTGCACCTGGCGCATTATTTCGGAGAGCGGCATTTCCGTCGCCACCAGTGGAACCTGAGAGAGCAGTGCCTCACCTACTCTCTGAGGGTGCCCCACCTGGCGTGCTTGCAGCTTCGGTTCCTTGTCTGGCATCAGAGTGGAAACTTCAGGTGGTTCTACATAGGAGCGCAAGAGCGTTGTTTGATCGATCATCCCCACGAGCCTCTCGTCTGCATCGACGACTGGCATACGTGTGATATGCTGTGAGACCATCCAATGGGCAGCAGCATCCATAGTAATATCCCCCTTCACCACGAGTGGACGCCGAATCATCACATCTCCAGCAGTTTTTTTGGCAGTGAAGAGCTGGCGCAAGTACTGTCCAAGCTGATCAGCACTCTTCATATGTTGTAGTTCAAGATGGCGGAAGGTATCATCTTGAGCTAAGAGGTGACCAAGCGTGATGATACCGAGTACATGTTGCTGCTCATCTGTAACAACTAACATCTTGACGCCGTGTTCGATCAGTTGACTAATCACCTCTGACAGGGGAGTTTGTGACATAATTGTCGCAACCTCTATTGACATCAGGGTACTCACTTGGTACTGAGAGGCAAATGGTCGCACCAGCAAAACGGCACACGGAGCCTCATTGGCAATCTTGCGGGCCGTTCCACCGGTGATTGGACTCCACGGGCGTTCCTGGCCTGTCGCACCCAGGATCAGCAAATCAATGTCGTCCTCTCGTGCAAAGGTGGTAATGACGCTACTGGCGGAGCCTTCACGGGTGATCGTTTCCACGCTAAGTCCAGCAAGATGACTCTGAGCCGTTGCAAGCGTTTGCACCTGCTGAAAGTAGGTTGTCCAGTTCCAGGGTGCCGCATTGGAAGAAGTCGCTGTAGGAACAGTAGCAGGGCTGGCAGTCGGCGCTGCCTTCGGGCCTTCGACGACAGAGAGCGTATGGAGCGTTGCCCCGAGCGATTTTGCCATGTGTAGCCCTACATGAAACGCTTGCCAACTCAGCGGTGAACCATCCAGAGCAACGAGCAGATTTTTGAAGAGCGATTTCCCTAGTGTTGAGCGTATGACCAGTGTGCTGCACAATGCGTGGCTCACCAATTTATCAGCGGTGCTTCCCAGGAATGCTCCCCAGACGCCGGAATGCCCTTGATAGCCCAATATCAGTAAATCACAATGCTGCTCTTGAATGTAATTGAGTATCACCTGCCCTTCGTGACCACTCAACACGGCACATCTGAGCTGTACACCTCGCCGTTTGGCATGCTCACGAAGAGGGGCCTGATGTGCATCATAGTAGGTGAGTGCTGCCGAATGCTCACGTGTGTTTTCGTCGTGGGTCGCCACATAGCGTGGTGGTGTCTCCTCGACAGAAAGAATATCGAGTTGTGCCGAAAGCAGGGCTGCGAGTTCGATAGCAGCTTCTGCTGCCCACTGTGAGCTTTCTGAACCATCTATCGCTACAAGGATCTGCTGAAACATGGCGGTTACCTCCTACCGTTTAAATGGCACGCAGTATCAAGACAATGATAACGATCAGAAAAATGTACGCCACATATTGATTGATGTTGCCCGATTGAATGATACGCGCTCGCTGTGTCACCGCTCTCACTGTATTCACTACAGGCTGATAGAGTGTGCGTTCAAAAGGAGGCGGAATCTCTTGCTGATAGGTGATGCGCCCTTCACGATGACGCGCGGCAGCCGCATCAGCGACCGTACTGGCACGCGAGCGATAGAGGCCGTTGAAAATGATGCGGATCGGGTTGCTATAGGCCAGGTCCGTATAGGTCATCGCCGCTGTGAAATGCGGAATACCGCCAGCCCAGACGGGGCCAACACGACGAACACCCAGAGGACGTATCAGACGCACCGCGAGAACAACAATTCCAATCAGCAGAAGTTCCGCCAGGAAGAGATAGGTGGGAGAATCAATCGTTGAAAAGGCGGGGGCTGCAATCACTACCAGACCATTGATGGGCAATAGTCCTCGGAAGAGTCCACCGCCGAGGGTCACAAGCGGCGCGTAGCTTCCCGGATGATTCGTAAAGAGTGGTGGCACAACTTGATTGAGCACACTTTGACCAATCACTAGAGTAGTGACACGATCTAATGCAGGAATCACCAGCGTTGGTAGGACACCTAGTGCCAGGCAAGTCAGCGCCAGGAAGCCCATTGCTATCCGCATGCTGAATGGAGATTCATGCGCTGTTGCCGCCTCTTTGCTATGCGGCAATGCCAGAAAGGTGACAGCACTTGCCCGCACAAAGGCAGTCACGGCGATAGCTGCTGTGAGAGCTAACATGCCACCAGAGAACGCGAACACGATTTTCGCCAAGGTATCTGGAATCGCAAAGCTCTGAAGTAGGGTCTCCAACAACATCCATTCGCTAATGTAACCGTTCAACGGAGGAACCGCCGAGATAGCAAGGGCCGCGATGATGAAGCAGAAGGCGGTCCAGGGCATTAGGCGAATGAGTCCGCCCAGTTTTGCCAGTTCGCTGCTCCCTGTGGCACGGTGAACCGACCCGGCACACAGAAACAATAAGCTTTTGTAGGCGGCGTGATTGAGCATGTGATAGAGCGTTACAATGGCAGCGATGGCAGCGAGTGCTATCAGATGATAGGTCTGAAATGTCAGTGTCGCGCCAATGCTGGCAAGCAGAATACCCATGTTCTCGACACTGGAGTAGGCAAGGATACGTTTGAGGTCCTTTTGCACCACGGAATAGAGAATGCCAACAAGGGCAGTTACCGCGCCCAAGCTCAGCACAAGCAGCCCCCACCAGAGTGGTACGACGCCTTGACCACCCAGGAAATCGAGCAGAAAGCGCAGTAAACCATAGATGCCGAGATTGATCAGCACTCCTGAAAGCAGTGCAGAGATGTGATCAGGAGCTGCACGGTATGCTTCAGGCATCCACAATTGGAGTGGGAGCACTCCCACCTTCGCGCCAAAGCCGAAGAAGGCAAGCAGGAAGACAGCACTCCGTAGCGGTACTGACAGTGTGGCTGCCCCAGCACGTAGTGCTTCATAGCCAAAGCTTCCTGAGACCTGATAGAGTAGCAGAAAAGCGATCAGAATGCCAATCGTGCCCAGTTCACTGATCATGAGCATCAGATAGCCGGAGCGGATGGTCTCCCTCTCTTCGTAGTCAAAGTTGACCAGAATGTAGCTAAGAAAGGCCATCGCTTCCCATGCCATCAGGAGCACAATCATATCAGAAGCCGAGACGATCAGCACCAGGGACAGCAGTAAGAGATTGAGGAGTGCCCCGAAGCTACTGACGCGCTGACCCTTTCTACCGCTCAAGTAGCCAATGGAGTAGACTGCAATGGGCAGTGAGATGAGTCCAATGACCAGCAGGAAAAACGCCGAAAGCATATCCAAACGCAGAGTCAATGCCCCGAAGGGCAAGTTGGTATCGAGGCTGCCAGAAGGTGCGGATGCTCCACTTAGTACGCCAATGCCTGTTATCATCGCTGCGATGCTTCCCAGTCCTGCACAGATTGCAGCAGCAAGAGTGCTGCTACGTGCCTGTCGAAGCAAGAGAGGCAGGATACTACCCACAACGTACAGAGCGAGCATAGTCCAGAAAACGATACCTGGCAAGAGATTCCAATCCATCACGATAGCTCCTTCGGTGTCAACAAGTACAGAGGACGACTCATTCTCACATGTGCTGTACGTTCATGCATACGTTGCTCGACGCGACCAAGTGCAAGCAAGAGTCCGTGAATGAGCGTCAAAGGCGAGGGTGGGCATCCGGGAATGAACACATCAATGGGTAGAACTTCTCCCACACCACCCCGCGAGAACGCGCTCGGACCAAAGATACCACCACTACACGCACAGGCTCCTACGGCTACAACCAGGCGCGGATCGGGCATCGCCTCGTAGGTCTTCCGTAATGGGTCTTCCATCGCTCGTGTCATCGATCCTGTCACGAGCAACAAATCGGCATGGCGTGGCGAGGTCGTGATGAAGAGTCCCAGGCGGTGAATGTCATAATAGGGACTTGTGAGCAACTTTATCTCCGACTCACAGGCGTTGCAAGAGCCTGCATCCACGTGTCGGATGTGCAGTGACCCTGCAAAGAGACGTTGCACACGAGCTTTGAGACGTTCAGCCGCATCTCTCGTTGCATCGTCAAGCATATCGTCCATTTTAGTACTCCTTCCCATTCTCACGTTCTTCATCGGGCGTGGGCAAGAACAGCGAGACATCAAGGAGGTCTTCGCGCTTCCTTGCTGCCAGTTCATAGTCTGCTGTCATCCGCAGTGCGTCCTCGGGACAGGCCGTTACACATAAGCCGCACATGATGCAGCGAGTATAGTCAAGGGTGAGTTGCTGCACCTCTTCATAGGTCATCCCCTCTTCCTTGTTTACACTATCCAGCGTATTCAGCGCACCAGGAAGGCATACCTGCACGCAGGCGTTGCAGCCTTGGTCAGCCATACAACGGTTGGCGTCGATGATGGGCCTGCCGCGAAAACCTTCCGGCATCTGTTCCTGTACAGTGGGGTAACGCGTCGTCACCACACCTGTACGCAGCCCTCTACGCACCCACGAAAACACCATAGCTCGGTCCTCCTCTAGCTAGCAATCAGCTCCAGCGAACGAGAGTCCGAAACTCTGCTCGATCACGGGAAAATCTGTCAGAATATTATGACCAGGGATAGCGATAGGAAATGCATGCCAGTTGGCAAACGATGCTGGACGCACACGGTAGCGTTGCAGTGTTCCATCCTCCCCGACGAGAATCCAGTGCATGCTTTCACCTCGCGGCGACTCTGCCCAACCGAGTGCTGACCTTCCTGGGGGAAGCGACTCTATCGGCGTGTGAACAGAACCAGAAGGCAGGTGCTCTAATACGCGCCCGATGATGTGGAGCGACTGCATCGTTTCTTCCAGGCGCAGACGAGCGCGAGCGAATGCATCGCCTTCATGCAGCACTGGAACGTCAAAATCCACCTCTCCATAGGCGGCATAGGGATGATCGCGGCGCAGGTCTCGATCAAGTCCAGAAGCACGCCCGATAGGACCAATGGCACCAAAGGCCCGTGCATCTTCTGACGTGAGGATGCCTGTTGCCTCCAAGCGATCCAGGTGCGAGGGCGAGTTCAGTAATAAGTGGCGAAGTGCTTCTATGTCACGGCGTAGTGTGACCATAAATCCACTCATGGCCTCTTGTTCCTTCGCTGGTACGTCTCGGCTCAACCCACCTGGAATATTCATCCCGAAGAGATAACGATGCCCACTAAGCCGTGCGTTCAATCGCAGTAGACGCTCTTTTAAGATGTCAAACTGGGCCTGCCCGACCACCAGACCAGTCGCCTGACAGAGGTCAGCTTGATAGCCCAGGTGATTGTAAAGCCGTTCTAGTTCAGCAAATAGCGTGCGCAGGAAGCGAGTACGCGGCGGTGCCTCTCTGCCAGCAACACGCTCTAGTGCCTGACAGAGTGCCAGAGAGTGAGCGAAAGCACTTGTGCCGGAGATGCGTTCAGCAACGAGCGGGAGCAGCTCTAGCGGGAGACCCTCAGCGCGTTTCTCCACACCGCGATGTTTGTAGAAGAGTTGTAGACGCATATCTATGATCTCCTCGCCTACTGTCCGCAGCGTGTAATGCCCTGACTCAACGACGCCGGAGCGCACTGGCCCCAATGGATAATCGACAACGCCAACAGGAGCCCCTTCGAGCATGAAATGACGTGGCTCTCCTCCTTGAACCTGCTGTGCCCACGTAAATGCTGACCGACGGGGATACACATCGTCAGGCCAATCAGGTGGGAGACGCAAGCGGTGGAGTGCTGGGTGTCCCTGCGGTAGCAGACCCAGTTCCTCCCAGACTTCGCGTTCATACCAGTCTGCTGCTGGCAACTCATTCAGCAGAGAGGGAAATGTCCGCGTCTGCTCGTCAAAGTCAACGCGTAGATGCACCCAGATGTGCTCAGCGTCGAGGGCAAAGAAAAGGTGAAGTTGAGTGGTGTCATGCCCTGAGTCCAAGCCAAACAGGTCCGCGAATGTTGCGCTGAACTCCTGTTGCAGCGTGTGTACCGCTTGTAGGAGAGCTTCTGGCGGCAGATCAATGACAATTTCATCCGAAAAAGGTTGTGCTGTCTTCAGCTGTTCAGCACCATAGACAGCAGAGAGGCGTGTACGAATATCTCCTCCATCACTCATCGACCTGTTCCTCCTAATACGGCAGCCGCTTGATGCAGCAGATCGCTGAGCGGAGTGGGAATGAATACGCCCAGGCCCACAACCAGCACCACACTCAAGCCCATTGCAAGCAGACTCAAGTAGCTGATCTCTCCGGGTTTTATCGCTGTATTGACGTTGCCGAAGACCATGCCATTGATAGAGAAGAGAAAGCCCACAAAGATGAGGGCGACCAACACGAGCATCGCAATCGCCTCCACTGTATACCCCTGGCGGAAACCCGCACTGAGAATGCTGAATTCACTGACAAACACACCGAACGGTGGTGAGCCTGTAAGTGCCAGGCCACCCACAAGCAACATGGTCCCAGTCACCGGCATGAGTTTGATAATCCCCGAAACACGGCTGATGTCTTTCGTCTCGTATTTCAATAGCACCTGACCACTGGCAAAGAACATGAGCGATTTGGTGATGGCGTGGTTGAGTATCTGGAGCAATGCACCGTAGAAACCGAGCGCACCCCCGAAGGCGACGCCGATGGCAATAATCCCCATATGCTCGACACTGGAGTAGGCAAGAAGGCGTTTGTAATCACGCTGCTGGAAGATGAGCAACGTGGCAATCACCAGCGAGAGCAAGCCAAACGCCAACAGGAGTGCGGTCGGATAGGCATGTCCGAGTGAAGGAACGCCCAGGGCATAGAAACGCAGGATGCCGTACATCGCGCAATTAAGGAGCACACCGGAGAGCATGGCACTGATGGGGCTGGGAGCCTCACTATGAGCATCTGGTAACCAGGTGTGCATGGGAGCCAGGCCAGCCTTCGTCCCGTACCCGACGACGATGAAAAGGAAAGCCAGGCGCATCACACCTGGGTTGAGCCGTGCCGCCACGGGAGCTAACACTGACCAGTTGAGGTCATAGCTGGTCCCTAGCACCTGTACCGCTGAGTAATAGGCGAGAATGGTACCGAAAAGAGCGAGGGCAATGCCGACCGAACCGATGATGACGTATTTCCAGGCTGCCTCTAGCGACTCACGCGTGCCATAAAAACTCACGAGAAAGAGCGAGGCCAGCGTTGTTCCTTCAATAGCGATCCATAGGACACCCAGGCTGTTGCTGATCGGAACGACCAGCATGCTAAAGACAAACAGGTGAAACAGGACGTAGTACCGTTTGAGATGCCGCAAGCCTTCGCCCTGCGTTACATCTTGCTCACGCATATCTTCACGCAGGTACCCCACTGAATAGAGAGCTGCCGTGAAGCTCACGAAAGCAATCACAAGCACGGTCACCGCACTGAGTGCGTCGGCGTAGAGCCAGTTCGAGAACTCACTGGTGTGACCGGTGAGCACAACCTGATGAGCTATCAATCCTGCCAGGACCAGCGTCATAGCGGTACCGATAACCGTTGCCGATTCCATCCATCTTCGGCTCGGTGCAAGCAAGCATATTATGCATAGCAGCAAAGGTACCAGCAGTAAGAGAACGAGCGTCATGGCTAGTTATCCTTTCAAACGGCGTAGGTCGGCTGTATCTGCCGTGAGCATCTCACGCTGAATGAGTGTCACCAGCAGACTCATGACAATAACGGCAATCAGAATATCGAAGAGAATGCCAAACTCAACAATCAAGGGCATACCATAGGCGATAGCGATTGCTCCTGAAAACAAGCCATTCTCAATCGTCAGCAGCCCGATGACTTGTGTGATGGCATGTCGTCGACTGCTGAGGAGAAATAGCCCGATCAAGACCATTGCGATAGAAATCGCTAAGGGCGGTTCGTTTAGGAATGTGCCAGGTATCACGACAGCAGGCGACGTGAAGAAAGCAAGCAACGTTAACAAGCCACACACGAGTAGCGAGGCGGGAATATTGAGGTAGGGGCGCATTTCTCGCATGACAGAGAGTCGATTGGTCGCATGGCGTAGAAGCCAGACGACAGCACCACACTTTACGAGTAATGTCAACACCGCAACAATATAGAGATCGATATTGTTCGTGAAGTATCCTACCACAACGGCTACCAGTACCAGCACGAATGATTGGATCGCATATGCTTGAATGGCTTGGGGGATGAGTCGTGCAGCAACCGTACCGAAGGCGGTCAACAACAACAATGCTCCCAGTATCTGCAATAGTTGTACCGCGACAACAGGTGGCGTCCCGACAAATGTCTCTACCAACGTTATTGAAGAGAAAGGATAGAGAGACATGATTACTCCTTTTAGCAATGAAACAGAACGGCAGGAGAACAGCACAAACGCGTGAACGGCAAATATCAACCTGGGTGTATTAGATAAAAGGTAATGATAGCTAAGCCAGCGAGAATGAATGCAGTACCGAGAAACTCAGGAATACGGAAAAATCGCCACTTGGCTATTGTTGACTCGATCACAACGATCACGCCGCAGATGACGAACATTTTGAGCAGCAGTGTTGCCAGTGCGATGAGCAGCGTCAGAATCGTTGTGCCTCCTTCGGGTGCCAATCCCCAGGGAGCCGTGAGCACGTTGAGCAGGATGGTAAGCAGCACAAAGAAGCGCATTGCGCTACCCCATTCCATGAGCGCCAACTCCTGACCCGAGTACTCGAGTGTGCGTGATGCCTCGATCATGGAAAGCTCAAAGGTGCTAGCGGGATTATCGACCGGAATGCGCCCAGTCTCCGCCAGAATGACCATGAACAGTGCTGCCGCTAGGAGCCAGTGCGCGGGATTGTACAAGTAAGCGACTGAGATGAGCGTCTGATTGACGACGAAAGGAATGGTGGCCTGTGCAATCAGGGCAACCGTGAAGAGCACGAGGATGACTACCGGCTCTGCCAGGAAAGAGACCACCCGAGAGCGGCTGCTTCCCATGCCGCCAAAGGTGCTGGCGGTGTCCATAGCAGCCAGCGAGGTAAAGAAACTGCCCAGTGAAAGAATAAAGCCTCCAGCCAACATGTCACCCATAAATGCAAAAGGCAACGGATAGGCGGTCAAGACCGGAATGAGCATCGCAACGATGAGCGGTGTGATGAAGTTGAAGATCGGTGTCACATGATAGACCCAGGTGGCATATTCCGAAACAACGCTTCCCTTATGGAGTAGTTTCCACAAGTCGCGATAAGGCTGCCAGATGCTTGGGCCACGCTTGGATTGTACGATAGCCTTGAGCCGATTGATGATGCCGCGAAGGAGAGGAGCACAACAGAGAATCGTTGCGATCTGTAGCACCTGAAGAATAGCACTCGTCACCATGTCGATCTCTCCTTGAAGACACACTCCTACCGTAAGCAGTTTCTGGCAGGTAGGAGTGGAAAAGATGTCTTCATCAGAGGTGAAGATATCTAGAGATCAGCTATTCATGTAACAGAGTACACAAACCTCTACCAGCCGGGTTATCCCTGCTCGTCGGTGGTAGAGGCTATCAGCACAAGGCGTTAGGCGAGCCTCATCGCCATGATGTATCTATTAAGTAGTAAGAGGGCTATCACCCATCTTCTACGGTCAATTATACGTAGTCCAATCGTGTTCTGTCAAGGCTATTGTGTTTGTTCGGGAATCGTTCCCTTGACCGCATCATGCTATTTAAGTATAATTCATTCGAAGAATGATTCTGCGATGAGGCTCGCGCAACGCCTTCCCAGGCTGATAGCTTCTACATACTACCAACATACCGAACAGTGTGGTGGTAGTTGTAGAAGTTTTTTTGTGCGCTAAAACGTGGGCGCGTTCGGGAGCTGTGCCTCTTCCACCGGATTTGAGCCATTGAGGGAGGGCGGCTCCACTCTTTATTGGCTTTTGCAATCTATGCAGTGACATCATCTCAATAAAAAGTACCATGCGAGAAGAGGATAGTGAGACTTCCAGCAATTTGTGGCAAGAAGGAGCGAAATATGCTTGAGAAGGGAAACGGGTATTGTCAACTTGTTCGTAAGCTAGGTTCCCAAGTTGACAATACCCGCCTGTTCTACAATGACCTGGTAAAGGGGTTTCCCTTGCCATTCCTCGGCCTCTCCGAGAAAGATACGAAGACGTTTGCCCTGAATGGGCGAGAATGCGTGTCGTGTCATAATGATGATTCGCTCCCTACGAGTACACGTAATACGTCGAAGCGTCCCACTGTCCCAACAAGACGCTCCTCTCGATCAATGACAGGGAGTACCTTTCGGCGTGCCGCCATCATGCGTTCAACGGCTTCCTGAACCGTAGACGTGTCGGCAATGGTCACAACGTTCCTATTCATCACGTCTGCTGCCATGCGTGCCTTGCCGGAGGAGGACCGTAAGGCTCCTGTGGGCAAGTGACTGGGCCTGCCTCGTGCCCAATCGTTGAGGACAGCGAGGAAGCCAGGACGTGCGTTTTCCTCAATGCCTACCAGCACATCCACATCGCTGATAATTCCTTTGATGTGTCGCTCGGCATCGATTACCAGCACGCGTTTGAGTGGCGATGTCACGAGTGCATCAATCACCTCGGCAAAAGGAGTTCTCTCTTCAACGGTCACCACATCACGGTTTGTGTAGGTCGTCACAGGCTGCTGTTGTGGAGACAATCCTGAAAGTGGATGCGTCTTTTGCAGTGGTTGTGTCGCACTGCTCGTGTCCGAACTCATGAGAGGGCTGGTCCGAATAGCCTGTAACAGGTCTGCCCGTGTGACCATGCCAAGGAGTATTCCGTTGGTATCGGCGACGGGAAGATTACGTAATTGTGTCTCAATGAGTATCCGCGCAGCCTCCTGGATGGACTGATCAGGGCCGATGGTTCGCACCTGTCGGTTCATAATGTCTTGTGCCGTCAGCATGCTGCTCTGTACCCTTTCTAATGCGTGTGCCATTGCCTCTGCCATCGAGTGCCCCAACTCACTTGCGGCGCGTACCAGACCCCGACGCATGGGGAGGAGATCAGCGTTAATCAGGTCTCCAGTACTCAAGATGCCCTGGATTTTCTGTTGTTCATCAACCACAGGTAAGACCCGAAAGGGTGCCGCGAGCAATAAGTTCACAACCGTCGAAACCGCTGTCTCAGGATGAACAACTGTCACGTTGGTTTCCATGACCTGACGAACAGGAAGTTTCCCTGAAATGCCCTGCCGCCGCGCATGCGTGTACTTCAAAACATCAACATCGTGGAGCGTCATCACGCCTCCATTCATCATCTCTTGCAGACGAGGGATCAGGCGTTGGAGGCGAGCGGGTTGATCCACCACAGAGATGATGAGGGGAGTATCGGAGGACCAATGGAACCCTTTCTGTTCATGGAAGCGTGAGCCTGCCCCGTAGCCCGCAATGGCACGCGTCACCGTTGCTCCCGCCCCTCCTTGTTCGCGTAATACCTGGATGATTGCCACATACAGAGAACTTCCATACCATTGATCAGACTCGCCGATATACAGCGTGAGCATTTGGGCCTTTCCCTGGCGGAGTAAACTCATTGTCCTTCCCTCCTTCTGGTTCTCGCGCTCGGTGCTTCGTTGCACGTATTCACCATATCCTGTCTCTTCGCACGCTCATGTGTTCCACTCACGACCGCATCAAGAGCAAGAACTAGTTCGCTCATATGCTGGATACGTGGACCAAGTGATTCCACCACTTGTGGATGCAGTGTACCATAGTGACTCAATTTCTGCGGTCGAACATCTTCTAGCTCGATCCACAACAAGGTGAATTGAGCGTGAAGCGTTCTCTGTCTATCTTCTTCATCGTGTTTGACGCCATAGTCCTCCGCCAAATGTACAACTTCCTGACGCATACATTGAGCCAGCCAAATAAGCTGTTCTTGCTGCATCATCGTTGGGACATGAGTCACGTCTGTCAAGGCCAATTGAGGAACTGCTTCTCGTGTCATCTGCTCTTCAAGTTGCCAAGCCCCACGCTCTATCCGTCGTAGCACCGTTCCAAGACTGCGGCGTTGTCCTTCGTTCAACAGATCAGCCATCCGCGGGACAACGTGTTGTCCTTGTATTTTCTGTAACCCATGTTCGATTTCTGGCATGGATACATCCTTTCTACGAGACACCTTCTGTTCTTTCTGTCACGAAGGGACCACTGAGTGCGACACGGAGCCGTGTGAAGAGTGGGAGAAACCACGCGACAGCAGGGCTATGAAATGGGATAACCACCTGTTGGGTGTGACCATCGGGCTGAGGGACAAACACGCTCAAGCTCGAACCAAAGAGCGAGTAACGGAGTTGTGCCGATGAAATGGTGGTGAGACGAATGTGTCGCATGGACAGAGTCAGACCCTTTCGCGCCTCTAGCAAACGTTGCTGCTTGTCGTTCAGATCATCAACGATCAGCACTGCGTTACGCGTCAGTGCGACAAGTCGTGCTGGCGTGTGAGTGTCTTCGAGGGCTGGAACGAGGGCAGAGACGAGTACCTCTTCCTCCGATGAAGAAAGGGTCTCTGTCAGGCGTTGCTCTAGCCGCCTAGTCACATCAACAGGAACGATCCCTCCTAGTCTAACCAGTTGCTCGGCCTCCTTTCCTTGTGGTTGCCAGACCTCAACGACAGGAAGACGACGCATCCGTCGATCCTCTTTTCCTTCAGGCGATGGCAGAAATGCTTGGATCAGATCGACCATGCGTGCTACTGCTTCCTCGACCTCTGCTATCTGTGGGAACTCCACGACAATGCGTTCACTCCCGTTCTGGCTCTCCATCTCTATAACGAGACGGAGATACGGTGAGTCATGCTGCTCCATCCCATCTCTCAACTCGCTTGGAACACTGCCTGCCTGGACAAACGTGACCGACTTGAGCCTTTCTAGTGGTGCTGAGTGAGCAAGATAGCCTCCTGGGATATCCCCTGCACCAGACGAAAGGAAATCACGGAGCCAAAGGACCTGGCGATCCGTGACAAGCAAGAGACCCTCGTTTGAACGCCACGTTTGCAAACCCAATAAGCCTGTCCGGTGACGGAGCAGAGGCCGCTCAATGAATGCAAGAAGACGCTCATCATCAAACAAGAGATCAGCTAGGGCACGCTGAAAGCGGTGAGGGACAAAGCGGATGAGCAGTTCTGCCTGTGCATGTGGTGCGGAAGAGTCTGAAGCATCACGTTTGAGCACCCCTGCTTTCAAAGAGGTAGAGAGTCCTTCGAGAGCACGCCATGCGACAGGTCTCTCTTCTCTCTTCTGCGTCATCCTCCCGTTTCCATGCTTCTGGGAACGCTGAACTCGCTTGAGGAGGAGGCGTGTTTCACGGAGATGGCGTGCTGTTGCCTCAGCATCCCTGAAAACAAGTTGTCCCGTGCCTTCGTGTCCCTGGAAGATTTCCTCTTGCTTCATGTACTCTTGCAGATACGTCCGTAGAGCAGCCAACCTTGCTGGAGGGACGTGTTCAAGAGCGTCGTAGGAGGAGGACGCAGAAGCTATTTCTGCAGATGCAAGAAGATGCCAGTCATTGTTCAACAGTGTGTTCTCTTCCTCCTCAGCGGAAGAAACAACCTGCAACGCACCAAGCACGCGTGCCTGGACGCATGTTCCCGGCTGGAGGCTGCATGGCGTGAGCAAAAAGGTGCGTACCTCCATCTGCCCTTCTAAACGAAGGACAGCAATATCACTGGGCAACCCTGCTTCGGCATGGTGCATTCCTGTCACCCGCATACTCGCATGCTCGCGGTCCCATGTATAAAGAGGGCAGTCATATTGAGGCTTTCGTACCTCCACCTCGACAAGCAGAGGCTGTGATGATGCTCGTTTCGATGTGCCTTCACGTTGTTGTCGTTTCTCGTTCATGGACAACACATCCTCCTCTATCTGCCCATTACCAAACACCAGCGTTGCCAGCACAGAGTTCAGCCGCACGCCTCCACGAGGTCATCTCTTCGCCGCGTGGCTCCTGACCGAAGTGGTAATCATGCTTGCGAATCAGTTCTTGCACTTCATGAAGAGATCGCTGTAGACAGGCTCGTTGGCACTCGACGAGTGCGCGGAGTTGAGGAGTATCGTGTGTTTCTGCGTATTGTCGTGCGAGTATGAAATGCAGACGACAGAGGCCTGTTGATTGACAGAGACTCTGTTGCATCTCCTCGAACCGTACCATTTCCACGAGTCGCTCGATGAGACGCTGTTCGAGAGTGGCGCGAGTATGGCAAAAAGGGCACTGTGCGTACAGATGTGCAGCGTCCTGGGCGGGAGGAGGCTCTGCCTGAAACAGCCGTTTCATACTTGCGATCATGTCACTTCCTGCCACCTGCTGCCCATTCTCCTGTTCTCCGCCGTTATCAGCCATCTTCTCCAGGATGTCGTTAAGGATTTCTTGATACACCACAGCGAGCTGGAAAGCATTGTTGCGTTGGGCTAATTGCCAGGTATGCAATGGACAAAAGCCGCGAACACGAGTGAGGAACTGCCGATGCTCCACATCGGTAAACCCTTCATAGTTCCATGTATCCATTGCCATGTTCATGTTTTCCAGTACCACTGTGCAAACAGGGCACCCTTCGTGTTCAAATGCGACACGCAGTGAGGCGGTATCCCGTGAATGGCTTCCCTCAGAAACGTCTGTATGCATATGATATCCTTCTTCTCATTTGTGTAGCTGTACCTGAATAGCTCATCATGGGGAAGAAAGAGGAGAAGAAAAAAACTCCTACAAGCTGCCCCATATCTTCCTGTAAGGGAGACGACAACATGTAGAAGCTATCAGCCGTGTGGCGTTACGCGAGCCTCATCGCGAGACAAAAGTCTATGCTCAGAGTATAGGAGTTCCTACAAGAAACCGTCAAGAGAACGCTATAAACTCCTCAACCAGGAGTCACTCTCGACCACGTTCAAGAACGGCATCTTCTTCATCTCTCGCTGCAAACTCGTCTACAGATGCTAGCGGAAGAGGCGGTGCCATTCTAGGGAAGAACCATTTCTGCGCGATGAGGCTGGGTATTACTGCTGAACCGATGACAACTGTCACCAGTACCGTGTATTGCGCTTGATTGATAATAAGACTCTTTGTACTATACCATAAAAACACCATTTTTCCAGTCTTGTCATTATGGTACTGCATGCTGTATACTCTCTGTAAGAGTAATAAACTCCTGGCGATGAAGCTCGCCTAATGCCCTGTGCTGATAGCTTCTAGCACCTGACAGAGATTGTGTCGGTTGTTAGAGGCGTTTTTGTTCTCCGGTGTGTAAACGTATGGACAGCAAAGTGCTCCTACAACAGAGATAACTCTGTTGTAGGAGCACTTTTTCGCGTTGTATCAACATGACGTTAGTAGGAGAAAGTACAATGTCTCAGAAGAGTTCTTCGGGTATGTCTGCTTTGCGTGTCAGTGCAGCAAGCAGTTCAAATAGGGGACGAGTACGTGAGCAGAACGAAGACACAATTGCTCTGTATGAGCCTTCAGATCAGATACTCTTGGAGCAATTAGGGTATCTCTACCTTCTTGCTGATGGTGCAGGAGGTCATGCTGCTGGTGAGGTAGCAAGCCGCCTGGCAGTCGAGACAATTGCCTCTGTCTACTACGATCAGAACACCGTTCGCGCGTCAATCACAGGCAATGCTTCATCTGGCAATACCCAGATGCACCCACAAGATGTGTACGAGGATATAGCTCTACCGAGAAAACGGATCCAACAGGCATTCCTGGCTGCACACACGCGTATCCTTCAAGAGGCTGCCGTCAAACCTGAATATTCTGGTATGGCGACAACGTGCGTAGCAGCGGTAGTAAAGGGAACGCACCTTCTCATTGCACATGTAGGAGATAGCCGAGCGTACTTGCTCCATACAACAGAGGCACCTCCAGCGATGACACGTTTGACGACTGACCACTCAATGGTGACAGAACTGGCACGTGCTGGAGCCATCACTTCCGAACAGATGCAAACTTCATCCGCCCGTCACATCATCTTACGTGCGTTAGGGGGGAGGAAACAAGATACTGTAGAGCCTGATATCACAACGCGTGATATCCATGTTGGAGAATCTTTGGTTCTTTGCTGTGATGGAATTTGGGGCATGGTTTCCGAAGCGCAAATTGCCTCGGTGGTGAGTAGAAATCCCCCACAGGTGGCATGTGATGAATTGATCCGTCTCGCAAACGAAGCTGGAGGTGAGGATAATAGTAGCATTGTGGTGGTTGCGTTCACGTAAAACGTGGAAGAGCAAGAGGACGACAGGGAGTTGGGCAAGTGTTGACTCCCTTCATCATCTCCTGCTGTAGACGAGAAGAGTACATAGCGATGAAGCTCGCGTATTGCCTGGTGGCTGATAGCTTCTACTGACCAGAGACGTGGAGAACGTGTCCTTGTATCAGTAGAGGCTTTTTTATGCCAGAGTGCAGAAAACATCTCTACCCCCTCCACTTCGCCTTGTCTTTACTGATTGAGGCATCATCACTTCATTTCCTATCAGAAGTGCTGATACCCGTAACGAGGAGCTGCATGATGAATTGCTACCTGTGTCTCGTAGAAACGAGATGTTACCATCGACCTGCTTTCGCTCTTTGCCAGCGATGTGGTGCGGGCGTTTGTGCTGAGCATCTTGTGGAGCTAACGTTCACACCAGTCATAGGTATGGGAGGAGATAGTTGTCCCAGACAAAGCTTGATCTGTCGTCGCTGCTATCGATCTACAGTTCGGTCTTCTGGGCCCTCTCAACCTCAGAGTCATCTCGCGAGACAAGACAAACAAGAACCTTCACGAGGATGGAATGTGTGGCATTGGTTAAGAGGCCGCCAACAGTCTGAACTACCGGAGCCAGGAGATGCCGTGGCAGCAGCTGAACTTCTTTTAAAACGTCAGCGCAATCAATAAATGGAAACCGCATCGAACGTATCTTTTGACGCTAACTCTTGTGCAAAAATACGGTACGGGAGGAGAAAACAATGCCGTTAGCTGACTTTCAACAGACAACATTACAGGAGTACATGCAGCAACAAGGATGCCCTCTTTGCCGCGCCATCTGGCTGTTGGATACCAAGCAGTTTGATTGGTATGTGAACGATGGGGTACTCGACGAAGAGACGCAACAACGTGTCCGCCGCTCTTTGGGGTTCTGTGTTCCTCATACGCTCTCTCTCACGCTCATTGAGGGAAGCGAGTTTCTCTGGAGCCATCTAGGAAGTTGTATGGTCTCGACCAATGTGATCGAGCAGGAACTTTTGCCCGATCTCCAAAAGTTCCTCACAACGTCTGATCACAATCTTCTGTATGCTCTCGATTGGAAGGTTTTCTCTCCACTTCGCCATCTTGTTTATCGGAGTGAGTGCCCACTTTGCTTCGATCATCGTCAGAACGAGGCAACCTATGTAGAGCAGTTCATACAGTCATTTTCCTCGGACGGAGCATTTCAGCAAACATATGCTAAGTGTGACGGACTGTGTATCCCACATATTCAACACGTACAAAAAAGCCTTTCGGAGCCTCATCACCTCCTAAAAGACATCGGGGCACAAAACCTAGAGCGTTCTGTGTCGCAGGCACCTGCACCGCTTTCACTCGATCAGTTGAAACAGTGGCTCGGCATGCTCTATGGTATGGATACGCTCCTGTGGTCAGACTACGTTTCTCGTGTGACCGTGGAGATATCTGATACGCATGCTCCTTTTTGCTTGGTCTGTCAAGATGAAGCACGAGAGACAACGCTGGCACTTGCAGCCTTCCTGGATCATTTTGAGGGTGCCTCTCATACAGAAGAAAGCAGGAATACGACGCTTTCTCTCTGCAATTGGCATGCATGGTGGGTCTTCAAGCAATGTGCGATAGCCCCAGCACTTCTTGTCCGACTCGAACCAATCCTTCGCGTCAGAGACACACGTATGCTGCAACATATACAAGAGAGCGATAATGTGTTCTGTCATCTCTGCATATGGGCATCTAAGCAGGAAGCTGTTCGGTTTGAAAGACTTCATTCGCAGGTACATGACCTGCAACAACAGGTGCAATTGTGTCTCTGGCACACAAACATCGCACTGCGTTCTGTATCTAATGAAAGAGATGCAGAACGTCTGGTACTCGCGCTGTTTCATTCTGCCTTCCTACTCTCGAAAAGATTGGAGGCATATGTACGGAAGTGTTCTCAACACCTGCAAGATCAGATGCAGCCGGATGAACTTACGGTATGGTTCGATGCAGTGCAGTGGTTTGTTGGGAGTGAGAACGCACAGTTTCTGCTTTGATATAACCCGAGTAAATGCTCACTTTCTTTGGATACGTAGGGGACTATGTGAGGTTCCTTGAAATGTTCTACTACACTGCAATCTCCTCGGCCAGGCTTTCAGATAAAGGAGGTGCTACAATTGAGCGCGTTCAGGGATTATGACATCCCCTTTGAGTCAATGCTTGAAGCGCGTGAAGAATGTCCCGTGCCACAACGACTGCAACCGATTGAGAGAGACGGAAGGAGAGTCATGGAAGAGTGCATTACCTGATTCGTTGCTCAACGTTCTATCCTCGCAACGTCGCTATCAAGCGTTTCGGTTTGAGTATCAGGTCAATCGCATCAATCGGACCAAGTGCAACCACATCAGCAGCTTGTAGGGCTTGTGTTGCCATGCCTTCCGCTCCCACTATCGCCACACCAATGCGAGCGAGGCGAAGCATGCCCACGTCGTTCATCCCGTTCCCAAGAGCAATGACATGGAGAGGGGCGAGCTGTTGCACGTAGCGTGCCTTCTCCTCTCCATTCGTGACGATGTGGATGGGGAGGCCCAGTGCTTGCTCAAGTTCTGACATATTTCCATGTGTACCCGCTGACAAGGCATGAAGAGAAATGTGGTCGGCTACATCCTTCAACCGCTCTACGACTCCCGCAACTGGCTTTCCATCAAGAGCGAGTGTGCCATTGATGTCAAAGACTGCGTGTTCCAGTTCGATGATCCCCTTGAAAGGAATGTCTAGTTGTATCATGTCTACTCCCTTTTCTTCATACGTTCTGCATACTCAAAGGTGCCGAAACGAGTGCCAGTGCGCGTTCTGCCAGCTCTGGAAGGACAGGAAGACGCACCGACTCCGTCGCTCCCTGATGTTCCAGAGTGATCTGGAGGTACAGCTTCTCCTGTTCAGAGATGAGAGCGGACATGCGTAGATGCTTGAGCGGCATGATCCATGTGTCACTTCCATAGGTTCCATGTCCTCGTATGACCCTCTTTGTCTCCTTGATAAGGAGGATTTGTCGATCTGTCCGTACCAGCATTGCTGCAGGCTGTTCGTAAGCACCTATCCCAAGTCGTTGCCACCATGTACGCTCATCGATGGCCGGTACGTTTACCCACTCCTGTATGTGCTCACCAGGAACCAAGCCACATGTAACATTGTTCTGCTGCGTCATGCTCAGTTCAAGAAGAGTTGCGTACCAACCCTCCATCGCGACTGCGCGCTCCCGTGTGTAGACCTCGTCCGCCTGTGCAGAAGAAGGAGGCATTTGATGATCTACTCTGGCACGTATATATGCAACTGCTGCGAGAAAATGATTGCGAGCAACACCGTTATACTCGATAATGATGCGTTCTGGTCCATGGGGCGTCGCGCACACAAGAGTGAGAGCACAATTCAGGAGGTGCGAGCACAGCTCAAAATGCAGAACAGTGTTGAGTGAGCAGGAGGCAAAGAGATACTCGCGGTCGGCAGTAGTGCTTGCAGAATCAGTGGGATCGTCCAGAAGCATGGCTCGTTCTGGTGTGAGGATAAAAGCCCTTGTAGGGAGTTGCACTCGTCTTAGCCCCATGAACCATACTCCTTGTTCACGGACGAGATACGCGTTCTGCTCGATGTAGATGGATGTCAAGACATCCTCGGTCGGATGCAGGTGATGCCCAGCGACCTCACGCAGCGATTCTGTGAGGTAACGGAGTGCTTCTCTCTTTGCCATGTCTTTCATTGTATCTCCTTTCTCATGTACATCTCTTCTTGGACAGAACCATTCTAGATGAGCGACCTGATGAACGGTCACGAGGTATTTTGCCTGTGAGTCGTACCGTCAGGCGTGCCATCCAGACGTGCAGGTTGACACGTTCGTCAGCACTCGTTTCTCTGCCGCCATAGCGCTCGCGTGTGTACGCATGGGTCAGTTCACCGAGTATGGCGGCATCCGAGGATGCTAGCGTGTCGTGTTGCGCGTCTTGCAACGATTCCTCCCCCCTTTCAAGAGAAAGACGGAGACGTGCTTCGTACTCATCAGGGGTCTCGGCAGGACGACACCCTAGCTCACTTCGCATCAACGCTACATGCTGGAGCAGCTCACGATAGCGAGCACGAGCCGAGGTGGGATCGAGTGCTTCCATCTGAGTAGACGTGTTTCCCATACGTCTTATGTTGTTCCACCACTCGCGCCAGCGTTCATTCAAGAGTGAACCTGCATCCAGTCCCTCGCGTCCCTCTTCAATACTTTCATTGAAGCTCAACATACGTATCCTTCGCAGACTGGCTCGCACAACGAGCAAAAGAATGAGACATGCCAGTGCCAGAAATACCCAGCGACCAACGGTGAGTACAACAGGTGGAATTGTCTGTGGACCCTGCTGCGCGAGATGCGAAAATGGCGACGTTGGTAGTGTTTGCTGAGAGTGGGCTGCATGGTCATGTGGTAGTAGCCCAACAAGGAAGGTAATCAGAGTAAAGAGCGGGGTGAACACAACTATGATGAAGCCGTAGAAGAGCCAGCCAAGGAGTGTTCCTAGAACATCCCAGAGTGGGATGAACATTGAGAGTACCTGTTCAAACGTAGTAAATGAGAAGATCGACTCCAGGACAAGCACAATAGCGACGACTCCGCCCCCAAGAAGCGTGAGCGCAAGCAGCCAGACGCGCGTTGGGTCGGCTTGTGCATCGTTTCGCTGAGAACGAGCGTTGCGAATGGCCCCCAGGCGTGAGAGCGAGAGTGTCGTTAGACCGCTCAAGAAAAAGATAGGTAGGATGTCAGCGAATGCGTCGAGAAGTATTCTCCCATGTGGGAGAAGCAGTGCAAGTACTAAGAGAAAGAGAAGTACGCCGAGTGCAACTTTGAAGGAGGTTGTGATTTGTGCGTATTCAAAGTTTCCTCGCGCACGAGAGATGCCACGCCGCCAGAGCCAGGTAACAACGCCTACGTTCAGCAATGTGATAAGAGCATTCCCTGCAAGGACCGATGGCAGAGATGGCCCAACCACCACCGCGAGAGCTACAAACCAGCCCAAAAGATGGGCTGCTGTTTGTCTTGTAGTGTGCATGTGATGTGCAAGGCGAAGATGTTCAATCCACAGTGCCCACCAGAGAAGCACCAGGGTAAGTAGTGCGATACCACCGATATTCATAAAGGAAACGGTGAGTTTTCCCGTGAGCGCGAATGTCATCACGGCTACGATCAGCCCTAACGGTTGCGCCTCCATCACACTCACCGCAATGGGGAGTGCGATGCGTTCAATCCAGGTAGAGGCTTGTCGCGCTTCGGCTGGTGTCATCGTTGACAGTCTTGAGAAGTTCATGCCACACCTCCTTTCCGCCAAGATGGTGCAGAGAGAGGTCGTATGTCTCTTTGCTCACGTTGTTCTCCTCCTCACCCGTCAGTGCGAGATGAACCACTGCACCGCGTGTTCGCAAGTCCATCAAACGTTCGATAGTCGCATCGCGCAGTACTGCAGCAGCACTGATAAGGACGACCGTCGTACCAGGAGGTAAGGCATCCCGTTCAGCCTCGATAAGTTCATCTATCGGGGAGCCGAAATACGGAATGAGGCGAGCGAGGGCAGAAAGAATACGTTCACGCTGCCCAGCATCGCTTGCCAGGGGTACACGCACACGATGGATGAATGCCTGTGCTTCAGGAATCGAGTGGGGACCTGGCTCATTCTGTCCATCCATACGTTCATCTGCTAGCCCCATCATCAGACTATTCGCGACCATACCCACCGTATACCGCTCGTCGAGTGCCCACATCGCTAAAGATGCTGCCGCAGTAATCGCCAATTCCTGAAGTTCAGGGTCGATGCCCATCCACGGTTCAGAATAGGTATTGATATCCAGCAGAATGAGCAGGCGATACTGGCTACTCGGCTCGTAAATCTTACTCCGCAGCGCACCCGCACGAGCTGTGGCTTTCCAATGAATACGGCGTGGGTCATCGCCCACCATGTACTCGCGTACTCCCGCGATTCGCGAGGGGTCTTCGAGTAGGCGTCGTGGCGTCGTTCGTTCACCGAATGGATGGCGAGGGGGTAGTCCAAAGGACTCAATGGGTGCAACCAGTGGATACACGAGAAGAGCTTCATGGGCAGAAACACTCTCCTCACGGAGAAGCCACCCAAAGGGATCACCTGTCCGCAGCACAGCAGGTCCAAACGTATACACGCCACGACTCATACAGCGGAGGTGACACCGTCGTGTCACGCGTTGGAATGCCCACAGCGAGAATGCGTTGACGAGTGCATTACGTGTGACTTTGTACGTGGGGGATGCATGTCCCGTCAGCAACGTCACGGAGGAAGGAATTTCGTCCTTGACCTCTAACCAGGATAGAGGCAAGAGTTTCTGATTCTCAACGGTGATCGAAAGGACAACCTTCTCTCCAGGAAAGACGCGGTGCTGGCTGACATGCTGACGAATCACAAGATGGCTCAGCGCGTTGCGATACCATAGCTCAGGAATGATGCCGACGATCAACGCAAAGAAGGCAAAGAGGAAGATGACAGGGTGTCCTGTAAAAGCTGCCAGAAGAAAAAGAGCCAGTGCAAGTACATACCAGGGCCGCTGTCGCAGAAGCGTTTCATCGCGGTTGAAAAGACGATCTGTATCCATGACAATCACCTTTTCCTTGGAAGCGTAATTCTCTCGACCGGCACGGGAGTGGCTTCGACAATGTCCGCAATGAGTGTCTCGGCAGCATCTCCTCGCAAGCGTGTACGTGTTGTCATGATGAGTCGATGCGCCAGCACGCTCGATGCTAATCGCTTGATATCGTCCGGCTTGACATAATCGCGCCCTTGCAGAGCGGCAAAGGTTTCACACGCACGCGCGAGGGCCAGGGTACCTCTCGGACTGATACCGAGGCTTATGGAAGGGTGCTCACGCGTCGCTCGCACAATCGCAAGGAGATAATCCTCTACTTCTGGCTGCCATTGAACCTGACGAATGAGCTGTTGCAGGGCAACAATCTGATGGGCAGAGAGAACTGGTTGTAAGGCTTCGAGTGGCTCTGTGCCTTTGAAGCGATGAAGAAGCGTTTTTTCCTCTTCTTGCGAAGGATAGCCAATGTGTATGCGAAGGAGGAAACGGTCGAGTTGCGCCTCTGGAAGTGGAAACGTTCCTTCCAGTTCGACGGGATTTTGTGTTGCCAAAACGAGATACGGGCGTGGCAAAGGCAGCGTCTCACGCTCAACCGTCACCTGACGCTCAGCCATCGCCTCAAGCAGTGCTGACTGCGTTCGTGGAGTTGCGCGGTTGATCTCATCGACCAGCAGAATGTGCGCGAAGAGAGGGCCGGGACGAAAAACGAACTCACCTTTGCGCTGATCGAAATAACTTACACCTGTTACATCTGTAGGAAGAAGATCAGGTGTTCCCTGTATACGTTGAAACGTCGCCCCGAGCGATTTTGCCAGTGCCTTGGTCAAAACGGTTTTGCCTACACCAGGTACGTCTTCCACTAAAACATGTCCATCGCTGAACAGTGCGACGAGGAGGAGGTCGATGACATCGGTCTTGCCGACGATCACCCGTGCGATGTTCGTTCGTACCGCTTCAGCCATCACACTCACATCAGAAAAGGAGAGAGGAGTGTCTCTGTCAACCATTGGTGTAAGTCTCCTATCGTAGTGTGTACAACAAAAAGGCTTCTATGACGCTATACAAGTGTCATAGAAGCCATCAGCCCTAGGGCATTTTATGGGCGAGCTTCATCGCCATGAGAGTGATACATATCTATAAGAGAGTATACCATAGGAAGCTTTTCAACGTCCACCTGTACAAGAAGAGGGGTGTGATTTATTTTTTTGCAGACCCTGTGAAGGTGATATGATAAAGAAAAGGAGAACTGAACAGAAGAGTTTGCGAGAGGAAATTAAAAGATGACTACCGAAGAGATGCGGCGCGTCTGGCAGG
>JAABVA010001126.1_pt1 | contig 29449 bp, 31 predicted proteins | sample 5560331 | NCBI WGS metagenome assembly JAABVA01 (sample SAMN12812661, study PRJNA571458) | rock metagenome | isolation source: Antarctica rocks | place: Antarctica: Victoria Land, Mt New Zealand sud | collected 2016-01-07 | reverse complement strand
CCGGTCCCGCGCCTGCTGCGCCCGGCCGCCGCTCATCCCTGGCGGCACCAATCCCTTGGACGCGCTCGTTCCGCCTGAGCGAACGGTCCACTATTTCGAGGTGCACCCGGGAAACGTCCGCCTACGCTTCGATGCGACTATGCTTCGATGCGGGCGTTCTCCATGACATGCCCCTTGATGAGGACGAGGCGTTCGGCTTCCTTGACATCCTCCTCGGCGGCGAACTCGAGCACGAGGCTGGCGGCCTTCAGAGCGATGTTGCGCGTGAGGGGATTGGACACTTTGAAGCTGTCCATGACCAACTCGGCTTCCTGGCGCGTCACTACGAGATACTTGAGATCGTCCATCGGTGCGGTCCTCTCTGGTGTGCTCTGGTATGTATCCGTGTATTCATGGTATTCATGCTTTTAGCCGGCCCTGTGGTCCGGCCACTGCATCTACGGTAGCACGCCATGACCGCGCGGAACCATAGCACGGTAGTACTATCCAGGCCGGCACGCGCGCACGGCGGCGAGCGCCCGGTCAACCGTTGGGGTCGGCTTGCCGTGCAGTGGGATGAAGCTCTGCGCGTCACTGTAACGATAGATCCAGCGCGCGATGATGTTGATGCCGTCGACTTCGTCCTGCCCGATCACCGCCGGCGGCTCCTCCGAGGCGAGCAGGCGGCCGCACAGCGCGCGCAGGTCCGCGCGCAGATCGCGCAAGGGCCGGCGCGCGTCGAGGCGCCACTGCTCCTGCAACCGGCCATGGCGGATACCGAAGATCTCGGCGTGGCCCTCCTCACTCGACGGATAGACGATGAGTAGGTTGTGGCGCTCCACCGCCCCGTTCAACAGCTGCTGCGACACGAGCACTTGGCGTGCCTCACGCAGCAGGTCGCGCAGTTTGGCGGCGTGCTCATAGCGCAGGTGGTCGGAGGCGCGGCGCATCTCGGCCTCGACGCGCGCGAGCAATTCATCGCCCGTCCCGCCCAGAAAGTCGCACACCTGGTCGACGACCGCGTGGTAGTCCTCCGGCGTCGTGCCGCCATGGCAGGGACCCAAACACAGGCCCATCCCATAGCGCAGGCAGGGACCGCCGTGCCCTCCCGCGCTCTTCGTCCCCTTCGTCCCCTTCGTCCCGTTTGTGTCGACGACGATAGGCCCTTGCGCCGACAGGCGGCGCGTGCAGGTACGGATGGGAAAGAGGCGCTGCACGAGGTCGACCATCGTCTTCACAGCGCGCCCTGAGCGGTAGGGGCCGAAGTAGCGCGCGCCGTCGGCGGCGACCTCACGCGTGCCGTAGACGCGCGGGTACGCGTTCTGCACATCGACCTTGACGAAGGGGTACTGCTCGTAGTTGCGCTGCTGCACGTTGAAGCGCGGCAAGTACTTCTTGATCAGCGTGTTCTCCAGGATCAGCGCCTGCAACTCCGAGCCAACTACGATCGTCTCCAGATCGCGCACGCTCTGCAGCAGGCCGTCCATCTTGCGCTTGTAGCCAAGCGGCTGCGTGTAGTACGAGGAGACGCGGTTGCGCAGGTTCTTGGCTTTACCCACGTAGATGATCTCGCCGTGCTCATCCTTCATCAAGTACACGCCCGGCGCCGTGGGCAGACCTTGGCGCAACGTCGGGTCGAGCAGCGAGCGGCCGGTGCGTCCATTGACCGCTGGCCGTGGCCTGCCACGATCGCTCTCGCGGCCACCAAGCTCCGCGCGCAGGCGCTCCAGCGTAGCGATGCCCTCCGCCTCGGCCAGTTCGAAGAGGCGCCACAGCAGGCGCGCGGTCAGCTCGGCGTCGGCGAGGGCGCGGTGCCGCGTTGGAGTGTCGAGCCCGAGCAGACCGGCCAGGCGATCAAGCGAGGGGCGACGCAGGCGCGGGACCAGCCGCGTGCCCACGGCGATGGTGTCGAGGCGCTCATTGGCGATCGTGGCGTTGAGGTAGCGCTCGGCGGCCGCGCCAAGGAAATTGAGGTCGAAACGCACGTTGTGCCCGACGAGCAGGTCGTCCCCGGCGAAGCGCAGGAAGTCCGCGATGGCCGTGGCCGGGTCGGGCGCGTCGCGCACCATCTCATCGTCGATGCCGGTGAAGCCGCGGATAAACGACGGGATGGCGCGTCCGGGGTTGACCAGCGTGGAGAACGAGTCGACGACCTGTGTGCCCTCGCAGCGCAGCGCGGCGATCTCGATCAAGCTGTGCGCGCGGTGGCTGAGCCCGGTCGTCTCGACGTCGACCACGACGTAGCGTAGCGCGCGCAGCGTCACGGTCTCGCGCGACCACGTTGTGAGGCCCCACGCGCCGTTAGGTTGCTGAGCGAAGAGGTCGTGCCCAGCCAGCACGCGCGTGAGCTGCCCGCGCCAGAAGTCGGGCTTGCGCGTCCCGGTCAGTCCAAAGACGTGGAGGACCAGACGCTCCTCGGCGACGGGGCGGCCCGTCGCGTCGAGCAGTTCGTAGGCGCGGGCGGCTAGCGCGCCGAGTCCGGGCAGAGTGGATACGGTCATGGGCTATACGAAAAATGGAATAGGTATATCACACCGTGCGGCAACCGAAAGAGCAAGTTTTTTGAAGTCTCGATAGCAAGCTTGTACGGCTTGCGCATGGGCTCCAATGGCGCCATCGGCGGGTTTAAGGAAAAACATGGGCTTGCGCGCTTCCATGGCCAGTGGCATAAGACTTCGGTAATTCTTGATGAGCGACAGGCACTGTGGATCTGCCGCGACCTCTGGAACGGTCCCCATCTGATTGTTCAACACAGACTTTTGGTAAACTCCCGGGATCTGAGCCATCCAGCGGCCATAGGCCTGGACAGGACGGTCCAAACGCATGGCGTGCTGAAGAACGACGTAGCCCACTGGATGCATCGTGTCGTGAGGCAAGTCCAGGGAGTCTTCAGGGCTTTTCTGTAAACGCTCTGTCCAGCCTTTCCGCCAGTCCTGTAGGGTAGGACCCAGGTTGCGCAAGCCTTGCAAAGAAAAAAGGTCGGGAGCCAGGGGAATGACTATATATGTCGCGGCAATGATAGCGGCACGGTTGATGGCGCCGAGATTCGGACCCACATCAATCAGAATCACGTCGGCCTCGCGCTGTTCAGCCGCTTGGACTAATAATCGGTAGAAGGTTGAGATGACGCGAAAAGCGCGCTCCTTACCGTCTAAACAGGCGGGCCATTGGGCGCTTAGTTCGTCCTCGAAGGAAGACAATCCCAGATCGCCGACGAGTAGGCCAATATTGTCGGCTATGTCCTCGACATGAGGGGCGGTAATATCACCCGTCCCTTTGAGCAAGGGTTGGATGGCGCCGAGGACGCTCTGCTTGGGACTAGTGTGTAACCAAAGCGTTTCAAGCCGATCTTCGTCCAAAAACATAGATGTTAAATTGGCTTGAGGGTCGAAGTCGGCCGCGACAACCTTAAGGCCAAGATCGGCGTACATCCAGGCAAGATGGTAGACGAGAGATGTCTTTCCCACACCGCCTTTATTGTTGAAACATGCAATCGTTTTCATTGGCGGCTCCTAATGGTAGCGACGATAGCAGTCGGCTCGACGAGAAACTCCACATCCGGATTGCCGTTCTTGCTCAATTCCTTGCGCGTAAGCTGAATGCCGAATCCAAAACGTTGTACAAAACCTAACGTCTTCATCGCCTCCGCGAGCAACGGGTTGCGATAGTCAGTCACGCCGGGTCGGCCAAAGTTGCCCTCGTTCACCTGACCATAGGGGCCGCCAGGGCTGTGAATCTCGATCCGATCCAAGAACCAATAGATGCGTGACGGCGCGTTCGTCCCCTCGTACGTGCGATGTAACATGGCGTTCCGACTCAATTGTTGCAGCGCCACAATTGGATAATCGGGCCGCCTAATCTCCGTCGCACTGCTAATGATATCGCTTGAGACAGAAATGTTAACATCTAAAAGCCCATCTAATTCACGCATAGCTTCAGGTAAAGGACCCGAAATCTCTCTTTGACTGCGGATAGGATCTGTCAGTTCCGTACCATCCAGCCGTACAAACTGAACGTATGCGCCTGGTACCCATTGCCGCGGGTCTCGCCCTAACGTTAGGATAGCAGCAGTATTGGGAATATTGTCTTTTGTTAGAAAGCGAAGCGATGATAGTTGTTGTCCCAAAGCGCGTTGATTTTCCGCGAGTACATCGGGTGATACCGCTGCTGGTAGATATTCACGTTGAAACAGATCGGTATCTAAATCGTCTAGAACCGCTCCTCTAATCGCTTGCTGGTCAAATGATACATCTCCAGCACGCCGTTTCTCCGTGAGCCTCCGCTCTTCGTCAGCCGTTGCTGTTGCTCTACGGGGTCCGACACGAATCCATACCCGACCATTAAATCGTACCGGCGGATTATAGGCCGGCTGGACCTCAAGCACCGCGACTTCACAACTATCAAGCAGTTTCTTTTGCACGGTCATGATAGGAAAAGGCTGGATGTTACCATCCGACCTCATGTTCGCTAACGTTAGAAGCAGTTGGTCCGTGATCGGAAGATTTGCGCAAGTTCCGTTGTCCCTTACTCCTTTTTCTACAAGTTAAGGATTTTAAGCCGTTGTCAAGGCCATTTTTGCAGCTTTTAAGCCAACCTGACAGCTGCCATGTTGCACAAACGCATGAGGCGCATGGCGTAGCGACAGCCGTGTGTGGGAGCAAAAGGCTCGTGGACGTACGGCGTATATGCTGCTACGCTCCCTTTGCCACCCCGAGCGGCGGAAATGCGGGTACTTGACATGTGGCTCAGAACCTTAACTTGTAGGCAATACCCTTACTCCTATAAAGACAACTCCCGGTTGCTGATGATCAGGCAAGTCGTTGGCGAAGGCACAGATAGCTTGCCTAATTTTGTTGTTATCACTTACGCTTTCCTTGCGTTCCACCCTATCAGACTCTAAATCGCCCAGTAAAGATTCTAATTCTGAAACCGTCAACATTTCCCCTCCAAAGATTTAAAACGACTACATTACGATCACAGCATATGCTTGATGAAAGCGATCCACGTTTCGTAGGTGCGCAAGCTGACAAACTCCTTTACTGCTAAGACCTGCGCAGATAGACGACGCGGTTGGTCCAATCCAACTGCCCTTGCTCGGTCCATAATCGCGTCAACGCGTGTCCGATGCCTCCGAAGTCGCTTGTAGCAAAGGTGTATCTGCTTCCAAAGACAACGCCCCCATGCGCGATGCCCCGTTCTCCCCAATCCCGCAGCACTGGCATAATCGTGCGTTGATCGAAGGTCACCAGTGTCGTGCCTTGCGTGTACGCGGCCCGAAGGAGTACGTCATCCGGCGCGCCCACATACACGCCCTCTTGCCACTCTCGAAGGCTAACGATCTCGACCCCCGTCACCTCGGCGCGCACTCCGACCGCGATGTCGTCCGAGAGATGCTCGTCGAGCAACAGACGCAGCACTACTCCTCCGCGCCCGTCGTGGGACCATCGACAAAGAACGGCTCGGTCTGGGGTAGTAGCCGCGATACAGCCGCGAAATCGTAAGAGTCGTTGTCGGCCAGCGCTGCGTCAATCTCACTCTTGAAATCGGCGGCGTAGTATAGAGCCGCTTTCACGCGAACGAAGGGCCAGTGCAGGTGGCGGGCCACGGCTTCCGCATCGCCGCCGTAGTCACGCGCGACCATCGCCACTTCCCATACCGCTAGGCTCGTGCCGATTATATAAACCTGTCGCCCCACCGCCGAGTCGCGAAACTCGATATGACTGTACTCCGTCGTCCGCAATGCCTCCTCCACGAGGATCATGGCCATTTCGCTCGGCTTACGGCCAAAGCGCCGCGCCAACCGCCCCAGGCGCGCGGACTGATCGTCTCTAAATCGCAAACTGATAACCCGAGACACGAGTATCACCTCCTTAGATTCATGCCGCGCTTACTTTGTCTACATTGTAGCTCATCCTCATGGGGTATCGTGGGGAGTGGTAGCATCCGTCGGCCTCGACTTCAAGTCGGCGCTGGTGAAGGAGTTTGGTACACTAAAGCTCCATAAGTAGGCGTAAGCCTGTCAACACGTTTTGCGGACGAAGAGCAACATATCTTTGCTAGGGAGGATACATGACTATATATCACGGTGTCGTCAAGGATAACGTCGTAGTGCTGAACGAGAATGCGCAACTCCCCGACGGAGTCGCGGTCGAGATACATGTCCCAATCGCGCCCTCCTTGCCCGATGACAGGGAACTCTTGCGCACGCGCGGGCTGTTACAAGATACTACGACAGCATCGCCGGTGACGCTACCGGCAGGCATCGATCGAAGCCCCATCCCGGTACGAGGACAGCCGTTGTCGGAAGCGATCATCGCCGAGCGCCGCTAAGTGGCGGCATACTATCTGGATACGAGCGCGCTCGTCAAATGCTACGCGCAGGAACAGGGGACGATCTGGATGACAGCTCTCGTCGCTCCCCAGGCTGGTCATGATCTATACACAGTCCGGCTAACCGGCCCTGAACTGGTCGCCGCGCTTGCTCGTAAGGCACGCACAGGCGCGGTGACACCCGCCGATGCGGCGCGAGCGACGCTGCTGTTTCGCTACGATTGGCTACAGCGCCAGTACCGCATTATAGAGGTCGCCGTGGCCGTGGCCGACCGCGCGATGTCGCTGGTTGAGCGGCATGGGATGCGGGGCTACGACGCCGTCCATTTGGCCACGACCCTGGAGGCCCAAGATGTCCGCCAAACTTTACGGTTGTCAGCGATCATTTTTGTATCGGCCGATGATGAGCAAAGGCACGCTGCCACCGCCGAAGGGCTCATGGTGGAAAACCCAAACGCCTACCCATGACGGAGCACGGCAAGAAACCCCGCGTGATTTCTGGTCACATCGTCCAAACGCACCCCTGTTAGACTACAATCAGACAGACACAGAACGGCCAGCACGCGCGTGAGTTGCCCGCGCCAGAAGTCGGGCTTGCGCGTCCCGGTCAGTCCAAAGACGTGGAGGACTAGACGCTCCTCGGCGATGGGGCGGCCCGTCGCGTCGAGCAGTTCATAGGCGCGGGCGGCCAGCGCGCCGAGTCCGGGTAGGGTGGATACGGTCATAGGTTATACGAAAAGTGGAATAGGTATGTCACTGTATAGCGCAGGGCAGGCGTATCCCAAGAGCGACATGGATGGCGCGCTCGATCTCATATATCCGTGCGGGAGTGAGCATACATAGCCTCTCAACGAGGAGATCTCGCTCGATAGTCGCGATGGCATCGAGGTTGGCGACACAAGGGCGCAGGAGCCCATCCCGCTGATCGAGATAGACTTCCGCGTCAAGTCCCCGCATCGTCGTAGTGATCTGGGCAATAGTGATTAGGTCTCGGTGATTAAGGCTGGAATCCCACGAGAGGAGCACGACCGGGTGTGGGCGAGGTGATGTTACTGGATAGTTGGCCCACCAAACCTCTCCTCGATTCATTCGTCTTCGTCGCTCTAGAGCGCGGCGAGGGACTCGGCCGCGGCAGCCGCCCACTCATGCTCTTCCTGCGTCGTTGGCTGCTTGGCATAGGCGGCCCTGTAACGCGCCTCCCGCTCCCGCAAGATCTGCTCCTCTCGGCGTTGGCGATAGAGCTCCGTCACATACTCGCTACGATTCATGCCGTGCTCTTCGCGCTCCTGCTCGGCCCAGTCGAAGAGTTCGGCCGGGACCGTCACCGTAAATCGCGCGGCTCTTACTTGTTGGTTTCTCATACTGTGATCATATCATACATATGATAAAGCGCGCGGAGGTTTTGCCGTGAAGCGTCATGGCGCGTTACCATGCTCATGTAGTACAACGCCTTGGCGCGACTGGGAGTGACCATGGTGGACGTGAGTGTAGGATTGGAGCGTCAGTGACAGATACGGATACAGAACACGTCCAGCGTGCGTTGGACACAGCAGTGGCGCGCGGGGCGGGGTACGCCGACGTGCGGGTCGTCGACCTCGTCGTGGAGGGACTCGTCGTCAAGAACGGCGCGGTCGAGGCGCTGACGCGCCGCGAGAGCCGTGGTATCGGCGTGCGCGCCCTCGTCGATGGCGCCTGGGGCTTCGCCGGGACGGCCGATCTCGCCGCCGCGTCGATCGGCCGCGCCGCCGCCGAGGCCGTCGCCATCGCGCGCGCCAGCGCCTCCGTGCCCGGCCGCCGCGCCGACCTCGGGCCGGCCGTGACCAGCCGGGGCTCCTACCGCACGCCCGTCGTGCGCGACGCCTTCACGGTCCCGCTCGACGAGAAGATCGACCTGCTGTTGGCGGCCGACGGCGCGATGCGCGCCGTCCCCGGTGTTACCACGACCAACGGCCAGCTGCTGTGGCAGCGTGAACGCAAGACCTTCGGCAACAGCGAGGGCGCCCTCGTGGAGCAGGAACTCTGCGAAACCGGCTGCGGCATCGGCGCCACGGCGGTCGGGCACGGCGAAGTCCAAAACCGTTCCTACCCCAACTCGTTCCGCCATCAGACGGCGCGCGGCTACGAGTTCGTGACCGAGCTCGATCTGCCCGGCAGTGCCCGGCGCATTGGTGAGGAGGCCGTGGCCCTGCTCACGGCCAAACAGTGCCCGCAAGATATTACAACCACGCTCATCCTCGACTCGTCGCAGCTGGCCCTGCAGATCCACGAGAGTTGCGGCCACCCTATCGAGCTTGACCGCGTCTACGGGACCGAGCTCGACTTCGCCGGCGGCTCGTTCCTGCGGCCTGACGAGTTGGGACAGCTGCGCTACGGCTCCGAACTGGTCAACATCTACGCCGACGCCACGGTCCCCGGCGCGTTGGGCACGTTCGGCTACGACGACGAGGGCGTACCCGCGCGGCGTGCGCCCATCATTCGTGATGGCCTGTTGGTCGGCTACCTCACCGACCGCCAGTACGCCCAGCGCCTGGGCGTCTCCGACATGGGCGCGGCGCGCGCCGATGGCTGGAACCGCGCCCCGCTCGTGCGCATGACCAACGTCTCGATCGAGCCGGGCGCGTGGACCCTCGATGACCTCATCGCCGACACCGACGACGGCATCTATATGGAAACGAACCGCTCCTGGAGCATCGACGACCAACGCCTCAACTTTCAGTTCGGGACCGAGGTCGCCTACGAGATCAAGGGTGGCCAGCGCGGCGCGCTGCTCAAGAACGCCACCTACACCGGCGTCACGCCGCGCTTCTGGGGCTCGATGGACGCCATCTGCGGCCGTGGCCACTACGTCATGTGGGGCCTGCCCAACTGCGGCAAGGGCCGGCCCGGCCAAGTCATGCACACCGGGCACGGCGCCGCGCCGGCGCGCTTTCGCAACGTACGCGTGGGGGTAGTGCGATGATTAGTAGAGATAACGCGAGCGGTATGCTGGGGCGGCAGAACGCGCGGCGACTGCTTGAAGGGGTGTTCAGCCGCTCACAAGCCGACCAGACCGAGGCCGTGCTGACGGTGGAGCGGCTGGCGCTGACGCGCTTCGCCGACAGCTACATCCACCAGAACGTGTCCACCGAGACGCCCATGCTGACCGTGCGCGCCGTGCTGGGCGTGCGCGCCAGCATTGCCTCGACCACACGCCTCGACGACGCCTCTATCGCACGGGTGGTCGAGGACGCCGCGGCCATTGCCCGCTACGCGCCGGAGAACGAGGGGTTCCACGGCCTGCCCGCGCCAGGGCTGGGAGGGGCGCCCGGCGAGGCCGTCTACAGCGCCGGGACGATGGCCGCGACGTCTGAGACGCGTGCGACGGCCGCTGGGATCGGCTGCCGACTGGCGCGCGAGGCCGGCCTGAGCGCGTCCGGCTCGGTCACGACGACGGGACAGGAGATCGCCGTGGCCAACTCGCGCGGTGTCTTCGCCTACACGCCGCGTTCGGTCGCGCGCGTCGTCGGCGTAGCCGTCGGCGCGACCGGCAGCGGCTACGCCGAGGACAATGCGTTTGACATAAACAACATCGACGCCGAGGCGGTGGCGCGCCGCGCCGTGGACATCGGCCGCCGCTCCCAGGACCCGGTCGCGGTCGCGCCCGGCGACTACACCGTGATCTTGCAACCCGAGGCCGTGGCGGACATCATGGCCTTCCTGGCGCGGCTCGGCTTCGGCGCCGTGCCCGTCGCCGACGGCTGCTCGTTCGTCGCCGGCAAGCGCGGCGAGCGCGTACTCGGCCCCAACGTGACGCTGTGGGACGACGGCCATAACCCGACAGGGTTGCCCATGCCGTTCGACTACGAAGGTATGCCGCGCCAGCGGCTCGATCTAATCACGGATGGCGTGGCCGGCGACATCGCCACCGACTCCTACTACGCCGGCAAGCTGAGTCTGCCCGACACGGGGCACGCCGTCCCGGCGGCGGCCGACTTCTACGCCGGTCCGCTCCCGAGCAACATGTTCATGCGGCCCGGCGACGCGACGGTCGAGGACATGATCGCGTCGACGGAGCGCGGGCTACTGGTGACGCACTTCCACTACACGCGCGTGGTACACCCACTCTACGCCATCATCACCGGCATGACGCGCGATGGGACGTTCCTGATCGAGCAGGGCGAGGTCACGCGCCCGGTCAAGAACCTGCGCTACACGCAGAGCTACCTCGACGCCCTACGCGACGTGCAGGTTATCAGCCGCGATACGCTGCTGGCCGGCGAATTGGTCCAGGCGCGCGTCCCCGCGCTCAAGATCGGCCGGTTCGCGTTCACCGGCGTGACGGAGTAAAAGGGGATGGATTGAAGGAGCGCCAAGCACGAGAATTGCTACATATCCTCGCTGTATAGATAGCTCATGGCGTGACGGGATTGGGCCTCGACGGGCGCCGTAGCGCACGCATGGGCGCATCGTTTGTGATGAGACAGGGGGGAGCGTATGAATATGGATAAAAACATAAACGCGGATTTGAACCATCGCAGTTTCCTGGATGTGCCGCTCGGCGATTTGATCGGCGAGGAGGAGCTGAATCTCGACGTCGCCGCGATCGGGCAGCCGGGTCCGTTCGACAACATGGCGTTCGTGGCCGACAATGTGGAGGAGGGCGACGGCAAGACGACGCGCACGATCCGTTTCGTCAATCAATTGACCCAGCGCGAAGTGGCCCGCGTCTTCGCGAAGCAGCCTTTGGCGCCGGGGGACAACGACGCGGCGTGGCGGCGTGTCCAATAGGCGCGCCGCCCTACTCTCCACTCTCCACTCTCCATGCTCTCGTCCGCACCGCGTGGTCATCTAGCGGTAGAGCGCGCGGCCGTCGGCGCCATCCTCTAACGGCAAGGCGTCGAGCCCAAGGTGATGGGCAAGCGCCTCGCGGATCGCCGTACGGATCGAGGGGTTCGTGACGTAGCCTTTAAGTGAGCGCACACGTCGAGCCGATACTGTGCGGACCTGCTGACACAGAATGACCGCCGGCAGGGTTTGCCCCGCTTCGCCTACCGGAATCGGGACTTCCGTCGGGTAGCGTGGAGCGTCGCGCGCGGCGGTGATGGGGCAGATCGTGATGTTTCCCGATTGGTGATAGGGTTCGTACGACACGACGAGCGCGCGCCTCTCACCTGCCTGCTCATGGCCGACGGTGGGGTCGAGATCAATAATGAGGACGGCCCAGCGCAAGGGCCGTATCGGCGGCATTGGGTTAACCCTTCCAGGCATCACGATCATCGTCAATGAAGAGGGCGTCGAGCGCCCGCAGTTCAGCCTGATAGTCGGGATCATCCGCGGCTTGACGCCATAGTTGCGCGTCCCTGGCGTCGCGCAGCCTTCGCGCATGTGCAGTGATAGCCTCTTCGACGAAAGCGTCCTGGCTCGGCGCGGCGTGTAAGTCTTCAACGCCGCGCTTAACGAGCGCCACAACGTCCGCTGATATATTGTACGTACGCTTCACTTTAAGGTTTGTGGCCATAATACTCCCCTTAATACACGATGGAGGCGGGCGCTAGCGGGATATACCCAACGCTTGAATCGATACCTTGTTAGGTTAGACGTTCAAGGGTTACGTGTCAACTAACACGTTGAATAGCAAGGCATAGCCTGGCGGATGTCGTGCGGGTTACCCTGGTACTACTGAGTCTGCCCTAACAGCCGCTGCACGTCACGCGCATTGTCGATGGCGTAGCTGCCGAAATTGTTGTTCATCAGGACGTGCGTTTCTTTGACCTGACCGGCAACCTCTTCAATCTTGGGCGTCCATTCGGCTAGCTCGTCCTGGCTGTATAGGTAGTTGAAGCGCTCACGGCTCGACTGGGCGCCCTTGAGGTACCACGTCTGCGTGTTGCGGCCATGGAAGCGCAGGATGGATAGGGCGGGGTTGGTCACGGCCACGAGCGGCGGCACGGAGGCGCTGCCAATCTGCGGCTCGTCGACGATGGTGTAGACGATGTCGCGTTCGCGCAGGAAGGCGAACGTGTCGTCGGCTACCTCGGGCTCCAGCCAGCTGCGGTGACGGAACTCGACGGCGAGCAGGTCGTCGGGCAAGTACTCGCGACACGTCTCAATGTGCGTTAGGTTGGCCGCGCTGCGCTTGAACCAGGGCGGGAACTGGAACTGGATGGCGCGCAGCTTCCCGGCGTCGCGCAGTGGCGCGAGTTGCCCCGCGAAAGCCGTGAAGTCGTCCTCGGCGGGGTCGTACTCCGGGTCTGCGTCGGCGTGGATCGCGCCGGGTTCGTAGGCCGCGCCGTGGCGGGTCAGACCGCGATAGGCTTTGACGTCGAAGACGAAATCGTCCGGCGTCTTCGCGGCCCAACCCTCGAAGTTGCGGCGCGGCATCAGGTGGTAGAAGGTGCTGTCGATCTCGACCACCGGGAAGTGTTGCGCGTAATAGCGGATGCGCTCGTTGGCCTTGACCTCTTTGGGGTACCATTCAGTAAAGTCGGCCCAGTTGCACGTGCCCACGCGGATATCCGGCATCATAACCTCCTACTGCTTCCCCGCCAGCGGTGACTCCTTGTCGTATCTGTCTCCTGCCCTTCCGGTTAGTTATTGCTTAGGGACATGTCCGTCGGCGCCTTATAGTGCTTTCACGCAAGCAAGTGGTGTGCCAGCGTTCGCGTGTCGGGATGAACAGCGCCGCCCGGCGCCGCGCGCTTTTCGCATGTTTGTACAACTGATGCGTAGAGTGATTCGACACGTAACCAGAGGCGTATATTTTGTGGACGAGTCTCCCGTCACCTACCCATCAGTGAACCGATAGGCTTGCCCTCATCCATCGGGGAGACGGACAGAGCTTCCATGGAGGCTTTCGCCGCCATGTGCCGCCGGAGCGACAGGGCCGGGTGATCTGATGACACGTATTTCTCGTGTCCGGCCCGTTGGGAGTCACCCCAACATAGGCGGGGTGCGGGCGTGACCCCCACCGCGCGTGCGCTGAAGCCGTTTCACCCCATGGGGGGGGTGCCTAAACGCGCACCCTCAGTATACCGCAATGCAAGCCGTTGTATGCACAGGGAAATGGGCTACAGCCGCTACAGCTGTGGGGTTCCCTCTGAGCAAGACGAGGCGCATCCATGATGAGGCCAATTGTGGCAGAATAGGTGCAGGCGTTTGGGATTAAGGTACAGAAGGAGCGGCTATGGAACAGCGCACCTATCGCGGGAACGTTCTGCCGGAGGGCTTGGCGGACTATCTTGTCGCCACATTCAACCAGGGCTACCACACCGTGGCTCAGCGGGCAGGCCAGGGCGACCAGATCCTGGTCCAAATCGGCCAGGCGCGGCACAGCGGGCGGGGCGGCATCCGCAACGCGATGGGCGTCAGCCTCGTGCGCACGCCCGATGGCCTCACCGCGAGCATCGGCCAATCGAACTGGCTCAATATGGCCGACCCCGAACTCGGCGGCATGCTGATCGGCGCGATCTTCTTCCCCCCGTTACTCATCTTCCCGCTGCTGCGGGGCGCGCGGATCTACGCGCTCTACCAGGACATCTGGACGGCCATCGACGACTATTGCGCGCGGATGGGCGCGGCACCGACGGATGCGACGGCGGCGCACGGCGTCTACTGCCAGCGGTGTGGGGTACTCAACCACGAGGACGCGCGCTTCTGCTCGACCTGCGGCGCGGCGCTACAGACGGCCCCGCCCCCGCCGCCACAGGCTGCGTCAGGGCAAGTGGTCTGCGCCGAATGCCGCCAGACCGTGCCCGCGGGCCGCTACTGCGGCAACTGCGGAGCGTCGCTTCAACCTACCACATAGGCGCCCGGCGGGTGTGCTGGTGGCGCCGTGTGCCTGACCTTAAAAGGTCATGGCAGGGACCGGACCTTGAAAGGCCTGTCTGGGCGTGATGTCACTTTGGCGGCTTGTTTGACGTGATCTTTGGGAGCTAACTTGCACCCAGGTCGTCCCACGCCGCGTGAAGAGGTCGACCGTGTACGTTAAGCCCAGGGCACGCGCTGGAACGGTCGTGCCTGTGTCGCGCTAGGGTACGCCGTCCCACGGGCGGCGCTGACGTGCGTCCTGAGCGCGGACGGCGGGTCGCAATCACACGGCGCGATGCTGTGGCGGGTGGATGTCCGGAATGGGCCACTGGCCCCGACGTCTCTAGTGAGAGGCGCCGCGGAGGCGCCCGCAGAGCAGAGAGGAGACATCGTGAAGTACATGATCTTGACCTACGCCTCGCAGCAGGACTATGACACCATGGCGGGGAAGGCCACCGACAAGCCAGCCTGGTCCGCGGAGGACGTCGCGGCGATGGGCGCGTTCATGGAGGCGTTCAACCAGGACCTGGTCGAGTCCGGCGAGCTCGTGGAAACGCGCGGCCTGACCGCCCCGGTCCACACCAGGCGCATCCAATTGCAACACGGTGTTCCGGTCGTGACGGACGGACCGTACGCCGAAACCTACGAGGTCCTCGCCGGCTACTGGATCGTGGAGTGTGAGAGCTTCGATCGGGCGACCGAAATCGCCGCCCGGCTGGCGACCTGCCCCGCTCCGGTCGACGTCGCGCAGGCGGCCGTGGCGGACGTACGGCCGATCGCCGCGTCCGGGGCCGAGCTGGATCTCTGACCGTGCTTGACAGCGAGATCGAGGATCTGCTGCGCCATCTGGCGCCGCAGGTCCTCGGCGCGGTCGTCCGGCGGTACGGGCATTTCGACACCGCCGAGGACGCGGCACAAGAGGCCCTGATCGCGGCTGCCCTGCAGTGGCCGCAGGACGGTATCCCCGACAATCCGCGCGCCTGGCTGATCACGGTCGCTGCCCGCCGACTGACGGACCTGCTGCGCAGCGAGCACGCGCGTCAACGCCGTGAAGACACCGTCGCCCAGTGGATCCTGCCCGACCAACGCTGGGCGCCCGCCGCCAACAGGCCGGCAGCGGAGGCTGATGACACACTCATCCTGCTGTTCATGTGTTGCCACCCGGCGCTGTCGCCGGCCTCGCAGATCGCGCTGACCTTGCGGGCGGTCGGCGGTCTCACCACCGCCGAGATCGCCCGCGCGTTTCTCGTGCCAGAGGCGACCATGACCCGCCGCATCAGCCGGGCGAAGCAGCGCATCAAGGACAGCGGTCTGCCCTTCCGCCTGCCCCCGGACGCGGAGCGTGCGCAACGGCTTGGCGCGGTTCTCCATGTGCTCTACCTGATCTTCACCGAGGGCTACGCCAGCACGGCGGGGCCGAGCCTGTACCGCAGTGAGCTGGCCGCCGAGGCAATCCGGCTGGCCCGCCTGGTTCACCGCCTGCTGCCCGACGATGGCGAGGTGACGGGGCTGCTTGCACTCATGCTGCTCACCGACGCGCGCCGGCCCGCGCGGGCTGGGCCGCATGGCGAGCTGATCCCGCTGACGGAGCAGGATCGCAGCCTGTGGAATGCCGCCGATATCGCTGAGGGCGTGGCCCTCATCACCGCCGCGTTGCCCAAGGGACCACCCGGCCCGTACCAACTCCAGGCGGCGATCGCGGCGATCCACGACGAAGCGCCCAGCGCCGAGGCGACCGACTGGCCACAGATCATGGGGCTGTACGAGCTGCTGCTGCGGATCTCCGACAACCCCGTCGTGGCGCTGAACCACGCCGTCGCGGTCGCCATGGCCCGCGGCGCGCAGGCGGGACTCGACCTCCTCGACGAGCTCCAGGCCGACGAACGGATCGCCGCAGACCACCGGCTCCAGGCCGTCCGCGCGCACTTGCTGGAGATGGTCGGCCAGCGCGGGGCGGCGCGCGACGCCTACCAGGCCGCGGCCCGGCGCGCCACCAACCTCCCGCAACAGCGCTACCTCCACGCCCGCGCCGCCCGCCTCACAAACGGCCAGTGAGTCAGTGAGTCGGTCGCCGCCGTTAGGAGCGCGGGCCGGTGCGCGGCTGCAGTGGCCCTCCGCGCCCTTGGCTCCGACCGGCATTGCTGCCGAGAGCGCACGTCTCGGGCTGGGCGCCAAGCGCGCGGCCACACGTCGATATCTGTCCAGATCTTCATCGATCGTTGTCCACGGCAGCGCCGCCGCACTCAGTCATAGTGCTTGACCGCAGGCCACAGCCGCAAGGGATGCGGCATCCTCGGGTTGGAGCCGACGACGATGGGGAGGTCCTGCTCAAAGGACACGCAATACCGGCACCGGTGGGTGGCGGCCAGCGTCGTGTGAATGTACGTATGCCGGAAGTCGGCGAGCGCATAGCCAACGCCGATGAGCACCTGCCCCGTACACCGGCCTGGTCCCCACAGGTAGTAGTTGTTATGACCGCTAATGACGGGCGGCAGGCGACCAGGCGCGGCAAGCTGGCTGAGCGCGCCGGCCTCGCCATAGTTGCTGGTCAGCACACAGGCTTGCGCGCGCTGCGTGGGCGGCAGCGCGGCATAGACCTACTCCACGGTGCGCGTGAGGCTCTCCCAGCCTAAGCGGTCGGCCAGCACCTGCGTCAAGGACCCGTAGGCGCGCACGACCGTGACCGGCGGCAGGATGGGCATGACCTCCGGCGCCAGCAGTAGCCCGGATAGGGCCAGGAGGGCGACATAGGCGGGCCGTATCCAGGCGAGCCGCGGCCTCAGGTGGAGTCGCTCGACCACCACCGCCCCGGCCGCGAACAGGAGGGGGTAGGCGGGAGCCAGGAAGTACGGCTTCGTGCGCAGGATCGTGAGGAGCACATAGACGAACACGAATGTCCAGCCCAGCAGGCGATAGCGCGCGCCGGTCCTGCGAAAGTAGAAGACCAGGCCGGCAGCTGCCAGGGGGACGGCGAGCGGATTCATCTGGCCGACCTGCGCGGCGAAGAAGGCCAGCGGGCTGGTACCGACGCCATAGTGGCGCCAGAACTCCACCGTGGGCCAGCCGTTGAGGGCGTTCCAGATGAGGTAGGGCAGCAAGCCCAAGAAGGCGATGCCAGCCGCTAACCACGGCCAGGGAGTACGCAGATAGCGGCGTTCGGGCGTGGCGAGCAGCGCCAGGGCTAGCGCGAGCCCGAAGAAGAGCACGGTCAGCTTGGTCAGGAGGGCGACCGCGGCGACCAGCCCGACGAGCAGCCACAGGCGCGGCGCCTCCCGCCGCAACAGGCGCGCCAGGACGAGACTGACCAGCGTCCACCAGAGTTGATCGAGCACATCCACGGAGAAGATGGAGCCGGTGGCCATGAAGTCCAGGGTGAACAGGGCGGCCACGCCGGCCACGAGCTGCGCCACCCGGCCGCCGCCCAGTTCGCGCGCCATCAGGCTGGTGACGACGATGAGCAGGGCACAGGCCAGCGCCGGGATGATGTGGATCGCCACCAGGCTGTCGCCGACCGTGACGCGCACGAGCGCGGCCAGCCAGCCCATCAGCAGCGGCTGATCGACGTAGCCAGCCTGGAGGTGGTGGCCATCGGCGATATAGTACAGCTCGTCACGAAAGTACCCGTAGCTCCCGGCGACGAGCATGTGGGCGACGAACGACACCCCGGCGAGCGCCACAAGCAACCCGGTAACGGGCGATGCGGTGGCGAGCATGTGCGCGCGAGGAAGGGGCGTCACGGTGCGTGGGGACGATAGCGATTCCATACGAGGCCTCCAACTAAAGAACGTGTACGCCAGCCATGCCGCGCCGAGTGTCGGTGACTGACCGCGACCTCATGACCGTGTGCCCGTCACGAGTCGTTCGCGGTCGAACGTCGCCGCCGTGATCCGCCAGCCGAGTCCGTCGCCGAGCAACAACACCGCCGCGCAGCCGAGGGCGAGGCCGAGCGTCGCGTGGATCACGTTGAGCGCGATGAGCGCCGCCACAAAGACGGGCGGCAGACTCGCCAACACGCCGAGCTGCTGCGCGACCCTGACGTCGCTTACGCGGGCGGACATCCCCAGGCCGATCCAGATCGACCAGGCGGCCAGGAGTGGCGTGAAGAGCAGCTGGGCGAGCATGTCCGGACCTCGGATGAGCGCCGACGCCACGCCCGGACGAGCGAAGATCTCGACGCAGGCGAGGAAGAAGGCGTAGACCGCATACGAGACGGCAAGCGACGGGATGAGGGCCGCCAGCGCCTTGCCCAGCAGGAACTCCTCGCGACGAATCGGCGTCGTGAGCACCGGCTCAAGCGTGCCCTGCTGGCGCTCGCCGACCACCGCGTAGGCGGCGACGAAGACCGGCACGAGCGCCGGGATGCCCAGCATGTACAGCAGCACATGCTCGTGCGCGAGTGTGCTCGAGCTCGACGTGGCCAGGGCGAAGACGGCGATCAGCGGTTGGATGATAAAGATCAGCGGGAAGATCGCCATCGCCACGACAATGGAGCGGTTGCGTCGGTACTCCCGCAGCTCCTTGCGGACGATGGCCCGGACGCGCCTCGTGCTCATGCTCATGTCTGGCCCGCCTCCTCGTCCGCGTCGATGAGCGCGAGGTAGACGTCCTCGAGCGAGTGGCGCCCCGCGCCGATCGACAGCACGTCGGCGCCGGCCGCCACCAGCGCCCGGGTCGCCGCTGGAGCGGCGACCGTCGGTGCGGACACGGCCAGGACGTACGCGGCCGGGCCGTCCTGGCGCCAGCCGTCGACGGCCGGGAGGCCGCCAAAGACGCGGCCCGGCGCGGGGAGCGGGACGCGGGTCCTGACCGTGAGCGTCTGGGCGAACAGCCGCTCCCGCAGCTCGTCGGGTCGGCCGATCGCGCGCAGCGTCGTGTTCAAGATCGCGACGCGGTCGCACAGGCGCTCGGCCTCCGCCAGGCGGTGGGTGGTCAGAAAGATCGTCACGCCGCGCTGGCGGAGGCCGTCGATCAACTCATGGACGTCGCGCGCGGCGACCGGATCCAGGCCGGCGGTCGGCTCGTCGAGGAACAACACGTCCGGGTCGCTGAGCAGCGCCCGCGCCAGGGCGACCCGCTGGCGTAGACCTTTGGACAGACGGCCGCAGGCCTCGTGGGCCCGGTCGGCCAGGTGGACGGCCCGCAGGGCGCGCTCAATGCACGCGGGCGCGTCGGGCGCCTCGTAGAGGTCGGCGAAACAGGCGAGGTTCTCGCTCACGCTCAGGCGGAGATAGAGACCCGGCGACTCGGGCATGATTGCAATCCGCCGGCGGATCTCCACACCGTTCTCAGGCGTGAGCGGGAGGCCCGCGACCGTGGCCACGCCCGCGGTCGGCGCCAGGAGCGTGCCCAGCGTGCGCACGGTCGTCGTCTTCCCGGCGCCGTTAGGGCCGAGAAATCCGAACACCTCCCCGTGTCCCACTGCAAAGGAGACATCGTCGAAGGCCATGCGCTCACCGAAGCGCTTCGACAGATGCTCGACCGAGAGCGCTGGAGCGCTGCTCTTACCCGCAGACGCTATCATCCCGTCCTCCTCGCTCACGGCGTCCGCGCGTCAGCCGCCGGGCGTGTCGCCACCCAGCCCGTCTCATGCCGTTGCGAACCGGTGGGCGAATCCCACCGACCCGGGCATCGTTCCGCGTCTTCCCGCGCCGCTAGTCTAAGGGAGTGATGCGGCTGGCGCCCGACTCAGAAACGGCCATCTTCAGGTGGAAGGGGAGGGCGACGGCCGCCAGTTCGACGAGCCAGAGGACCATCCCGATGGCCAAGTCCGGCCGGGCGTACACTGCCCACCCCCGCCAGCCCATTGACCAGGCCCCACGTGTTCAGGCCGAAGAAGAGCGCAAACGCGATCCGCGTCCAGCGCTGTCCGCAGCCAATGGACCAGGCCATCCACAGCCAAAAACCAACCGCGAGACCGGCCGCGACCGCGGTCGGTTCAAGGTGGCCGGCGACGACGGCGTGCCACTGGCCCGCGGTGAGACCCGGATTCCTTGTGACGACGTTCGACCTGACGTCGCCGATGGTGGCCACAATCGTGAGCGCCGCGGCAAGCTCAACCACGGCTCCGAGGTACATCAGTTTGACCGCAGTGACGACGGATCGGTCGGACCGCGGCACGCGTGGACGTAGGCGCATCCACAACGCGCCGCGCAGCAGGTCGAGACACTCCAGCAGCTCTAGCTGGCGCTGGCCCGCGCGGGCGCCCGCCAGGAGCACCCCAAGCATCTCCGCCTCGTACTCACGCCGGAACGACATGGGATACCACCGCAGCCAGCGGCGGTAAGCGCGCTCCAGGTCGGCGGCGGTCATCTGGCCCTCCCCTCCACAAGCCCGAGCCGCGCGTCCCCCGCGAGCCCGAGCCGCGCGAAGGCGGTCGCCGCATTGGACTGAAACCGCGCCGCCTCAGTGGCCAACTGCCTGCTGCCCTCCGGCGTGAGCCGGTAGTACCGGCGCAGGCGGTTCTCCACGATCTCCTCCCGGTCGATACTGATCAACCCGTCGAGGCGCAGACGGTCCAAGGCCGCATACAGCGTTCCGGCGCGCAACCGCACCCGTCCGTCCGAGATCTGTGCGACATCGGAGATGATCCCGTAGCCGTGCTGGCTGCCAGCAGCCAGCGCCGCCAGGATCAGGAACGTCGCCTCTTGCATCGCACGCTTGCTCATATAGACAGTATATATCGCTCACCTAGCATTTGCAAGGCAGCGGTCCCGCTTGGCGCCTCACGCCACTCTTGGCCAGTACGGCGCGACGCGGAGCCCGCAGCCTCCGTGACGACGCTGGCGATCAACGTGCGCACTCCTCGTGCGAAGGGAGGGCGTCACGGTCGGCCTCACATAGCGCGCCAGGTTCCCGCCCGTGCCCCGAAAGCAGGACGGCGCGTCCGTCAGGCCGACCACGCGCCTGCCCGACATGCGGCGCGTGGCCGTCTCGATCAAGGCTGGCAAGATCACGCCCTCCACCATCCTGCGGCGGCAGGGGCGCCCGGGCGCCCCTGCCCTTGCACGACGATGCTCCGATCTCGGGGCTGCTCCTGGCGGCCCATTGGCGGCCAGGGCGACGGGTCGGAAAGTTTACAGCGGGGGATGTCTGGAAGGGGCCGCTGGCCCCGACGTCTCTAGTGAGAGGCGCCGCAGAGGTACCTGCCGAGCAGGACGAAAGGAGAAGGACAGTGACGAGACAGTTCGCGACCATCGACGAGTACATCAGCTCATTCCCCGCAGACGTTCAGATCATCCTCGAGCAGGTGCGACGGACGACCCGGAACGCCACACCTGCCGCCGGAGAGACCATCAGCTATGCGATGCCGACGATCACGCTCAACGGCAGAGATCTGGTGTCCTTCGCGGCGTGGAAGCGTCACATCGGCCTCTACCCAATACCAGCAGCGGATGACGCCTTCGCGCAGGAACTCGCGCCATACAGGGCGGCCAAGGGCACAGTGAGATTTCCGCTCGGACAGCCCATTCCGTACGACCTCATCGCACGGCTGGTGGCACTCCGTGTCAAACAGCGACTGGACAGCGGGCAATGATCGTCCTCATCAACCACGATACGCTCCACAGTCTGGCTGGAGCGTTGGGGATTAAGGTCATGGCCGCGTCTCACCGTCGTGGGGCACGCCCCTGGTCGCCAGTTCAGCTCGCCAGGTGCTGGAAGCCCATGGCGTAGAGGTTGGCGTAGGCCCCGCCGCGCCGCAGTAACTCGGCGTGCGCGCCCTGCTCTATGATGCGCCCCGACTGCAGCACCACGATGCGGTCGGCGTTCTTGATCGTGGAGAGGCGGTGGGCGATCACCACGGCGGTACGCCCGCGCAGCAGCCGCCGCAAGCCCTCCTGCACGATCGACTCGGTGACCGTGTCGATATTGGCCGTGGCCTCGTCCAGGATCAGGATGCGCGGGTCGGCCAGCAGGGCGCGCGCGAACGAGATCAGTTGCCGCTGGCCGATGCTCAGGTTGTTACCGCGCTCGCGAATAGGCGTCTCGTACCCTTGCGGCATGCGTGTGATGAGTTCGTGCGCTCCGACCACGCGCGCGGCGCGCTCCACGTCGGCGTCGCTCGCGTCGAGGCGTCCGTAGCGGATATTCTCGCGGATCGTGCCTGTGAACAGGAAAGGATCCTGCAGCACGATGCCGATCTGGCTGCGCAACGACTGCTGCGTGACGTCGCGCACGTCGCTCCCGTCGATCAGCACGGCGCCGCCGCTGACGTCGTAGAAGCGCGCCAGCAGCGCGGAGATGGTGCTCTTGCCGGCTCCGGTCGGCCCCACGATAGCCACGGTCTGACCGGCCTCGATGCGCAGGTTCAGGTCGCGCAGCACTGGGTGGTCGGGCGTGTAGCCGAAGTCGACGTGGCTGAACTCGACCTCGCCGTCTATGGGCGGCAGCGCGCGCGCGCCCGGTTTGTCTTTGATTGTGACCGGCACGCCTAGGATCTGGAAGATGCGCTCGGACGCGACACCGCCGCGCTGCAACTGCGTGTACTGCTGGCTGAGGTCGCGGATCGGGTCGAAGAAACGGTTGATGTAGAGGATGAAGGCGACGAGGTCGCCGGTATGGAGTTGGTTGTGCATGACCAGGATGCCGCCATAGATGATGACGAGCGCCGTGGCCACGGCGGCGACGACCTCGACCAGCGGCAGGATCAGCGCGGCGATGCGCCCGGCCTGCACGTTGGTGTCGCGGTTGTAGCGGTTGAGGTCATCGAACTCTTCGCTATTGCGCTCCTCGCGCGCCAGGCCCTGGATCACGCGCATGCCTGAGATGTTCTCCTGCAAGGTCGAGTTGACCAGCGAGATAGCGGCGCGCGTGCGCCGGAAGGAGCGTTGCGCGTAACGTTGCCAGAAGGCGGCGATGATGAACATGACCGGCAGGACGGTAAAGGCGAGCAGGGCCAGCCCGACGTTTACGGCCAACATAATAACGATGATGCCGACGAGGGCGATCAGCGAGCCCAGGATGGAGAGCAAGCCCGAACTCAGCATGTTCTCCAGCACGGCGATGTCGCTTTGCAGGCGCGACATGACGCGGCCGATCTCGGTGCGGTCGTAGAAGCTGAGCGAGAGCCGCTGCAGGTGCGCGAACATGTCCGACGAGAGTTTGTAGAGCATCTGCTGACCGGCCCACGACATGGTCCAGACCTGCCAGTACTGCGCCTGCCAGGCCACGACGTTGACAAAGAGCAGCAGCAGCCCGATGCCGGTGAGGCCGCTCGCGTCGTGCAGGCGCCCGTACTGCACCAGGTTGATCACTTTGCCGATGAGTAGGGGCGTGGCCAGGTTGGCCAGCGTGGACACCACCATCAGCATGGCGCTGGCGATGGCCGCGCTCCTATACGGGGCGATGTAGGGACCGAAGCGCTTGATTAGGTCCCAGGAAAACGAGGCCGACTCGTCCTCGTCCAGCCCGGCCAGGTCGCTCTCGCGCACGGCGCTGCGGCGTCGGTAGGCGACGTACGACTCGCTACGTCTCGCACTCATCGCGCCGCCCCCTGCTCGACGCGCTGCGTCGAGAGTGTGCGCGCCTCATACTCTTCCTGCTCACGCAACTGTAGGTCATACAGCCGCGCGTAGGCGCCGCGCCGCGCCAGCAGTTCGACGTGCGTGCCGCGCTCGACGATACGTCCGTCCTCCAGCATCAAGATCTGGTCGGCGTTCTTGATCGTGCGCAGTCGCGAGGCCACCACGAAGGTGGTGCGCCCGCGCATCACCACGTCGAGGGCTTGCTGGATGAGGTACTCGGTCTCCATGTCGACGGCCGAGGTCGCGTCGTCGAGCACCAGGATGCGTGGGTTGAGCAGCAGCGTACGCGCGATCGCCACGCGCTGCTTCTGTCCGCCCGAGAGGGTGACGCCGCGCTCGCCGACCCAGGTGTCGTAGCCGTCGGGCAGGGTAAGCGCGAAGTCGTGCAGGCGCGCCGCTTTGGCCGCAGCGAAGACCTGCGCGTCGGTCGCGTCGGCGACGCCAAAGGCGATGTTGTCGCGCAGCGTGGCGTTGAACAGGAAGACATCCTGCAGTACCAGCCCGATATTGCGCCGCAACGAGGTTAGCGTCACGTCGCGCACGTCGTGGCCGTCGATGGTCACGCGGCCACTAGTAGCATCATAGAAGCGCGGCAGCAACTGCAGGATCGTGCTCTTGCCGCTTCCCGTCGCGCCGAGCAGGGCGACGACCTGCCCGGGCCGTGCGTCGATGGCGATGTCGTGCAGCACCGCCGCGCCCCCCTCGTAGGAGAAGGAGACGTCCTCGAAGCGCACCTGCCCGCGCGCATCGCGCAGCGGACGCGCGTCTGGGGCGTCAGCGATGGCCGGCGGCATGTCCAACACCTCGAACAGGCGCGTCCCTCCGGAGAGCCCGCGCGTGAACCAGGTCACCATAAAGCCGAAGGTGCGTACCGGCGTGGCCAACAGGAGAACGAATAAGATAACGCTCGCGAGCGTGCCGGTGCTCAGGGAGTGGTCGACGACCGTGGCGGCGCCGATCCAGACGACGAGCACCGTGACGACATTGAGCACGAGCACCATCAGGGGCTGGTTCCACGCTGAGAGACGCATGGCGTCGAGGCTGAGCGTGCGCACCTCCTGGTTTTGCCGGTCGAACTTCGCGGTCTCGTACTCCTCGCGCGCGAACGCTTTGACCACGCGCACGCCGGCCAGGCTCTCCTGCATCACCGTGCCGAGCGCGCCGGTCTGGTCCTGTACGTCGAGCCACATACGGCGCAACCGGATGGAGACGCGCCAGGCCAGGACGGCCAGCACCGGCACACAGGTCAGCGTAACCAGGGCCAGCGGCGGGTCGAGCCACAACAGGTACAGCGAGATGGGCACGAAGGTCGCGACGGCCAGGGTCGCGCGCAGCAACCCGAGCACGATAAAGTTGCGCACCGCTTCGATGTCGACCGTCAGGCGCGACATCAGGTCGCCCGTCTCCGAGCGATCGAGAAACGAGAAGTCGAGGCTCTGTAGGTGGTCGTAGACCATGGTGCGCAGATCGTAGGCCACGAGTTGCGAGACCGACTGCGAGAGGTAGCCCTGCCCATAGGCGAAGAGCCCACGCAGCGAACTGGCGGCCAGGATGACCAGCGCGGCGATGACGAGGTCGCGCGTCCGGCCGTGCGGCACGGCGATGTTGTCTAGGATCTGTCGTAGCGCGAGCGGTACGACAAAGGAAAAGGCCGTCGAGAGCAGCAGGCAGACCACGCAGAGGAGCGATAGATGCAGGTGCGGGCGCAGCAGACCCGTGATGCGCGCGTAGGCGCGCAGGTTGTGCCGCCACGACGTGACGCGTTCCATCGTCAAAAGCCTGCCCTCCTTTGTGTTGTCGCGGCCACACGCGAAAGCACACGGCCTGGGCGTAAGGGAACGCATGGTGTGGGGGATCTGTAAGCGGACGCTAACGTCGCCTATAGTAAGCATACCTGATTGGGACGACGCCTGTTACAGGCGGGCCCCCCCGAATGGGCCTCCTCTGATCGACCGGTCCCCTTTTCCCCATTCGAGGGATGCGGCTCCGCGTGGTCGGGGCATATAGTAGCCTCTGGTGCGTGGCGCGTTCGGCCCACGCTGTTGATCGCATAATCCGTTGTCGCACAAAGGTGGTCGCCATGTCTCTGGTTTGCACATCCTCCGCTCACGCGCCCCGTTCACGTTGGGGCCAGTCGCTCCTCGCGCGCCTATGTCTTGGCCTAGGGCTCGGCGCGGCCGCCCTCGCGGCGCTCTCCGTCGGACACGCCGCGGCCGCCGTCGGCTGCCGCTCCGATCCGGTGATCGTGGTTAACGGCCTCGTGGCCGACGTCGTCTCCACGCTGTACACCGACCCCAGCGCGGTGCGCGAGCTCGACTACACGGTGACCGTCCCGGCCGGTTCTCTGATCGGCCGCACCACTCTCACCCTCGGCCTCGGCTTTCCCGAGAAAGTCACCTACGTCTACAGCGCCGCGCAACCGTGGGGATCGCTGCGCGTCGACGCCACCGTACAAACGCAGGCAGGCACGGCGCCGTTCGCGACCGACGTGCAGGTCACCACGCTGCTGGGCGGCGCCCGGCACGCCAGCGGCCTCAGCACCGCGACGGTCTCCGTCGCGGTGGCCCGTCAGCTGATGCTCTAACATATTCCGCATTGACCTAGCCCGAATAGGCCCTTGTCTCTGCAAAGCGGGCGCCCTATACGTGGTTCATGGATCACTTTGCCCACCGTATTGATCACACGCCTGGACGGTCCGCTAGCGCACTGGCGGACTGTCCGGGCGCGGCGCGTCTCCCCGCGGAGGTTTGACCGTGCGCCGCTCCCTCCCCCGGCGCATGAGCGGCGCGTGGCCCCAACCCGCCGTTGGCGTCCTCACCGTCCTACTCGCCTTGTTGAGCCTGGGGGGCGCATGGGCGCACACCCTCCATGACGGGATGGCGCCAGCGGTTGGGGCCCTGCCGCTCACGCTGGTGGGCCTGGGGGGGATCGTGGTCGCCTACCGCTACCCTATTCATGTGCGCCACCAGACCAAGGTGCTCCTCGTCACCCTCGTGTACTATCTGCTGGCCGTGCTCGTTCCACCCCCCCTGGCCGCCCTCGCGGCCGGCCTCGGCGCGCTCGCGGGTGAGGCGGCCCGCGTGCGCGTGAGCGGCTCCTACCCAAGCGATATCGCCAGCGAAGTCGGGCGGCGCGTCCTCATGGTCCTGCCGGCCGCCCTCGTCGCTCACTTGGGTTCAGGGTCGTCGCCGTCCTCGGCCGCCCTCGTGGGCGCGGCCCTCGTCTTGGCCCTGCTTGATGTCGTTTCGCTGCCGTTGGTGACAGCCCCGATGGCGGGGGAGCCGCCGCGCCGGGCGCTGGCCGCCGCGGCGCGGGAGACGGCCCTTCCCGACGGCGTGCAGTATCTGGTCGGCATCGTGGGCGCCGCCGCGGCGACGCACTATCTCTGGACGCTCGGCCTGCTCATCGCGCCCTGCGCGCTCGTCTACGCGGCCTGTAAGGCTTTGCACGAGATGCACGACGGGACGCGCCACCTCCTGGAGAACATGGCCGACGCCGTGGACCTGCGCGACCCCTGCACGGGGGGCCATTCTCGGCGCGTGACGGCGTACAGCGCCGCGATCCTGCGCGAGTTGGGGCTGCATGGCCCCGAGGTCGACCTGATCGTGACGGCGGCGCGCGTGCATGATATCGGGAAGATCGGGACGCCCGACGCCATCCTGCACAAGCCGGGCAAGCTCGACCCCGAGGAGCGCGCGGTCATGGAGGAGCATCCCGTCGCGGGGGCCGAGTTGCTCACGCGGTATTGGGACTTTGCGCGAGGCATCGCCCTCGTCCGTCACCATCACGAGAGCTGGGATGGAACCGGCTATCCGAATCGACTCAAGGGTGCGGAGATCCCGTTCGGGGCGCGCGTGATCGCGGTGGCCGACAGCTACGACGCCATGACCAGCGACCGGCCCTACCGGGCGGGGATGCCCAGCCCCAAAGCAGCCGGCATCTTGCGCGCGGGGCGCGGCCAGCAGTGGGATGCCGCCATCGTCGATGCGTTCCTGCGCGCTATCGCCGCCGAGTTGGAGGGCGTCAAATGGGCTATGGCGCGGCCCGCTCCGCTGTCGTACGCTCATGCCGAGCCTGATGGGCCGGTTGTTGTCCCCGACTGACCTGTCCATCAGCGAGAAAAACTACCCGTTCGGACTGGCCGGGATGGGTGGGATGGGTACTAGGCGGAGGGCCGTCCTCGCGTATCATCGTCTTACGGTCACGACGACTGATGAGACAAGAGATACGAGAAAGGACAATATGATGAGGAAAATCACCACGAGAAGGGCGCGCGGTGTGCCGTGGCGCTGGGCGGGCGGCCTGCTGGCGCTGGGACCCCTGCTCGTCCCCGGGCACGGGCAACCGCTGACGCACGCGATGGTCGCGCCGGTCGAGCCGGCCCTGGCGCGCCTGGCCACCGCCCATCCGGGCAGCCGGGTGCGCGTGGTTGTGCAGGCGCAGGGGCCGGACACCGCGCTGCGAGCGCAGGTCGCCCGCCTCGGCGGCCGGGTCACCACGGATCTCTCCCTGATCCATGCCGTCGCCGCCACCCTGCCGGCGCGCGCCGTCGCCACGCTCGCCCGGACCCCCGGCGTCCGCTACGTCTCGCTCGACGCGCCCACGGTCAAGTCCGGCTACACCTGTTGTAGCGCGACGGCGCTCCAGAGCGTCTATCCTCAGGCGATCGGCGCGAGCGCACTCTGGACGGGGTCGAAGGCCATCATGGGGCAGGGCATCGGGGTCGCCGTCGTCGATAGCGGCATCAAGACCACCGGCGACGAGGGCAGCCGTGTGGTCGCACGGGTGAGCGCCACGCTGGCCCCGACGAGCAGCGACAACGGCTATGGCGACGGCTACGGGCACGGCTCACATGTGGCCGGTATCATCGCGGGGGATGGTACCCTCTCGACCGGGGCCTACGTCGGCGTGGCTCCCCGCGCCAATCTGGTCGGCGTGCGCGTCTCCAGCGACCAGGGGCAGGCGTCCATCTCGGACGTGGTCAACGGCTTGCAGTGGGTCTACAATAACCGCGCCGCCTACAATATCCGCGTGGTCAACCTCTCGCTCAACAGCACGGTGGCCGACTCCTAATCAGGTCGACCCCCTCGACGCGGCTGTAGAGACCCTCTGGAAGGCCGGGATCGTCGTGGTGGCCTCGGCGGGCAACAACGGCAGCGCCAACGCCGGCGTCGTCTATGCCCCCGCCAACGACCCCTTCGTGATCACGGTCGGCGCGGTGGACGACCACGGCACGGCGAGCACGGCCGACGACACCCTGGCCTCCTTCTCCGCCTTCGGCACGCTGCCCATCTCGACGACAGCCGGGGCGACCACCGCGCTCGCCAAGCCCGATCTGGTGGCGCCCGGCGTCAACATCGTGAGCACGCTGGGCGACCAGGGGAGCACCCTGGCCCAGACGCACGCGGACCACTTGGTGGGCAGCGCGTACTTCCGCATGTCGGGCACCTCCATGGCGGCGCCGATGGTCGCGGGGGCAGCAGCGCTGCTGTTGCAGTCTAAACCGAACCTGACCCCGGATCAGGTCAAGTATCGCCTCGTGTCGACGGCCCAGCCGCTCAATCGCGTGGGCACGGGCGCGGGCGAGGTCAATGCGTACGCCGCCGTCGCCAGCACGAGCGCTGCCAGCGCCAACGGGGGACTCGCTGCCGCGGCCTCGCTCCAGCCGGGCAACCCCGCGACCAACTGGTCCTCCGCGTCTTGGGGCTCGGGCAGTTGGGGCAGCGCGTCCTGGGGCTCGGGCAGTTGGGGCTCGGGCAGTTGGGGCAGCGCGTCCTGGGGCTCGGCGAGTTGGGGCTCCGCGTCCTGGGGCAGCGACTACTGGGGGCCGTAGC
>JAABVA010001125.1_pt1 | contig 29461 bp, 23 predicted proteins | sample 5560331 | NCBI WGS metagenome assembly JAABVA01 (sample SAMN12812661, study PRJNA571458) | rock metagenome | isolation source: Antarctica rocks | place: Antarctica: Victoria Land, Mt New Zealand sud | collected 2016-01-07 | reverse complement strand
GCGCCCGCGTCGCCCAACGCATCCTTGCCATGACCGCCGCGATCTGGCACAACGACCAACTCGGCCTCACCCACAGGTCACTGACCGCCTACGACCACTGAACCCCTTGGACTTACTCATCTAGGCGGCGCGGGCAGCCGCGTACCGTCGTGGCCTACCGCGCCAGCGCCTGCTCGAGGTCGGCCACCAGGTCGTCGGCGTCCTCGATGCCCACCGACAACCGCACCAGGTCGTCGGGGACCTCCAGCATCGACCCCGCGGTGCTCGCGTGCGTCATCGCCGCGGGATGCTCGATGAGCGACTCCACCCCGCCCAGGCTCTCCGCCAGGGTGAACAATTCGGTGCTGGTACACAGCCGCTGGGCCGCGTCCCGGCCCGCGCGCAGCCGCAGCGACACCATCCCCCCGAAGCGCCGCATCTGCCTGGCCGCCACCGGGTGCCCCGGATGCTCGGGCAGGCCCGGGTAGAGCACGGTGGCCACGGCCGGATGCCCACAGAGCAGCTCCACCACGCGCTCGGCGTTGGTGCTGTGCTGCTCCATGCGCAGCGCGAGGGTCTTGGCTCCGCGCAGGGTCAGCCACGCGTCGAACGGGCCGGGCACCGCGCCGGCCCCGTTCTGCAGGAAGGCCAGCCCGTCGCGTAGCTCGGTGTCGTCGGTGACGAGCGCGCCGCCGACCACGTCGGAGTGCCCGCCGACGTACTTGGTGGTCGAGTGCAGCACCACGTCGGCACCCATGGTCAGTGGGCGCTGCAGGTAGGGAGAGGCAAAGGTGTTGTCCACCAGTAGCTTCGCCCCGCCCGCGCGGGCAACCTCGGCCAGCGCGGCGATGTCGGCGATGTTCAGCAGGGGGTTGGTGGGTGTCTCCACCCACACGAGGCGGGTGGTCGGCCGCAGCGCGGCGCGGACGGCGTCGACGTCGGACAGCGGCACCGGAGTGTGCTCGATCCCCCACTGGCTGAACACCTTGTCGACCAGGCGGAAGGTGCCGCCGTAGGCGTCGTCGGGGATCACCAGGTGGTCACCGGGACGCAGGCACGCGCGCAGCAACGCGTCGGTGGCGGCCATACCGGAGGAGAAGGCGAGCCCGTGCGCCCCACCCTCCAGCGCCGCCAGGCACTCCTGGAGCGCGGTGCGGGTGGGGTTGCCGGTGCGCGAGTACTCGTAGCCGCCGCGCAGGCCGCCCACGCCGTCCTGGGCGTAGGTGGACGTCGCGTGGATGGGGACGATGACCGAGCCCGTGGTGGGGTCAGGGGCCTGCCCGGCGTGGATGGCTTCGGTGGCGAAGCCACGAGTGGAACCAGTGGCGAAGCCACGAGTGGAACCGGTGGCGAAGCCACGAGTGGAACCGGTGGCGAAGCCACGAGTGGAACCGCGTGGGTCCGGGCTCATGACACGCCGCTGAGGTGGCCGAGCAGGTCGTGGCGGGTCAGCACCCCCATGGGCTTCCCGTCATGCACCACCATCACGGCATCAATGCTGCTCAGTGCCTCGGTGGCGGCCGAGACGGGCTCGCCGGCACCCAGCAGCGGTAGCGGGGGGCTCATGTGCCTCGCCACGGGGTCGGCCAGGTGCGCGCGGCCGGCGAACACCGCGTCGAGCAGGTCACGCTCGCTGACGCTGCCGGCCACCTCACCCGCCATCACCGGTGGCTCCGCGCCGACGACCGGCATCTGCGACACCCCGTACTCCCGGAGGATCTCGATGGCGTCGCGCACGGTCTCACCGGGGTGGGTGTGTACCAGCGCGGGCAGCTCGCCGGACTTGCCACGCAGGACGTCGCCGACCCGGGTCTGCACCGCGTGCCCATCCAGCGGCGAGCGCAGGAAACCATAGGAGCTCATCCAGCCGTCGTTGAAGATCGTGGACAGATACCCCCGCCCGCCGTCGGGCAGCAGCACCACCACCACGGCGTCCGGACCCGCCCGCTCGGCCACCCGCAACGCGGCCACCACAGCCATACCGCACGAGCCGCCGACCAGCAGGCCCTCCTCGCGAGCCAGCCTCCTGGTCATCTCGAAGGAGTCGGCGTCGCTCACCGCGATGATCTCGTCCGGGATCGACGGGTCGTAGGCAGCGGGCCAGAAGTCCTCACCGACCCCCTCGACGAGATACGGCCGCCCGGTGCCACCGGAGTACACCGAGCCCTCCGGGTCGGCGCCGATCACCCGTACCTTGCCGCCGGAGACCTCCTTGAGGTAGCGCCCGGTGCCGGTGATCGTGCCGCCCGTGCCCACACCGGTCACGAAGTGGGTGACGGTGCCGCCAGTGTCCGCCCAGATCTCCGGGCCGGTGGTCTCGTAGTGGCTCAGCGGACCCATCGGGTTCGCGTACTGGTTGGGTTTCCACGCCCCCTCGATCTCCGTCACCAGCCGATCGGAGACGCTGTAGTAGGAGTCGGGGTGCTCGGGGGGCACGGCCGTCGGGCATACCACCACCTCGGCGCCGTACGCACGCAACACATTGCGCTTGTCCGCGCCGACCTTGTCCGGGCACACGAAGACGCAGCGATACCCGCGGCGCTGGGCCAGCAGCGCCAGGCCAACCCCGGTGTTGCCCGACGTCGGCTCCACGATGGTGCCACCGGGCTGCAGTTCACCGCCCGCCTCGGCCGCGTCCACCATCCGCACCGCGATGCGGTCCTTCACGCTGCCACCAGGGTTGAGGTACTCCACCTTGGCCGCGACCGTGCCGCGGGTCCCACCGATGACCGAGCTGAGCCGGACGAGCGGGGTGTTCCCGACGAGGTCGACGACGTGCTCCGCGATACGCATGGACCCCATCGTGTCAGGCGGGCTCCGGCGGCGTGGAGGCGACCGCGCGGAGACTAGCGTCGGGTCAGGACGGTCGGCGGCGGGTGGAGGTGTTCAGGTGGCTCGGGCTCGGCGCTGGTCCATCGCCGCCGCGGTGGGAGCCGGCTCGGCGGGCACGGCAGCCGGGGCCGCGTACGGGCTGCTCAACGAGCAGTCCCGGCGTGCCCGCAAGGTCATCGGCGCCCCGGCCAGGATCCCGCCACGCGCCGACGGCATCTACGCCCCCACGGGGGGGCACCCGGGCCCGCTGGCCCAACTGGACCTACCCGCGGAACTGACCCTGGTGATGCTGGGTGACTCCTCGGCCGCCGGGCTCGGGTGCGACGACCCCGAGGAGGTGCCCGGGGTCCTGTTGGCCCGAGGGCTCGCCGAGGAGACCGACCGACCCGTCCGGCTGATCACCCACGCGGTGGTGGGTGCCACCTCCCGGGTGCTCGACGCGCAGCTGGACATGGCGCTGGACCGCAACGGGGGTGCGGCTCCGGACGCCGCCGTGGTGATCATCGGGGCCAACGACGTGACGGCCAGGCTCTCGCCGAGCGCGTCGGCCGTCCGGCTGGGTGCCGCCGTCGGGCGGCTGCACCGGCTGGGCACCGCGGTCGTCGTCGCCACGTGTCCCGACCTCGGCGCCATCCGGCCCATCCCGCAGCCGTTGCGCAGCATCGTGCGCACCTGGAGCCTGCAACTGGCCAGAGAGCAACGAGCCGCGGTACTGGCAGCCGGCGGGCATCCGGTGGCGGTGGCCGACCTGCTCTCACCGGAGTTCCTGACCCGCCCGGACGCGCTGTTCTCCCCCGACCGCTTCCACCCGTCGGCCGCGGGATACGAGGCCGCCGCAGCACTGCTGCTGCCCGCACTGTGCTCCGAGCTCGGCGTGTGGGGCGGGGGCCCGCTGGCCGAGCCACCACGGCGTTCCGTCACCGCCGACGCGCACCGACCCACCGCACGCCTAACGGCCGCGGTGAACCGGCACCTCTACCGCCGCGCCCGGGCAGGCGGCAGTGCAGCGGCCCGCGTCGGCGGCAGCGCGGCAGCGCGGGTACTGCGCCGCGGCGGCCCGACTACTGGTCAGTAGCCTGGACCGCGGGGACGCCCCGCACCCATGGGGCGCCCCCGCACCCACGAACAGCGTCATCCACCATCAGTGCCCATTCACCTACAGTGCCCATTCACCTACAGTGCCCATTCACCAACAGTGCCATCCACCAACCGAAGGAGTTCCGCGATGCCCGAGGCCGTCATCGTCTCGACCGCCCGCTCGCCCATCGGCCGTGCGTTCAAGGGCTCGCTGGCCGGCATTCGGCCCGACGACCTCGCCGCCCAGATGATCGCCGCCGCCCTGGCCAAGGTGCCCGAACTCGACCCCACCACCATTGACGACCTCATGCTGGGATGCGGGCTGCCCGGCGGCAAGCAGGGCTTCAACATGGCCCGGGTGGTGGCAGTGGCGCTGGGCTACGACGAGGTGCCCGGCACCACGGTCACCCGCTACTGCTCCTCGTCCCTGCAGACCACCCGCATGGCGTTGCACGCGATCAAGGCCGGCGAGGGCGACGTATTCGTCTCCGCGGGGGTCGAGAGCGTGTCCAGCTTCGCCAGCGGAAACTCCGACTCACTGCCCGACACCCGCAACCCGCTGTTCGCCGACGCCCAGGCCCGCACCGCGCTGGCCGCCCAGGGTGGGGTGAGCTGGCGCGACCCTCGCTTGGACGGAAACGTCCCGGATGCCTACATCGCCATGGGTGAGACGGCGGAGAACGTGGCCCAGCTGACCGGCATCACCCGCCCGGAGATGGACCGCTGGGGTGTCCGGAGCCAGAACCGTGCGGAGGACGCGATCAAGGCCGGCTTCTTCGAGCGCGAGATCACGCCGGTGACGCTGGGCGACGGCACCGTGGTCACCACCGACGACGGCCCCCGCGCGGGCACCACCTACGAGGCGGTGAGCCAGCTCAAGCCGGTGTTCCGTCCGGACGGGCTGATCACCGCGGGCAACGCGTGCCCGCTCAACGACGGAGCCGCGGCCCTGGTGATCATGAGTGACACCAAGGCGAAGGAGCTGGGCCTCACCCCGCTCGCGCGGGTGGTGTCCACCGGTGTCTCGGGCCTCTCCCCTGAGGTCATGGGACTCGGGCCGATCGAGGCCAGCAAGCGGGCGTTGGCGATCGCCGGGCTGAGCATCGGTGACATCGACCTGGTCGAGATCAACGAGGCGTTCGCGGTGCAGGTCATCGGCTCGGCCCGCGAACTGGGCATCGACGAGGACAAGCTGAACGTCTCCGGCGGGGCGATCGCGGTGGGTCACCCCTTCGGCATGACGGGTGCACGCATCACCACCACGCTGCTAAACAACCTCAGCACCCATGACCAGAGCCTCGGGCTGGAGACGATGTGTGTCGGCGGTGGCCAGGGCATGGCGATGGTGCTCGAGCGGCTGAGCTGAGCAGGGGCTGCTTCCGACCCCCCGACCCCGCCAGCCGCCTTGCCCCGCGGCGTTGGCAGCCGGCGTTGCCCCGCGGCGTTGGCCCTACTGCACCGGATCGCCCCCTGGCGCGGGATCCCACGCGAAGCCGCCGATCGGGTGCAGCAGGGGCAACGCGGGCAGCTCGCGAGGGGGCCAAGCCGGCACGCGGGTCCGGCAGTACGCGCCTGCCGGGGCCTGCGTGCCCCTACGCGGCGCGTCAGTTGCGGTTGAAGTAGCTCAGCAACCGCAGGATCTCGATGTACAACCACACCAGGGTGACGGTGAGGCCGAGGGCGACGGCCCATGCGGCCTGCTCCGGCGCACCGGCGCGGATCATCTTGTCGGCCTGGTCGAAGTCGAGCAGGAAGTTGAATGCCGCCAGTGCGATGACCAGCAGGCTGAATCCGATGGCCAACGGGCCACCGTCGCGCAGGCCCAGGCCGCCGGAGATGAAGAACGACGCCAGCAGGTTGACCAGCATGAGCACGATCACCCCGATCGTGGCGCCGATGACCATGCGGGTGAGCCGCGGAGTGACCCGAATGGCACCGGTCTTGTAGACCACGAGCATGCCGGCGAACACTCCGACCGTGCCGATCACGGCCTGGATGATGATGTTCGGGCCGCTGGTGAGCTGCGCGTACACCAGCGAGATGGCGCCGACGAACAGCCCCTCGAAGGCGGCGTACGCCAAGACGATGCCCTTGTTCATCTTGCGACCGAAGGTGGCCACCATGACCAGGGCGAAGCCGATGAGCGCACCGCCGAGGGCGAGCGGGACGACGAGGCCGGGGTTGTTGGAACCCAGCACGTAGGAGATGACGGCGGCCACGACGAGCACGCCGAGCGTCGTCGCGGTCTTGGTGACCACGTCGTCGACGGTCATGGAACGCCCGGTGGCATAGCTCTGCGGCTGCCCGTATGGCTGACCGTAACCCTGGGTGGCGGCCTGGCCGGCCTGCGCCGTGCCTGAACCGAAGGAGGCATAGCCGCCCTGCGTAGTGGGCAGGTTGCGGAACACCGGGTTGCTGCTGGTGCGCACCGTGATCGTCCCTTTCTCGTGCTGACGGCGGAGTAGCTCCGCTCATGACGTTCAACGACCTCGTCCGCACCGGAGTTCCCCGCCGGACCGGACGGACTCTACCGGGCGGCGGGGACGGCGTACTGCACAATTCGGTCACGCGGACCGCCCGGTCACGCGGACCGTCCCAGTCACGCGGACCGTCCCGGTGCGCGGCTCTCCGAGGTCTTGGTCGAGGAGGGACGCGGGGTGCGGCGGGGTTGCCCCCGGGGGGAGCCGGACCAGTCCTCCGCAGATTCGCGCGGCTGAGGGAGCGGCTGCTGCTGGCGTGACCTGGTGGTCAAGTGGTGAGTAGCCGTAGGTCCAGATCGGCGAACTGTGTGAACGCGGCGTCGGTCGTCACCAACTTGTATCCGGCCGAGCGTGCGAACGCCGCCAGGTAGGCGTCCATCCAAAGTTTGGGTGAGGCGGTCGCTGGTGCTGCCAGCTCGATCCACGCTTGTTCGATGCCGGCCGGCTCCTGATCCACAAGCCCGATGCGGTCGTCTGCCGCGAAGGTCTGGTAGATCTGCCATGCCTCGCGGTTGGTCAGCGGTGGGTTGCCGTAGGGGGCCAGGACAGCGGCGGTCGTGAGCAGCCGGAGCAGGCTTTGCTGGGTGGCGCGGCAGAACACCACCGATCGCGGCTCGGTGGTCGTGTCGAGCCAGCCCCGGGCAGCGCGATGGTGGACGTGGGCTGACAGTGCGAGCGACAGCCACACATTGCTATCGCAGAGATTCATCCGCCGCCCCGGCTGCACTTACCTCTGCGTCCAGGAGGATCTGGGCGGTCCGCTCGGGAGTCATCTCCAGGTCGGGCGTGGCCGGATGGACGCACTGCACCAAGGGGAGGCGTACCCGGGAAGGAGTCGTTCGCTTCCGCGGGGGCGGATCAGCGAGGCCACGGCGGACGACCTCCGCCATGACATCTTTCAGGCGCCTACCCTCCCGGGCCGCGCGCACTTTGACCTCTCGGACCAACTCGTCCGGCAGCTCGACAGTGGTCTTCACAACGAGCCAGATTACCAGAAAGATGGGAAACTGGCATGTGGTCGGCATTCTTGCGTTGGCAGCAGCGATGGGAGCGGCTCGCGCCTGTGCGGCCATAGGGGAACTGCCGGGGAATTCGTGCTGGGCCGGAATTGTCGGTGCCAACAGCAGAATCAGGCAAGTGACCGTGTAAGCGCTCCCGGGGTGCGCGAGTGCCTGAGGAACGCGCGATGGGTCCGGTCTCGCTGGACGACCTGGTCGTGTCCCGGCGGGCGAACCCTGCGTGGCGGTTGCTCGCCTCGCCTCACGCGCCGGCAGTGATCCCGTTCGCCGACCGCGCGTTCCTGGCTCCCGGGGTGCGAACGGTGCCGGAGGCGACGCTGGCCATCGCCCTGCAGGACGTGCTCGAGGGAAGGGGCCTGACTATGGTCAGACAGTGTCAGGAGTCGGGTGCGGGCTCGTGGTCCAGGCGGACGCCCGTCCGCCACGGACGTGTCCGGATCGGGGCCTGGGGGCCGAACCGATCAGCCGCTTCGGACCGCGGCGGGGCCCGGCGTCACGACGGTCTGCCGTGCGCTGACCCTGTGTCCCTCGGTGCAGCGGACCTGGACCGTGACGTCCGCACCGCAGTCGCCGCGATCTCCTGGGTCATCGTCACCAGCGCAAGCCGCTACTGGCAGCGCCCACGTTCGCCGACGCCGCCCCGCTACTGGCAGCCCTACCAATAACCCGGCCCGACGGGCTGCAGAAGGCGCCCCAGCGCGTACTACGCGCCATGTTCGACCTGGACGTCGCCATCCGCTGTACGACGATCGCGCAGACCAGTCGCCTCAGGGAGATCTGCGGCGGGGTGCCCCCGGTGGGATTCGAACCCACGCTGGGACCCTTTTAAGGGGTCTGCCTCTGCCTGTTGGGCTACGGGGGCTGGCGAGCTGCTGGGCTAAGGGGGTCTGGCGAGCCGACGCTACTGCCCCACCGCGGAGCTCAGCTGGCGGCAGCGCGGTCGAACTCGGCCTTGGGGTCGTTGATCTGGGCGAGCGCGACGACGTCGCGGCGGAACACCAGCGCCATGATCCAGTCGACGCCGATGCGCGCCTTGCGGTTCGTGGTGGGCATCCGCGACAGGTGGTAGGCGCGGTGCATTGCCCAGGCGGGCACCCCCTTGAGCTTGACCCCGTACACGTCGGCCACCCCGCGGTACAACCCGAGGCTCGCCACGGACCCGGCGTAGGCGTGCTTGTAGTCTGCGGCCTTGTTGCCCCGGACAGCGGCGACAACGTTGTCCGCCAGCACCTTCGCCTGCCGGACCGCGTGCTGGGCCGACGGGCTGCAGGTGGCCGTGGGGTCGTTGTCGATCTTCGACAGGTCGGGTACCGCGGCGCAGTCACCGGCGCTGAACGCCCCAAAGACCCCGGTGACCTGGAGCTGCGCGGTGCAGCGGAGGCGGCCGCGCTCGTCCAGCGGGAGGTCGGTGTTGGCCAGCATCGGGTTGGCCTTCACCCCCGCGGTCCACACGATGGTGTCGGTGGAGAACTCGGTGCCGTCGGACAACCGCACGTCGCCGTCGACCATGGTGTCCACCCTGGTCTCCAGGTAGACCTGAATGCCGCGCTCGGTGAGCCGCTCGATGGTGTACACCCCCATCTTGGGGCTCACCTCGGGCATGATCCGGTTGCTGGCCTCGACGAGCACCCAGCGCAGGTCCTCGCGTTCGATGCCCGGGTAGTAGCGGGTGGCGTAGCGCGACATGTCCTCCAGCTCGGCCAGCGCCTCGATGCCGGCGTACCCGCCGCCGACGACGAGGAAGGTGAGCAGCCGCTGCCGCCGCTTCGGGTCCCGGGTGACCGATGCCGCGTCCATCCGGGACAGCACGTGGTTGCGCAGGTAGATGGCCTCGCCCACGGTCTTGAACGCGATGCCCTGCTCCGGCAGGCCGGGGATGGGCAGCGTGCGCGCGATCGAGCCCGGCGCCAGCACGATCAGGTCGTAGGTCAGGATCTCGGTGGAGCCGTCGGAGTTGGACACCCAGGCTCGGCGGGAGGCGTGCTCCACCTTGTCCACGCGGCCGGTGAGCACGTGGCAGCGGCGCAGGACCCGCCGAAGCGGAACCACGACGTGGCGCGGCTCGATGGAACCGGCCGCCGCCTCCGGCAAGAAGGGCTGGTAGGTCATGTGCGGCTGCGGGTCGACCACCGTGATCTGGGCTTGTTTGCCCCGCAGCTTTCGCTGCAGCCGCAGGGCGGTGTACATGCCCACGTAACCCCCGCCGACGATCAGGATGCGGGTGGGACTGCGTTGCGTGCTCACACGCCTGATCCTCCCACCGTGTGCACAGATCACGAAGGCAGGACGGGCCCGGGGCTACCTACGTCACACCGCGGGGTTTCCGCGCGGGCCGCGACCGCCCGGGCCGCGGCCGCGCGCGCCGCGACCAGGACGGCGGTGACCATGTCGGGCGTCAGCCGGCCGGTGAAGGTGTTCTGCTGGCTGACGTGGTAGCAACCGAACACGTCCAGCCCCGGACCACCGTCGCGGTGTGGCAGGTGGACCCGCGCACCGTGGGCGAAGCGCGGACGCGGTACGGGCACGACCCAGCCGGCGCCGGCGGCGACGGGCAGCAACGACTGCCAGCCGAAGCCGCCGAGCACCACCACCGCGCGCAGCGTGGGCCGCAACAGGGCCAGCTCGCGCAGCAGGAACGGCCGGCACGCTGCCCGCTCAGCAGGCGTGGGCTTGTTGTCCGGCGGCGCACAGTGCACGGGCGCCGCCATCCGGGCCCCGATCAGCTGCAGGCCGTCGTCGGCGCTGATGCTGGTGGGCTGGTTCGCCAACCCGGCCGCGTGCATGGCCGCGACCAGCACGTCGGCGGAGCGGTCGCCGGTGAACATGCGCCCGGTGCGGTTACCCCCGTGGGCGGCGGGGGCGAGCCCCACCACGAGCACGGACGCGTCGGTCGATCCGAAGCTGGCCACCGGGCGTCCCCAGTAGGTCTCGTCGCGGAAGGCGGCGCGTTTGACGGTGGCCACCTCCTCGCGCCAGGCCACCAGGCGCGGACACCGTCGGCAGCCGACGACGTCGGCATCGACCTGCTCGAGGGAGTCCGGCACCGCGCCACCGTATGCCAGCCCATGCGCCACCCCGCTAACCTCGTGAGCATGGCGAAAGAACCCGAGCAGGACGCGCGCCCGGTCGAAGGGCCGGCCCCGGCCGAGCCGTCCGACGACCTGGTGACGACCACGCACACCCTGACCGTCGACGGGCGCGAACTGGCCTACACCGCGACGACGGGGCGGGTGGTGCTGCGCGAGGAGGTCGTCGACGACGGCGCCGCGAAGGGCCACGAACCCAAGGCCGAGGTGTTCCTGACGTCCTACGTCCTCGGCGCTGGGGACCTGAGCACCACCGACGCCCGCCCGGCTGACGTGGGCACCCGGCCGGTGGTGTTCGCCTTCAACGGCGGGCCCGGGTCGGCGAGCGTGTGGTTGCACCTGGGCCTGCTCGGGCCGCGGCGGGTGGTGGCCGGTGACGCGGGGGCGCTCGCCACCCCGCCCTACGCGCTGGCGGACAACGCCGAGACCCTGCTGGTGCACGCCGACCTGGTGTTCATCGACCCCGTGTCCACCGGGTTCTCCCGTGCGGTGAAGGGCGGCAAAGCGGGCGATTTTCACGGCTTTCGGCGCGACCTGGAGAGCGTGGGTGAGGTGATCCGGCTGTGGACCTCGCGCAACGGACGGTGGATGTCGCCGAAGTTCCTGGCCGGGGAGAGCTATGGCACCCTGCGCGCGGCGGGTCTGGCCGAGCACCTGCAGGAGCGGTACGGGATGTACCTCAACGGCGTTGCGCTCATCTCGTCGGTGCTGGACATGGCGACCATCCGCTTCACCGAGGGCAACGACCTGCCGCACGCCCTGTTCGTACCCACCTATGCGGCCATCGCGCACTTCCACGGCAAGCACCCCGGACGGTCCTTGGAGGAGGTGCTGGCCGACGCCGAGGAGTTCGCCGAGCGGGTGTACCCCTGGGCGTTGGGGCGTGGTGCCCGCCTCAGCGCCGATGAGCGGTCGTCGGTGGTGCGCACGCTGGCGGCGCTCACCGGGCTCAGCGAGGACTACGTGGACCGCGCCGGGCTGCGGATCGAGCACATCCGGTTCTTCACCGAGCTGCTCCGTACCGAGCGCAGGACCGTCGGGCGCCTCGACGGGCGCTTCACCGGTTCGGAGGCCGACGCCGCCGGGGAGCGCTTCACCGCCGACCCGGCGATGAACGCGATCATGGGCCCTTACACCGCGGCGTTCAACCACTACGTGCGCACCGAACTCGGCTACGCCAACGACCTGCCCTACGAGGTGCTCTCCGGCGCGGTCAACCGGGAATGGTCGTACAAGGAGTTCGAGGGCCGCGGGGTGAGCGTGGTGCACGCCCTCGGCTCGGCCATGCGGGCCAACCCGCACCTGCGGGTGCACGTGGCGTCCGGGTACTACGACGGCGCCACCCCGTACGCGGCCACCGCGCACACGTTTGCGCACCTGCCAGTGCCGGACGAGCTACGGGCGAACGTCGAGGTCCGCCACTACGCGGCCGGGCACATGATGTATGTGCACGAGCCGTCCCGGGTGCAGCAGTCAGCCGACCTGGCGGCGTTCGTCACCCGCTGAGCGACGCGGGCGTCCTTCGCCTCACCCCAGGGCCAGCGCAATTCCGTCGAGGATGTCGTGCTCGCTCACCACGAGTTCGGTGATCCCCGCCCGAGCGGCGAGTTCCTCGGCCAACACCCGGGTGACGAGCGCGCCGCCACCGATGACGTCCGCCCGCCCGGGGTGCATCGGACCGAGCGCCGCTCGCTGCTCCCGCGTCATCGCGACGAGGTCAGTGCACACCTCGTGCAGCCGCGCCAGCGGGACCCGGGAGCGGTGGATGGCGTCCGGGTCGTACCGGCTCATCCCCGCGCCGACGGCGGCCAGCGTCGTCATCGTCCCGGCCACGCCCACCCAGGTACGCGCGCGCTCCACGGGCACGGCCGCGAACGCCGCGGCCAGTACCTCCCGCGTCGCGGTGTCGGCCGCCGCCACCTCGCCGGCGGTGGGCGGGTCGGTTTCCAGGAAGCGTTCGGTGAGCCGCACGCACCCGACGTTCGCCGAGAACGCCGCCTGCACCCCGTCGGCGTCACCGAGCACCAGCTCCGTCGAGCCACCCCCGAGGTCGACCACCACGAACGGGCCATCGGCCGGGACCAGCTCGGCGACCGCCCCGGTGAAGCTCAGCCGCGCCTCCTCGTCACCGGTGATCACCTCGGCTTCGCCCCCGAGCACCGCGCGGACCATCTCGAAGAAGTCGTCCCGGTTGGACGCGTCGCGCGTCGCCGAGGTCGCCACCATCCGCACCCGGTCGACACCGGTGCGGCGCAGCACCCTGGCGTAGTCGGTCAGCGCCACCCGGGTCCGCTCGATGGCTGCGGGCACCAAGCGGCCGGTCGCATCCACCCCCTGGCCGAGGCGGACCACCCGCATCTCGCGGTGGACGTCGCAGAGTGCGCCGGTGTCTGCGACGTCCGCCACGAGCAGCCGGATCGAGTTGGTGCCGCAGTCCACGGCCGCCACGCGCCCCATGCGCCTGCTCAGCCAGTCACTCGAGGACGGTCAGACCGGGGGCGGCCGGACCGGGGGCGGTCACAACCGGGAACCGTCACGCACGGCCCCGTGCGCCACCACTCGCCGAGGTCGCGCAGCACCTCGTCACCGAACGGGTTCACTCCAGGGCCCGCGGCGAGCGCGTGTGCGAGGAGCACGTGCAGGCACTTCACCCGCTCGGGCATGCCCCCGGCGCTGACGCCCGTTCCCAGTTCCTCGATGGCGTCACGCTCGGCGAGGTAGCGCCGATGGGCACGGTGATAGGACGCCGCGAGCGCGGGGTCGGTGTCCAGGCGCGCGGACATCTCCCGCATAACGCCGTCGGCTTCCTGCCTGCTGGCGGCCGCGGTCAGCCGCGGGCAGGTGAGGTAGTACAACGTCGGGAACGGGGTGCCGTCGGGTAACCGGGGGGCGGTCTCCACCACGGTCGGGTGCCCGCACGGGCAGCGGTGCGCCACCGCCCGCACCCCGCGCAGCCGGCGACCGAGCTGCGCGGCCATGACCGACAGGTCAACCGGATCGACGTGTCGGGGTGCGGTCACCGGCCGCTGCCGGCGACGGAGCCCCACAGCGTGGAGTACCACGGCGGCGGCGGCGCGGGCCCGCGCTGCTGCTGCGCGGTGGCCCGCGCGACGTCGGCGGGCAGCTGCACCTGGTACGGCGTCTCCCCCGGCTTGACGTAGCGCAGCCGCTCGCGCGCCTGGGACTCGACGTAGGCGGGGTCCTGCAGCCGCCCGAGCTGCGACTGCAGCCGGGTCACCTCGGCGTTGAGCAGCGCCTGGGTGCGGGCGGTGGCGGCCAACTCCTGACGCTGGGCGACGTAGGTGCGCAGCGGGACGGCGAGGGTCAGCGCCAGTGCGCACACCACGACGGCCAGTACCGCGGCCCGTCTGGTGTTCAGGCCGAAACTGACCCCGACCAGCGGAGCACGCCCACTGCGGCGTTGCGCCCCGGCAGCGCGAACTCCGGTTGTCCCGGCCACGTCAACCCTCGGTGCGAAAGCGCGGGAAGGCCAGCTCACCGGCGTAGCGGGCCGCGTCACCGAGGGTCTCCTCGATGCGCAACAGCTGGTTGTACTTGGCCACCCGCTCGCTGCGCGCCGGTGCGCCCGCCTTGATCTGTCCGCACCCGGTGGCCACGGCCAGGTCGGCGATCGTGGTGTCCTCGGTCTCGCCGGAACGGTGGCTCATCATGCACTTGTACCCGCTGGTCTGCGCCAGACCCACGGCGTCGAGCGTCTCGCTGAGCGTACCGATCTGGTTGACCTTCACCAACAGTGCGTTGCCCGCACGCCGGAGGATGCCTTCCTCGAGTCGCTCCGGGTTGGTGACGAACAGGTCGTCGCCCACGATCTGCACCCGCTCGCCGAGCTGGGCGGTCAACCCCACCCAGCCGTCCCAGTCGTCCTCCGCCAGCGGGTCCTCGAGCGAGACCAGCGGGTAGGAGTCCAGCAGTTCGGTGTAGAAGCCGGTCAGCTGCTCCGCCGTGCGGGTGGAGCCCTCGAAGGCGTAGCCCAACTCGGAGTGGAACTCGGTGGCCGCCACGTCGAGGGCCAGTGCGACGTCGCGGCCCAGGGTCAGCCCGGTCCGCTCGACGGCAACGGCGATGAGGTCGAGCGCCTCGCGGGTGCCCGCCACGGCCGGGGCGAAACCGCCCTCGTCACCGAGCCCGGTGGACAGCTCCCGCTCCTTCAGTACCCCCTTGAGCGCGTGATACACCTCGGCGCCCCAGCGCAGGCCCTCGCGGAAGGTGGGGGCACCGACCGGTGCAACCATGAACTCCTGCACGTCCACCCCGCTGTCGGCGTGCGCGCCACCGTTCAGGATGTTCATCATCGGCACCGGCAGCACATGCGCGTTGGGTCCGCCGACGTAACGAAACAGCTCCAGACCCGAGGAGTCGGCGGCGGCGCGGGCCACGGCCAGGCTCACGCCGAGCAGGGCGTTGGCCCCCAGGCGGGATTTGTCGGGCGTGCCGTCGAGGTCCACCAACTTCTGGTCCACCAGCCGTTGCTCGACGGCCTCCACACCCACCAGCTCGGGGCCGATCTCGTCGAGCACGGCCTGCACCGCCCGCTCGACACCCTTGCCGGCGTAGCGGGTTCCCCCATCGCGCAGTTCCACAGCCTCGTGCACCCCCGTCGACGCACCCGACGGGACGGCGGCGCGGGAGAGCGTGCCGTCGTCGAGGGCGACCTCCACCTCGACGGTGGGGTTACCCCTGGAGTCCAGGATCTCCCGGGCTCCGACCTGTTCGATGACGGCCACGGGTGTCTCTCCTCAGCAGCGTGCGACGGGCGGTGGGTGCCGTGGGAACCCTAACGGGCGCGGGTGATCATCGGTTGCAGGCGCGCAGTCGCCGGGCGACCGGCGGGCTGGGCCGGGCACCCGGTGGGCTCAGCCGACGCCTGCGGGCTGGGCCGGGCGACCGGCGGACTCAGCCGACGCCGACGCTGGAGCGCGCGTAGCGGTCGGCGCCGTCGAAGACGTTCTGCAGGTACTCGGCAGAGTTGTTGTAGCTGAGGATGGCGCGCGACCAGCCGTCACCGGTGGCCAGGTCCCGGCCGTCGGCGCACAGGTATCGGCCGGCGGCCAGCGCGGCGTCGTCGATGTCCTGCGGGTCGGCTCGCCCGTCGCCATCGCCGTCGGCACCCCAGCGCGCCCAGGTCGACGGGATGAACTGGAAGGGGCCGACGGCGCGGTCCCAGACGGTGTCACCGTCCAGTGCGCCGCGGTCGGTGTCGGGGATGGCCCGCACCTTGGGGCCACCGTCCAGCGGGATGCCGATGATCGGTGGGGTGGAGCGGCCGTCGGCGCCGAGCGTGCGGCCCTGGTAGGTGCCGTGCTGACTCTCGATGTTCGCGATTCCCGCGAGCGTGGCCCAGGAGAGGTGACAGGACGGCTGCTCGGCGGTGACCGTGGTCTGGGCAGCACCGTAGGCCACGAGTGCTCGCGCGGAGACTCCGGTGACCGGGGACACCCGACCCGCCCATTCCGCGAAGGGCGAACCCGCATCCGGCCCGGCGGCGGGCGGCACCTGGGCGGGCGGCAGGGCGGAGGCCGCAGGCAGCACCCCCTGCGGTGCGGTGACCGCGTCGTCGGCGATGCTGCCGTTGACGGCGACCGGGGCCAACGCTGCCGCGACGCCGGTGGCGTCCCGCGCCGTGGAGGCCGTGCGCACCCCGAACACGACAGCGGCGAGGGACGCCGCAGCGACCACCGCCACGGCGGCCCGCAGCAGGTACCCGCGTCCGATCACTGGACGTCTGCTGTCACGGTGTGTCCAACGGGTCACGGCGCCAACGGGTACGGCCAGTGCGCCCGCCACTGCTGCGCCGCGAGGGCCGCCGCGTCCAGCCCCGCCGCCCGGGCCGAGCCCTCCGCCGCGCGCACGTCGGCGGCGAACGCCAGTGCCGTGGTGCGCAGCGCATCCTCGGAGTTCCCGTCCACCCCCCGCAGTGCCTCGGGCACCAACTCGGCGGGCAACCCGGCCCGCGCGCTGCGGGTGATCAGCTTGGCGGCCAGGGCCAACGCCGGCTGCGCCAGGGCCACCCCGTCCAGGGCCGACGCGCGCCGCTTCTCCGCGGCCTTCAACTCGTCCCACCGCCGCTCCTGCGTGGCCGTGTCCAGGCGATCCGAGCCGGCGACGAACACGTGCGGGTGCCGGTGCACGAGCTTGGCCACCAGCGCCTGCGCCACGTCGTCGATGCCGAACCCCGCGCCGATCCGGGCGTGGAACAGCACCTGGAGCAGTACGTCGCCCAGCTCCTCGATCACATCGGCGCGCACCCCGGACTCCAGCGCGTCGAGCAGCTCGTAACATTCCTCCACCAGGTAGCGGCGCAGCGAGGCGTGGGTCTGCTCGGCGTCCCACGGGCAGCCCCCCGGCGCGCGCAGCCGGTCCATCACCGCGACCGCGTCGAGCAGCCGATGCCCGTCGGGCGGGGCTGCGGCCACCACCGGCTCACCCGCGGCGACGCGGGCCAGCACCTCCGGGTGGGTGTCGTCGGAGCTCACCAGCACCGCGGCGTGCTCAGCGACGTCGAGGCCGGGCAGTACCAGCTCCGCGGTCACCTGCACCGGGTAGCGGAACAGGCCCAGCGCCACCGCCGGCACGAGATCGGGCCGGCGCGGGTCGAGCAGGACCACCGTCACTTCGCGGCGCGGTCAGCCCGTGGCGCCGACGACGACCGCCGACGGTACGTCGGAGTTCGCGATCACCCGCGCGGCGCTCGGATCCCACTGCCCGTAGCGCGGGTTCAGCCGGACCTGGGGGTCCCCGGCGAGCCGCGGCAGCAGGCTGAGGCCCAAGCTGAGCGTGTTGACGACCGGCGCCTGCGCAGCCGCAACGGCGTTGGCCGCGGTGGATGGGGCCGAGTCGGTGCTACGCGACACGATCCGCGCCGCGTACCACTGCTTGCCCTGCAGCGCGAAAGCGAGCGCGCTGCCCGCCGGCGTGGCGAACACCGGGGTGGCGGTCAGGCTCGGCGCCTCCGCGGGGTTCAGGACGAGACCCGAAGTTGCCTGACGCTGGGCGGCCACGGCCTCCTGCACCACTGCAGCCGATTCGGCGTCACCGACGGCCATGCGCTGCGCCTTCGCGCTCGCGTCGGCCCGGTCGGTGGCGGTGACCAGGTCGACGGTGACCGACAGCCCGTCCCACGCCTGCCTGCCCAGCTGCACGAGCACCAGCTGATCGCGCACGAGCGCGGTGAGCGAGTCGGGTGTCAGATACGTCTGCGCCGGCTGGCCGAGGACGGTGGAGGCGTCGACCGAGGCGAGCTGGGTGGAGATCTCCTGCTCGTTCACCGCGAAGTTCGTGCGCGCCAGCGCCGCGTCGATGAGCCCGCCCAGGACGTCCTGACCGAGCACCTGCTGGGTGATCATCGGCAACCGGGAGCGCACGTCCGCGTTCGCCGGACCCGAACGGTAGGCGAGCACCGCATCGACCTGTGACTGCAGCCGCTGCACCGACACCGTCGCGTCGCCCACGTAGGCCGCGGTGCCGGGCTGCGTACTGCTGCACGCCGATGTCGCCACCGCGGCGGCGGCCAGAAACGCTCCGACTCGTGGGTGTCTCACGGTTCACACCTTCTCATGCGTCGCGGCGGCGACTGCGGTGACGCGGGAGACGTTCACGGTCCCGGCGGGCGTGCCGGCCAGCTGCGCGAGCAGGTCGGCGACGAACTGCAGCAGGTCGGTGTCGCGCAGCCGCCCCGCCCCGAAGCCCCCGGAGCCCGCCCTGGGCATGGCGAGGGCCACGACGTGGCTGGTCGGCTTGTACTGGGCGCTGGGGTGCAGCCGCTTGAGCCGCAGCTGCTGGGAGTCGGCCAGCTCCAGCGGTGACACCTTCAGCTGCGTTCCGACGGCGGCCACCTCGGTGACGCCGTGTTCGCGGCACAACAAGCGCAGGCGCGCGACGGCCATCAGGTTCTCCACCGGCTCGGGCGGTGGGCCGTAGCGGTCTTCCAGCTCGGCGACGACCGCCGCCAGGGCGTCGGTGTCGGTGGCCGCGGCCGTCTTGCGGTAGGCCTCCAGGCGCAGCCGGTCGCTGGTGACGTAGCCGGGTGGGATGTGCGCGTCGACCGGCAGGTCCACCCGTACCTCGCGCACCTCCTCGGTGACCGGGACGCCGGTGCCGTCCGCCACCGCACGGAAGGCCTCCACCGCCTCACCCACCAGCCGGATGTAGAGATCGAACCCCACCCCGGCCACGTGCCCGGACTGCTCGGCGCCCAGGACGTTGCCCGCGCCCCGGATCTCCAGGTCCTTCATCGCCACCGCCATACCCGCACCCAGCTCGGAGTTGGCGGCGATGGTGGACAACCGGTCGTAGGCCGTCTCGGTGAGCGGGCGCTCCGGCGGGTACAGAAAGTAGGCGTACCCGCGTTCCCGGCTGCGACCCACCCGCCCGCGCAGCTGGTGCAGCTGGCTCAGGCCCAGGGCGTCGGCCCGCTCGATGAGCAGGGTGTTCGCGTTGGAGATGTCCAGGCCGGTCTCGATGATGGTGGTGCACACCAAGACGTCGTACTCGTTCTCCCAGAATCCCTGGACGGTGCGTTCCAGCAGGTCCTCGTTCAGCTGGCCGTGCGCCACCGCGACCCGCGCCTCGGGCACCAGCTCGCGAACCTTGCGGGCCGCCTTGTCGATCGAACTGACCCGGTTGTGCACGTAGAACACCTGCCCGTCGCGCAGCAGCTCGCGGCGCACTGCGGCCGCCACCTGCTTCTCGTCGTAGCCACCGACGTAGGTGAGGATCGGGTGCCGTTCCTCCGGCGGGGTGAGGATCGTCGACATCTCGCGGATGCCGGCCAGGCTCATCTCCAAGGTCCGTGGGATGGGGGTGGCGCTCATCGTGAGCACGTCCACCGCGGTGCGCATCGCCTTGATGTACTCCTTGTGCTCCACGCCGAAGCGCTGCTCCTCGTCGACGACGACGAGGCCCAGATCCTTCCAGTGCACTCCGGTCTGCAGCAGCCGGTGCGTGCCGATGACGATGTCGACGCTGCCGTCGGCCAACCCGGCGACGACGCCGGCGACCTCGTGCGGGTCGGTGAAGCGGGACAGCCCCTTGATCGTCACGGGGAAGGCGGCCATGCGTTCGGTGAAGGTCTGCAGGTGCTGCTGGGCCAGCAGCGTGGTCGGGGCCAGCACCGCCACCTGCTTGCCGTCCTGCACCGCCTTGAAGGCCGCCCGCACGGCGATCTCGGTCTTGCCGTAGCCCACGTCACCGCAGATCACCCGGTCCATCGGGACGGGCTTCTCCATGTCCGCCTTGACGTCGTTGATCGCCATGAGCTGGTCGACGGTTTCGGTGAAGGGAAAGGCGTCCTCGAGTTCGCGCTGCCAGGGAGTGTCGGGGCCGAACGCGTGCCCCGCGGCGGCCTGGCGCGCGGCGTACAACGCCACCAGCTCGCCGGCGATCTCCCGGACTGCCTTGCGCGCCTTGCGTTTGGTGTTCTGCCAGTCCGACCCGCCGAGGCGGCTCAGGGTGGGCAGCTCACCACCGACGTAGCGGGAGAGCTGGTCCAGGCTCTCCATGGGGACGAACAGTCGGTCGCCGGGGTGCCCGCGCTTGCTGGCGGCGTATTCGATGACCAGGTACTCACGCCGCGCCGTGACGTCACCCGTGCGCATCGTGCGCTCGGTCATCTCCACGAACTTTCCGATGCCGTGCTGGTCGTGCACCACCAGGTCGCCCGCGGTCAGCGCCAGCGGGTCGACCTGGTTTCGGCGCTTGGCCGGCATCCGCCGCCCGTCGGCGGTGGAGGCGGCCCGGTTGCCGGTGAGGTCGGTCTCGGTGACCACCACGAGCCGGGCACCCGGTGCCACCAGCCCGTCGGCCAGGCAACCGCGCAGCACCGTGACCCGGCCGGGCACGGGGACGGCCCCGGGCGCACCGTGCAGCGCGGGAACATCGGCCTCGGCGAGGCGCTCCAGCACCCGCTGGGCGGTGCCCGCCCCCGCCACCACCACCGCACCGGTTCCCCCAGCGGACACGTGGGCGCGCAGTGCGGCGAAGGTGGCCGCGATCTCGGCGTCGGCTCCCCTGGCCGACACCACCGCGGTGAGGTCGAGGGTGCGCACCCCGTCGTCGGGGCCGCGGCCGGAGATGAGGGGGCTCAGCGACCACCACGGCACCCCAGCAGCCGCGGTGACGGCATGCGCCTGCGCCAGACTGCGATAGGCCGAGGAGCCGAGGTTCAGGCCCTTCGGGTCGAGTGGAGCGGCGCCACCCACGGAGGCCGCGGTCCAGCTGGCCTCGAGGAACTCCTGCCCGGTGCGCACCAGGTCGCCTGCGCGGGTGCGCACCTTCTCCGGGTCGCACACCAGCACGTGCGCACCCGCGGGCAGCACCTCGGTGAGCAGCTGCAGCTGCCCGTGCGCAAGCACCGGCAGCAGCGCCTCCATACCCTCAACGGGAACCCCCGATGCGAGCCTGTCCAGCATCTCCACCAGGGCCGCGTCGCCGCGGTGCGCCTGCGCCAGCTCGGCCGCCGCCTGCCGCACCTCGGCGGTGAGCAGCAGCTCGCGGCAGCCGGGGGCGATCAGCTCGTCCAGCTCCAGCGCGGGGATGGACCGCTGGTCGGCGACGGAGAACGGCCGCAGCTCGCTCACCTCGTCGCCCCAGAGCTCCACCCGCACCGGGTGCTCCGCCGTCGGCGGGAACACGTCGAGGATGCCGCCGCGTACCGCGAACTCCCCGCGTTTGCCCACCATGTCCACCCGCGCGTAGGCCAGCTCCACCAGCCGCTCGACGAGGGTGGCCAGTGGGTGCTCCTGGCCCACCCGCAGCCGCACGGGCGCCATTTCGCCGAGGCCGGGCGCCATCGGCTGCACCAAGGAGCGCACGGTGGTCACCACCACCCGCAGCTCGCCGTGGGCGTCGGGATGCGCCAGGCGCCGCAGCACTTCCAAGCGCCGGCCCACCGTGTCGGCGCGGGGCGAGAGGCGCTCGTGCGGCAGCGTCTCCCACGACGGGAACACCGCCACCGGCTCGGCACCCATGAGCTCAGCGACCGCCGCACCCAGGTCGTCGGCCTCGCGGCCGGTGGCGGTGACGACCAGCACCGGCGCGCGCTGGGCCAGGGCGGCCACCACGAACGGCCGCGCCGAGTTCGGGCCCTCCAGCTCCAGCCTCGGGGTACCCGCGCCCTCGGCCACGGCGGTCAGCGCGGGATCGGGCAGGGCGGCGGCGAGCAGACCGGCGAGGGGCCCGGACGAGCGCGGAGCAGACACGGGTGGGGGCTCTCCTGAGCATCGGATCGCAGCGACGTCGGACACGGGGCAGCGCACGGGGGATCCACGGTGAGGGCTTGGCCGCCGCGCACAGCCTAAACGCGGGCACACTGGCGGCGTGAGCCAGCGTCGCATCGCCTACGCCGCCCTCGTCGCGGCGCTCGTCCTCGGCGGCTGCAGCAACGCCGGCTCCGCCACCACCGGCGCCACCGACGTGCCCACCCTGGCCGGGTCGGCCGCACCCGGCAGCGCGGGGGTGCCCGGGGTGCCCGCATTGCGGGTACAGACCGTGGTGGGTGGCCTGCAGAACGCCTGGGACTTGGGCTTCCTGCCCGACGGCGCGATGCTGGTCACCGAGCGCCCCGGCCGGGTGCAGCTCGTGCGCGGCGGGGTCGCAGCCCAGGTGCGGATGGACCTCGCCGATGTGTACGCCCGGGGTGAGAGCGGCCTGATGGGACTGCTGGTGCACCCCGACTTCAGCACGAGCCGCAGGTTCTCCACCTGCCAGTCGCATGCCGAGAACGGCTCGCCGGTGGACATCCGGGTGATCACCTGACGTTGTCGGTCGACGGCACCACCGCCGACGCCGCGCCGCAGCCGCTGGTGACCGGGCTGCCGCTGAACCCCTCCGGCCGGCACTCCGGGTGCCGACTCGGGCTGGACCCGAACGGCGCGTTGATGATCGCCACCGGGGACACCGCCGACCCGGCCGCGGCGCAGAACCTGGCCAACCTGGGGGGCAAGACGTTGCGCGCCGACCTCTCCACCGGCGCCCCGCTCCCGGGCGGCCCATTCCCCCAGGCGCCGTACGTGTGGAGCTACGGCCACCGCAACCTGCAGGGCCTCGCGGTGCGGCCGGGCACCACCCAGGTGTTCACCGCCGAACATGGTCCGACCGTCGACGACGAGGTGAACCTGGAGGTGGCGGGGGGCAACTACGGTTGGGACCCGAGCCAGGGCGGCACCGTCACCCGCTACGACGAGAGCGTGCCGATGACCGACACCGCGCGCTTTCCCGACGCCGTGCCCGCGGTGTGGAGTTCGGGTAGCCCCACCGAGGCGGTGTCCGGGGCCGCCTTCCTCACCGGGTCGCAGTGGGGCGCGCTGGACGGCGCCTTCGTGGTGGCGGCCCTCAAGGGGCAGAAGGTGCTGGCCATGCAGCTCGACGCGGCGGGAAAGCTCACCGGTGTGGGGGTGCCACCCGAGCTGGACGGCTCGCTGGGGCGGCTGCGTTCGGTGCAGCAGGGCCCCGACGGTTCGCTCTACCTCACCACCGATAACGGCTCCGGGGACGCCGTCGTGCGGGTGACGCCGGCGGCGTGATCTTCCTCCACCCGCGCCGCGCACGGCACCGGGGAATGGTGCCGCTGTGCCTGTCAGGGCGGTGCGGTACTCGACACCAGTGGGGCTTGAGCAAGTTGGAGGTACAGCCGTCATGGCCGGCTCCACCAGCTGCCGCCGAGGCCCCGCAGGTCGCTGGCTCGCGGATGTACGCGACAGCAAGGGCCGGCGGATCACCAGCAGGGCGAGTCAGGCTTGCGCTGGGGTTGTGAGGGTCTGGGCAGTGCAGCGATGCAACGCTGGTGGGTGGTGGTCGTCGCACCCGCCGCAGGTAGCGCTGTCCGAAGAGCTCGATGCTGCGGCCGACCTCGGCCACGTTGACGAGGTCGCAGCCCACCCTGATCCGCGTCACACCCCGGCCCTCAGCTGCCGGTTCGGCGCAGGACGGCCAGGGCGGTGCGCAACAGGATCTTGACGTCGAGCCACAGCGACCAGTTCTCGATGTAGACGTTGTCGTAGCGGGCGCGGTCCTCGATCGAGGTGTCCCCACGCAGGCCGCTCACCGCAGCCAACCCGGTCAGCCCGGCCGGCACCCGGATACGTGCGGTGTAACTGGGGTACGCGGCCTGGAACTGGTGCACGAAGTGTGGGCGCTCCGGGCGGGGTCCGACCAGCGACATGTCGCCCCGGACGATGTTGAACAGCTGGGGTAGTTCGTCCAGTGAGGTGCGCCGCAGCAGCCGGCCGATCGGCCCGAGCCGGTCGTCGATCGAGATGTTCCACAGCGTCTGCGACTCGGCCGCCGACGCCGGACGCAGCGAGCGGAACTTGATGATCTGGAACTCGCGGCCGTCGAGGCCCACCCTGGTCTGCCGGAAGAAGATGCCCGGACCCGCCTCCAGCCGCACGAGCAACGCACACACCGCCAGGACGGGAGCGACCACCACCAGCGCCGTCGTCGCCACCACGAGATCCAGCACGCGCTTGAGCGCCCAGCTCCGCGTGCGGTACGGGGCCCGCCGCGCCCGCACCACGGGCAGGCCATGCACCTCGTCGGTGTCCCGGGTGATCGCGTGCAACTCGAACAGGCGGGGGACGAAGAAGATCTCGCAGGACAGCCGGTCACAGGTGCGCAACACCTCGACCAGACTCGAGCTGCGCAGCGTGCCGAAGGCCACGAAGACGTCGGTGACGCCGCGCTCGACGATGGTTCGGGCCAGGCTCGACATGTCACCCAGCACCGGCGCCCCCAACTCGTCACCGTCCAGCAGCGGGTCGTCGTCGAGGTAACCGACGAGCCGCAGACCGAGCCCGGAATCCTCGACCATGCTCTGACCCAGCCGGGCCCCGACGACACCGGCGCCGAGCACCAGCGTAGGGCGGGCGACCCGGCCACGGCGCCAGCGTGCGATGAGGAGGTAGCCGAGCCCGCGAGTCCCGAAGACGACCCCCGCGCCGAGGACGACCGAGACGAGGTCGGGCACGTTCGTCTCCTGGGCGGTGAGCACCTCCCAGAGCAGGGGGGCGACCGAGGCGGCGACGAGGGCGCCCCCGAAGATCCGCGGCAGGTCGTCGAGCGCCGAGCGCGTCAGCCGCGGCCGGTACAGACCCGACAACCTGAACGTGAGCAGCGTCGCCACGGTGACCAGCAGGACGAACGGGGTGGGCCCGTGCAGCAGGGCCGTGATGCCCACCACGCTTATCGTGTCGACGGCGAAGAGGAACTGCGGGCCAGTGAGCCCGACCCCCGTGCGCCGCGCCGGGCCGGGGGCCGGCCGAGCGACGGCAACATCGTCGCCCGTGGTCACCGCGCCGGAAGGGTCGCTGTTCACCGGCCGGGTGGTCACGTTCTGGACGATCGTCACGACCACTCCTCCTGTACTCCTACACCGGCGCCCGCGGTGGCACGTGGCCGACGGACTGCACGACCGACGTCGACCACGCGGGTTTCGCAATCAACCGGTGCGCCGGAATCTGCTAGGTGCGGAGGGCGCGGCTCGGTGCCGTCCGCGTCAACGTAACGGTGTGTAGCCCGAATGACAGCACGTTCCCCAGATAATCACTCCAACAGGTGATTAGCTCCCAAGCTGTGACTGTCCGTCGCCCGTCAGCAGGCGCGGGACCGAGCCCTGGCGCGCGCTCTCCGGCTGAGCCGATTCCCGCGACGTCTCTTCACTGCGCGCCGTTCCCCGGCGGGTCGACGACGCCACTGCGGTCGCCGTGCGAGAATCGTCGGCGCGCGGTCCGCCGTGGTGTAAAGGCAGCACCTCGGTTTTTGGTACCGATGGTTCAGGTTCGAATCCTGGCGGCGGAGCGCCACGGCCGGCACAGCGGCGGAGCGCCACGGCCGGCACAGCGGCGGAGCGTGCACCCGGTCAGGAGCGCCCGCGGTGGCCCGTAGGATCATTCCTCGTCGGCGCAGCCGACTTCCCGGCAGGACCCCGACACACCGACGCCGCCCGAGGGAGATGCGTGCCCACGCAGCCACCACCTGGCTCCGCACCCGCAGCGGTGATCGTCCTCGCCGCCGGAGAGGGCACACGCATGCGTTCGGCGACCGCCAAGGTGTTGCACCGCGTTGGCGGGCGCACCCTGCTGGCCCACGCCGTGCACGCCGCCGCAGCAACGGCGGCGCAGCGCCTTGTCGTCGTCCTCGGGCACGCCCGCGAGCAGGTGGGCGCGGAACTCACCGCCCGCTGCGCCGAGCTCGGGGTGGCCGTCACCACTGCCGTGCAGGCCGAGCAGCGTGGCACGGGCGATGCGGTGTCCTGCGGGCTGGCGGCGCTGGCACCGGGGCTCACGGGCACGGTGCTGGTGACGTCGGGCGACGTCCCGCTGCTGGACTCCGAAACCCTGCAGGCGCTGCTCGGCGTGCACGAGGCGCGCGGCTGCGGGGTGAGCGTCCTCACGACCGTGCTCGCCGACGCAGGCGGTTACGGCCGGGTGCTGCGTGGGCCTGATGGCGCGGTGGAAGCCATTGTCGAGCACGTCGACGCCACCGACCGGCAACGCGCCGTTCGCGAGGTGAATGCTGGGGTGTACGCCTTCGACGCCGAGGTGCTCCGGGCGGCGCTGGCGCAGCTGAACACCGACAACGCCCAGGGTGAGCTGTACCTACCCGACGTGCTCGCCCTGGCGCGCGGGTCCGGCCACCGCATCGGCGCGCTGCCGGTCGACGATCACTGGCTGGTGGCGGGGGTCAACGACCGGGTACAGCTGGCGGAGGTGGGCGCCGAGCTCAACCGCCGGGTGCTGACGCGGTGGATGCGCGACGGGGTGAGCGTGCTGGATCCGGCGAGTACCTGGGTGGACGTGGACGTGGCGCTGGCCCCCGACGTCGAACTGTTGCCGGGGGTGCAGTTGCACGGCCGCACGACGGTGGGCCCCGGAGCAAGGATCGGCCCCGACACCACGCTCACCGACGTGCGGGTGGGCGCGGGCGCGCAGGTGGTGCGCACGCACGCCAGCTCCGCGGTGGTGGGCGACGGTGCGACGGTCGGCCCGTTCGCCTACCTACGTCCGGGCACCGAGCTCGCCGCCGACACCAGGATCGGCGCCTTCGTGGAAACCAAGAACGCCCAGATCGGCACCGGCTCGAAGGTGCCGCACCTGACCTATGTGGGTGACGCCACGATCGGGGAGCACACCAACATCGGCGCGTCGAGCGTGTTCGTGAACTACGACGGGGTGCACAAGAACCGCACCGTCATCGGCTCCCACGTGCGCACCGGCTCCGACACCATGTTCATCGCTCCCCTGCACGTCGGCGACGGCGCCTACACCGGGGCGGGCACCGTGGTGCGCTCCGACGTCCCGCCCGGTGCGCTGGCGGTCTCCGGCGGAACCCAGCGCACCATCGAGGGGTGGGTGGCCGCGAAGCGCCCCGGCACCGCCGCGGCCGACGCCGCGGAGGCGGCCAACGCTGCCGCCGCGGCCAACGCCGCGGAACTGACCGAACGATCCGAACCCCGACGCGACGAGAACGGCGACACCCGGTGAGTTCGATGTCGGCAACCCCGAAGAAGAAGCTCATGCTGTTCGCGGGGCGGGCACATCCCGACTTGGCCGCCGAGGTGGCCGCGCAGCTGGGGGTGACCATCACCCCGCAGTCCGCCCGCGACTTCGCCAACGGTGAGATCTTCGTGCGGTTCGAGGAGTCGGTACGCGGCTGCGACGCCTTCGTCCTGCAGAGCCACTGCGCGCCCATCAACACCTGGATCATGGAGCAGCTGATCATGGTGGATGCGCTCAAGCGGGCCTCGGCCAAGCGGATCACCGTGATCATGCCGTTCTATCCCTACGCCCGCCAGGACAAGAAGCACCTGGGGCGCGAGCCCATTTCGGCGCGCCTCATCGCCGACCTGTTCAAGACCGCGGGTACCGACCGCATCATGGCGGTGGACCTGCACACCGCGCAGATCCAGGGTTTCTTCGACGGACCCGTCGACCACCTGCTGGCGCATTCCCAGCTGTGCGACTACGTGATCGCCAAGTACGGCACCGCGGACATCACCGTCGTCTCCCCCGACTCCGGGCGGGTGCGGGTGGCCGAGAAGTGGGCCGACTCACTCGGTGGGGTACCCCTTGCCTTCGTGCACAAGACCCGCGACCCCAAGGTGCCCAATCAGGTCAAGGCGAACCGGGTGGTGGGAGAGGTGTCCGGGCGTACCTGCATCCTGATCGACGACATGATCGACACCGGCGGAACGATCGCCGGGGCCGTGCAGGTGCTGCGGGACGCCGGCGCGGCCGACGTCGTGATCGCCGCCACCCACGGGGTGCTCTCCGGCTCCGCCACCGAGCGGTTGTCCACCTGCGGCGCGCGGGAGGTCATCTTCACCAACACCCTGCCGATCGGACCCGAGAAGCAGTTCCCCCAGCTCACCGTGCTGTCCATCGCGCCGCTGCTGGCGCAGGCGATCCGGGCGGTGTTCGAAGACGACTCGGTGACCAGCCTGTTCAACGGTGACGCCTGAGCTGCCGGACCCAGCGTCCACCGGCCCTGGGCGACCGCTGGCCGGGGGCGGCGCCGGGTGGACCCGAGTTCGCTCGGCGGGCTAGGCTGCGCAGGTTGTCTCGGCGAGGGTGACCCGCTCGGCGCGCCTGACGTACGTGCGCGTGGCGGGTCGTCGTGATCGACGTGGCTGCGGTGGAGTTCGTGCCGTGCTGTGTCTGATCCAGCGACGTATCCACTCCCGCGCTGACTCCAGCCGCCCGTCACCGCCGCCCCGATCGAAGCCCGAGGAGAACACCGTGTCCGGCAACAACTCTGCTGTCCGCCTGAGCGCCGAGACGCGCACCGAGTTCGGCAAGGGTGCCGCGCGCCGGACCCGCCGCGCCAACAAGGTGCCCGCCGTGTTGTACGGCCACGGCACCGACCCCCTGCACCTGGCGCTGCCGTCCCTGGAGTTCGCCCGGGTGCTGCGCGAGCACGGCACCAACGCCGTCCTCACCATCGCCGCCGCAGGCAGCGACCACCTGGCCCTGGTGAAGACCGTGGTGGTGCACCCCATCCGCAACTACGTCGAGCACTGCGACCTGCTGGTCATCCGGCGCGGCGAGCACGTCGTCGTGGACATCAACGTCGTGGTGGGCGGTGACGCCGCCCCCGGCACGCTGGTCACCCAGGAGGCCAACACGCTGCAGGTCGAGGCGGACGTGATGAGCATCCCCGAACAGCTGGAGGTGTCCGTCGAGGGCGCCGAGGTGGGCACCCAGGTACTGGCCGGCCAGGTTCAGCTGCCCGCCGGCGTCACCCTGCACGTCGACGCCGAGACCCTGGTGGTCAACGTCGTCGCGGCCCCCACCGCCGAGGAGCTCGAGGCCGAGCTCGACGTCGAGGGTGCGGGGGTGGTCGAGGATCCCTCCGATGCCGACATCGCCGAGGCCGCGGACGAGGCGGCTCCCGGAGCCGACGACACCGAGAAGTCCGGGGACTGACCGCCACCTCGAGCCCGCGGGAGCGGTACGTGGACTCCTCAGCGCAGCCGCACGACGGCACCGCCGTGGTGGTCGGCCTGGGCAACCCTGGCCCGCAGTACGAGCGCACCCGGCACAACGTGGGGTTCCTGGTGGCCGAGGAGCTGGCCAGGCGCAGCGGCGGCCGGTTCAGCGCGCACAAGCGCAGCGGCGCCGACGTGTGCGAGGGGCGGTTGGCTGGGCGGCGCACCGTGCTGGCCAAGCCTCGGTCGTACATGAACGTCTCGGGTGGCCCGGTGGCCGGCGTCGTGCGGTTCTTCTCGGTGACCGTCGACGACCTGGTCGTGGTGCACGACGAGCTGGACCTCGAGTTGGGGGTGGTGCGGCTCAAACGCGGGGGCGGTGAGGGTGGACACAACGGGCTGCGGTCGATCTCGGCGTCGCTGGGCAGCAGGGACTACCTGCGGGTGCGAGTGGGCATCGGCCGTCCACCGGGGCGGATGGACCCGGCCGACTACGTGCTCAAGCCCTTCGCCGCCGCCGAGCGCGCCGAGGTGGAGATCGTGGCGCAG
>JAABVA010001124.1_pt1 | contig 29465 bp, 25 predicted proteins | sample 5560331 | NCBI WGS metagenome assembly JAABVA01 (sample SAMN12812661, study PRJNA571458) | rock metagenome | isolation source: Antarctica rocks | place: Antarctica: Victoria Land, Mt New Zealand sud | collected 2016-01-07 | reverse complement strand
TTCATCACGGCCGGGTGGCTGTGCGCGGGCGCGGCCGCGTTCGCCTGGTCGGTCGGCCGGGGCCGGCGGCGGCCATCCGCTCAACGGCCCATCATCGCTGTCGCCGAGGCCGCTCCGCTCGCCTGACAACGCCCTTGGGGAGAGTAGCCGCGTGCAGCCACAGCCTGGGATCTTCGCGCTCGGCACCGTCGAGCACTGCTTGTCGAGCTCGACCTGACAGCCGGCCGGGAGCGTGACGCGCTGGTCAGCGCACTCGCGGCGCTGAGCGGGCCGGAGACGACCGTGGCGGGCGTCAGCGCCTCGCGTTCCGGCCGAGCTCTGGGCTGCCGTCGCGCCTGACAACGCGCCGCCCGGGGTGCGGTCGTTCGAAGAGATCGCCCGGCGAGGGGTTGCGAATGCCGGCCACGCAGCACGACGCGTGGCTGTGGGTCGCCGGCGGCGCGCGTGACGCCGTCTTCGACAGCACGCTCACCGTGCTGCGGCAGCTCGACGGGCTCGCCGCCGTGGCCCACGAGGTCGGCGGCTGGATCTACCAGCACACGAGCGACCTGACCGGGTTCGTCGACGGAACGGAGAACCCGCCGATGATCGAGGCGCTCGCCGTCGCCGCCGTTCCGGACGGCCCGGGAGCAGGCGCGAGCGTCGTGCTCGTCCAGCAGTGGCGCCACGAGCCCAGCTTCGCCGCGTTGAAGGTCGAGGAGCAGGAGCGTGTGATCGGACGGACGAAGCCCGGCAGCATCGAGCTCGACGAGGCCGACATGCCGGCTGACTCGCACGTCTCGCGCAACGTCGTCGAGAAGGACGGGCAGGAGCTCGCGATCTACCGGCGCAACACCGCCTACGGTGGGGTGAGCGAGCACGGGACGATGTTCGTGGCGTTCTGCGCGGAGCAGCGCCCGTTCGGGCTGATGCTGCGCCGGATGGCCGGGCACGGCGACGGCATCCGGGATGCGCTGACCCGGCAGACCACCCCGCTGACCGGCGCCTACTACGTGGCCCCGTCGCTGCCGGCCCTGGCTAGGTTCGTCAAGCGATAGACACCCGAGGATCCGGCTGACCCGCAGCTCGCGCGGTGAATCAGCGGGCGGTCCACCCACAGTCGAGCGGGACTGCGCTGCCCGTGAAGCCTTGACCGTGCGGCCCCATGAGGAAGGCGGCAGCCTCGGCTACCTCAACAGGCTCGAGCAGCCGTTTGAGGGCATGCGGAGCGAGGATGACCTCCTGCAGGACCTTGTCCTCGGAGATGCCGTGGACCCGCGCCTGATCCGCGATCTGTTTTTCGACCAGAGGTGTACGGACGTAGGCCGGGCACAGGGCCGTCGCGCTGATCCCCGCCTCGCCGCCCTCGAGCGCGAGTGTCTTGACCAGACCGAGGACGCCGTGCTTGGCGGATACGTACGCCGCCTTGTACGGCGACGCGACCAGCGCGTGCGCACTGGCGATGACCAGGAAGCGCCCCCCGGCCGGGGCTTGTGCCAGCCAGTGCCACGCGTGCTTCGCCAACAGGAACGGACTGGTCAGTAGCAGCGAGACCAGCCGGTCCCAATGATCCTCGGGGAAGTCGGCGATCGGTGCGACGTGCTGGTAGCCGGCGTTGGCGACGACGCCGTCGAGCCGGCCGAACCGTTCCACGGCAGCCGCAACCGCCTGGCGGTTGCCCTCTCGCGTGGTGAGATCGACCTCGACCGAGTGTTCGAGGTCCGTGGCGGCGGTGAGGTCGGCGCCCAGCACCGACCAACCGTCAGCGCCGAGCCGCTCAGCAATCGCACGCCCTATGCCGCTGCTGGCCCCGGTCACGAGGGCCGCGCGCCGTTCGACCGAAGCGCTTACCACGGCTGCTCCTTCGCTCCAGCGTGCCTCACTTTTGGCAGCGAGTCCCGACAGTGTTTGGTTGACGACCGGGCACGCTCGGTCGCTCAGAGAGCACAACGTGCCCCCGGCAGGAATCGAACCTGCGGCCTTCCACTTAGGAGGCGGACGCTCTATCCGACTGAGCTACGAGGGCTGACGCCCCCGCAGGGGCGCTCGCCCGAGCCTAGCCCGGAGCGCCGCTCTGGGGGCTATGAGAGGTCTTCCGCCATTGCCACCAGCTCCTTGCAGCGGGGGCAGACGGGGTAGCGGGTGGGGTCGCGGACCGGCTCGAACTCCCATCCGCACAGCGCCTTGATCTTGCCGCCCATCACGTTGGCCTGCATGATCTCTTCGCGCCGGGCGTAGTGGGAGAAGTCGTCACCGGGGTCGCCGCCCCCCGTCTGGGTCTCTGGCAGGACCTCAGGATCGAGGCGGGTCACTGGCACGTGCAGAGTGTAGCGAGGCCGCCTCACACTGGCCGCGCAGGTTTGTGAGCCGCGCCTCCATCAACCACATTTCACGTGGGCGAAACAATCGCGACACGTGCCCGGAACCGGCTCCACCCACTGTTCGGAGCAGAACCTGCGCCACCGCCGCCGCAGCGTGCCCACACATCACGACGACGGGAGCCTTCCTTGCCGTTCGACCTGACCAAGATCGATACAGGCAACACCGCATGGTTGCTCGCCAGCAGCGCACTCGTGCTGCTGATGACGCCAGGCCTCGCCTTCTTCTACGGAGGCATGGTCCGCGCGAAGAACGTGCTCGGGATGCTGATGCAGAACTTCTTCTGCATGGGCATCGTGAGCGTCATCTGGGTGCTGTTCAGCTACAGCATCGCTTTCGGTGGTGACAACGCCTACTTCGGCGGGTTCCACTTTGCTGGCCTCGCGCACATGGACCAGCAGGTCCCCGGCTATCAGGGCGCGCTCGCGCAGAGCATCCCGCCGCTGGTGTTCGTCGCCTTCCAGATGATGTTCGCGATCATCACGCCCGCGCTCATCACGGGTGGCACGGCCGACCGCTGGAAGTTCGGGCCGTTCGTCCTGTTCATCACCCTGTGGTCGATCCTGGTCTACAGCCCCATTGCCCACTGGGTCTTCTCGCCCACCGGCTGGCTGTTCAAGCGCGGTGCTGAGGACTTCGCGGGTGGCACTGTCGTGCACGCCAATGCGGGTATTGCTGCGATCGTTGTCGCCCTCGTCCTGGGCAAGCGCCGCGGCTGGCCGGGCGCGGCGTTCCGACCGCACAACGTGCCCTACGTGCTGCTCGGCGCCGGCCTGCTGTGGTTCGGCTGGTTCGGCTTCAACGCCGGCTCGGCCCTCGGCGCCAGCAACTCGGCGGCCTTCGCCTTCGTCAACACCAACACCGCCACCGCGGCCGCCCTGCTCGCCTGGATCGGCGTGGAGAAGCTGCGCGACGGTAAGGCAACCACCCTCGGTGCTGCCTCCGGTGCCGTGGCCGGTCTCGTCGCCATCACCCCCGCGTGTGGCTACGTCAGCCCGATGGGCTCCATCGCGATCGGCCTGATCGCCGGCGGCGCCTGCGCCCTGGCCACGTCGATCAAGGGCAAGGTCCGCATCGACGACGCGCTCGACGTCGGCGCTGTCCACCTCATCGGCGGCGTGCTCGGCGCATTGCTGATCGGGTGGTTCGGTGACAGCCACACCGGCGGTGCCAACGGCGTCTTCCGCGGCGGCGGCTTCTCGCTGCTGGGCAAGCAGGCCTTCGCCGTCCTCATGACGGTCGGCTACTCGGCCATCGTCACGACCATCCTCGCCGTCGGCATCAACCTGGTGTGGAAGATGCGCCTGGACGACGACGACGAGCAGGAGGGGATGGACTCGGTGCTGCACGGCGAGTCTGCGTACGACAACAGCATGGCGTTCGGCTCCACCGGTGCGCTGTCCGGGGTTGGCGCGGGCGCGCTCAAGCGTGAGGAGATCTCAGCATGAGGCTCGTGACTGCGGTCATCAAGCCGTTCAAGCTCGACGAGGTGAAGGCGGCCCTCGAGACCTTCGGCGTCGCCGGCCTCACGGTCAGCGAGGTGCAGGGCTATGGCCGGCAGCGGGGGCACACCGAGGTCTACCGCGGTGCGGAGTACCAGGTCGACTTCGTGCCGAAGATCCGGGTCGAGGTCGTCGTCGACGACGACGATGCTGACGACGTGGTCGAGGTGATCGTGAAGTCGGCCGCTACCGGCAAGATCGGCGATGGCAAGGTGTGGACGCTGCCCGTCGAGACGATGGTGCGCGTGCGCACCGGCGAGCGCGGGCGCGACGCACTGTGAGTATCGGGCGTCACTGCCCGTCGCCGTTCCGGCAGGCACGAGCGCGCGTCCGCCAGCGTGCGCGCTGAGCTCGCCGCTCTGAAGGGCCGGTCCGATCTCGTCGGGCCGGCCCTTCGGCGTGAGCTCGTCACCACGGCCGACTCCTGGCTCAGCGAGCTGTTCGCCGATCCCGGGCCGGGCCTGGCGCTGGTCGCGGTCGGTGCGTACGGGCGACGGGACCCGGCACTCGCCAGCGACCTCGACCTGGTCCTGCTGCACGAGGGGCGGCGCCGCGACGTCGCCGACGTCGCCGACCGGATCTGGTACGCGGTCTGGGATGCCGGCATCGGCCTGGACCACAGCGTCCGGACAGTGGCGGAGGCACGCTCGGTCGCCGGCTCGGACCTGAAAGCGGCGCTCGGGCTGCTCGACGCGCGGCGGGTGGCCGGTGATGCGGAGCTCGTCGAGCGCCTGGTCGGGCAGCTGCGTGCCGACTGGCGGTCGGCTGCCCGCAAGCGGTTACCCGAACTGGCGGCCGCTGTCGCCGCACGCGCCGAGATGCACGGCGACGTCGCCTTCCTGCTGGAGCCCGACGTCAAGGAGGCCCACGGCGGGCTGCGCGACACCGATGCGCTGTGCGCCCTCGCTCTGGCGCAGGTCGTCGACCATCCGGGCGCGGAAGTCGCCCAGGCCCGGGAGCTCCTGCTCGACGTGCGCGGCGAGCTGCACCGCCGGACGGGACGCGACGTGCTGCTGCTGCAGGAGCAGAGCTCGGTGGCCGACGCTCTCGGTATCGAGCGCGGTTCCGACGGTCTGGCCCGGGCGGTCGCGACGGCCGGCCGATCCGTCGCCTGGGCCTGGGACATGGCCTGGCACCGGGCGGCGCGCGCGATCACCCCGTCCCGGCGCCTGCTGGGTCGGCGTCCCGTCCGGCGACCGCTGGACGCCGACGTCGTAGAGCAGGACGGCGAAGTCGTCCTCGCGACGGCGGCCCGGCCGGCCGAGGACCCGGGGCTCGTCCTGCGCGTCGCCCGCGCGGCCGCGCACAACGAGCTGGTGATCGCCCCGTACACGCTCGAGCGGCTTGCTACCGAGTGCCCGCCGCTGCCCGTGCCCTGGCCGCCGTCGGCCCGCGACGACCTCGTCGGCACCCTCGCCGCCGGGCACAGCGCTGTCCCGGTGCTCGAGTCGCTGGACCACGTCGGGCTGCTCGCCGCGCTGCTGCCGGAGTGGGCCAACGTGCAGTCACGGCCGCAGCGCAACCCCTACCACCGCTTCACGGTCGACCGCCACCTGCTCGAGGCTGCCGCCAACGCCGCCGGGCTCACGCGCCGGGTCGCCCGCCCCGACCTGCTGCTGCTGGGGTCTCTGCTGCACGACATCGGCAAGGGCCGACCGGGTGACCACACCGAGGTCGGCATCGCGCTGATGCACGACCTCGGGCCGCGGATGGGCCTGCCGGAGTGCGACGTCGACGTGCTCGTCGCCCTCGTCCGCCACCACCTGCTGCTGCCCGACGTCGCGACCCGGCGCGACATCGACGACGCCCAGACGATCGAGCGCGTCGCCGAGACGGTGGGTGACATGCTGGTGCTCGACCTGCTGGCGGCCCTGTCGGAAGCCGACGGCCGTGCCACGGGTGCCACCGCCTGGACCCCGTGGAAGGCGGGCCTGGTCGCCGACCTGCACCGCAGGGTCGCGGCCGTGCTGCGCGGTGCGGGCCCGCCGCCGATGCCCGAACCGGGGCCGGAGGACATCGAGCGGCTGCGGCGCACCGGCGGGGTCGCTGTCGAGGTCGCCAAGGACGGCAGCGACGGCGCCACGGTCGTGGTGACCGCGCCCGACCAGGTCGGCCTGCTCGCCGCCATCAGCGGGGTGGCGGCGCTGCACCGGCTAGATGTCAGGCGCGCCACCGCTCGCAGCGTCAAGGGACGGGCGTTGACCGAGCTGGCCGTCGGCCTGCGGTACGGGCGCGACCTGCCCTCGACGGACCGGTTCGCCCGCGACGTGCAGCGCGCGCTCGACGGCGAGCTGGTCCTGACCGAGAAGCTCGACGAGCAGGAGCGGGTGTACGCCCGCCGGCGCAAGGGCCCGCCCCCGGCGCCGCCGCAGGTGAGCTTCGACGACGTCGCCGCCGACGCCACAGTCGTCGAGGTACGCGCCCCGGACGGCGCCGGGGTACTGCACCGGGTGGTGTCGGCCCTGACGGGATGCGGTCTGGACGTGCGGACGGCCATCGTCTCGACGATCGGCGCCGACGTGGTCGACGCCTTCTACGTCACGACGGGGGCCGACGAGCCGCTGCCGCCGGGAACCGCGCGCGCAGAGGTGTCGGACCGGGTGCTGGCCGCGTTGGTGTAGCGCCTGTAGCCCGGCCTGGCTGGTGCCGCACGCTCATCTACTGGTAGGTGATCAGCTCCGGCTGCGGCCGCAGCGCCATGGCCTGCTCCGGGGTCATCGGCGGCTTGTCGAGTCGCGGAAAAATCTTGTAGCCGTTGTGGAACGGCGGCCGCACCGCCAGTTGGTCGTACACGCTGGTCTTCAGCCCGATGCCGCCCAGGCCGTCCATGTGGAAGCTGACGGCGAGTCCCTTCGGCGCCTGAACCGCCTGGCGGTCGGGCAGCATGTCGTAGCGGAACTGGTGCACGATCAGCAGCTTCTCGGGGAGCTTGCCGGCGCGCACGATGCCGGCCAGGTAGCTGCCCACCGCGTTGATCTCGGCGGCGCTGCTGTGCCCCGTCCCCTGGTAGGGGCGGCCGCCGGGCGTACGCCACTCGGCGTCGAGCCCGACCCCGACGTCGGGCTGGCGCAGGAACTGCTCGTAGCGCCGGACCTGCGACAGGAAGTCGTCGGTCCCGGGCTGGAAGTCCAGCACCAGCAGCATCTTGTGCGCCCGCGCCACAGCGAGGTAGCGCTGCACCGCGGCCGGGTCGAGCTTGAGGCTGTAGGAGCCGTCCGGTCCCGGTCGCCGGGTGGCGTCGGTGACGATCAGCTCGAACGCCGGCAGCACCGCGCGGCCGAAGCCGGCGTACGCGTCGGCCTGTCGCTGCAGGGCCGCTGCCGCCTGCTCCAGGTGGTTGACCTCAATCAGGCCCATCCCGCCCGGGTAGCCCTCCCCGTAGTACGCGACCACGCGGTAGCGCGGGAATAAGGTGCGGCCGCCGCGAGGGAGGTTCGTCGGAGCCGGCGCAGTGTTCGGCTGTGCCAGGGGTGCCGGCGCCGGGCGCCGGACGGGCGTCGGGCTGGCTGCTGCAGGGGGCGTCTTCGGCGCCGCAGCGGTCGGGCCCGCGGCCCGCGCAAGGTCGGCCGCCGCCTCCGGATGCCTCGACGTACCCGAGCTCCCCGAGCAGGCCTGGGTCGAGGCCAGGACGGCAGCGGCCCCGAGAGCCGCCCCCAACAGGCGGGCTCGACGCATGGAGGCGGGCACGCCGCCAGACACTAGTGCCGGTAGACTTCCGGACGCACTGGGAGGCTTCGCCTAGTCTGGTCTATGGCGCCGCACTGCTAATGCGGTTTGGGGCTTCAACCCCATCCCGGGTTCGAATCCCGGAGCCTCCGCCCAGACGCCACCGCCGGACTGGGGAGGGCCCATGCGCCGCGACGAGGCCCGTGACGCGGGATACCTGCTGGGCGATGCGCTCGGCACCTCGACCCGCAGCATCGGTCAGGTGCACGACGCCATCAGCACGCGTGTGTTCGGTCTGCTCGGCCCCCCGGCACGACCGGTGCAGCTGATGCACGACGCCATCGCCGGGTCGGTCTACGGCATCGTCCGAGGAAGCACCCGGCTCGCACCGCGGGTCGGCGGCGTCCTCGCCGCCCGCACCCGGCCGCCGGATGCGCCGTCGATCGCCGACCATCCGACCGGCAACGCCGTCCTCGGCGCGCTCAACGGCGCGTGGGGCGACGCCATCGCCGAGGGCTACCGCGGCCTCGCCTACCCGCTGGCCGTGCGGAGCAGGGGGCGCACGGTCCAGGTGACGCCCGAGGGGCTCGCGGCGGCGTACCCCGACGCGACCGGGCGCATTGCGGTGTTCCTGCACGGGTTGTGCGAGAACGACGACTCGTGGCGGATGGGGTCGCAGACCTACTACGGCGACAGCACCACCAGCTTCGGGTCACGGCTGCGGGAGGACCTCGGCTGCACGCCGGTCTACCTGCGCTACAACACCGGCCTGCACATCTCCGACAACGGCCGCCGTTTCGCCCAGCTGATGCAGGCGCTCGTCGACTGCTGGCCGGTGCCGCTCGAGGAGGTGGCGCTGCTCGGCCACTCCATGGGCGGCCTGGTCATGCGCAGCGCCTGCCACTACGCGCAGAACCCGCCGGGCGACGGGCCACCGCTGTCGTGGACCGGCGCGCTGCGGCACGCGTTCCACCTCGGCACGCCCCACCTCGGCGCGCCGCTGGAGGTCCGGACTGCGAAGCTGTCCGCGCGGCTGGCGCGCGTGCCCGAGACGGCGCCGGTGGCCCGGCTGCTTAACTCCCGCAGCGTCGGGGTCAAGGACCTGCGCCACGGCTCGCTGCTCGACGAGGACTGGACGGGCGTCGAGCTCGACACCTTCCTCGACGACACGTGCGCCGAGGTGCCCTTCCTGCCCGAGGCGCATTACTACTACATCGGCGCGACGCTGCACCGCTCCCCCGACCACCCGGTGTCCGCCATCCTCGGAGACCTGCTGGTGCTGCTGCCGAGCGCATCCGGCCAGGGGAGCACCCGCACCATCCCGTTCGAGGTGGAGAGGGGTCGGCACCTCGGCGGGCTCACCCACTTCCAGCTGCTCAACCACCCGGCGGTGTACGAGCAGATCCGGCTGTGGCTGATGCCGCAGACGCCTGCGGTCATCGCTGAGGACGAGGCGGCCGAGCCTGTGGCAATCGGCAGCGAGACTGCCGCTCAAGGGCAGCCCCAGCAGTAGCCGCAGCCGACGCGACCGAGGCATCAGTAACTTCTGGCGGCAACCCTTGAGGTCCCGATAGCGACAGCAGTGCAGGTCAGGAGGGTCGGTGAGCACTCCTCGACGCGCCTGGCTGGTGTGGGGGCTCGGGGTTTTCGCGTACGGCATCGCGGTGTTCCAGCGCGGTTCCCTCGGCGTCGCGGGGCTCGCCGCGCAGCACCGCTTCGGCGCGTCGGCCTCGCAGCTGTCGCTGTTCGCCGTGCTGCAGCTGGCGGTCTACGCATCGCTGCAGGTGCCGGTCGGTGCGGTGCTCGACCGGGTGGGCTCCCGCTTGATGATCGCCGGTGGTGCCGTCCTCATGGGCGTCGGGCAGCTGGTGCTGGCGTTGGCGACGACGGTGCCGCTCGCGATCGGCGCTCGGGTGCTGGTGGGTGCCGGCGACGCGATGACCTTCGTCAGCGTCCTGCGGATCGTGGCCGTGTGGTTCGCCCCCCGGCGCGTCCCGCTGGTCACCCAGCTGACGGGCATCCTCGGCCAGCTGGGGCAGGTCGCCGCCGCCTACCCGCTCGTCGCCCTGCTCGGCGCGGCGGGCTGGACCGACTCGTTCCTGCTGGCCGCCGGTACCGGCCTGCTGACCGCCGTGCTCGTCGTCGCTCTGGCCGACGCCCCACCAGGGACCCCTCCGGTACCGGTCAAGGACGCCGCGGCCATGCGGATCGACCTGCGGCACGCGTGGCGCGAGCCCGGCACCCGCATCGGGCTCTGGACCCACTTCACCGCCCAGTTCTCCGGCGTCTCGTTCTCGCTGCTCTGGGGCTACCCGTTCCTCGTCAACGGCGAGGGGCGCTCCCCCGGGACCGCTGGCGCGCTGCTCACGCTGCTGGTGCTCGCCGGGATCGGCATCGGGCCCGCGCTCGGCCATCTCGCCGGCCTGTGGCCCAACCGGCGCTCGATCCTGGTTTTCGCGATCGTCGGCGGCAGCGCGCTGGCATGGACCGCCGTGCTGGCCTGGCCCGGGCGCGCGCCGCTGGTGCTGCTCGTCGTTCTCGTCCTCGTGCTGTCCAGCAACGGCCCGGGCTCGCTGCTCGGCTTCGACTACGCCCGCTCGTTCAACCCCGCCGGACGCATGGGCAGCGCCAGCGGCATCGTCAACGTCGGCGGGTTCGTCGCCTCGCTGACGCTGATCCTGCTGGTCGGTGTGGTGCTCGACAGCCTGACCCCGCACGGTGCGACTGCAGGGCTGCACGCATTCCGCATCGCCTTCCTGCTGCAGTACGTGCTGTGGACCGTCGGGCTGGTCGGCGTCGTGCGCGGGCGCCGCGAGCTGCGGGCGCGGCTGGCAGCCGAGGGCGTTCACCTCGACCCGCTGCCTGCCGCCGTCGCCCGGCGATGGCGCGACCGGGCGCCATCCTGACCTGCCACACGCCAGACGCCTCGGGCCCGCGGCAACCGATCGCCGCGGGCCCGGTAAGCAGGTGGTGCGCCTACTGCTGCAGGACCTCCGCGAGCTTGGTCAGCTCGTCGGCGACGGACATCGGGACGATGTAGCCGTCTTGCTTCTCGATCTCCTCGATGTGCTCGGAGATGTCCTCCGCCGTCGGCTTGGCACCCTTGCCGGCATACCAGCCGGGGGCCAGGCCCACGAAGACGCGGGCGTAGCGGCCGGCGGTGGCCGAGAAGACCTCGTGGCTGAACGTGCAGTTCTCGCTGCTCAGGTAGGTGACCATCGGGGTGACCAGGCTGGGGTCGAGCTGGTCGGCCATGGGGCCGAGGATCTGCTCGGTCATCCGGGTCAACGCCACCGGCATGATCACGTTGGAGTTGATGCCGGCCCGGGCGCCCTCGACCGCGAGCACGTTCGACAGCCCGACCAGGCCCATCTTGGCCGCGCCGTAGTTGGTCTGGCCGAAGTTGCCGAAGACACCGGCGTTGGAGGCGGTGAACACGAAGCGGCCGTAGCCGTTCTCCTTCATCACCTTGAACGCGGGCTGGCTGACGTAGAACGCGCCCTTCAGGTGCACGTCGAGCACGGCGTCGAGGTCGGGCCACTCCAGCTTGGCGAAGGTCTTGTCGCGCAGGATGCCGGCGTTGTTGATGACGATGTCGACCTTGCCGAAGCTGTCGACCGCGGTCTTGACGATGTTCTCGCCGCCCTCGGGAGTGCTGACCGAGTCGTGGTTGGCCACCGCCGTGCCACCTGCCGCGGTGATCTCGTCGACGACCTTCTGTGCGGCGCTGTCGTCGCCGCCGACCCCGTTGACGGTGCCCCCCAGGTCGTTGACGACGACCTGCGCGCCGCGAGCGGCCAGGTCGAGCGCGTACGTCCGGCCGAGGCCGCCGCCGGAGCCGGTGACGATCGCGACGCGGCCGTCGAAGGAGATCTCGCTCATGCATTCCTCACTGTCGGTTGACCGGCAGCCGCGGACTGCGGCGCAGGCGTCAGGCAGGGTCCGCAGGATCGGCACCGCTCGTCATGCTCGGCTCACCCGCGTCCTCGCAGGATAGGCGACGCCAACCGGGTGTGACCGCGCGAGGGCAGCAGGGTGATCGTTGCCACGTAGCGCGGGGGACTGCGCGTCCGAACTGCATACGTCTTTCGCCGAGCACGGCGCGTCCGAGCCGGACACTCCGCTGCCCGGGTCCCTTGAGACCGAGGACCTATGCAGTTCGGGCGGGCCTACGGCAGCCGGGCGACCAGCCACTCGCCGACCCGGTCCAACGTCGGAGCCACCTGGCGCAGGCTGTGGTCGGCCCCGGGCGCCTCCACCACCTCGATGTCATCGGGCGCCGAAGCCAGCCCGAGCTGGTCCCGCATCTCGCCAGCGCTACCGAATAGGTCGCGCGAGCCCTGCACGACGAGCACCGGGACGCCGGCGTCGGCCAGCTCGGGCAGCCGGGTGCGGTGCGGGCTGGAAGGTGGGTGCAGCGGGAACGCCAGCGCGAGTACCCTGACCGCCCCTACCACGTGGGCGGTGCGGCACGCCACCCGAGCGCCGTTGCTGCGGCCGCCGGCGACGAGCGGGATGCCGCCCAGCCCCGGCTCGCTCCGCGCCCCGACGACGCAGGCTTGCCACGCCTCGTCCAACCTCGGCGCGGGCGCAGGCGCTCGGCGTCCGGCCACCCGGTAGGGCTGCTCGGTCCGGACGACGGCCAGGCCCACACCGAGCGCGAGGGTGCGCACCGCGAGCAGGTCGGATGCATCAGGACCGCCGCCTGCGCTGTGCCCGAGCATCAGCAGGCCCCGCGGGCCCCCCGCCGGCAACTCGACGTGCAACCGCGCCGCCCCGGAGGGTGTCCAGATCTCGCGGACGTGCGGCCTGACGGCTTCAGACTCGCCGCCGTCAGGCAGCCCGCCGTCAGGCAGCCCGCCGTCAGGCAGCGAGGTGCTCTCCGAAAAACCGCTCGATGCGGCCCCAGGCATCCGTCGCCGAGGCCGGCTCGGGCCCTACGTTCAGCACCCGCTCCACCGGTTGCAGCCACCGCGGCCCCGCCGCCGCGTCGTTGAGGAAGGAGTGGCCCGCATTCGGGTACTCCTTCACGTCATTTGGCACGCCGGCCGCATTCAGCGCGTTCTCGAGTTTCGCTGCCGAGCCGCGCAGGACGTCCTTGCCGCCGTACGACGCGACGACCGGGCAGGCGCCCTCGACGGTGCCCTGCAGGTCCTTGGGGAGCGCCCCGTAGTTCGGTGCCGAGGCGTCGAAACCTCGCTTGGCCGTGAGCAGCGCGAACGCTCCACCCATGCAGAAGCCGATGACGCCGACCTTGCCGGTGCAGTCCTCCTGCGCGAGCAGCCACTGGCGCGACGCCTCGATGTCGGCGAACGGTCGCCCCTCGCCCTTGCTCATGGCACGGAAGGTCCCGACCAGGCACCGGCGCGCCCCGCCCTCGCTGAACAGGTCCGGCAGGATCGCGAGGTAGCCGAGCGATGCGAGGTGGTCGGCCTGGCGCCGCATCACGTCATCGAGCCCGAACACCTCGTGCACGACGACGACCCCGGGCCACGGTCCGGGGCCGGACGGGCGAGCAACGTAGCCGGTCAGGTGCGGCGACGAGCCCGTCACTCCTGGGACGGACGACAGGTCGACCTGGGCCATGAGACTCCTTCCGTGCGCCCCGGCCGGGCGCATCCACCGTGCGAGCGTAAGTGGCAGGGGGTGTGGCGGGGCCGACCACGGGTGAGGATGAGTGAGGGCACCGCTGCGGCGGCGCGTCCACCGATGTCCACCGAGACACAGTGACGGGAGGCAGCATGCACGAGGTGCGGGGCGTGATCGCCCGGGGCAAGGGCGAGCCGGTACGGGTCGAGGCGGTGCTGGTGCCCGACCCCGGGCCGTCGGAGGCGCTGGTCGACATCGAGGCCTGCGGGGTCTGCCACACCGACCTGCACTACCGCGAGGGCGGGATCAACGACGAGTTTCCGTTCCTTCTAGGGCACGAGGCCGCCGGCAAAGTCAGCGCTGTCGGCGAGGGCGTGACGGACGTCGCGGTCGGCGACTTCGTCGTCCTCAACTGGCGCGCGGTGTGCGGGCACTGCCGCGCGTGCCGCCGCGGGCGCCCCTGGTACTGCTTCGACAGCCACAACGCCGCCCAGAAGATGACCCTGGCCGACGGCACCGATCTCTCCCCCGCGCTGGGCATCGGCGCGCTCGCCGACACGACGCTGGTGCACGCCGGGCAGTGCACGAAGGTCGACCCGGAGGCTCCGGCGACAGCGGCGGGTCTGCTCGGTTGCGGCATCATGGCCGGCGCCGGAGCGGCCCTCAACACCGGAGGCGTTACCCGCGGCGACTCGGTGGCCGTCTTCGGCTGCGGCGGTGTCGGGATGGCTGCGGTCGCCGCGTCAGCCCTCGCCGGGGCCCGCGTGGTGGTTGCGGTGGATGTCGACCCGCGCAAGCTGGAGGCGGCCCGGGGCTTCGGCGCCACCCACGTCGTCGATGCCCGCAGCGAGGACCCGGTCGAGGCCATCCGCGGCTACACCGAGGGCTTCGGCGCCGACATCTGCATCGACGCCGTCGGCCAGCCGCGCACCTACGAGCAGGCCTTCCACGCCCGCGACCTCGCCGGCACGGTGGTGCTCGTCGGTGTGCCCACGCCGGAGATGCGCCTCGAGATGCCGCTGATCGACTTCTTCGCTCACGGCGGGGCGCTGAAGTCCTCCTGGTACGGCGACTGCCTGCCCTCCCGCGACTTCCCGATGCTGATCGACCTCTACCGGCGGGGGCGGTTCGACCTTGACGCATTCGTCTCCGAGACGATCGGGCTCGATGACGTCGAGGAGGCCTTCGCGAAGATGGGCCGGGGAGAGGTGCTGCGGTCGGTGGTCGTGCTGTGACCGCGCGGGTTGATCACCTCGTCACCTCCGGCACGTTCAGCCTCGACGGCGGCACCTGGGACGTCGAGAACAACGTCTGGCTGGTGGGCGACGACGCTGAGTGCATCATCGTCGACGCCCCGCACGACGCGGCCGCCATTCAGCAGGCCATCGGCCAGCGCCGCCTGGTCGCCATCGTCTGCACCCACGCCCACGACGACCACGTCAACGCCGCTCCGGCGCTGGCCGAGGCGACGGGGGCGCCCATCTGGCTGCACCCCGACGACCGGGTGCTGTGGGACATGACGCACCCGGGCCGCGCTCCCGACGCCCCGCTCGCCGACGGCCAGAAGATCAGCGTGGCGGGCACAAGCCTGACCGTCCTGCACACCCCCGGGCACGCGCCGGGCTGCATCAGCCTGTACGCCCCCGAGCTGGGTGCCGTGTTCAGCGGCGACACGCTGTTCTCCGGCGGCCCCGGTGCGACCGGCCGGTCGTACTCCGACTTCGACACCATCGCGAGTTCCATCCGCACCCGGCTGCTCACGCTGCCCCCCGAGACGGCGGTGCACACCGGGCACGGCCCCGACACGACGATCGGCGCCGAGGCTACGGGGGCCGACGGCTGGACCAAGCCCAGCTGAGCGAGCCGATTCGGCCGTCATAAGACGCGGCCGTTACAAGCCCATGACGTTCACGTGACGCCTCCTCAGCGGCCGCGTGAGCGGGCAAGATGCCCCGCATGACCGACCTTCGGAACGCAGCGTGACCGCGGCCAGCAGCGCCTTCTCGGGCAGCCACCAGGCAGCGCTCGAACCGGCGAATCCGGCGGCCCAGCTGCGCCGCGAGTTCACGCTCTGGTCGTCGTTCGCCTTCGCGTTCGCGTTCATCAGCCCGATCGTGGCGCTGTACGGCATCTATGCACTGGCCCTGACCGCCGCCGGCCCCGGCTTCGTGTGGAACTTCCTGATCGTGTTCGTCGGGCAGCTGTTCGTCGCCCTCGTGTTCGCTGAGCTGGTGAGCCGGTGGCCGATCGAGGGGAGCGTCTACCAGTGGGCGGGGCGGCTGCTGGGGCGCCCGGCCGGGTGGTTCGCCGGCTGGACGTACCTGTGGACCTTGATGGTCGCCATGGCCGTTGTCGCCCTGTCGGCAGGCGGCTTCCTGTGCAACGTCATCGGAATCGGTGAGCCGTCGAATGCCCAGAAGGTCGGCCTGTCGTTCGTCATCCTCGCGCTCGGCACGGCGGCCAACCTCATCGGCCGAAGGGTGCTCCGGATCTTCATGACCGCCTCGATCGTGGCCGAGGTCGTCGGCTCGGTCGGGCTCGGGACGTGGCTACTGCTGTTCCACCGCAGGCACGGTCTTGGCTTCTTGTTCCAGGGCACAGGGGCGAGCACCGGCTGGCACTACCTCAGCGGACCGTTCCTGCTGACCATGGCCTTCGTCGGCTTCTCGTTCGTCGGCTTCGAGAGTGCGGGGTCGATCGCCGAGGAGGTCCAGGAACCGCGCCGGCATCTGCCGAAGGCGGTCTTGTTCTCGCTCACCTGCGTCGCGGCCGTCGTCACCTACTCGGCGGTCGCCGTGACGCTCGCCGTCCCCGATCTGGGCGCGGTCGTGTCAGGGTCGGACACCGACCCGGTAACGACCACGCTGACCACCGCGCTCGGCAGCCGGATCACCCGACCGCTTGAGCTGCTGTTCGTCATCGGCTTCACCGCCTCGTTCCTGGCGCTGCAGACCTCGGCGTCGCGCATCCTGTGGTCCTACGCCCGCGACCGCGCCCTGCCATTCTCGGGCGGCCTCGGCCGGCTCAGCACCACCGAACGCATCCCGGTCTGGGGCGTCGGCGTGACGTTCGTCGTCGGAAGCGTGGTGTTCCTGCTCAGCATCGTGCAGACCGACCTGTACTCGGTGCTCGTCAACTTCGTCTCCGGCGGCTTCTTCCTCGCCTTCCTGTTCCCGCTCGTCGGAGCGGTGCTGGCACGCTCGACCGGACGGTGGTCACCGGGGCCGTGGCAGCTCGGCCGGGCAGGCGCTGTCGTTGCCGTGGTCGCCACGCTGTGGGCGGCCTTCCAGTTCCTCAACATCTCCTGGCCGCGGCAGGCGTACCCGCACTGGTACCTGAACTGGTCGTTCTACTTGGTCGCAGCGGTGCTCGGTGTCGTCGGCCTCGCGCTGTACCGGAGCCGGGCCGCCAACATCACGCTGTACGAGATCCCGGACGACGAGACGCCCGACCCGGCGGCGGCCGCGCCCGCACCCCGGGCTGTGGCCGGGTCCGCGCCCCAACGCGATGGGGCGCGATGACGGTCGCCCTCATCGCGGGCGCGGCCTCCGGCATCGGCGCGGCCTGCGCCCGCGAGCTGCGCGACGTGGGGCTGCAGGTGGTGGGCCTCGACCTGCAGCCCGCGGCGGATGTCGACCTGGCGCTGGTCGCCGACGTCACCGATCGTGGCGCCGTCGCCGCGGCCGTTGCACAGGCCGAGGAAACACTCGGCCCGGTCGACGCTCTCGTCAACAGCGCCGGGCACTACGAGATGGTGCCGTTTAACGAGGTCACCCGCGAGCAGCTGGAGCGGATGGTGCGCGTCCACGTCGGCGGGCTGTTCAACCTGTGCCGCGCCGTAGTGCCGGGGATGGTCGAGCGGCGGCACGGCTCCATCGTGGCGGTGACCTCCGAGCTGGCGATCGGCGGCGGTGACGGCGACAGCCACTACGCCGCCGCCAAGGGCGCGGTCATCGGCTTCGTCCGCAGCCTGGCCGTGGAGCTGGCCCCGACCGGCGTGCGGGTCAACGCCGTCGCTCCCGGGCCGACCGACACGCCGCTGCTGGCCGCCGACTCCCCATGGCGCGACCCCGCGTTCCTCGCCACGCTCCCCTCGCGCCGGCTCGTGCGCCCCGAGGAGATCGCGGTGACCGTCTCCTACCTCGTCAACCACACGAGCTTCACCTGCGGCGAGATCATCTCGCCCAACGCCGGGGCGGTGATCTGACGTGGCAGCCCAGGTCGAGCCCGACCCGCTCGCCCCGCTTCGCCTCGGCGACCCCGACAGAACGGTGCTGGTCACCGGCGCAGCGCAGGGCATCGGCCAGGCGTGCGCCCGATGGTTCGGCCAGTGGGCTGGGACGGTCGCCGTCAACGACCGCATCGCCAGCCCGGCCCTCAGCAGCCTCGCGGACGAGCTCGGTGGCATCGCCGTTCCCGGAGACATCAGCGACTTCGATGCCATGGCGGGCATCGCTGCTCAGCTCGAGGCCAGCCACGGCGGCGTCGACGTGCTGGTCGCGAACGCCGCCTACATGACGATGGCGCCGCTGGTCGAGGCCGACCCCGACGACTGGTGGCGGGTGCTTGAAGTGAACCTGCTCGGCACCTTCGCCTGCATCCAGGCCGTCGTACCCGGGATGCTGCGCCGCGGCTCTGGGCGCATCGTCGTGGTCACCAGCGAGTGGGGCGTCATCGGCTGGCCCGATGCCACGGCCTACTGCGCGTCCAAGGCCGGCTTGGTGTCGCTGGTCAAGACGCTCGGCCGCGAGCTCGCCCCGCACGGTGTGATCGTCAACGGCGTCGCGCCGAGCGTCGTCGACACACCGCAGCTCGACGTCGACGCAGCCGCCGCTGGCATTTCACCCCGGGAGATGCGTGAGCGGTATGCGAAGGAGGTGCCGGTCGGGCGCCTCGCCCATCCGTACGAGATCGCGGCCACCATCGGCTTCCTCGCCGACGAGCGGCTGGGCTCCCTCGTCGGGCAGGTGGTCGCGTGCAATGGAGGCACGTCACGCACCCGGGTGTGAGTTGGCACGCGGAGCGGCAGGACGACAGCATGGTGGACGAGACGCGGCAGCCCGTCGGCCCGCTCGACGGGCAGCAGATCCCCCGGTTCGCCGGGTTCAGCACCTTCGCGCGGCTGCCCCGGCGGGAGGACGTCGAGATGGCGGATGTTGCCGTAGTCGGCGTCCCGTTCGACGCGGGGACGAGTTACCGCCCCGGTGCCCGCTTCGGCCCGTCAGCGGTGCGGGAGGCCTCGAGGCTGCTCCGGCCGTACAACCCGTCGCTCGACGTCTCGCCGTTCGCCGGCGTGCAGGTCGTTGACTGGGGCGATGTCGCCTGCAACCCGTTCGACATCGCCGAGGCGATCAGCCAGATCGAGGCCGGCCTCGGCGCGGTGCTCGCCGACGGGGCGCGCTACGTCGTCGTCGGCGGCGACCACACCGTCGCGCTGCCTTCCTTGAGGGCGCTCGCGGCCCAGCACGGCCCGCTCGCGCTCGTCCACTTCGACGCCCACCTCGACACCTGGGACACCTACTTCGGGGCGCCATTCACTCACGGCACCCCGTTTCGCCGCGCGCGCGAGGAGGGGCTCCTGCTCGATGGGCACCTCGCGCACGTCGGCCTGCGCGGCTCGCTGTATGCCCGCCAGGACCTGATCGACGATGAGCAGATGGGCTTTACGGCGGTGCACTGCCGTGAGATGGACACGCTCGGAGTCGACGCGGCGCTCGAGCGCATCCTCGCCCGCGTCGGTTCCGCGCCGCTGTACGTCTCGATCGACGTCGACGTGCTCGACCCGGCGCACGCACCCGGCACCGGCACCCCGGAGGCCGGCGGGCTCACCAGCCGCGAGTTGCTCGCGCTCGTGCGGGGGTTGCGCGCGGCCAACCTTGTCGGCGCCGACGTGGTCGAGGTCTCCCCCGCCTACGACCACGCGGAGATCACCGCCGTCGCAGCCGCCAACGTCGCCTACGAGCTCGTGTCCCTGCTCGCGCTGGGCCTGGGCGCCGGGCCGGGGCCAGGGCTGGGAGCCACCGCTTGATGCCGGCGGCGCCCGTGGCGTGGCCGGGCGGAGCGCGTGCGGCGGCCTCGTTCACCTTCGACGTCGATGCCGAGTCCGGGCTGCTGTTCGCCGACCCCGGCAGCGCCAGCCGGATGTCGGTGGTGAGCCACCAGGCCTACGGTCCGCTGGTCGGCGTCCCCCGCCTGCTCGAGCTGCTGGCCAGGCACGAGCTCCGGGCTACCTTCTTCGTCCCCGGCTACACCGCCGAGCGTTGGCCGGATGCCCTGCGGGCCATCGTCGACGCCGGCCACGAGGTGGCGCACCACGGCTACCTGCACGAGACGCTGACCGGCATCGACGCGGCGACGGAGGCGGCCATCCTCGACCGCGGCATCAACGCGCTGGAGCGCATCACCGGCACCCGGCCGACCGGCTACCGGGCGCCGATGTGGGAGCTGACCTGGGACTCCCCGCGCCTGCTGGTCGAGCGCGGCTTCCGCTACGACTCGAGCCTGATGGACGCGGACGTGCCATACCGCCTCGCAGCAGGCACCGGCTCGCTCGTCGAGCTGCCGGTTCAGTGGGCGCTCGACGACTGGGAGCAGTACTGCTACCTGCCCGAGCTGAGTGGCAGCGGCCTGATCGAAAGCCCTGCGAAGGCGCTGGAGCTGTGGACGCTGGAACTTGAGGCGCTGCGCGCCGAGGGGGGCCTGTTCGTCCACACCAGCCATCCGTTCCTGTCCGGACGCCCGTCGCGGGCGCGGGCGCTCGAACAGCTGATCGAGCGCGCCTCGGCCTACGGCGATGTGTGGGTGGCGCCGCTGGGTGAGATCGCTGCGCACGTCGAGACGCTCGACCTGCTCCCGCGAACTATCAGCAAGCCCACAGGCTTCTGACGGAAGGCGCGGCGGATGCCAGGCGTTCCACCCGTTGAGCGCTTCGTGGCGAAGCGCGCCCTGCCGATAATGGTGGGGACGAGGAGGTGTGCGTGATGCTTGATCCCGAGACGCTCTTCGAGGTCCTGCCCGACGAGCCCGAGTTCGACCGTCCGGTGCTGATCCAGGCCCTCGACGGGTTCGTCGACGCTGGTGGCGGCCGTGCCCTGGCCCGCCAGCATCTGCTCGACACCTTCGAGAACAAGGTCATCGCCCGGTTCGACGTCGACCAGATCCTCGACTACCGCGCTCGTCGCCCGCTGATGATTTTCGACCGCGACCACTGGGAGTCCTACACCGACCCTGAGCTGGTCGTCCGCGAGCTGCGCGACGCCGCCGGCACGACGTTCCTCATGCTCGACGGGCCCGAGCCCGACGTGCAGTGGGAGCGATTCGTGGCCGCGGTGCAGGGGCTCGTCGAGCGCTGGGACGTGCGGCTCGTCGTCGGGCTCAACTCCATTCCCATGCAGGTGCCGCATACCCGGCCCGTCGGAATGATCAACCACGCCACCCGTCCCGAGCTGCTGCTGGACACACCGCGCGCCTGGTTCGACAAGGTGCCCGTGCCGGCGAGCGTCGGGCAACTGCTCGAGTACCGGCTCGGCCAGGTCGGCCGCGACGCCATCGGCGCGACCGCCCAGGTACCGCACTACCTCTCGCAGACCGAGTACCCGGCCGCGGCGGTCGCTTTGCTGGAGGCGACGGCGACCTTCTCGGGCCTGTCGCTCCCGACTGACGCGCTGCGGACGGCTGCCGCCGAGACCCGGAAGTCGGTCGACAACCAGGTGGCTGATTCCCCGCAGGCTGCCGGGGTCGTCGAGGCGCTCGAGAGCCAGTACGACGCGTTCATGGAGGGGCAGGGCCGCACCCTGCTCGCGGAGCAGGGCCAGCTGCCGACCGCCGAGGAGCTCGGCGACGAGCTCGAGCAGTTCCTGCGCGACCAGACGGGGCACGGCTCGGCCGGGGGCGATCCTCGGGGGTAGGGCGCTCCGGCTGGGCTAGCCCTGCCGGCTGTGTCCTGTGGATAACTCCATTGGCTGAAGGGCCCGGTCAGGCACGCTACGGCGGTGCTGATCGGGGCTGCTGACACGGCGGCGTCACCGTGAGCGGTCACGGGCCGCCTGAGTCCCGGCCGCAGACGTTCACCGCCCCGGCGGCGCCGCACGGCGACCCGGCCGCCCTGCGGCAGGCTGCGGCTGCCTTTCGCCGGCTCGCGGACGAGGTGCGGACCAGCCAACGGCAGGTCGCGGGCGCATTCAGCCAGCTCTCACCTGCCTGGAAGGGCGAGGGACAGCAAGCGACCGGCCATCCCGTTGCGGTGCTGGCCACGGACACTGAGCTTGCAGCAAGCGCGATGGACGAGATCGCCGCGCTGCTCGAGCGGCACGCCGCCGAGTTGCACCGTGCCCAGTCGGCGCACTCGTTCTCCTTGGGGCAAGCTGCTCAAGATCGGCGCGATCGTCGTGGTGTCGACCGGGCTGGTCGTGGTGACCGTCGGCGCCGCGGCTCCCGAGGTCACAGCCGCCGACTCGCTGCTGGTCGGCGGCGAGGTCGGTGCGATGGAAGCCGCCGCCGGTGCCGCCTCCACCGCCGCTTCCGGCGTCGGCAGCGGGCTGTTGGCCGCCGCGCGAGCGTTCAGCACCTTGCGCGGCCTGGTGGCGTTCAGCCGCCCGGCGCTGCCGTGGGCGATCGGCTTCACCGGGCTCGACGCCGTCGAGCAGGAGGTGAGCAGCGACCGTCTCGACGTCGGCCGCCTCGCGACAGAGTTCGGCATCAGCCTGCTGGCATCGCCAGTGCTGACCCGCACCTCGGCCGCGCTGCGGGCCGGGGCGCTGGCCGAACGCCCCGTCGCCATCGCCGCGACGACCCACGCCGCCGCGGCGGGCATGGGCGGGGGCAGCGAAGCCGTCCGCGAGCAGCTCGAGCACGGCAAGGTCTCGCTGAGCTCGGTCGAGGTCGCGGCTGGGGAGGCCGGCGGGCTGTCCGTCGGCGGCGAGGCGCTCAAGCACTTCTCCCCGCGGGTGTGGCGTGCCGGCGGCGGCTTCTACCCGCTACCCAAGGGCGCGGCGACCGAGCCGCCGGAGCGCTTGCCGGGCTGGCAGGGGGATCGGCAGACCGCCGTCGACGCCCTGAAGGAGCCGTTCGACGCCCGCCAGCACGAGGGCAAGAAGTACGGGCACGCGATCAAGAAGCACGGCGGGCAGATCTACGCCTACCAGCAGCGCAGGATCAAGCGGGGCCGCCTCAAGGCCGTGTCCACGTTCAATTCGCTCGAGACGCTCAAGACGCTCAACGCCAGCGTGGAGCGGACACTTCGCTCCAACCGCGACATCGTGCTGCAGACAGCAGCCGGTCCCGTAGGGCGGCAGGTACCGATTTACGCCGAAGCGAGGGGTGACGAGGGCTGGATCCTCACCCGGCTCGGGCGGCACCCGCGGCCCAAGCAGATCACCGTTGTCCTCCGGAAGAAGAACGACGGCTACACCTACGTCCACACGGCATACCTGGAGTGACATTGCTGGACTATCACGGCGAGCGCGCGGTCGAACAACTACTTCGATGCACGTTCTTTCCGGAGTGGGACCTGGAGTGGCCGACGACGCCCTATGACGCCGTCGACGAGTCGACCGAGCCCGACTCCCCCGCTGACAAGGCGGAGATCGCCCGGCGGCTACGGGTCCTGGCAGCCAACCGCAACCGCCGCCTGCTGAAACTTCTCCGCCAGTACAGCTGCTACCACGAGGCCACCTTCAGAGCGAGAAGTGCGCGGCGCTTCCTGCTCGCCCTGGCTGACTACCTCGAGAACGGCACCCGCGACCCGCTGTACATCCCTGAGCAGGCGCCGACCCTGCAGGGAGATGACTACGAGGTTGTCCCCGACCTTGGCGGCGCCTGGAGTGTCGACTCGGCCTTCGACACCAGGGACCAGTACTACGCCGCGTTAGGACGGGCTGCAGACACCGCACCCGAGCTCATCGCCGCACTGACCCAGGAAGAGCGTCCCGACATCCCCACCCTCCGCGTCACCCTCCCCGACCCGTGCGGAACCGTCATCCTCAACGACGGCCGCCGCGTCCGCGGCCGCACCGCCGTCGCCCTGGTCGGTGCCATCCCCGGCATGCACTACATCCAGGGCGGCTACCTCGAGGCCGAGGTCGACGACGGACCCGACCCCCGCGGGCAGTACCCGCTGCTGCATCTCTACCTCAATGGCTACCTCAACCAGGCCTACATGGGCGATGGCGGCGACTGGCCCTCGGCTTTCGGCCGCTACCTCGAAAATCGCACGCTCGAGGAGCGGCAGCGGCTCGTCGAGGAGATCACCCGGCTACTGGCCCGCCCGGCTGCCGAGCAGACCGACGTCATCATCCGGTGCCACAGCTACGTTGTCCCCTCCCGCCAGGGCGGGGACGACGGCGAGTGGCTCGACGCCATCAGGCAGGGAGCGGCCCCGTAGCACTGCCGCGGGCACCATGGACGGACCATGACTCTCGCCGCCGTCCGCCCCTCGCTGCGCGACCGGCTGCCCGCCGAGCCCGACCCCGACGCGGTGTTCGATGCGTTCTCGGCGTGGACGCAGGACCAGGGCCTCACGCTGTACCCGGCGCAGACCGAGGCGCTGATCGAGGTCGCGACCGGGGCCAACGTCATCCTGTCGACCCCCACCGGCTCGGGCAAGAGCCTGGTCGCGACGGGCGCGCACTTCGCCGCGCTCGCCGCCGGCCGCCGCAGCTTCTACACCGCGCCCATCAAGGCGCTGGTGTCGGAGAAGTTCTTCGCGCTCATCGAGACGTTCGGCGCCGAGGCCGTCGGGATGCTCACCGGGGACGCGTCCGTCAACCCCGCTGCACCGATCATTTGCGCAACCGCCGAGATCGTCGCCAACATCGCGCTCCGGCAGGGCGCCGACACCGACATCGGCGTCCTGATCATGGACGAGTTCCACTTCTACGCCGACCCCGAGCGCGGCTGGGCGTGGCAGGTCCCGCTGCTCGAGCTGTCGCGGGTTCAGTTCGTCCTCATGTCGGCCACGCTCGGCGACGTCAGCCGGTTCGAGACCGGCCTCACCGAGCTCACCGGCCGCCCGACCGCCGTCGTCCGGTCGGCCGACCGCCCCGTCCCGCTGCTGTTCGAATACGCCCTGACCCCCCTGCACGACACCCTCGAGGAACTGCTCGAGACCCACCAGGCGCCGATCTACGTCGTGCATCCCACCCAGGCCGCCGCCATCGAGCGGGCGCAGGCCCTCATGAGCATCAACGTCTGCAGCCGGGAGGAGAAGGACGCGATCGCAACCCTGATCGGCGGCTTCCGCTTCACGTCGGGGTTCGGCACCACCCTCTCGCGCCTGGTGCGCCACGGCATCGGCGTGCACCACGCCGGGATGCTGCCGCGCTATCGCAGACTGGTCGAAACCCTCGCGCAGGCCGGCCTGCTCAAGGTCATCTGCGGCACCGACACGCTCGGCGTCGGCATCAACGTCCCCATCCGCACCGTCCTGTTCACCTCGCTGGCCAAGTTCGACGGCACCCGCAACCGGCACCTCAAGGCCCGCGAGTTCCACCAGATCGCCGGCCGCGCGGGCCGCGCCGGCTACGACAGCATCGGCATGGTCGTTGTGCAGGCACCCGAGCACGAGATCGAGAACGTCCGGCTGCTCGCAAAGGCGGGTGACGACCCGAAGAAACGCCGCAAGGTCGTGCGCAAGAAGCCGCCGGAGGGGACGGTCTCATGGACTAAGTCGACCTTCGACCGCCTCGTCGCCGCCGAGCCCGAGACGCTGACCTCGCACTTCCGGGTCAGCCACGCGATGCTGCTCAACGTCATCAGCCGCCCGGGCGACGCCTTTGGGGCGATGGGGCACCTGCTCAACGAGAACCACGACGCCCGGCCGGTGCAGCGCCAGCACATCCGCCGTGCCATCGCGATCTACCGTGAGATGCTGACCGCGGAGGTGGTGGAGCGGCTTCCCGAGCCCGATGCGGAGGGCCGCACCGTGCGGCTGACCGTCGACCTGCAGCCGGGCTTCGCGCTCGACCAGCCGCTGTCGCCGTTCGCGCTCGCCGCGGTCGACCTGCTCGACGTCGAGGCGCTGACCTACGCGCTCGACGTGCTGTCCGTCATCGAGGCGACGCTCGAGAACCCCCGCCAGGTACTCGCGGCTCAGCTCAACCGGGCCCGTGGCGAGGCGGTCGCAGCGATGAAGGCCGAGGGCATCGAGTACAACCAGCGCATCGAGCTGCTCGATGCCATCACCTATCCTCGGCCGCTGGCCGAGCTGCTGGGCGTGGCGTTCGAGGCCTACCGGGCGGGTCAGCCGTGGGTCGCCGACTACGACATCTCGCCGAAGTCGATCGCCCGCGAGCTGTACGAGCAGGCGATGACCTTTGTCGACTACGTGGGGCTCTACGGGCTGGCGCGCTCGGAGGGGCTGCTGCTGCGCTACCTCGCAGATGCCTACAAGGCGCTGCGCCGCACCGTCCCGGACCGCGCCCGGACAGACGAGGTCGAGGACATCACCGCCTGGCTCGGCGAGCTCGTCCGGCAGGTCGACTCCAGCCTGCTCGACGAGTGGGAGCGCCTGCGCAACCCTGCTGAGGCTGTCGTGCCGGCGCCGGTGGACGAGCGGCCTCCGCCGGTGACCGCCAACCACCGGGCCTTCCGCGTGCTCGTGCGCAACGCGCTGTTCCGCCGGGTCGAGCTCGCCGCCCGGAAGCGCTGGGACGCCCTCGGCGAGCTCGACGGCGAGGACGGCTGGGACGCCTCGGCCTGGCGCGAGGCGCTGGAGCCTTACTTCGAGCTGTACCCGGAGATCCAGACGGGCGCCGATGCGCGCGGTCCCGCCCTGCTCATCGTCGACGAGCAGCCCGGGCGGTGGGTGGTGCGGCAGATCCTCGACGACCCGGCCGGCGACCACGACTGGGGCATCAGTGCCGAGGTCGATCTCGCGGCGTCGGACGAGGCGGGCGCGGCTGTGGTCCGGGTGACGGCGGTCGACCAGCTGTAGGCGCCCGCACACCTGCACGGCAGACTGGCGGGATGCGCGCTGTGGTGGTGGAGCAGTACGGCGGTCCCGAGGTCCTGCAGCTTGCCGAGCGAGACGCGCCGGTGGCCGGGGCGGGTCAGCTAGTCGTTGACGTGGCGGCGGCCGGCATCAACTTCGCCGACGTCTACGGGCGGCAGGGCAAGCCGCCGTATGCCCAGCGCACGCCCTTCGTCGCCGGCGCCGAGGCGGCCGGTGTCGTCGCTGCCGTCGGGGCTGAGGTGTCCGGCTTCGCGACCGGCGACCGCGTGGCGTGGGCGGGCGCGCCTGGCAGCTACGCCCAGCAGGCCGTCGTGTCCGCCGCGGCGGCGGTGCCAGTGCCCGAGGGCGTCGACCTTCAGACCGCCGCGGCTGTGATGTTGCAGGGCATGACGGCCCACTACCTGTCACACGATTCCTTCCCGGTCGGCGAGGGCGATGTCGCAGTCGTGCATGCGGCGGCTGGGGGCGTGGGGCTGCTGCTCACTCAGATGGTGGAGATGCGCGGCGGCATCGTGGTCGCCACCACGTCGACACCGGAGAAGGCCGAGCTTGCTCGGGAGGCAGGGGCTGAGCACGTCGCCGGGTACGACGACTTCGGCAGCGTCGCGAAGGACGTGAGTGGCGGGGCGGGCGCGTCGGTGGTGTACGACGGCGTCGGGAAGTCGACGTTTGACGCCAGCCTGGCGAGCCTGCGGCCTCGCGGCTACCTGGTCCTCTACGGCGCGGCGAGCGGCCCGGTGCCGCCGTTCGAGCTGCAGCGCCTCGCGGCCGGCGGCTCGTTGTTCATCACCCGCCCGACGCTGGGCAGCTACATCGCGACCCGCGACGAGCTGCTGCAGCGAGCCGGTGACCTGTTCCGCTGGATCGCCGAGGGACGGCTCCGCGTGCGCATCGGCGGGACCTACCCGCTTGCGGAAGCGGCGAAGGCCCACGAGGACCTGGAGGCGCGCGGGACGACCGGCAAGCTGCTCCTGCTGCCCGGCTAACCCGCGACCAGCAGGGGGCAGCTTGCTTCGCTAGACTGGGCCCAGCACCGACCAGCGCTCGTAGCTCAACGGATAGAGCATCTGACTACGGATCAGAAGGTTGGGGGTTCGAGTCCCTCCGAGCGCACCACCGAACCCGCAGGTCAGGCCCGTGCAGGCCACACAGGGAGCCGGGCCTAAGGCGCCTTTGTAGCCACGACTGTAGCCACGCGCTTGAACGGGCTCACACGCTGCAACCCGCCGGCCTGCGCGCCCGCTCGAGCTGCAGTGCCTCCTGCCTCCACGCGACGCGACGCCGGAACTGATTGGTGGCTTGGGCGAGATCGCAACCGGCCTGTTGGTGTTACCGAGCATCCACTACGCTCCGACTCACTTTCGGATCTACAGCGCCTCCTCCGGCTTCAGAAGGGCACACTCTTGCCCGGTATACGCAGTGCCCCGCAGGAGATACCTTTGGTGTGACGAGTGGTGCTTCCCTATATTCAACGTTGGGAGGCGTCCTCGCGGGATTTGACTTCTTCGCTCTAATATTTATAAGCACCTCTATGCAGGGCCGGCGCAAGATCGCGGCAGCAGTCGCTGCAGAGCCCCAAAGTGGGTCGGGTCGCCGGGGGGAGTTTCACCCCCCGGCTCCCACGGAACCGTGCGTGACAGTCTCCCGTCACACGGCTCTTCTCATCCTGGCAGCAGGTAGTGGCGCATCCATTGCCAGTGGGCGAAGCCGGTGGGGTTGGCGGCGACGAACCGTTCCCACTAGGCCCGGAGGCGTTTGTGTGCGCGCAGTCCCTTGTACTTCCGTTGCGCCCAGCGCGCCAAGTAGGTGTTGACGCGCAGGAGGAGTGGTGACAGCGCCGAGCGGCGGAACCGCCCGTAGTAGTTCATCCATCCGCGGATGATGGGGTTCATCCAGCGGGCCAGATCATCAGCGCTCGCCCCGGTCTGGCGGTGAATCCCCCAGGAGCGGACCCGCCTGCTCATGGCGGTAAGCGCGGACCGGCTGACCGCGGGCAGGAACGAGAAGAAGGTCCTCCCGTTCCTGGCCTTGGCCATCCGGGGCCGGAACTCGTAGCCGAGAAAGGTGAACGAGATGTGCCTGTGCGCGCCTCGTCGCCGATCATCTCGGCAGTACACGACCATGGTCTTGTCGGGGTGAAGTTCCAGTCCGACCTCGACCATCCGTGCCGCCACCGATGCCCGTAGCTGTTCGGCGTGCCGCTGGCTGTTGGCATGCACGACCACGTCATCGACATACCTTGCGAACGTGACGCCGGGGTGCTCCCGGTCCATCCACGCATCGAAGGCGTAGTGCAGGAACAGGTTCGCCAGGACCGGCGAGACCGCGGACCCCTGCGGGGTCCCCCGGTCCCGGGCTTGCAGGCTGGCATCGGGTAGCGCCAGCGGCGCACTCAGCCACCGCTTCACGTACAGCACCACCCAGGCGGCGTCGGTGTTGGCCTGGACCGCCTTGATGAGCAGGTCATGATCCACGGTGTCGAAGAACGCCCGGATGTCGAGATCGAGCACCCAGTCCCTGCTCCAACACCGCTCACGGGTCACCGCGACCGCATCCAACGCCGAGCGGCCCGGTCGGTAGCCGTAGGAGTCGGCGTGGAACTTTGGTTCCACGACCGCCTCCAACCGTCTGGCTACGACCGTCTGCGCGACCCTGTCCGCGACCGTGGGAACCCCAAGGACCCTGACCCCACCGGCGGCTTTCGGAATCTCCACCGGACGTACCGGCGGCGGAAAATACGAACCCGACGACATTCTGTTCCAGATCTTGTAAAGGTTGCCCTTCAGCTCGATCTGGAACTCGTCGAGCGTCTGCCCGTCGCACCCCGGTGCGCCCTTGTTCGCCAGCACCCGCTGATAGGCCTCCCAAACGTCGCGCTTGGAAATATCAAACGACTTACCCGGATCCACTGCTCTTCTTGATCGCTGACGGCGTGCCGTAGACGCGCAGATGCCCTCTGAGCAGCCACGATGTGTCTTGCGACGGACAACGTCAAGGCGCACGAGAGGGCATCTGACGGGTGCAAGCAAACCACGATCTGAGCCGGGTCTGCGCGACCTTCGATGAGGCGAATCTGGTGCCGAACGCCGGCCTGCTGCCGGCCGCGGTGCTGGCGCAGCGGATCGGCCTTGGCGGCCTGGTCGACCGGCGCCTGCACCTGGCCCGGCACGGCGCGAACAGCGGCGCGAAGGCGCTGACGGTGATCGGGTCGATGCTCGCCGGCGGCGACAGTATCGACGACACCGCCGTGCTGCGGGCCGGCGCCGCCAGCGCCCTGTTCGACGGGACGCGGGCGCCGTCGACGATCGGGTCGTGGCTGCGGGCGCACAGGTGGTCCAACGTGCGTCAGCTCGACGCGGTCAGCCGTCAACTGCTGGCCCGTTTGTGGTCCTGCGGCGCCG
>JAABVA010001123.1_pt1 | contig 29479 bp, 25 predicted proteins | sample 5560331 | NCBI WGS metagenome assembly JAABVA01 (sample SAMN12812661, study PRJNA571458) | rock metagenome | isolation source: Antarctica rocks | place: Antarctica: Victoria Land, Mt New Zealand sud | collected 2016-01-07 | reverse complement strand
CGGCACGCGGGGTGGCGACGAGAAAATCGATGTACTCGGTGTCAGTGCAGCGCGGTCGATTCATGCCGACTACTCTACCCGCTTCCACCCGCTTTGCTCAACTGCGTAAGTCCTATGTAGAACAAAAACGTACGAAAATCCGAACAGTCCAATTTTGATGCCATTTTTGCGGCATTCCAATGCGGAAATTTATGTGCCAGACTTGGCGAACATTTGTTCGCATGAGACAATAGCGGTACGCCGGAGAGGGTTGAGGCCGCACCCACCGGAGACGAAACGGTAAACGTAATTGGAATGGATGACGAAGCGGCTGGAGGAACACACATGGCACGAGGATTGAACCGCGTCACACTCATCGGCAATCTGGGCAATGATCCCGAACTGCGCTACACGGCGGACGGCATCGCGATGGCGACCGCATCGCTGGCAGTCAATGGCTTCCGCCGCTCGGCGGATGGCGAGCGGGAAGAATCGGTCGAGTGGTTCCGGCTCGTTTTCTTCGACCGGCAGGCAGAAACAATGAGCACCTACGGCGCGAAGGGCAAGTCCGTCTTCATCGAGGGCCGGTTGCAGACCCGCCCCTACGCCGACCGCAATGGCGTAATCCGCACGGCAATCGAAGTCGTTGTCGCGCAGTTTCTGCTGCTCGGCGCAGCGAATGCCCACACCGAGGACGAAGCAGCGGATATCAAGGCAGAACCGGCTGAGACCGGTGCCGCAATCGCCGCTCGCTAAACCTAACCCCCCAGCCCCCTTCCCACGAGGAAGGGAGAGTGAAGGAGATCATTGATGGCACGTAGCAATGCAGCAACCGTTGACGAGCAGCCACAGGGGCGGACATTCGACGCCCCCGCGCACATGCGGAAGATTCGCACCCGGCAGGGCATGCAGGATTACCTCGATGTGAAGTGGCGCGTCGCATGGCTCCGGGCGGAGTTCCCGACCGCGCAGATCGTCACCGAGCAGATCGAGGGTGATGCGGAGCACGCCCGCTTCAAGTGCACGATTACCCTGCCGAACGGCGCGGTTTCGAGCGGCCACGGCAGCGAAACCGCACCAGATTTCCCGGACTTCTACGAGAAGGCCGAGACCAAGGCAATTGGCCGCGCCTGCGCCGTCCTCGGCTATGGGACGGACGCCGCGAGCGACTTCGATGATGGCGAGCCGATGGATGGCCGTGCCGCCGCGAAGGACGAACGTGCCACCCGCCATGCCGACGCCCCGGACGGTGCCGACAATGTGACCCCCATCGGCGCGGCAAACCGCACTCGTCCGGAAGTCGCGGACTCCGCCCCGACGCCCGCACCCGCACCGAGCCGGCTCCCGGCGACCCGCCGTGGCCCGTCGAACGGCGTGAGCCAGCCAGAAGCGCATAGCACAAGCACAATTGTCGCCACGGCTGCATCAGACGACCGCTCGAATGTCCATCAGCACGCGCAACTCCGCTCGCTCGTCGAGCATGGCTTCGATCTTGCGTCACGTTTGCAGTCACTGCAGGCGGGTGACATCGAAGAACTGACCCGCGAGCAGGCGAAAGAATTGATCATCGAGGGCCGCGCGTCGGTTCGGGGTGGTCACTCGCTCAATTAGTACATTTCTTCCCCCTCCCCACCCCCGTCCGGCCCCCAACCGGCGGGGGCCATTTTTGTCGTCGGCAAAGGTCATGCTACACTGCGCTAATGATAGTGGCGCAGGATGAAAGCCTGTGCGATCTTTCCACTGACAAAGGAGCATGCGGTGAGCGTCGGGGTGAACGACACACTCAATGTCGCGGTAATCGGTCTCGGCTGGCCGGGCCAGCGCCATCTGGAAGGCTATCTCAAGATACCGTTCGTTACTGTCGCGGCGATCTGCGACATGAGCGAAACTCTGCTCGCCAGTACCCACGCGCGCTTCCCCACCATCGAAACGGCGACCCGCGACTACCAATTCATTCTGGCGCGCCCGGATATTGACGCCGTGAGCATCTGCCTGCCGAACTGGCTGCACGCGCCGATCAGCATCGAGGCGATTGCGGCCGGCAAGCATGTTCTCTGTGAGAAACCGCTGGCGAACACACTGGCTGAAGGTGAACGGCTGACTGCTGCCGTGCATGCAAGCGACCGCATCTTCATGCTCGCGTTGAACAACCGTTTTCGTGTCGAAGTCCAAGCGCTGAAGCGAGCGATTGACGCGGGCACGCTCGGCGACATGTATTACGCGAAAACGGGCTGGGTGCGCCGCCGCTGGGCGGGCACGGTGCGCGGCTGGTTTATGGAGAAGGAAAAATCGGGCGGCGGGCCGCTGATTGATCTCGGCGTCCATATGCTGGACCTGGCACTCTGGCTGATGGGTAGCCCGAAGGCGGCGCGTGTCAGCGGGGCGGTCTACGACAAACTGGCAAAGGAAATGGAACCGCTGCTCGGCCCGCTCGATATTGAGGACCTCGGCGCAGGGATGATCCACCTCGACAATGGCGCGACGATCTATCTGGAAATCTCGTGGATGGGCTACATCGAGCGGGAACACGTCTTCACCGAACTGCTCGGCACGCGCGGCGGTGCGAAGTACGAGCGCTGGGGCCGCGAAGCGCCGACGGGGCAACCGCCGCCGCCGTTCCAACTCTTCACGACCATCGCGGGCGAGCAGATCAATGCGATCCCGACACACATCATCCTGACACCGGAGGAGATGCTGCTCGCCTCATTCGCGAACGAGATGCGCCACTTTGCAGAGTGCGTGCGCGACAACGTGCAGCCTATCGCAACGGTAGATCAGGGCCTGGAAGTCCTGCGCATCCTCGATGCGATCTACCGCTCCGGCGCGGAAGGCCGCGAAATCACATTGCAGCCGAACGCGGTGTAGTGCATGCTCATGATGATCTTGCTCTCTTTTTCCCCGTGGAGGCAAGCTTCTACCAATATAGAGATGCTCATGCCACTTATGATCCCCGCGATCCCATCCCGGCGGCTTCGAGCGCGGGGAGGCCCTGCACGGCAGCCGCCTCGACCTCCATCAATGCGGTGTCCAGCGCGACACGCCAATCGGGGAGATGGCGGGCGTTGAGGCGAACGGTGTTCGGGGTAAAGCGGATTTCCCGCCCGAACTGCCGCAGGAGACGCGCCTGATTGAGCCGCGCGGTCGGGACGGGACGCAGAACAATTTCATGTTCGATCTGGTTGATCACTTCAATGCCGACGCCGCGCGCCCGGATTTTCCAGCGCACGAGGTCGAGCAGGCCAGCAACGGGCGGCGGCGGCGGGCCGAAGCGGTCGGCTAGCTCGTGCGCCATCTCGTCCACACCGATGAGCGTGTCGAGATCGGCGATCCGTCGGTAGAGTGTGATGCGCAGTGGATCGTCCGGCACATACGACGGAGGGAGGAACGCCGTCACGGGCAGGTCAAGTGAGACGGGGCGTTCCTCCGGTGTCACTTCGCCGGTCCGCGCCTCCTCCACCGCCGCGTGTAGGAGGCGCGTATAGAGATCGAAGCCAACCGAGGCGATATGTCCGCTCTGCTCCGCGCCAAGGATATTACCCGCGCCACGGATTTCAAGATCGCGCATCGCCAGTTGGAACCCCGCGCCGAGGTCAGTCGCTTCCTGGATCGCTTCGAGCCGCTGCTGCGCCTCGGAAGTCATCGGCTTCGTCGGGTCGTAGAGGAAATAGGCGTATGCGCGGTTGGACGAACGCCCGACTCGACCGCGCAGTTGGTAGAGTTGCGTCAGCCCATAGTTGGTCGCGTCGTCCACGATCAGCGTGTTCGCGTTCGGGATGTCGAGGCCGGATTCGATGATCGTCGTGCAGAGCAGCACATCGAACTCGCGCTGGACGAATTTCAGCATCACTTCTTCCAGTTTGCCGTCTTCCATTTGGCCATGGCCGATGCCGATGCGCGCCTCAGGAACGAGGTCGGTGAGCATCTTGTAGTAGTGCGGGATGCTCTGCACGCGGTTATGCACGAAAAAGACCTGCCCGTCGCGATCCAACTCGCGCAGGATCACTTCGCGCACGATGCCCTCAGTGTACGGCGTGACGAACGTGCGAACGGGCAGCCGCTCCTCCGGCGGTGTCTGGATCAGTGACAAGTCACGGACACCGATCAACGAGAGATGAAGCGTGCGCGGAATCGGCGTCGCGGTCAGTGTGAGCACATCGACCTCCGCACGCATCTGCTTGAACCGCTCCTTGTGTCGGACGCCGAAGCGCTGCTCCTCGTCCACGATAATCAGGCCGAGCCGCTTGAAGCGGATGTCCTTCTGTAAGAGGCGGTGCGTGCCGATCACGATGTCAATCTGGCCGTCCGCGAGCGCCTTTGCCGTCGTCTCATTCTCGCGCGCCGTCCGCAGCCGCGAGAGCATTTCGATCCGCACCGGGAAGGCTGCCAGTCGCTCCCGGAAGGTGCGGAAGTGCTGCAAGGCAAGCACCGTTGTCGGTACAAGCACCGCAACCTGCTGACTGGCGTTGACGACCTTGAAGGCCGCCCGCAGCGCGACTTCCGTCTTGCCGAAGCCAACATCGCCGCACAGGAGACGGTCCATCGGCTCGGTCTCTTCGAGGTCGCGTTGTACTTCCGTGATTGCACGCTGCTGGTCGGCGGTCTCCTCGTACGGAAATGAATCGGCGAGCGCGTCATCCCACGGCGTATCTTCGCCATAACTGGGGCGCGTGGCCGTCTCGCGGGCCGCGTACAATTTCACCAGGTCATCCGCGAGGTCGAGCACCGCCTTCTTGACGCGACTCTTTGTCCGCGCCCACTCACCGCCACCGAGTTTATGCACCGTTGGCTCCGTGCCGCCCGCCTGATAGGGGGCAACACGGTCGGTTTGATCTACCGGCACGTAGAGGCGATCGGCGCCCGCGTATTCGATCAGCAGATATTCGCGCGCCGCACCGCTCGTTGTCAGCGTGACGAGGCCGCGATAGATGCCGACACCGTGCTCGATATGAACGACGTACTGCCCCTCTTCCAGTCCCTCGACGAAGGTGCGAGCGGCGGTTTGCGAGCGGCGCGTCGGTCGCCGCATGACTGTTTGCACCCCGAACAATTCGCGGTCGGTGAGGACGAGTGTGCCGAAGGACGTGTCACGCCAGCCAATGGGGAGCGCGGCATGCACCAGTTCGATGCCACCCTTCGGCGGCGGCGTGAGCTGCGCAAGGGGTGAATCACCGGCGGCGCGCGGCCGTTTCGTGCGGGTCATCGGATAGAGATCGACTTCGAGCAGCAGTTCGCGCAGGCGCTGATCCTGATTCGTCGCGATAATAACGCGCTCGCCCGCGACGGACGCACCGCGAATCGCCTCGATAGCCTGATCGAGTCGGCCACCGAACATCGGCGCAGGATCGAATCCGAGGCTGCCAAGCGCCATTTGCTCGCTCTCCGCTCCCGGCGTCTCCTCCCACGACCCGATCTCCAGATGCGTTCGCGCGCGGATGCGCTCCTGCACAGCGTCCCAGGTGAGGTAGGGCATGCGGATGTTCCCCGGCAGTTCCCCACCCTGCACGAACTGCGCACGCAATTCCTCCGCTTGCGCGGCGAGCTGTGTCCCGGCGAGACGGACCGCGCCTGGTTCATCCACGATCACCAGCGTGTCGTCCGGCAGTGCGTCGAGAAGGGTCGCCATCTCCGGCAGGAAGTACGGCGTCAGTGGCCCATCGCCAAGTGGCGGCACATTACCGCGCGCCAATGCCTCCCGGTGCCGCTCCCACTCCGCGATCACCTCCGGTCGCAGATTGTTCAGATCAATCGTACCTAGCGCGGCAGCGACAGTGGACGCGCGCCACGGCGGCAGTTCAACCGGCGGGATGATCGCGACACGGTCCACGCGGCCGGACGATCGCTGCGTCGCCGGATCGAACTGGCGGATGCTCTCGATCTCATCGCCGAACAGTTCGATCCGCACTGGGCTGTCCGTCGTCGGCGGGAAAATATCAATGATGCCGCCGCGCCGTGAATGTTGACCGGGTTGCTCGACGAGCGGCTCGCTCGTGTAGCCCCAGGCGATCCACTCCGACAGCCGCTCCCGCTCGTTGAAGCGCGAGCCGACCCGCAAGCGCGTCGTGTGGCTCCGCAGCTCCGCAATCGGCATCACGGGGCGCATCAAACCACCCGCCGCTGTGACGATGATCGGGCAGACGCCATCCTCCCGCGCCGTCGCGAGGCGATGGAGAATGTTCAGGCGTGGCGCGGCGGTGGCAGGATCGCGCGGAAGCACCTCGTACGGCAGCGCGTCGGGAGTTTGCCACTGATACAGCGCGACCACATCCGGCGGCAGCCAGGCGCCAATTGCCTCCATCATATCCTGCGCGCGATCGGGCCGTGAGGTGACAATGAGCACCGGTCGGCCGAGATACGCCGCGACCGCCGCCTCGACAAACGGGCGCGCGGCGACGGTCAGTCCTGGTAGCGGTATCCCGCGACCATCACCGCGCTCAATCGCCGCCATGAGAGTGGTGAACCACGGTTGGTCGCGGAGCAGCGGCAGGAGGTCAGCAAGCGCCATGCAGAGAGATTCCTTCCCCAACAATAGCCCGTCAGTCTACGGAAAACAGCAAAACGGAGTCTCCAATGAGCGTTCGCACGCTAACCGGATGACCACGACGGGAGTATAACACCGTTGTTCGGACCGCCGTGACGTATTCCGCATCGCACATCGGATGCCGCAGGGTGGATGGTAGCGTAGGCTTCAGCCTGCGTCCTTCCCTAGTGGCGTCGGCTTTCTAGCCTGCGAGTGTTACATAGGGATGGGGACGCAGGCTGAAGCCTACGCTACCATTGGGAATTGCCGCTTCGGGAATCTACGGCGTCTCTCGTTCCATCTCGACGTGCGCAGTCTCTGTACGGACGGTTTCGGAGATCGTCACTTCGCCGCCTATTTGCACGCGGCGCACCAGAATGTCTTTGACGACGGTAGGGAGGACGGTAATTACCACTTCCTGCTCGCGCAGAGCGATGCTCAGTTCCCGGATAGGCATTGGTGGTTGAGTTGCAGGCAACGGGAGCGTACCGCTGTGGATCGCTTGCAGCGAGTACGCATCATTCGCGGGCGCGCTGCCGAACATCGCACGTACCGCGTCGGATGTCACAGTGAGATGCACAACATTGGACGCCGCATCGTAGCCGCCGATTACTTGCAGCGGCACGTACACATCACCTCCTGCCAGCATCGAAGCGCCGACATGGAGATAGGCGGTCCCGACCGCCAAGACGGTTCCGACAGTGACGCCATCGCTCGCGGAGAGCGACGCGCCCGCCGGAATCTGCCACCATTGCTCGCTACCAGGACCATACTGCACCAATGGAGCCTCGTTTACTTGCAATCTTCGTCTCCTTCATATACTGCTACAACGCGTTTGATGAACGCAAGAATGCGTCTAGTTGCTTCGTCGTCGGCATGCCGGTTGTGGCGCCGAAGACGGTGGTTGAGTAACTCGCCGCCGAGACGGCCCGCCGAGCGGCATCATCAATCGTTGCCCCGCCAACAAGCGCGGCGGCGAACGCACCCGTGAAGCAATCGCCCGCCCCGGTCGTATCGACGACATGCACGCGCGGCGCGGGGATACGCAGCGTCACCGCGCCCGTCGCAACGATCACACCCGCCGCACCGAGCGTGACGATCACGGTATGCGGCCCTCGCGCCCGCAGCCGCGCCGCGACATCTGCAGCGTTCTCTTCCGCGGCAGGGCTTGCCCACTCAGCAAGGTCGCCCGCCTCCGCCGCGTTCGCGACGAGGATATCCACATGCTGAAGCAGGCCGCGTGCCTCCGCCTTGTACGGTGCGGTATTGAGCAGCGTCGTCAACCCCGCCGCCCGCGCGCGGGCGAGACCGGCGACGACGGTTCCGAGCGGCAGTTCGAGCTGCGCGACGAGCACGCCGCCCGCCGCCATCGCCAGCATCGTCCCGGATATATCCTGCTCGGTGACGCGCCAATTCGCCCCGGCAGCAACGATAATTGTGTTCTCGCCGTGCGCATTGACGGTGATGAGCGCAACGCCCGTCGGGCTGTCCGCGACGCGTGCAATCGCAGCGACATCAACGCCCGCTGCGGCCATCTCCTCGATCCGGCGCGCGCCGAAGTCGTCCGACCCGACCGCACCGATGAACTGCACTGGCGCGCCGAGCCGAGCCGCCGCTGTCGCCTGGTTCGCTCCCTTGCCGCCACCAATGACCGCGAAATCGGAGCCGTGCAAGGTCTCGCCGGGTCGCGGGAAATGCGGTGCGCGGACGACGAGATCAGTATTGATGCTGCCGAGCACGATAACGGGGCGCAGGGCGGGCGTTGGTGATGTCATGACTGTCACTTTCCTGGCGAGTTCTCCGACACCTACCGTTGACGCCGGCCGCGAGGTTGTATCGGCGGTGCGGCATCCACATCCTTGCGGTCTTTGCGCCGGTTACCCGGTAGCGCGCTCTGGAAAACCAATTTGCGCAGTCGCATCCACGCTGTACGCGTCTCGACGGCCTCGGCGGCGGGTGGACGACCGGCGTACTGCTCCTCCGCGTACCGCCGCGCGATCAGCATTGCGGCATCCTTACTCCCTGGCAGACGCTGCGCCACCGAAGCCGCCGTCTCGTAGGGCGTCGTTGTCTGGTTCCACCGAATCAACCCGGTGAGACGGGTCGCGCGCGTCATGCGCGCATACCATTGCGTCGCCCCGCTCATGCCACGGAAGGTGCGGAGCCAGAGAAAGGCGACGACGAGCGCGAACAGCCCGAACAGGAACGGAATTACAAAGAAGAGGGGGCTGACCGCGCGCTGCTGCTTGAGCGGCACGTACGCGCCTCCTGAGTCGACCCCGCCGTTCAATTCTTCGTCCAGTTGGCGCAGGCGATCCTCACCGCGGGCGTCGAGGCGATCCTGCCCACCGGCGAGGTCGCCTACGGCCGGGGCATTGGGGTCAGCTGTACTAACCGGCGGCACAACTTGCGGGCCGCGCGTCATCGGTGGGATACCGGGGCGGGGCGTTGGGTCGAAGGTAATCCAACCGTATTGCGGGAAGTAGACTTCCACCCACGCGTGCGCCTGATTCTCTAACGAGACAAGCCGACCATCATCCGCCCGCCCGCCAGGGAGGTAACCGACAACTTCGCGCGCCGGGACGCCATTCAGCCGGAGGAGGGCAAGCATCGCTGTCGAAAAGTATTCGCCGTACCCCTGTTTCGATTGGAACAAGAAATAGTCGGTCACGTCGCGATCGAACGGCGGCAGGTTGATCTTCTCCTGATAAAGATAGTTCTCGCGCAGGTATTTCTCGACCGCTGCCGCGTAGTCGTATTGATTCGTCGTTCCTTTCGCCAACGTCTGCGCAAGGTCGGCGGTACGCTGCGTGATGCCATCTGGCAGTTGCATGTACCGGTCAGCCCACTTCGGCAGGGCGGCAGGCGCGGTGCGCAGCATCTCTTCTGTCGCTTCGCTGACGCGAATGGACTCGGCCACCTCCTTGCCGACCGGGACGGGCGCGGTGGAAATTACCTCGTCAATATCGGAGAAGTTCGGCGCCTGCCCGCGATACAGGATCGCCGTCGCCTTGCCGTTCTCAATGACGACCTGCGTTTGGATGAGGGACGCGGCGAGGCGGTTCTGTTCCTCGGTGATTGCGTCAAAACGCTTGTCCAACGGCACGAATGCGGCCTGGGGCGTTGTCGTCACGCCGGGTGTCGCCGTCGGTGAGCCATTCGTGGCGTTCGCGCTCGTCGACACGGGCGACGGCGTTGGTTGGAGGACGGGCGCCTGCACAATGGTTACGCGGAAGATACGCGGTGGCGGTGCGCCCTGTGCCACCGATTGCTGCTGCGTGCGGGCGACGAGTTGCGCCAACTGATCTGGTGTGAAGGTCGTCGGCGTCGTTGCGGGCACGTAGATGACGAGCGTGCCATCCCGTTGCAGCGTCACCTGCCCCTGCGCGCCCGGCCGGAGCGTCGGCGGCGCATCGGTCGAGACGGTCAATCCTTGCAGGTTGGAAACTTTCTTGATGAGATCATCGAGCGGTGCGGGCACGGGATTGGCGGCGGACGGCGGGATCGCTGTCCCGGCGAGATCGAAACTTTGCCAGCCGAGGCTGACGAATGTTTGCGTATTGATCTGTTCGAGTTGCGTACCGGTGATCGGCAGGATGTTCCCGCGCGGGCGGAAAAGTTGCGTCGAGCAACTGGCGCTCTTCGCGGTTTGATCGGCGACCGGCGGAAGCGGCACGGCCTTGCTCGCATCGAGCGAGACGCGCGGATCGTAGGTGCTGCCGTCCGGCTGCTGTGCCTTGAAGTCAGCCGACACGGTCTTCTTGAAGCCATGACCGGTGTAGAAATCGTACGTGTTCATCTTGACGTACTGGCTGGGGATCGCCTCGCACTTGAGCGCAATCGCCGGATCGGCCGGGAGGTTCAGGCCGCCACCGAGTTGGAATGTCTCACCAAAGGCGGCAAAACCGGGGAAAGTGTTCCGCGTCCGCCCACGTCCCGCGATGCTGGGAAAAAAGCCTTCCCAGCGTCCTTCGAGATTGACCCACGGCGCCGATGCCTGTTCCCACGCCGTATGGACCGGCCCACCATGGACGGAGAAGGGTAGGAGATACGCGACAAAGAGCAACAGGAACGATAACCCCGTCGCGACAGACATGAAACGCCAACCGAGCGAGTCCGGGAACTTGATGTGCGCCATGCGCCACTCTGCCTGCTGCTGGAAGGCATAGAAGCGGATCGCCAGCGGGATAACGATCAGGAGAAAGAGAAAGAGGAAGAGACCGCTGTCCTCGCGGTCGTAGCCGAGATTGATAAGGAGAATCAGCCCGGCGACGCCAAGCGTCGGCGAGAGCCAGTGCGACCGAAAAATCCACCACATCGAGAAGTAGGCGAAAAAATACATCAGTGCGGCACAGACGAGGATGAAAAGGAAGAGATCATCCTCCGCCGTGCCATTCCACGCGGCGTGAATGTAGTTCCCGAGGCGGTGCGCCAACTCGACTGACTTACCGCGCATCCCGCCGAACCGGTCGTCAACCACCGAGAGCGTGCGCAGCCAGATTGTGACGATGCCGGTCGCACATCCGATCAGATGCGCGTAGTAGTTTTTGAGCGGCCCAATGCGCGCGAGCACGAATCCAGCGAGCAATCCGACCCAGGTGACGGAGGGCAGAATACGCAACTCCGGCGCCCATTCCGCGCGCAGGATTGCCGTCTGGACGACCAGCACCATTAGCACGACGAGGGCGAACGTCCCCCATCCTTCCGGCAATCGGAGCGGGCGGAGCAGCGTTTGCCAACTCGGTTTGCGGAGTTTCGACTGCCAATCGGTGAACGCTCGTGCCATGATGCAAACCCCCGCGCTGCGTGGAGCGGCGCCATATGGAGCGAAGGACTATGGGGCGGCCGGTTGCTGGACAGGGACGCCGCCGCGCACTTCCTCGCGCGGCGGGCGGGCAATCTGCGGTTCGGGCGTCGGGCGGATGGTCGGCGGCGCAGCGTCGGACAGACCAATCGGGTGTGTAAGCGCCCGGCCGATTTCCTCACCCCGCCGCACCATATAGACCGGGACATTCGCCGCCGTCAGGCTGGTGACGACACGATAGGCGCCGCGCGGCGCGCCGAACGATTCGGCGTCCACGATCACGGCAACCGCCTTGACGCCACGATAGACGAGCGGCATCAGTCCTGCCGCCCATCCCTCATCGGCGGACGGCGTGACGACGACGAGCGCGCTATTGCGACCGAAGCGCACTGACTCGGCGGTCAGTACTTCCTGCAACTCGGTTATCCCGTCAGCATGTACGACCGAGAGCGCTTCGAGCATCTTCAACGTCTGCCGCTCGCCGCGATCCGTATTGACGATCTCGCTGTGCATGCCGCGCGCAACGAGGCCGACGTTGCGCCCCTGCTCGACGAAGTGCTGCATGATCGAGGCGGCAATCGTAATCGCCGTCTCCTCGGTCGAGATCGCCCATTCGTCCACCGGCTCCGGCACACCCGGTTGCGGCAGCGGGGCGACGGCGTGGACCGACGTATGGAGGTCAACGAGCACCCAGACATCGGTCGTCGGATCGAGTTCGAATTCCTTCACCATCAATCTGCCAGTCCGCGCTGTCGTACTCCACGCGATGCGGTTGAAGGAGTCACCCCAGAAATACTCGCGGACGCCGGATGCATTCGGTGTCACGTAGTGCGTGCGCCGCTGCGTCGCCGCACCACCCGGCAGATCGCCGACCGAAACGACGAATGACGAGACATCGACCGTCGCCGGGTACACGATCAGATTGGCCGTTTCAGGGATCAGCCGTTGCGCCGGGAAGAGGCCGAAGGGATCGCCGCCCCGGAGAGTGAGCGGGCCGATAGTGAACTTGCCGCGCTGCGTGCAACGGGTGCGCACACGCCAGTGATAGGGCTGACCGGCGGGCAAATGCGCGACCTGACTGACGGCGGAGGCGTGACCGGGCAACGTCGAGTGGTCGCGCACTTCCAGCCACAGTTTCGCCAGTTTGCCGCGATTCTCGATTGTTAGACGCTCGTCCATCGTCTGCCCAACCTGCGCGCGATCCGTCCGCGTCTCCCGCGTGAGGGCGAGGGAACGCAGGCTGATCCGGCTCCAGACAAACGCGACGATCAGCACGCCGATGACGACGAAAAAGAGCGTGTCAAGCACACCCCAACCGCTCACCTGAGCCGCGATCAGAATGACGACAGCCAGCGCGCCAACCTTGGCCGCATTCACGGGCGCGCCCCACGCGACCGGCCCTCGACCCGCTGGGTGAACGGCGTTGCACCGGGAACGGGCACGCGTTGCAGGAGCTCGCGGACGATCCCCCGACCATCAATGTTTCGCATCCGCGCCGCCGGGCTGACGATCAGCCGATGCGCCAGGACAGGCTCCGCGAGCGCCTTGACATCGTCCGGCAGCACATAATCCCGCCCAGCGAGCGCCGCCCAGGCCCGCGCTGATGCGAGCAGGCCGAGCGTGCCGCGTGGGCTGGCGCCGAGGTAAATCTCGTCGTGCCGCCGCGTCGCCTCCGACATCGAAACGATGTATTCGAGAATCAGTGGGTCCACACGCACGTTTTCGATGATGTACTGCTGCGCCGTGACTAATTCGCTGACATCCACAACCTGCTCGATGCGCGAGAGCGGATGGCCGGACATCTGGTTTTGCAGGACGGCGATCTCTTCCATGTGCGTCGGATAGCCAAGGGAGAGGCGCAGGAGAAAGCGGTCCAGTTGCGCCTCCGGGAGCGGAAACGTTCCCTCGTATTCAATCGGGTTCTGGGTTGCCAGCACGACGAAGGGCATCGGCAAGTCATGCGTCTCGCCGTCTACCGTGATTTGCCGCTCCTCCATCGCTTCGAGGAGCGCGGATTGCGTCTTGGGTGTCGCGCGGTTGATTTCGTCTGCCAGTACGATCTGCGCGACGACGGGGCCGGGCCGAAACTCAAAGATGCGTGTCCCCTGATTGAAGATCGAGACCCCCGTTACGTCACCGGGCAGGAGGTCCGGCGTGAACTGGATGCGCTTGAAGGAACAGCCAATCGAGCGCGCAATTGTCTTCGCCAGAACGGTCTTCCCGACGCCCGGCACGTCCTCGATCAACACATGCCCGCGGCACAATAGGGCGACCAGCGTCAGTTGCACTTCCCGATGCTTGCCGACGATCACCCGTTCGACATTGGTAACAACGCGCTCCGCGATATTCTGGACAGGCGTCATCGCTTCCGATGATGAGGGGGTTCGCATCCCGGTCGCTCCCTTCAATGTCGCACGATGCCGATGGGCAACCGCTCGCACCCTGCCCACCGGAACCGTGCATCATCGGTATCGTCTTTTACAAGTCCTGTCATGTACTGCCAGATCGTCAGATACTTCCCATCAACCGCATCATGATGCGGGAAGGGCATGCATTTTGCCCGCCACTCTGACCAGCCAGGAACACGTCGCGAGTATATCATAGTGTGTGGGCATGCGCCGTGCGCCGTCACGCATATGTAGGGAAATTCCTACCCCCTGCCCCCTCCCGGCGTGGGAGAGGGTTCATGTCGGCTCCCCTCTCCGCGTCGGGGAGGGGTCTGCCGGTCATGTCGTACAGAAAGGGAGCAGATGGAGCAACCAATCATCCTCATCGGCGCGGGCCACAACAGCCTTGTTACGGCGGCCTATCTCGCCCGCGCGGGCTACCCCGTCCGCGTCCTCGAACGTCGCCCGATGATCGGCGGCGCGGTTCACACGCAGGAACTCTGGCCGGGCTATCAGGTGGACACCTGTTCGTCGTTCCATGTACTCATTCACCTAACTGGCATCATCGAAGAACTCGGCCTCGCCCGCTACGGTCTCCGCTATCAGGACGCCGATCCATTCGCCTTCGCGCCGTTCCCGGATGGCACGATGCTCCGTTTCTACAAGGACGTAGACCGCACCTGCGCGGAGATCGCGCGCATCAGTCCGCGCGATGCGGAAACGTACCGTGCCTTTGTCACTCTCTGGAGCCGGTTCAACGAGGCAGTGTTCGGCGCGTTCACCGCACCACCAGCGCCGCAATACATGTTCCCGGCAATCCTCAAACGAGTCGGGCGCGACCTGCCGAAGCAACTCCGCCTCGGCAACTCAGATACGCTGCTCCAAACGGTCCTCAAGCCGTATGGCGCGCTGCTCGATGAACTGTTCGAGAGTGAGTATGTCCGCGCGCCGCTCGCGTGGCTGGCGGCACAGTCTGGTCCCGGCCCGGACGACATCGGCGGCGGCGCGTTCCTGACGGCGCACACGATCTATCACACGGTGGGCCTGACGCGGCCAGTCGGCGGCTCCGGAATGCTCAGCGAGGCGCTCGCCGCCTCTGTCCGCGATCATGGCGGCGAGATCGTCACGGACGCCGCCGTGCGCCGCATCCTCGTGCATGACGGACATGTGCACGGTGTCGAACTGGCGACCGGCGAGCGGATCGATGCTGCCATCGTCGTCAGCGGCGCACATGTTCAGACGACGATGCTTGACTTGATCGCGCCGGACGATCTCCCGTCCGCGCTGCGCCGCCGCGTCGCTGCACTCCGCATCGCCAACGGCATGGGCATGACGATCCGCTGCGCTACTGAGACACTGCCGCGCTACCCCGATGCGCCGGACGATGTCCACAACGGGATGCAACTGATCTGCCCATCGGTGGAGTATCTCCGCCGCGCCCGCAACGAGGCAGCATCCGGCCTGCCGCCAACTGATCCGGCGCTCGTCGTCATGACGCCGACCGCGACGGACCGCACGCTTGCTCCACACGGCAAGCACATCACCGTGATCTGGGCGCAGTATCATCCCTTCGACCTCGCACCCGGCGCTGGGACGTGGGCGGAGATCCGCGAGCGAGAAGGGCGGAAACTCCTCACAACGCTGGAGCCATACGCACCCGGCATCACGGACGCGGTCACGGAGACCTATCTGAAATCGCCGCTGGATTTGCAGGAAGAAAACGGCCTGATTCGCGGCCACCTCATGCATCTCGACATGGCGCTCGATCAGTTGTTCATGTTCCGCCCGCTGCCGGAACTGGCGAATTACCGCACGCCGATTGATGGCCTCTACCTCACGGGTGCAAGCATGCACCCCGGCGGCGGTGTCTCCGGCGCGCCCGGCAAGAACACCGCGACGGTTATGCTGCACGACCTCGCGACGCACGGCCCACGCCGCTGGGTTCGCCCAGCCGGTCTTGCGGTCGGTGGCGCGGCAGCCGCCCTGATCGCCAATCGTCGGGCGGCGCGGCGCACGTAATTGGAGTAATGACAGCAGGCTTTACCGCAACACGCCCAACGCAATGCGGATAAGGGTACGGGCGCAGACGCCGATGCTTGGGATGTCCACCCACTCATCCGCCTCGTGATAGTTCGCGCCCGTCGCGCCAAACATCACCGTCGGGATGCCGAGGTCAGCGGCAAAGTAGTTGGCGTCTGCGAGGCCACGATTGTACCGCGTCACCGGTGGGGTACCGGTCTCCACGACAAACGACTGCTGGACATTCTGGATAAACGGATGGTCCGGCGCCATCTCCCACGGTGGGTAGTACGGCGGGTCAATGAAAAACTGGAATGTGGCGGGGGAATCGAGCAATTGCGTGAGCGCCCGCATCCCGCCGAGGACACTTGCGTCCGTCTCGCCGGGGACGGTATGCCGGTTGATCGTGAAGCGCGCCTGCTCCGGCACGGTGATGACGTATTGCGCGTTGCCGCTCTGAAACGAGAGCACGCATTGGCTGGCGGTCAATCGCGGATGCTGACCGAGCGGGACCTCATCGAGCCGCGCGACGAACTTCGCCGCCTCCACGGCAGCATTGATGCCACGCTCCGGCCATGAAGCATGCGCCGCCTTGCCCGTCACCTCGCCACGCACCAATACCTTGCCGATACAGCCAATCACGACATTTAGGTCCGAGGATTCCGTTACGATGCAACCGTCCGCCTGAATGCCCATCGCGACGAGCGCGCGCGCCAACTGAGTATGCTTCCTCATCCACGACGGACGTGAAAAGCGCCGTGCCGCGCCATCGGTCACGGTTTTGTGCCAGCGCACGGGTCGCGAGCATCGCCGCAACGACACCCGATTTCATATCACAGGCGCCAAGGCCGTAGAGGCGGTCGCCATCCCGCCATCCCTGCCATGGATCGCGTGACCAGCCCTCGACGGCAAGTACCGTATCAACATGCCCATTGAGCATAAAAGTTGGCCCGTCGCCATTGTGCACCCACGCAAGCACATTTGGCCTGTCCCCCTCGGTCGGCTGCATTTCGGGCGCGAGGCTGTTCTCGGTCAACCAGGCAGCGATCGCCCGCTGCACCGCCCCTTCTTCGCCGGGGTAACTACGGATCGCGACCAATCGCGCCGTCAGCGCCGCCGCCTCTTCGCCATCAATCGCCGCCCGAATCCATGCATCGTCCGTCATGGCGCGTTCCTTTCAATGCAACGAGCCGCCAATCGAGAGATTTGAACCACGAAGACGCGAAGGACACGAAGAAGAGACCCTTTTTCTTTCCTTCGTGCTTTTCGTGTCTTCGTGGTTCAATTCCTCTGTATCTTGCCCCGCATTTCGTCCAGTGTGTCGGTGATGATCCGGCAGATACGGTCGAGATCGGCGCGCGCGATGTTCAGAGGCGGCGCGAGTTGGATGACCGCATCGAGGCGGTCATCGGCGCGGCAAATCAATCCACGCTCCTTCATCGCGTCCGATACCCAGCCGAGCAGCGCCTTGTCGTCCAATGACTCCCGCGTCTCGCGATCGCGCACCAACTCGATACCGATAAACAGGCCGCGCCCGCGGATTTCGCCGACATTCGGATGCTGCCCAATGGCCGAGATGAGCATGGATCGCAGATATTCGCCCAGTTCATACGATCGTGCGGGTAGCTCTTCCCGTTCGAGAATGTCGAGGTTTGCCAGTGCCGCCGCCGCCGCGACCGGGTTGCCGCCAAAAGTGATGCCGTGCTGGAACTTCGCCTGTTCATCCCCGTCGAAGACTGCCGCCACTTCCGGCCGGACAATCGCCGCGCCGAGCGGTGCATAGGCCGAGGTCAACCCCTTCGCCACGGTAATAATGTCCGGCTGAATATTGAAAACGTCGGTACCGAACATCGCGCCGGTGCGGCCAAAGCCGGTAATCACCTCGTCCATAATGAGCAGGATGCCATGATGGGTACAGAGGTCGCGGATGCGCTGGTAATATCCGTCGGGCGGAACGATGCAGCCGCCACTGTTCTGCACTGGCTCCATGATGATCGCCGCGACCGATTCCGGCCCCTCAACCTCGATTGTGCGCTCCACTTCGTCCACACACGCCCAGGTGCACGCGCCCGCGTCCTGGCAAAAGGCGCAGCGATAGGGGTGCGGGATCGGTACATGCCGTGCGCCCGGCACGAGTGGCTCGTAGGGATTGCGGGCGGAAGGCAAACCCGTGACGGAGAGGGCGCCCATCGTCGTGCCATGATAGGCATAACGGCGCGAGATCGTTTTGTATCGCCCCGCGAAGCCGCGTGCGCGCTGGTACGCCTTGGCGAGTTTCAGCGCCGTCTCGACTGCCTCCGAGCCACCCGTTACGAAAAAGGTGCGCGAGCCTTCGCCCGTCGGTGCAATCTTCGCGAGCCGCTGCGCGAGGACGGTACCAGGGACGTTTGGAAACGAGAACGGCGAGACGAAATGGATCTGCTCCAACTGCGCCATCATCGCCTCAGCAATCTCGGTGCGTCCATACCCGACATTGACGCAGAACAACCCCGCGAGGCCGTCAATGTACTCATTGCCCTCAGAATCCCAGATGTGGCTGCCCTGCCCGCGCACGATTACCGTCGGCTTTTCGAGCCGCCCACCCTCGGCGAACTCGTGCATCTGTGTGAAATGCAGCCAGACATTGTCCGCAATCGCCCGGCGCATCTGCGTGGTATCCGGTTGCGGCACGGTGGGCGCAGGAATCGTTGCCTCCACGTCGTGGCCGTTCGCACTCGTTGGCGGTTCTTCGATTACGGATTCGACAACTTCCGGGGCATGCTCCGGTTTGGCGCGACCGGGCGGCGCGTATTTCTTCGAGACGCGGGCCATTTATACGTTTCCCTCCCCGGCCAATCCGACCGCCATGTGCAGTTGCGGCGTGATATCGCCTCGCCCAACGGCGAGCACGTACTCCACGACGATTGCCGGGATGTTCACGCCGGTCGTCTCGATGCTGTTGCGGAACTCCATCGTGTAGTTCACTTCGTTGACGAGTAATCCGCGCTCCGGGTGCTCGAAGACATCAATCGCCACGACACCGCCACCGACTGCCGCTGCCGCGCGGTTACACACGTCGGCCAGTTCGGGCGTGACGGGGCAATTGGATGCTTTACCGCCGCGCGCTGTATTGGTGATCCAGTGCGGCGAGTCGCGGTAAATGGCGCAGATCGTTTCATCACCGACGACAAACGCACGAATGTCCCGGCCCCCCTTCACCACATACTCCTGAATATAGTAGGTGCTGTGGTGGTACGAGCCGAGCACTTCTTTATGTTCGAGGATCGCTTCCGCCGCGTCGCGGTCATTGATCTTCGCGAGCAGGCGACCCCAAGAGCCAACTGGTGGCTTCATGACGACCGGATAGCCTAACTCCTCGATGGCCGCGAGCGCCGACGCGGGCGTAAAGGCGACAATCGCTCTCGGCTGCGGCACTCCAGCTTCCGCGAGCGCGGCCGTCGTGTTCAGTTTATTGCCGCAGACTTCCGCGACGCTGTACGTGTTGACCGTCGCGATTCCCCACGCGTTCAACAGTCGCAAAGCGTGGAGGGCACGCGTGTGGTTGATGCATCGCTCCAACACGACATCGAACAGCCAGGTATCGGGATTATCAAACGGCAGGGCAATCTCGCGGTCGTCAATGCGCGTGTATGCGACGCCGCGTTTCTCCAGTTCGGCAAAGAGGAGTTTTTCTTCCACCCGCACGAGCGAATGGAGCACCCCAACCCGAACTGAACCGTAACGACTCGCCATCCTATCGCCTCCCATACCATGAATAACCGGCAGGAGCGCCATCACTCCACACGGTATTGTACGGTATTCGTGTCAACGAAGGCGAAACAGGTCAGGATGTGAGTGAAATGCGCAAGACCGCCAGACCGGGGACGCGTTGAAAGTCGCCATCCGCCGTAACGACGGTGAAGTTTCGTTCGAGTGCGGTTGCGGCGACCAACGTATCAACGTCGCCAATTAAACCGGGGCCATATGGCGGACGCATCGCGCGGCGGAGATCGGCGTATCGCTCCATCGTGGCATACGTGAGCGCAACCGGATAGATGGCACGAAGCAGCGTGTTGAGTTCCCTGCGTCGGATTGCGAAATCCGGCTTACTCTTCAGGTATTCCATCACTTCGCCGTAGACGAGGATGCTGGTTACAGCCTCATGCTGGCGCGTCCACGGCGCAATTACATGCGTCGCGGCAGTACGATTAAGCAGGTAAGCGGCGAGCGGACCGGTATCGAGGAGATATCGCCTCACCCAATATCTACGATTGGTGGCGTCGGCTCAGTCCCGTGTCGAATCCGGTCAAATTCCGCTTCTGCCTCGTCCCAATCCAGATCACTCCATGCACCCGCGAGTGCGAGGGCTTCGACAATCGCCAGAGGTCCAGTCGCCGCATCGGCCTCTTCTTCAGAAAAAAAATATTCCGTCGTCAGGCCATCTTTACTCGGTATGGCAAACAGCGGCTCCTCATTTCCACTCCGAACGCTCCGGGTTGACTTTTGCTGTGCCATGCTTCTGCCCCCTCAATACAACCGTTTTCTCTTCGTAGTATACCAGTCACACTTTCCATACGACCAATCAGACACCAGGCATCATTATGTCTCTTGTACGTTCACGCGAACAGGTGTACTTGACACGAACAGACGTTCCATTTACACTAAAGGGAACAGTACCGGGGTAATGCCACTCCGGCGCGTGTGCATACACGCCGCTCATGATTACCGGGAGGTATCAAACCCATGGCCGCCGCACTGAAAAAAGCGAAGAGTTTGTCCCGTCGGCAGGAGCAGATCCTCGATTTCATCGAGACGTTCCTGAATCAGAATGCCTACCCGCCAACGATCCGCGAAATCCAGAAGGAACTGGATATCTCGTCCACGAGCGTCGTGGATTACAACCTCAATGCACTCGAGGAGCGGAGATACATTCGCCGCAACCGGCACATTTCGCGCGGGATCGAACTGTTCGGCTTCAGCGCCGCGCAGCCAAGCAATGTGGTCAGCATTCCCGTCGTCGGCCGGATCGCCGCCGGTGAACCGATCGAAGTGCCGGAGGATTACGCCGCCGGTGAGTTCGCGGAGTCGGTGACGATGCCGATGTCCATGCTCCCGAAGGCGACGGCTGGCTTGTTCGCCCTGCGCGTGCGCGGTCATTCGATGGTGGATGCGCTCATCAATGATGGTGACCTCGTCATCCTCAAACCGCAGCTGACTGCGGACAACGGCGATACCGTTGCGGTCTGGCTCAAGAACGAGCGCGAGACGACGCTCAAGCGGTTCTACCGTGAGGGCGCCCGTGTCCGCCTTCAGCCCGCGAACGTCACGATGCAGCCGATCTACACGGATGCGACGAACGTCGCCGTGCAGGGCAAACTCGTTGGTGTCATCCGCGCGGTAGATAACCGATTCTAGCCCGGTAGCGGATTCGTTATCCTTCGGACGCCATCGGGCCGAACGCGCTCGATGGCATTTCCATGTCAATGCGGGTCGTATCACGGTGGCGAAATTGGTATCATCTGGTAGCAGCAGGCCTTCCAGCCCGCCGCTACCGGAAATTTCTCTCTCGTGGACTGGCACAGATGATCTGCTATGTACCGGTGAAGCAGGCTTCAGCCTGCAATCCTGGGTCGGCAGGCTGAAGCCTGCTCCACCGATATTCGTGCAAGATGGCAAACTCAGTGTGACAGACCACTATACTGCGTTTGGCATTTTAAGGGTGGAGCAATCATGCGGCGCGCGGCACTCATCGCCCTCCTTGGGATGCTCGTCTCCTCGTTGATCGCGTGCGCGAATGCCACGCCGACGGCGACCGCTATTGCCTCACCGACCGCGACGGCGCCGCCACCCACGGCGACGATTACGCCGTTCGCCGGTGGGCCACGGGTGACGCCCGCAGTCTATCCAACACCGACGACCGACACGAAAGAGACGCCGAAAGCGCCAGGAACCTTGCGGAACATGAACTGGCCGTTTGGCACGCCCGCCATCGCGACCTTCGCCGTCCGGCCAAGCGTGGATGTGGACGTTGGCGCAATCGTCCTTACCGTACCCATACCGGAAGGTACGACGCTCACCTTCTATATCGCCGTCCCGCCCCAGCGGGGATATGCCGGTCGCGTCAGTTTTCCGGTTTCTCCGCGCGTGCAGTCCCTCCAACCAGGAGATGCGATCCGCATCATCGGCATCGCGGCAGGCACGGTGCGTGTGCCAGTAACGGAGGGCGCCTACACGGTCCCCAACATCAATGGCCAGCGCTTCGCCCGCAACAACGAGCCCCTCGCGGGTTGAAGAAAGTGGCGCGTGGTATCATCTCCGGTATGCTTGAGATGGTCGTGCCCGCCCCGCCTGCCCCGCCCGTAGTGATTTCACCCAGTCGCCACGAAAGACGGCGGCGGATCGTGCTGCTCGGCGGGTTTGGAATGCAGCCAAAGGCGACGATGACCTTTCGGGCACTTCCGCTCGGCCGGGAACTCGCCGCGCGGGGGCATGATGTGACGCTGATTGTCCCGCCGTGGGATCATCCCGAGGACGCGGGGCGCTCGTGGGAGGATCACGGCGTTCACATCGTCAATATCGTGCTGCCGCCCTGGATGCAGACGGTGGGGATCGTGACCACGTTGCGGAAGGCTGTCCATATGGCCCGGCCCGATGTTGTGCATCTCTTCAAGCCGAAAGGGTATGCCGGCCTGGTTATGCCGCTCCTCAGGGATATTCCCGTTGTGCTTGACACCGACGACTGGGAAGGTGCGGGCGGCTGGAACGAGCGCAGTCCGTATTCCGCGTCGCAGCGACGCCTGTTCGCCTGGCAAGAGCAGCATCTGCCCCGGCGCGCCGCCCATGTGACCGTCGCGAGCCGGGCGCTCGAAACGCAGCAATGGGGGCTGGGTATCCCACCCGATCGTGTCACCTACCTGCCGAACGCGCTTGATCCTGTCCGCTACAATGTGTGGCCGGATCAATGCGAGATCATGCGGCATGCCGTGCGGATACGTACAGCACTCAGTCTCGACGGTCCGACCGTTTTGCTCTATACACGCTTCGTGGAGTTTGCACCGGAGGCGGTTGCGTTATTTTTCAGTCGGGTACGGGCGGCAATGCCAGCCGCGCGATTACTGATCGTCGGTGGCGGCATGCATAACGAAGACGCGCATGTCCGACGTGCATTGTCCGAACACAACGATGCAACGACGTTCGCGGGTTTTGTGCCCTTCGCGGAGGTTCCCGCATTCATTCGTGCGGCGGATATCGCAATCCTCCCGTTCGCGGACACCTTGATTAACCGCGCGAAATCGTCGGTCAAGACGCTCGATCTGCTCGCGGCCGGGCAGGCAGTCGTCGCGACCGCTGTGGGTGAGAACATGAGTGGTATCCGGCACAATGAAACTGGTCTGCTCGTACCGCCGGGCGACCCGGCAGCATTTGTGAACGCGGTTGTCACTCTCCTCGCGAACCCGGAACGGGCACGCGCCCTTGGCGACGCCGCCCGGGAACGCGCATGGCGGGAGCAGACCTGGGCAATGCAGACAGAGACTGTTGAAGCGATCTATGACCGTCCGATCACCCGGAGCATCGCGCGGTGAACACCCTCACGCAACCGCGCGCGCGCGCCAGATTTCGTCTTGCGACGCTCGCGGATCACCAGATCGCAGCGGCGGTCTTTGCTATTGCCTTTCTGATCTTCGCTGCCTGCATCCCGCGCATCACGACGCGCCTCGATCCGGTGACGGGCGACGAACCGTTCTACTTAATGACCGCGTACTCCATGATCCATGACCATGATATTGACGAGACGAACAACTTCGCCGAGCGCGATTGGCTCCGGTTCTATCCGTCGTATCCGCTACCGCGCGACTGGCAGGGATGGCCGAATATCTCGCCGAATTTGCCACCACACGCCTCGAAGACGTTCCGTACCGGCCTCTACTCGAAACATGGGCTTGGCATCCCCGTACTCATCCTCGTCCCGTTCGCGCTGCGCGGACGGACGGGTGTGGTGCTGCTCTACAACCTGATGGCGGCGGGTGTCGCGGCGAATATCTATCTCCTCGCTCGGAGCGTCGCCGCCCGGCATCGCGCGCTCATCCTCACCACGATCCTGATGGCGAGCGTGCCGCTGGCGACCTATGCCTTCCTGATCTTCCCGGAGATGCCCGCCGCGCTGATGCTGATCTACGCCATGCGCCGCCTGCTTTCCCCCGTCAATGCGCCGTGGCAGTGGGCGCTCGTTGGCCTCAGCGTCGGCTACCTTCCCTGGCTGCATGCGCGCTTCGTCCCAGTGGTCGCGGGACTGGCAATCCTGTTCGCATGGCGGCATCTCCGCACGGCGTGGCGACCGGCATTGTTCGGTGTCGCGCCTGCGGCGCTGCTCGTCGGCATGTTCGAACTCTACTCCCTCATCTTTTATCATTATCCGGTCCCGAACCGGCAGGATCATGCTGGCTTTTCACCGCCACTCGGCACGATCAACGGCTTTTTCGGCTCGCTGCTCGACGGCCAGTGGGGATTGTTCATTGTTGCACCGATCTATGTGCTTGCAGTGGCGGCGCTCGTGCTCTATGCGCGCGCACATCCCCGAAACGGTAGTGCATTGTTGCTTGTTCTCGTACCGTACGCGGTGACGATCAGCGCATACATCATCTGGTGGGGCGAGTGGGGGCCAGCAGCGCGTTACTGGACCGCGGCGCTACCCTTGCTCGCACTCCCGCTTGCCTGGTGGTGGGAATCCGCCGCACGGGCGCATCCACACGGCGCGGCGCGGCTCCTGGGCATCGCGAGCGCCTGGGGCTTCTTCTGGACGGTGGGCTGGCTATGGCAGCCGCAGTGGCTATACAACCAACCAGATGGACGCAATAATCTCCTGATGCACTGGCTCAGCGGTTTCGGCGCGCATCTCGCGGCGTTCCTGCCCGCCTATCAGCTCTATGCAGCATCGCCGGTCGGCACGCGCATCCTCTGGATAGTCGCGCTTCTTCTGCTCGGCATCGCCGCCACCAGCCAGATGACGCTGCTCATGCTGCCCCCACATGATGAGACGCCGTACGAGTCGGAGCCGTCCCGTGCGGATTGATATGACGCCCGTTGCGGACCTGACACTCGCCGACCACGAGGAACTGCGCGCGCTCACTGCCGCCGTCTATACGCCGGACGTGATCGCTGCATTGCCCCAGACGCGTGTGATATGGGCACCGACATTATGGACGATTCGAGTGCGGGATGGTGATAGCCACCTCGTCTCACACATCGGCATGCTGACGCGCGATGCGGAGGTTGACGGCACGCGAACGATGATCGGCGGCATTGGTGGTGTGAAGACGCATCCCGATGCACGAGGTCGGGGCTACGCATCCGCCGCGCTACAGACGGCGTCAGCGTTCTTCACGGATGACCTCGGTGTTGCATTCGTTCTGCTTGTCTGCTTGCCGCCGACGGTCCCCTATTACGAACGGCTCGGCTGGCGACGATTTCATGGGACACTCCTTGTCGCGCAACCAGGTGGTACGATCCCCTTCACGACGAATCTGCCGATAGCGCTGCCCGCCCGCACCGCCGCGCCACTGGATGGAACGATCAATCTCTGTGGGTATCCGTGGTGAAACCGCGCGACCCACGACTGGAGCGATGATAGTGACCGATACTTCCCCGCGTGAGGCGGCGGCACTCGATGCCGCGCGCCGCGCACTCGACATGCTCTCTTTCGACCTTGCGCGCTACGAAACCACCTCATGGCGGTGCCGTGACACAGCGCGGGCATATCTCGCCGCCGGTTTCCCGGTCGAACGGATCGGACCGTATCTCGAACGCGCCTTCCAGCGTGGCCTCCACGACCGCGTGCATTCCTATGAGGCCCTGCCCGATGAATACGTCGGCAACAACGCGGACCTGATCGCCGATGCCTACCTCGCGGGCGGTGACGTGGCGAAACGGCTCGACACATTAGCGCAAGTCCTCGATGCGGTCGTCAAGCAGAAAGGCAATACGCTCGCCCACCGCGTGCAACACGCGCTGGCGCTCTGGGGCGCGAGCCGCGCCAATGACGCGCGCGTACGAAAATTGCTCGCGCCAGTGAAAACGGCCACGCCGGAGACCATCGCGGCGCTCGATACGCACCATCCAAAAGCCCGCTTCGTGCTGGCTGTCGTCGAGGATAATCGAGAGGATGCGCTCCATTGGCTGACAGAGTACGATACTCTGCTGCCCCTTGAGATCGGTACGGCCTATCGCCGCGTTCACCTTACCACGCTCACCTTCTGGCTCATCGCGCGAGATCGGTACAACCTGACGCTGCTGACTGACAATCTCCCCGGCCTACCTGACTCCCTGCGAGACATGGCGATTGACAGCGAGGCGTTTCATTTATAACATTGCCCGATACGAATGGTTCGCACGAGTGTCTGAGAAGAGAGGGAGAGATGACGATGTTCCGGATTCGTACTACCGCGATTGTCGCGGTCGGGTTGCTCATTAGCATCGCGCTGTCCGCATGTGGCGGAACGAGCGCGGCCACCGCGACGCCGGGGGCAACTACTGCCCCTGTCAGTGCTTCCGCCGCGCGCCCGACCGGCCCCGCGATAGTCTCCTCTCCCGTCGCAACCACCGCATCGAGTGGTATAACGGCGGCTTCGTCCGCGCCCGCTGCGGCAGTACCAACGACTACTGGCGCGTCGAAACCATCCGGCCCGGCAGACACCGTCAAAGTCGTCCATGTGCCCGGCCTTTTTTTCGCGCCGCTCTATGTCGCGATGGATCGCGGCTTCTTCAAGGAGCAGAACATCGAGATCAGCCTCGACAAGGCGGCCTCCGGGTCGGAAGTGATGGCCTTCCTCGCGCAGGGGCAAATAGATGTCGGCGCGGTCGGTCTCTCCGCCGCGACCTTCAACACCTTCGCGAAGGGCTTCGATTTCAAGGTGATTGCCTCGGCAGGGATCGCGCCGCAAAAGGATGGCCCATCGAAGTTCGAGGTACGTAAGGCGCTCGTGGATAGCGGACAGATCAAGACGCTTGCCGACCTTAAAGGGAAAAAGGTCGCGGTCGCGGGTGGGACGGGCAGTGCGGGCGCATACCTGGCCGTCAAGGCGCTCCAGACGGCTGGGTTGACCGGTAAGGACGTGCAGTTCGTCAACCTCGCGAACCCGGATATGGTGCAGGCGCTGGCGAATGGCGCGGTAGACGCCGCGCTGATCGGCACGCCCTTCTCGACGCAAGCGATCCAGCAGGGCGCGGGCGCCATCCTCGTGGATGACTTCGCGCCCGGCTACTCGACGACGACCTTTCTGTACAGCGGCAAACTGATCAAGGAGCGACCGGACGTGGCGAATCGGTTCGCTATTGCGCTCCTCAAGGGATACCGCGCCATCCAGGGCGCGAATTACCTGACGGACACGAATGTCCAGACGTACGTCAAGTATACCGGCAGTACGGAACAAGTCATCCGCGCGACGCCGCCCTTCGTCTACGATCCCACGATGGCGATCACGACCGAAAGCATCAAAGACCAGGAGAAAGTCTACCGCGAGAATGGATGGACCGATTACAGCCAGCCGGTGGACATCAGCAAATTGTTCGACGCATCGTTCGCGGATAAGGCGATCAAAACCGTCGGCCCGGCGGCATAGGACAGAGGCGATGGCGGCAGATGTGACGCGGTGGGCATCGACAGCGGACAGAATAGAACTGCGACCGAAGATCATCGCACGCGGCATCGGTTGCACCTTCGCTGGGCGCAAAGGACAGACTGTCACCGCGCTCCACGATCTCGATCTCACGGTCGCCGAGGGCGAGTTCGTCTGCCTTGTCGGGCCGAGCGGCTGCGGCAAAAGCACGTTCCTGCGCATCGTTGCCGGGCTACTTCCCGCAACTGCCGGCGAACTGACAATCAATTCGGATCCGACCGGCGGCAGGCCACAGAACAATGTCGTTTTCCAGGAGTACGCCCTCTTTCCGTGGAAAACAGCGCTCGATAATGTGGCGTTCGGTCTCGAAATGCGCGGCATCGGTAAAAAGGAACGGATCGAGACGGCACGGCAATGGCTCGCCAAGGTCGGCCTGACGAAGTTCGAGCATACCTACCCGAACCAGTTGTCGGGCGGGATGCGGCAGCGGGTCGGCATCGCCCGTGCCTTTGCGAACGACCCGGATATTTTGCTGATGGACGAACCACTCGGCGCGCTGGATGCCCAGACGAAACTCGTCCTGCAGGAGGAATTGCTGCGTCTCTGGGAGGAGCAGCGCAAGACCGTCCTCTACATCACGCACAGTCTCGATGAGGCGACGCTGCTCGGCGACCGGGTCGTCTTGATGACCGCGCATCCGGGGACAATCAAAGAGACGTTCGACGTGCCATTCATCCGACCGCGCACTCTCGAACTGACGAGCCGGGCGGAGTTCGGCGCGCTAACGTACACAATCTGGCAGTCCCTGAAGTCGGAAGTGAAGCGGGCAATGGAACAGGAAGAGGCGACGACATGAGGATCGCGGAGAAGAGGACGGCATCCAAAGTCGTGGAGACGCGGATACCCATACTGCCCGTCCGACGCCGCACGTTCCCGTTCAATACGGACCTACTGATCTCCGTCGGCTTCGCGTTCTTTCTGCTCGCGCTCTGGCAGTGGATCATCACCGTCGGTATCCTTGATCACCGCCTTTGGCCGACGCCGACGACGATTGCCACGGAGATGTGGCGGATGCTCCGCACCGGGCAGTTGCAGCCGCATATCCGCGCGACCTTCATCCGCGTCCTCTGGGCGTTTACCGTCGGCTCGGCGCTGGGTGTCGCGCTTGGGCTGACGATGGGGATGATCCGGCCGATCCGCGCGATGTTTGATCCGATCATTTCCATCCTCTCGGTGATGCCGAAAATCGCCATTCTGCCGCTCGTCTATCTCGCGTTCGGTGGCTACGGCGAAGCGCCGCGCACCGTGACGGTCGGTATCAGCGTCTTCGCGGTGATGGCAATTAACGCGATGGGAGCGGTGCAAACGATTGACCACGTCCTGCTCGAAGCAGGCCGCAACTTCGGCGCGAACTGGTGGCAGATGTTTCGCCATGTCCTGCTTCCTGGCTCGTTGCCGACAATCTTCAGCGGTCTGCGGATCAGCGCCGCAACGGCGCTGCTCGTTGTCATCGCGGCGGAATTCTCCTACACCAACGAAGGGCTTGGCTTCCTCATCTGGTCGAGTTGGAGCACTCTTTCCACGACGCGCATGTTCGTCGGCCTGATCGCCATTGCCCTCCTCGGCCTCGTCTTCACCCTCGTCCTCAATCTCACTGACCGCCTCTTTATCCCGTGGAAGCGCCCGCGCTAATCGAACCATCGGCTCTTCGTGTCGTCGTGTCTTTGTGGGTGCTATCGTCGCTCTGCGTCTCTGGCGGTTCATTCGGTTTCGTTTCAAGGAGTGCGTGTGCGGGTATATCGGGAAACGGAGAGTCCGTGGCGGTGCGGGCACTGGAATGGCTCGCCGCTGGAAATCATCGTCACGAACGTAATGCGAAGCATCCCGTCGGGCGAGGCATACCATTATCACGATTTCCATGAATACTACGTGGTGCTCCGAGGTCGGGCGACGCTCCATGTGGAGGGGCACGATCTGCCGATCAAAGCAGGAATGGTCGTGATGGTGCAGCCGGGAGAGCGGCACCGCCTCATATGGATCGCACCGGACGAGGGCGTGCAGTGGATCGTCATTAGAGCGGTTTGCAAAAATATAGAGACGGTGCGATGCTAAGGCCATGAAAGCATATTCTGAAGATCTCCGCCAGCGCATCGTCCAAGCCGTCGAGGATGGATCGTCCCAA
>JAABVA010001121.1_pt1 | contig 29522 bp, 24 predicted proteins | sample 5560331 | NCBI WGS metagenome assembly JAABVA01 (sample SAMN12812661, study PRJNA571458) | rock metagenome | isolation source: Antarctica rocks | place: Antarctica: Victoria Land, Mt New Zealand sud | collected 2016-01-07 | reverse complement strand
TGCGAGAAGGTGGACGTGAACACACTGCAGGCGTGGACGGCGGCCGTCGTCAGCGAGTTGGGGCTGGCCGAGATACCGGACCGCGACGTGGTGCTGGATCTGGCCCGCGACGTCGCGCACGGCGTCGCCCGTCCGGCAGCACCGCTCACGACGTACCTCGCGGGGCTGGCCGTGGGGGCTGGGCAGGACGCCGGTGATGTGGCTGCCCGCATCACCCGTCTTGCGCAGGGGTGGGTTCCTCCGGAATGACCGGCAGGTTAGCCGGCGGCGGGGCGACACTGACCTTGAACCGCTGATCGATGGTCGTCCTGCCCGCTGAGGGTGCTTCCGCGGCGTCGTGCGCGCGGGACGCCGGGGGGCCTCTGGTGGGAACACGCCCGAGCACGGATGATTTCGCCCGCAATGTCCTCGGTGCCGACCCTAATGTGAGGAGGTGTCCAACAACGAGCTAGTCCTGCTCGACCAGGTTCTTCAGCAACGGCAGACTGAGCGGGCGACTTCCATCGCCGACGACTACGCATTCGAGCTCTTCGCCTGCGAGCAGGCGCTCCGCGAGCACGACCTGTCCGCCGAGGAGATCGCTGATGGCGTCGTCGGCGGCGGCAATGACGGTGGCCTCGACGGCATCTACGTATTCCTCGGTGACGTTCGCCTGACCGAGGACAGCGATCTCTTCCAGCCCGACTTCAACCGCAACAAGGTGCCGACCCGTACCCGGCTTGAGCTGTGGATGGTGCAGGCCAAGCGGGAGACTTCCTTCACCGAAACAGCGATCGAGAAGGTCGCCGACTGCAGTCGGCGGCTGCTGAGCCTGGCCGAAGACGATGAAGACCTCCAAAAGCTATATGCGGCGCCGGTCGTGACCCGCACCGGCTTCTTTCGGAATGCCCTGAGAACGCTCGCAGCGCGTCATCCGCAGGTCGAGATTCACTTCGTCTATGCGACCCGCGGCCGCAGCTCGGACATGAACACGAAGGTAGAGATCAAGGCGCAGGATCTGCGCGGTCAGTTCGAAGGGGTCGTCACCGGCGCCGCCGGCTACACGGAGTTCCTCGGCGCCGCGGAGCTATGGGCCCGGGCGAACGAGTATCCGACCTACACGATGGAGCTCACCTACCAGGAGAACGCCACCAGCGGCAGCAGTCACGTAGCGCTGGTGCGGCTCCGGGACTACCTCAAGTTCCTCACGGACGAGCACGGCGACCTGCGCCGGCACATCTTCGACTGGAACGTCCGCGACTACCAGGGGGACGTCGAGGTCAACCGGGAGATACGGGAGTCACTGACAGACCCCTCTGGACCGGAATTCTGGTGGCTCAACAATGGCGTCACCGTCGTCTGTTCGCGAGCATCAGCTGTCGGCAAGACATATGCGTTGGACGACGTCCAGGTGGTCAACGGATTGCAGACCTCGTACACCGTCTTCAACGTCCTCCGGGATGCAGCCGAGGAGGACCCTGTGCTCGACCGCGCAGTCCTCGTGCGCATTCTCGTCACTGGCGACGACTCGCTCACCAGGGATCGCGTCATTCGCGCGACCAACCGCCAGACCTCTGTTCCGGCCGCGTCGCTCAGGGCCACCGACGGCATCCAGCGCGACATCGAGGCGTTCTTCCTGGGCCACGGTTGGTACTACGACCGGCGCAAGAACTTTTACCGGAACAGCGGAAGGAGCGCGGAGCGGATCGTGAGCATCCCGCTGCTCGCTCAGGCCGTGATGGCGATGGGTCTCAGCCGACCAGACAACTCCCGGGCACGGCCGTCGAGCCTGGCTCAAGCGAGACGATGATTACCAGAAGATCTTCTCGGCGAACCTTCCGCTCGAGGTCTTCCTCTGGTTGGCGCAGTCGCAGAAGGCGGTCGACGCATTCCTCCTCTCTGAGGGCGCGGGGGTGACTGCCCAGGAGCGTACAAACCTGCGCTTTCACCTCGCCATGGTCGCGGCAGCTCGACTCACGGGCAGCAAGGTACGGAACCCCTCATAGCTGCGCGCCATCGCACAGGCCAGCCAGGCCATCACCGACGCTGACCTCGCTGCCTGTCTCGAGGTCGTCAGGCAAAAATTCGCCGAACGTGAACGCGTCACCGGAGATGCAGCCGACAAGATCGCGAAGGGCCTAGATTTCGTCGACTTCCTGCTTGACCGTGCCCTACCCCCGACGGACGCGATCGAATAAAGTTTCCGAGGGCATGCCAGTACTGGCTTCCAACGACGATTCCGACTCCTCGACCGAGGTGGTCTTGTGTCACATGTCGATCCCTCTCTGGCGCGAGATCGCAGGGGCACTGCGAGGATGAGCGACATGTGGACGCGCGAGCACTCGATGACCGCCGATGCCGATCCAGCAGGAGTGTGGGGGCGGTGGACTGACCTGAACTGCTGGGCCATCGACGACCCCGATACGGCCGCCGCCGGCCTCGACGGTCAGCTGACCGTCGGCGCCACCGGTTGGGTCAAACCCACTCGCGGGCCGCGGTCGAAAGTGATCATCGCGAACCTGGAGTCGATGCGCCGCTTCGACTGCGACACAAGTTTCCCGGGTGCGGTCATGCACTTCGAACATGAACTGGCCCAAACACCCGATCGCGACGGATGTGGCTTCACCCACCGAGTCCGCTTCACCGGACCGCTTGCAACGCTGTGGGGAACTCTCGTCGGCCGCAAGATCGCAGCCGGGTTTCCCACCGTGATGGCGAACGTCGCCAAGGCGGCGGGTCGGCACTGACCTTGAACCGCTGATCGATCGGTCGGCGACACACAGGCGCGTGATTTTGGCGTGTGCGGCTACTTCTTCGCGGCCTTCTTCGCTGCCGTGGTCTTCGACGTGGTGGCCTTGGCCGGGGTTTTCTTTGGCGTCTTGGCGGTGACGCTGTCGGCGACCTCCTGCTTGAACGTGGCGCCTACCTTGAAGCCCACGGTCCGGGTGGCGGCCAGCTGCAGCGGCGCCCCGGTCGAGGGGTTGCGGGCGGTGCGCGCGCCGCGCTCACGCCGCTCAAAGGTGCCGAAGCCGGGGAGCTGCACCTTGTCCCCGGAGGCCACAGCACCCCGCACCTGGGTCAGGGTGGCACTGAGGGTGGCCTCGACCTGCGCGCGAGGCAGGCCGGTCGCGGCGGCCACGGCGTCGATCAACTGTGCACGGTTCATCAGTTCCTCCACGGCGGTCATAGGCGTGCTTGCGGTGATCGTCACATGTCGGAGAACCGGTCGGTGCCCGACATGCCGGAGCGGGCAGTGCTCGATCACCGGGAAGCGAGCGGGATGCCGGTGGGCTCCCCTCGAGTTCGTCAAGCCCAACCCCGGCCAGTTCCCCCTGTCGATAACCCCTCCGTTGCCGGGCGTGCGATGGCGTTGCCTACCACCCCTGGAGATCGGACGTTGACCACACCGATCTGCGAAGATCACCCGGTGGCGCGAACGTGGCTGTCGATTCGGGTCGATCTCGTCGATGGTGGGGGCCGAACACTGTGGCCCCGGCCGGGACGGGTCTTTGCCGCCGCCCGCTCCCACAGCCATCCGGGCCGTGTTGATCACCGCACTGCAGGCCGTGCCGATGGCGTTCTGGTGGATCGACACTCCTCCGCTGACGGCGACCTTGCTGCACGCGAGAAGCGGGCGCTGGACCCTTCGCTACGCCAACTCCGCGCTGGAAGACAGGTAGCTGTACTGACCGCCGATCGCTCGCGCCCCCCGTGTGCGTACGATGCCAGGCAACGTCGGACGAGGAAGCTGGTGCGATTCCAGCACGGTCCCGCCACTGTGAGCAGGTTGCCCCTGCGAGTCAGATCGTCGGTCGGCGTTTTCCGTTATCCGTGATCGTGGAACGTTGGATTCCCGAAGGAGCCCTTGATGAGCCATTCCCGTGCATGCCCCCGCACCGCCTGGTCGTGACCGCGCCGACCTGCGCCGAGACCGCGACCCTTCGCCTGCGGGTCGACGTCGTTTTCCGCGCGCTCGTCCACCCTGACCGAGCCACCGCCTAAGACCACACCCGAACTCCGCCCGCCCTGCTCGGGTCGGGGCGGCGGGTGCGTCCTGACCAAGGAGCACCGTGCGCATCGCACTCCTGTCCACCTCCGACACCGACCTGCTCTCTGCGCGCGCCAGTGGCGCGGACTACGTCTGGGCCAACCCGTCAAGGCCCGGGCACCAGTCGATGGCCGGCGCCATAGAGGGCGCTGACCTCGTGCTGGGCCGGATCTTGGGCTCCCCCCAGGACCTGTGCAGCGGATTCGCCCGGATCCGGGAGACCGGGATGCCGATGGTGATGCTCGGTGGCGAGCAGCAGCCGAGCGCCGAGCTGATGGAGCTCTCAACTGTGCCGGTGGGGTTGGCGGCGCAGGCGCACCAGTACCTGGCCCAGGGCGGACCCGCGAACCTGGCCCAGCTGCACGCGTTCCTCTCCGACACGGTCCTGCTCACCGGCGAGGGTTTCGATCCGCCGGTGGAGATTCCCGCGTGGGGGGTGTTGGACCGGCCGACGATCCCAGACGCCGCCGGGAAGTCACGCGTCGGCGTGTTGTACTACCGGGCCCACGAGGCCAGCGGGAACAACGCCTTCGCGCACGCCCTGTGTGATGCCGTCGACGCGACCGGTGAGGCGGTCGGCGTGCCGATCTTCAGCTCCTCCCTCCGCTCGGCCCCGGACGATCTCTACACCGAGCTGGGCACCCTCGACGCCTTGGTGGTCACCGTCCTCGCCGCCGGCGGAACGACCCCCAGCGGTGCGTCCGCCGGTGGCGAGGACGAGGCGTGGGACGTGCGGCGGATGGCCGCGCTGGACATCCCGATCATCCAAGGTCTCTGCCTGACGTCTTCGCGCCAGGAGTGGCAGGCCTCCAGCGACGGGGTGAGCCCGCTGGACTCGGCGAATCAGATCGCGATCCCGGAGTTCGACGGACGCATCATCACCGCGCCGTTCAGCTTCAAGGAGATCGACGAGGACGGGTTGCCGCGCTACGTCGCCGACCCCGAGCGGTGTGCCCGGGTGGCCGGGATTGCGGTCAACCACGCCCGGCTGCGGCGGATCCCGACGCGCGATCGGCGGGTCGCGCTGATGCTCAGCGCCTACCCCACCAAGCACTCCCGGGTCGGGAACGCGGTGGGCCTGGACACCCCGGTCTCCACGGTCCGGCTGCTGCGCCGGATGCGGGATGCGGGCTACGACCTGGGGGAGCCGGGAGCGATCCCCGGCCTCGCTGAGGACGATGACACCGTGGCCGGCGACACGCTGATCCACGCCCTGATCGACGCGGGCGGCCAGGACGAGGAGTGGCTGACCAACGCGCAGCTCACCGATGCGCACGTACGGATTACCCCGGAGCAGTACCGCCACTGGACCGCCGATGTACCCGGGCAGCTGATGGGCGACATCACTGAGACCTGGGGCGAGGCGCCCGGGACGCTGTTCGCCAACGACGCCGGCGAGATCGTCCTGGCGACCATCCAGGCGGGCAACGTCGTGCTGCTGATCCAGCCGCCGCGCGGTTTCGGGGAGAATCCGGTGGCGATCTACCACGACCCCGACATGGCGCCCTCGCACCACTATCTCGCGGCCTACCGCTGGCTCGGAGGGCCCGTGGAGACGGGCGGCTTCGGCGCGCACGCCGTGGTGCACCTCGGCAAACACGGGTCGATGGAGTGGCTCCCGGGTAAGAACGCCGCGCTCAGCGCCGAGTGCGCAACCGACGCCGCCATCGCCAACCTGCCGCTGATCTACCCGTTCCTGGTCAACGACCCCGGCGAGGGTGCGCAGGCCAAGCGTCGTGCACACGCGACGATCGTGGACCACCTGGTGCCGCCGATGGCCCGGGCCGAGTCCTACGGCGACATCGCGCGGCTGGAGCAGCTGCTCGACGAGCACGCCAACATCGCCGCGATGGACCCAGCCAAGCTGCCTGCGATCCGCGCCGAGATCTGGACCCTGATGCACGCCGCCGAGATGCACCGCGACCTGGGCCTGGAAGCCCGACCCGGGGACGAGGAGTTCGACGAGTTCATCCTGCACGTCGACGGCTGGCTGTGTGAGATCAAGGACGCCCAGATCCGCGACGGGCTGCACATTCTCGGAGCACCGCCACACGGTGCGGCCCGGGTCAACCTGGTGCTGGCGATCCTGCGTGCCGCACAGGTCTGGGGCGGGGAGACTGCTGCCGTGCCCGGTCTGCGCGCAGCTCTGGGCCTCAAGGAGAACGCCGAGGCAAGCTCGGCGGTCGACAAGATCGAGGCGCAGGCGCGCGGCCTGGTCGAGGCCATGGAGGCTGCGGAGTGGCGATCCGAGCAGGCCGCGACGCTGCACGAGGACCCGGAGGTCCAGCGGGTGCTGCGCTTCGCGGCCGAACAGGTCGTGCCCCGTCTGGCGCGGACCACCGAAGAGCTCGACGCGGTGCTGCATGCCCTCGACGGTGGTTTCGTGCCGGCCGGACCGTCGGGGTCACCGTTGCGCGGGCTGGTCAACGTGCTCCCTACCGGTCGCAACTTCTACACCGTCGATCCGCGCGCCGTTCCGTCCCGGCTGGCGTGGACAACGGGGCAGGCCATGGCCGAGTCACTGGTGCAGCGCTACCTCGACGAGACCGGCTCCTACCCGGAGTCGGTCGGCCTGTCGGTGTGGGGGACCAGCGCGATGCGGACCTCGGGCGACGACGTGGCCGAGGTGCTGGCGCTGCTGGGGGTCCGCCCGGAGTGGGACGAGGCGTCCCGTCGGGTGGCCCGGCTGGCCGTCGTCGACCTGGCGGAGCTGGCCCGTCCCCGAATCGACGTGACCGTTCGGATCTCGGGCTTCTTCCGTGATGCGTTTCCGCACGTGGTGGCGATGCTCGACGACGCGGTACAGCTGGTGGCGGACCTCGAGGAGACGCCCGAGCAGAACTACGTGCGAGCCCACACCCAGGCCGATCTGGCCGAGCACGGGGATGCCCGACGGGCGACCACCAGGATCTTCGGCTCCAAGCCGGGGTCCTACGGCGCGGGCCTCCTGCAAGTGATGGAGTCCGGCACGTGGCGCTCCGACGAGGACCTCGCCGAGGTGTACACGGCCTGGGGCGGCTTCGCCTACGGGCGTGAGCTCGACGGTGCGCCGGCCGCCGATGACATGCGGACGAACTACCGGCGGATCAAGGTCGCGGCCAAGAACATCGACACCCGCGAGCACGACATCGCCGACAGCGACGACTACTACCAGTACCACGGGGGCATGGTCGCCACCGTCCGCGCGCTGACCGGCTCGGGCCCCCGCGCCTACGTGGGGGATTCGACCACGCCCGACGCCGTGCGCACCCGCACCCTGCAGGAGGAGACCAACCGGGTCTTCCGGGCTCGGGTGGTCAACCCGCGCTGGATCACGGCGATGCAGCGGCACGGCTACAAGGGCGCGTTCGAGCTGGCGGCGACCGTCGACTACCTCTTCGGCTTCGACGCGACCACCGGGGTGGTCCACGACTGGATGTATGACACCTTGGCCAAGGAGTACGTCCTGGACCAGACCAACCAGGAGTTCATGCGGAAGTCGAATCCGTGGGCGCTGCGGGGCATCGTCGAGAAGCTGCACGAGGCGGTAGACCGCGGGCTGTGGGCCGAACCCGACGCTGAGGTCCTCGCCCAGATGCAGCAGGTCTACCTCGAGTTCGAAGGGGTCATCGAGGACCGATGAGGCGAGTGCGGCTGATCGGCGTCGGGCCGGGCGACCCCGACCAGGTCACCCTCGAGGCGATCCGCGTGCTTCGCGAGGTCGCGTTCTTCGTGGTCACCGACAAGTCGCCCCGAGGCGGCATGCCCGACCCGCTGGTCCACTCCCGACAGCGACTCCTGGACCGTCACCTCGACGGAGTCCCCGTGGTGGTCAGGGTCGGCGACCCCGAGCGGGAACGGCGCCCGGACCGCACGGCCTCACCCGAGCAGTACCAGGCGGCCGTGGCGCGCTGGCACGCCACGCGGGCCACGGCGCTGGAGCAGGTGCTACTCGAGCACTCCGGCGATGCCGGCTTTCTGGTCTGGGGCGATCCGGCGTTCTACGACTCCACGATCCGAGTGCTGCAGGCGGTGCGCGAGCGCGGCACCGTGGACTTCGTCCTCGACGTGGTGCCCGGCATCTCCAGCATCCAGCTGTTGGCCGCGCGGCATCAGATCGTGCTCCACGAGGTCGGTCAGCCGATGCACGTCACCACCGGTCGCCGGCTGCGGGAGGCGATCGCGCAGGGGCAGGAGAACATCGTGGTGATGCTCAACCGCCGGATCGACCTGGACGGATTGGCGGACTGGTGGATCTGGTGGGGGGCCAACCTGGGCACCCCGAGCGAGGAGCTGGTCGCCGGACCGGTGTCGGAGGTTCGCGAGGCGATCGAGGCGGCCAGGGAGCGCGCGCGGGCCGCCGCGGGCTGGGTGATGGACATCTACCTGCTGCGACGGTCCTGAGGTGGCGGCGCTCCTGGTCGCCGGAACCACCTCCGATGCGGGCAAGTCAGTGGTCACCACGGGGCTGTGTCGTGCTGCGGCGCGGCGCGGGCTGCTGGTCGCGCCGTTCAAGGCGCAGAACATGTCGAACAACTCGATGGTCACCCGCGACGGCGCCGAGATCGGTCGAGCCCAGTGGATCCAGGCGAGGGCCGCCCGCGCGGAACCGGAGGCGGCGATGAACCCGGTGCTGCTCAAGCCGGGCAGTGACCAGCGCAGCCACGTGGTGGTCATGGGCCACTCCGCCGGAGAGGTGTCCTCTCGGGACTTCGTCGACGGCCGGCGGCACCTGCAGGCCACGGCCTACGACGCGTTCGACGACCTGGCCTCACGCTACGACCTGGTGCTCGCCGAAGGTGCGGGGAGCCCGACCGAGATCAACCTGCGCAGCAGCGACTACGTGAACATGGGCCTGGCCCGCCACGCCGCAATCCCGACCGTGGTCGTCGGTGACATCGACCGCGGTGGCGTGTTCGCCGCCATGTTCGGGACCGTGGCCCTGCTGGGTCGCCAGGATCAGGCACTGGTCGCCGGCTTTGTGGTGAACAAGTTCCGAGGCGACCGCTCCCTGCTCGCGCCGGGGCTCTTGCAGCTGGAGGCGCTCACCGGACGGTGGGTCTACGGCGTGCTGCCCTGGAATCCGGGGCTTTGGTTGGACTCCGAGGACGCCCTCGATCTCGCGGGACGGCGCTCCGGGGTGGACGGGGCGCTGCGGGTCGCGGTCGTGCGGCTGCCCAGGATCAGCAACTTCACCGACGTCGACGCGCTCGGCGTGGAGCCCGGGGTCGACGTGGTCTTCGTGTCTGACCCGCGGGCGCTGGCCGATGCGGACCTGGTCGTGCTGCCGGGCACCCGGGCCACGCTGGCCGACCTGGCTTGGCTGCGGGCGCGTGGCCTGGATTCCGCGGTGCTGGCGCACGCCGCCGCGGGAAAACCTGTGCTGGGCGTGTGTGGGGGCTTCCAGATGCTGGGCCGCGTGATCGACGACCCGGCCGGGGTGGAGGGCGTCGCGGGCGCGTCGGTGCCCGGCCTCGGGCTGCTCGACGTCAGCGCCGAGTTCCGTACGGAGAAGGTGCTGAGGCTGAGCACCGGAGGTGCTCTCGGGGCGGACGCGACCGGCTACGAGATTCACCACGGACGGATCACCCGCGGGTCGGATCCAGAGTTTCTCGGCGGAGCGCGGGCCGGCGGAGTGTTCGGCACCCTGTGGCACGGCAGCCTGGAGAGCGACGGGTTGCGCGCCGCGCTCTTGGCCGAGGTGAGCCGGGCGGCCGGCAAGGACTGGCGATCCTCGGGCGTGGTCTTCGCCGACCGCCGCGAACGTCGCCTGGACCTGTTGGGCGACCTCGTGGAGGAGCACCTGGACGTCGACCGTCTGCTGGAGCTGGCCCACGAGGGACCCGGACCGCTGCCGTTTCTCCCCCCGGGAGCCACCGCGTGACCGTGCTGCTGCTGGGTGGCACCGCCGAGGCCCGGGCCCTGGCCGAGCGGTTGATCGGCTGTGACGTCTCGGTCCTCTCCTCGCTCGCCGGACGGGTGGCCCGGCCGCGCCTGCCGGTCGGACCGGTGCGCATCGGCGGTTTCGGGGGCGTCGACGGGCTGCGGGACTGGCTCGTCGAGCACGAAGCGAGTGCCGTGGTCGACGCCACGCACCCCTTCGCCGAGCGGATCAGCGCGCACGCCGCTACGGCGTGCCGCAGCGGGGGGGGGGGTAACGGGGGTTCCTTTGCTACGCCTGCAACGCCCGGGCTGGGCGGACCTGCCTGCGGCGGAGGGCTGGCACTGGGTCGAGGATCACCACTCGGCCGCGATCGCTGCCGCACGACTCGGCGAGCGACCGTTCTTGACCGTGGGCCGCCAACCGCTCCGAGCGTTTCTGGGGCCGTTGCGAGACACCGCAGCGCTCGTGCGGGTCGTCGACCCACCTGAGCTGGTGCTACCCGAGCGGTGGCGGGTGGTGCTCGGCCGAGGGCCGTACACCGCCGACGCAGAGCGGGAGATGTTCCTCGATCATGGGGCCGATGTACTGGTGACCAAGGACTCCGGGGGTGAGCTGACCAGGCCCAAGCTCGACGTCGCCGACACGCTGGGCCTCCCGGTGGTGATCGTCCGGCGGCCCGCCCGCCGGCGGGAGTCGACACGGTCAGCGACGTCGAGGCAGCCCTCACCTGGGTGCTGCGACAGCGTTCCTGAACGCCGCCTCGGCGAAGCGTTGCGCCATCCCCGGATACCCCGCCCAGTGGGTGTGCAGGTACGACGCCTGCACGGTGGGGCCGGCGAACCCGACCTGCTGGCCGGCCACCTCCCATGCGGCGGCCCAGTGCGGGCCTGGGCCAACGTCCGGGGTCACGTGCGTGCGGTGGAACTCGTGTCCCGTCACGGTCTGCCCGGCCCGGGCGGTCACGGTGTCGGTGACGGCCGTGGCCGAGGGATAGCGCAGGCTCAGCCGCGGAGTCATCGCCGCTGAGGCCGGTAGCGCCCCGATCATCGGGGCGTCATCGAGAGTCCGGCACAGGTAGAGCAGCCCGGCGCACTCCGCCAGCGTGGGTAGACCGTCGGTGACGGCGGTGTGCAGCTCCCGGCGCAGGGGTGCGTTGTCACTGAGCCCGGCGGCGTAGACCTCGGGGAACCCACCGCCGAGGTAGAGGGCGTTGGTCCCCGGCGGTAGCGCCGGATCGGTGAGCGGATCGAAGGTGACGACGTCGCATCCGGCCGCCCGCAGCAGCTCTTCGGTCTCGGTGTAGCGGAACGTGAAGGCACGACCGCCGGCCATCGCGACCACCGGCTGTCGCGGTGTCTTGCTGACGGGGGACACCTCGCGTTGCGGATCCCACGGGGTCTCCTCGAGGTCGGGAGCCGATGCGGCGATCTCCAGCACGGCGCCGAGGTCGATGCGTGCGGCGATGCTGTCGGCCAGCTGGTCGAGGGCCGCAGCTGCCTCAGTGCGCTCCGCGGCCGGCACCAGTCCCAAGTGCCGCGAGGGTGCCGCGATGGCTTCGTCGCGGGGGAGCACGCCCAGCACGGGCAGGCGGATCGACTCGGCCACCTCGCGGGCGTGCCGCGGGGATCCCGCCTTGTTGAGCACAACCCCGGCGATCGTGATGCCCGGATCGAAGCCCACCATCCCCGCCACCACGGCGCCGATCGTCCGGGAGGCCCGGGAGATGTCCACGACCAACACGACCGGGGTGCGGGTCAGCGCCGCGACGTGCGCGGTGGAGGCGAACCCAGCACCCCCGATCCGCCCGTCGTACAGGCCCATCACACCCTCGATGATGGCCACGTCCGCGCCGGTCGCGCCGTGCAGCAGCAGCGGCGCGATCCGCTGCTCACCGGCCAGGTGGGGGTCCAGGTTGCGGCTCGGGCGTCCGCAGGCCAGGGCGTGGTAGCCGGGGTCGATGTAGTCCGGTCCGACCTTGTGGCCGCTGACCTCGTGGCCGGCTCGGCGCAGCGCCGCCATCAGCCCGATGGCGATCGTGGTCTTGCCCTGACCGGTGGCGGGCGCGGCAATGGCCAGCCGGGGCAGCCGGGTCACCACTCGATGCCCCGTTGGCCCTTCTGGCCGCGGTCCATCTGGTGTTTCACCTTGCCCATCTCGGTCACTAGGTCGGCGGCCTCGACCAGCTTCGGGTGCGCCCGCCGACCGGTGATCACCACGAACTGCCGACCTGGCCGGTTGGCCAGGGTGTCGACCACCTCGTCGACGTCGACCCACCCCCACTCCATGGGGTAGGTGAACTCGTCGAGCACCAGAAGGTCGTGGGTCTGCTCGGCGATCCGGCGTTTGACCTCGGCCCATCCCTGCGCGGCCTGTGCGGCGTGGTCGGCGTCGTCACCGGCCTTGCGCGACCACGACCACCCCGCGCCCATCTTGTGCCACTCGACCGGCCCGCCCTCGCCGGTCTGCTGGTGCAGCTCGCCAAGGCGTTCGAGGACCGTCTGTTCCCCGATCCACCACTTCGCCGACTTGCCGAACTGGAACACCCCGATATTCCAGCCCTGGTTCCACGCGCGAAGACTGAGACCGAACGCGGCTGTCGATTTCCCCGTGCCGTCACCGGTGTTCACGATCAGCAGCGGTTGGTTGCGCCGCTCCCGGGTGCTCAGTCCGTCCTCGGGGAGGACAGATGGCGTGCCTTGAGGGGTCATTAGGCCACCCACCCTTCTACGGCCTCCGCGAGCGCTTCGGCGGTGACCTCCTCGAGTGGGACATGCTCGGCGGCCAGGGCGACGGCGAGCGCATGGGCCAGCCCGATGCGCATCGGGCCGGACTCGCAGTCCACGACCAGGCTGGCCACACCGTCCTTGGCGAGGCGTTCGGCAACCCGCCGCGAGCGGGTCACGGCGTCGGTACCGTTGGTGGCCCGCCCATCGGTGACGACGACCAGCAGTGGCCGCCGGCGCGGGTCCCGTACCCGCTCCAGGTCGAGGGCCCGGGCCACCTCGAGCAGTCCGGCGTCCAGCGGTGTTCGGCCACCGGTGGCCAGGTCGGCAAGCCGCCGGGCCGCGATGTCCACGGAGTGGGTCGGGGGCAACGTCAGCTCCGCGGTGGCTCCCCGGAAGGTCACCAGCCCGACCTTGTCCCGCCGTTGGTAGGCGTCCAGGAGCAGGGAGAGGATGGCCGCCTTCACCTCGCCCATCCGGCGCCGGGCGGCCATCGAGCCTGAGGCGTCGACACAGAACAGGATGAGGTTGGACTCCTGGCCCTCACGGGTGGCCACCCGCAGATCCGCGGAACGGAACCGCAGGACGCCGGACGTGCGGCCCCGTGCGACCTGGTGGGGTGCGGCCGCGCGGAGCGTTTCCGCCAGGTGGATGGGGCCGCGCCGACCCGCGCCGGAGCCGATGCGCCGACCGTTTGCGGTGACCGCGCGACTGCGTCTTCCGCTCTCGCCGGCCCCGGTGCCGCGCACGGTGAACAGGCGCGGCCGGTACGGCGCGTTCGCGGCGACGACGACGCCCTCGGCGGAGCCACCCTCCGCTGAGTAATCTTCGGCTGAGCGGTCTTCGGGGGTCGGCGCGGCCGAGTCCGGCGGGGCGTGCTCATCGCTCCGGTCTGTGGCGTCCGTGCTGTTCGCGGCGTCCGTTCCGGCTCCACCCGGGTCCGGAATCGGGTCGGGTCCGGCCCCGTCGCCGTCAGCTCCCGCACCATCGGATCCGGCCCCGTCGGGTCCGGCTTCCTCGGGTGAGCCGTCCTCGGCTTGGTCGGGCTGGTCGGGCGGCGGGTCCGGTGGGAACTCGTCGTCCCCGAGTATTTCCTCAAGCAGATCCTCGTCCAGGCCGGGGGCGTCGAAGGGGTTGCGGCGGCGCCGGTGGGGCAGCGCCAGTCGAGCCGCGACTCGGATGTCCTCGCGGGTCACCGACCTCCGCTGCTCCCAAGCCGCGTGGGCGGCCGCGGCCCGGGCGGTGACCAGGTCGGCGCGCATGCCGTCGACGTCGAACGCGGCGCACACCTGCGCGATCTTGAGCAGGGCGGCGTCGGAGAGCTCGACGTCGGGGACCAGCTTCTGGGCGGCCTGGATCCGGTCGGTCAGCGCGCGCTCCTGCTCGGCGTAGGACGCGGCGAACGCCTCGGGATTCGCGTCGTAGGCCATCCGGCGCCGGACCACCTGGACCCGCAGGGCCGGGTTGCGGGGTGCGGCCACCTGGACCGTCAGGCCGAAGCGGTCCAAGAGCTGGGGACGAAGCTCGCCCTCCTCGGGGTTCATGGTTCCGACCAGCACGAACCGGGCCGCGTGCTCGACCGAGACGCCGTCGCGCTCCACAGAGCAACGGCCCATGGCGGCAGCGTCCAGCAGCAGGTCGACCAGGTGGTCGTGGAGCAGGTTGACCTCGTCGACGTAGAGAATGCCGCGGTGGGCCCGGGCCAACAGTCCGGGCTCGTACTCCGTCCGGCCTTCGGCGAGGGCTCGTTCGAGGTCCAACGAGCCGAGTACCCGGTCCTCCGTGGCCCCCACCGGCAGCTCGACCAGCCGCACCGGGCGGGATTCGGTGGCCGCGTCCGCAGCGAACGGCCCGTCGAGGGACTGCTCACCCGGCGCACTGGAGAACCGGTCGCCGGCCACCACCTCGATCGGCGGTTGCACCGCGGCCAGAGCGCGCACGATGGTCGACTTGGCGGTGCCCTTCTCACCTCTGACCAGAACTCCGCCGACCTCTGGCGAAATTGTGGTCAAGATCAGGGCGAGGGCCATCTCGTCCGAGCCGACGACGGCGCTGAAGGGGTAGTGCTGTGGCATGGAGGCTCCCGCTCTTCACCCAGCGAACTTGTCGTGCACGAGGCCGGTCTTCGGACTTACCGATCCCTCTCGGGTCGGATCACCGCAGCGGGCCTGTGCCGGACTCTCACCGGCTTCCCAGATTCTCCCGCGACTCCAGCCGCCCCATACGGGGCACCATGAGATCGCAGGCACCTCGTGCCTGTCATCGTCACGATAGCGTCTGCAGGTGTGGCACATCCCGGTCGGCCTCACATCACCGTCGTCGGTATCGGAGCCGACGGTTGGTCAACCCTGCCGGAACGGCTGCAGAGACTGGTGCGCGAGGCCGAGGTGCTCCTGGGGGGCCCCTGGCACCTCGCGCTGGTGCCTGCGGTCGAGGGGCAGGAGCGCGCGGCGTGGCCGAGCCCGCTGCGCAAGGCGCTGCCCGCGCTGCTCGGTGCCTACGACGGACGCACCGTCGTGGCCCTCGCCTCGGGCGACCCGCTGGTCTCGGGGATCGGCGCCACCCTGGTTGAGCTAATGGGTGCCGACCGCGTCACCGTCGAACCGACGCTGTCGTCGGTGAACCTGGCTCGGGCCCGGATGCGGTGGTCGGCCGAGTCGACCGTGGTGGTCTCCCTGGTGGGCCGTGATCCGCACCTGCTGCTGCGCGAGCTGGCGCCGGGCCGAAGGATGTTGCTGTTGTCCTCCGACGGGGCGACGCCCGCCCAGGTGGCGCGCATCCTCACCGATGCGGGCGCTGGGCGGAGCCGGGTCACGGTGCTGGGCGATCTCGGCTCGCCGTCGGAGAGCCGGGTCGATGTCCTCGCGGGTGACGGGCTCGGTGTTTCCGCGCGGTTGAACGTGACGGCCGTGGAGGTGGCCGGGGACGTTGCGACACCCGGGTGGACGCCAGGGCTACCGGACACCGCGTACGAGCACGACGGTCAGCTCACCAAGCGCGATCTACGGGCGTCCGCCCTGGCCAGGTTGGCGCCTCGCCCGGGGGAGCTGTTGTGGGACGTCGGTGCTGGTGCCGGTTCCGCGGGCATCGAATTGATGCGCGCGCACCCTGCTTGCCGGGCCATCGCGGTCGAGTCGCACCCCGAGCGGGCCGCCCGGATCACGCGCAACGCCGCCAACCTGGGGGTGCCCGGGCTGGAGGTCGTCCACGGCTCGGCGCCGGGTGCGCTGGAGGATCTGCCGGCTCCGGACGCGGTGTTCGTGGGGGGAGGCGTCTCCCGGCCCGGTGTCCTCGACCGGTGTCGCGCGGCGTTGCGCCCGGGTGGCCGGCTGGTCGCCCACGGTGTGACCTTGCAGACCGAGAGCCTGCTCGTCGGGCTGCACGCCAAGCACGGGGGCGAGCTGACCCGCATCTCGGTCGAGCGTGGGGAACCGATCGGCAGGTACACGGGCTGGACCCCGGCCCGTGCGGTCGTTCAGTGGGCGGTGAGCGTGCCGTGACGGTGCACTTCGTCGGCGCCGGTCCCGGTGCGGCTGACCTGCTGACGGTCCGAGCGGTGGCTCTGCTCGCCGCGGCGGACGTGGTCCTTTACCCGGGCACATACCTGGACGCTGCGGTCCTCGCGCACTGCCAGCCCGGTACCGCCCTGGTGGACTCCCAGGGGCTCGACCTGGACCAGATCGTGGCCCGGCTCGCGGCGGCGTACGCGGCGCACCACGAGGTGGTCCGGCTGACCTCGGGTGATCCCTCGGTCTACTCCGCGGTCTCTGAACAGGCTAGGCGGCTCGATCAGCTGGGGGTTCCCTGGGATGTCACGCCCGGCGTTCCGGCCTACGCTGCTGCTGCCGCGCTGGTGGGGCGGGAGCTGACTGTGCCTCTGGTGGCCCAGTCGGTGGTGCTGACCCGGGTGCAGGCGCGTTCGACGAAGATGCCGGAGACCGAGAACTTGGCGGGCTTTGCCGCGAGTCGGGCCACCCTGGTGCTGCACCTGGCGATCACCCGCACCCGGGAGGTGATGGCGGAGCTGGCGCCCTTCTACGGCGAGGACTGTCCGGTGGTCGTGGTGTACCGCGCCAGTCAGCCGGGCGAGATCGTGCTCAGCGGGACCGTAGCCACGATCTCCGAGATGGTGGAGGCAGCCGGTCTCCAGCAAGCGGCGGTGATCCTCATCGGTCGGGCACTGGGCTCCCCGGGTGCTGGTGAGTCCTATCTCTACGCCCCGTCTCGGGATCGCCGTCAGTCCACGTAACGCGGAGTCCACACGGCGCCGGTCGCGCTCCGACGGGTGCTCGAGGCGCCCACGATCAGCAAGCACTTCATGTCGATGGTGGCCGGGTCGAGCTCGCCGAGCGTCGTGACGGCCAGGGACTCCTCGCCGCGCCCGATGTCGCGGCCCACCACGACGACGGTGTCGGCGTGGCGGTGCTCGAGCAACACCATCTGGGCCCGGTGGAGCTGCTCGGTGCGCGAACGGGACGCGGGGTTGTAGATGGCCAGTACCAGGTCGGCACCGGCGATCGCTCGCAGACGCTTCTCGACCACCGACCAGGGCTTGAGCCGATCGGAGAGGCTCACCACCGCGAAATCGGCGCCCAGCGGCGCGCCCGCCCGCGCGGCGACCGCCTGGACGGCGCTGACCCCGGGCAGCACCGTGATCTCGACCGAGGCGTAGGCAGGGTCCTCGGCCGCCTCGTAGACCGCCGCAGCCATCCCGAAGACGCCGGCGTCCCCGCCCGACACGACGGCCACCCGTTCGCCCTTGCTGGCCAGGTCGAGGGCGTGCCGAGCCCGGTCGACCTCCACGGTGTTGCCCGAGGTGTGGCGGGTCAGCCCGGCGCGCTGCGGCACGCGGTCGAGGTAGGGGCCGTACCCGACAACGTGGTCGGTTTCGGCCAGCGCGGCGCTGACCTCAGGGGTCACCCAGCCCTGCGCACCGGGGCCGAGGCCAAGGACGAGCAGAGTGCCCGCCTTCTGGTGTTGCGCAGGGGTGGCCACGCTGAGATGTCCGCGGTCGCGCCGCCCGTTACGGGAGTCTCCCGGAACCACGATCAGCGAGAAGTAGGGCACCGAGTCCGGGTCGACGTCGGCGACCGGAAGCCAGCGCTCGGCGGACATGGACGCGCGCTCCACGTAGACCGCTTGTTCCAGCCGCCCGGCCTCGGCCAGGGCCCGGCGTACGCCGGGAAAGGTGCGCTTGCCGAGCTTCATGATGACCGCGCCGTCGGTGTCGGCGAGCCGGCGGGACAGCTCCAGTTCGGGCAGCGTCGCGGGCAGGATCGAGAGCACGTCGGTCTGGCGCACCAGCGGCGAGGCGACGGCAGCGGCCGCGGCGGCGAACGCCGGAACCCCCGGGACGATCTCGGTCGGGAACCTCTGCGACAGGCGGTCGTGCATGTACATGAACGAGCCGTAGAACAGCGGATCACCCTCGGCGAGCAGCACCACGCAGCGGCCCTGCTCGAGGTGGGCGGCCAGGCGATCGGCACTCTCCTCGTAAAACGCCGCCATCGCACCGGCGTAGCCACCGGGATGGTCGGTCGTCCCCGTCGTCACCGGATAGCGCAGCTCTTCCTCGACAGCGGTGCCCGGGATCAGGTCCGCGGCGATCCGGCGCGCGTTCGAGGACTTCCCGGAACCGGCGTGATAGGCGACCACGTCCGCTTGGGCGATCAGCCGCGCGGCTTTCAGCGTGATCAGCTCCGGGTCGCCGGGGCCGAGCCCCACCCCGTAGAAGCGGCCGCATCCGCCAACCCCCAGCTCGCTCACTCCTCCTCCTGGGCCAGCGCGTTGACGGCCGACGAGGTCATCGCCGAGCCTCCGCGTCGGCCTCGGACGGTGACGAACGGGACGTCGATGCGGTGTTCGTCGGCGAAGCGGGCCAACGCGTCCTTGGACTCCTCGGCCCCGACGAACCCGACGGGGCAGCCGATGATGGCGGCCGGGCGCGGTGCTCCATCGAGGAGCATCTCCAGCAGGTGGAACAGGGCGGTCGGTGCGTTGCCGATCGCCACCACGGCCCCCTCCAGGTGAGGCGCCCACAACGACACCGCGGCCGCGGTGCGGGTGGTTTCCCAGGTGGCGGCCAACCCGCGAACACGCTCGTCCTGCAGCGTGCAGATCACCTCGTTGCCGCGGGGGAGCCGCCCGGCCGTCACTCCGACCGCGACCATCCGGGCATCGCACAAGATCGGAGCGCCCGATTCGAGCGCATGGCGGGCCGCGGGAACCAACCGCGGGTGGACGACGATGTCCGCAGCCAGATCCACCTGACCGCTGCCGTGGACCATGCGTACCGCGAGCTTCTCGGCCGCAGGGGGGAGGTGGCCGAAGGCACCTTCGCGACGGATCGTCGCGAACGATTCGCGGTAGATGGCGGGTCCCTGGCGGATGTAGTCGTAGCGCCGCCCGGGCTGATGTGGCGTGCTCATCGAGGGATCACCACGCCGTGCCAGGGGGTTACCACGAGTTCGTCGGCCGAGGTCGTGCCGAGGAGGTGGTCGACGCGCTTCGGGGACAGGACGCCATCGGGAACGCGCACGTGTTCGTAGGCCTCAGTGACTTCGTACGGCGGGGGATCGGCGCGGACGTCGGTGCGCGGATCCGGCGGCTCGGTCGGGCCGAACGCCCCGATCTCGTCCAGGTGCCAGGCGGCTGAGGAGCCGGCGCCCCGGTGCTCGAGGAACGCGTGGCACAGCGCGGTCAGGGTGGTGGCCGCCTCGTCCAGTGTGACTGCCGGTCCCCACCGCGAGCTCCCCAGGCGAAGCTGCGCCAGCTTCCGGTCGAGCGCGACGAGCCCCAAGTCGTTCGGCCGTTCGGTCAGGTCGCCCCGGCCGTCGTCGAGGACGAGTAGAAAGCGGCCGGGCAGATCAGCCAGATCGGGGTCGGCGCAGAGCAGCTCGTCGAGTCGGCGAGCCACCGGCCGCAGGTCGGCGCGACCCCCGCTCACCCCGGTGAGCGGGGAGACCATGATGTTGCGGACCAGCTCGTGGGAGCGCGAGGGGAGCAGACCCGTCCGCTCGATCGCGAGGACAACACCCGGCTCCAGCGCATGCCCGGCGGTGCGCAGGCCGCGCAGCTGCAGGTTCGCGCGTGCGGTCAGCTGCAGGTTTCCGTCGCCGTACCTTCTGGCGACCCGGCTCAACGCGGCGAGTGACGAGGTGGAAAGCCGACCACCGACGAGGCGCACCCGCACCAGGGCGCCGTCCTGCGCCGGCCACGGTCGGAAGACGCCGGGGCACAGATCATGGCGGGTCCTGAGAGCACTCACGGCAATCCTTCGAGGTCAGGGCCCGGAACGCGAGACCCGTACTGACCTCACGGCGGTTGCCGCAAGGGCCAGCAGGTCTTCGGACTCAGGATCAACCAGGCGGGACCCCTTCCCAGTCGCTTCCGCGACCAGTGGTCGTGCCCCGCTCGTCTCCCATACCGCTGCGCGTCAGTCCCGGACTTGCACCGGGTTCCCTGGCCCCACGGGGGCGCGACTGGCGGAAAACAGGCTACAAGGCTCTCGGATGCAGTGGCGGCTAGGGTGCGGCGACCCCAAAGATCGCGACTACCTGCTCGTCGCCGACGTTGCCATGCCAGCCGATCTCCACCCGGCCCGCGGCACACTGTGGACGCTCGTGATGCCCGGCCAACGGCACCTACACATGGCCAAGGAGCGCGATCAGCCGGCGACGCCGAATTATCGACGCCATCATGGCCTCCGGCGTCACCGTCTTTAACGACGAGATGCAGAACCGTTTAGCACTAATCGTGTTTAACCTCGATCCACCGATGAGGTTGGTGTTGTGAGCGCGTCGGAATGACGAAATGCCCTTGCGGGCTGGGAGAATTGGGCTTGTCTAAGGTCCGTTTTCACACCAGCAAGAAGGGCATCTCGCGGATGCAACTCTCTCATACCCATCCGGTGGCTGGCGCGGTGTTCGATGACCCGAATCTCGTGTCGGCGGCGGGACTGGTGCCGGTCGTTGCCCTGGCCCAGCGGTGCCGGCTGGGGGCGCTGGCTGATGGGCATCTCAGTGTTCCCAGCGACAAGGGTGCGAACGCCGGGCGCAAGGTGATGTCGTTGGTGGCGGGGATGGTCGCTGGCGCGGACAGCATTGATGACATGGCCCTGCTGCGGCACGGGGCGATGGGCACGATCTTCGACCACCCCTACGCACCGTCCACCCTGGGTTCGTTCCTGCGGGCCTTCACCTTCGGTCACGTGCGCCAGCTCGACGCGGTGGCCGCCCGGGTGCTGTCCGGGCTCGCCGAAACGACCCCGGTGCTGACCGCGATCGATGATCTGGTGTTCGTCGACGTCGATGACACGATCATCGAGGTCCACGGCCACAGCAAGCAGGGCTCCGGGTATGGCTACTCCGGGGTACGGGGCCTGAACGCGTTGCTCGCGACCGTCACCACCGCCTCGGCGGCACCGGTGATCGTGCCCAACGCCTGCGCAAGGGTGCCTGCGGATCACCCCGCGGTGCCGCCCGTCTGGTCGCGGACGCCCTGGCCGCCCTGCGGCGGCTGCGAGCAACCGACGCGACCGGAACGGTGTTGCTATGAGAGGTAGGCAGACCCGATGCAATTGGCACCCGGAACGAGCTGGGCACAGACCTTCGAGCGTGCGCGCCGGGTGGCGCCGGAGGCGTTTACCTCCGATCGGATCCTGAACTTGATCCAGGGGGAGTGGATCGACAACGGCCAGGACGGGGGACACGTGACCCCCGTCGACGGCACACCGATACCCGGCCCCCCTCGTATCGATCACGACGCCGCGGAGCGTGCCGTCGCCGGGGCGGTCCGCGAGCATCGAGACTGGGCCCGGATCGACCTGGACGAGCGCCGACGGCGGGTCCTCTCGGCGGTGCAGGCGATGGCCGGGCACCGGGATCTTTTTGCGCTGTTGCTGGTCTGGGAGATCGGCAAGCCGTGGCGGTTGGCGTGCTCCGACGTCGACCGGGCCCTGGACGGTGCCCGCTGGTACGTCCGGGAGATCGAACGGTAGAGCGCCGGGCGGGTTCCGCTGCCGGGACCGGTCAGCAACATCGCCAGCTGGAACTACCCGATGAGCGTGCAGGTGCACGCCGAACTCGTCCAGGTCCTGGCCAGCAACGCGGTGATCGCGAAAACCCCCAGTCAGGGCGGATTCCACTGCCTCACCCTGGCCCACGCACTGATGCGCCGCGCCGGGCTGCCCGTCACCTTGGTCTCCGGCGTCGGGTCGCAGCTCGGTGATGTACTGATCCGCGGGGAAGGCCTGGGGGCGTTGGCGTTCGTCGGGGGTCGGGCCAACGGCCGCAAGGCCGCCACCTCCTTGGCCGACACCGGCCGACGGCACTTTCTGGAGCAGGAGGGTCTGAACACGTGGGGGATCTTCGGGTTCAGCCAGTGGGACCTGCTGGCCCAGCATTTGAAGAAGGGATTCGAATACGGGAAGCAACGGTGCACCGCCTACCCACGTTACGTCGTACAACGTTCCCTGTTCGATGCGTTCCTGCAGACCTACCTGCCGGTCGTGCACGGTCTGCGCTTCGGGCATCCCCTGGCAGTGGCGGATGCCGGGGACCCGCTACCTGAACTGGACTTCGGGCCGGCCATCCACGCCGAGAAGGCCGACGAGCTACGTGTCCGGTTCGACGAAGCGGTGGCAGGCGGCGGGATCCCATTGGTGCGGCGCCCCTTGGAGTCCGGTCGGTTCCTGCCGGGTCAGGACCTCGGTGCCTACATTGCGCCGGCGACCGTGCTGGAACCGCCGTCATCGTGGTCGCTCCACCACCGCGAACCCTTCGGTCCGCTGGACTCCATCGTCCTGGTGGATACCGAATCCGAACTGCTGTCGGCGATGAACGCCTCCAACGGATCGCTGGTGGCCTCGGTGGCCACCGATGACCCCGACCTGGCGGCCCGGGTCGCCGAAGAGTTGCAGGCGTTCAAGGTCGGGATCAACATGCCGCGCTCGCGCGGGGACCGGGATGAAGTGTTTGGTGGGCTCGGCGCCTCGTGGAAGGGCGCCTTCGTCGGGGGCGACCTGCTGGTCCAGGCGGTGACCTGTCCTGCGGACGGATCAGCCGAGCAGCTCTACGGCAATTTCCCGTCCTACTCGCTCTACCCGCAGCGGTGACGACAAAAAGCTGCGACCCAGCGAACAGCACCGTGCCTGAATTGTTCTTACCGCCGGGAGAGCGTCGGTGAATGCCTGGCATCTGCGGGATTTCGCACCGCAGGACCTGGAGGACGCGGTGCGGCTGGACGAACGGTCCAGCACCACCGATGAGCCGCCGATCTTCGCTCTGGCCGATGTGGTCAAGGCCCTAGCGGATCGGCAACCGGCCGTGGTGGCCATCGCCGACGGACACATGAGTGGCGGGGCAAGGGGCTGGGTAGTGAACTGATCTCGGCTCTGGAGCACCGCCTGCTGGCTGCCGGTGTGCGGCGGATCAGTGCGGTCCTACCCGATGAGGAGACGGGCAGTTCCGCATTTCTCAACAGCGGATTCGCACGCCGGCGCGGTGTGAGCTTCTATGAGAAGGCCGAGCAGGTCACCCCCCGGTCCGCTGCGGTCCTTGTTGCGCCTGGGTGGCTCCGTGCCGCCGGCGGGCCTGTGGAATCAGGTGGCGGGGATGCAGCAGGAGAAACGGCTCATCGAACGCCGGGTGGTGCTGCCGCTGGCGCACCCGGAGTTGGCGCAGGACCACGGCGTGGAACCCCCGCGGGCGGCCGTGCTTTTCGGGCCACCCGGTACCGGCAAAACCACCTTCGCCCGCGCCGTGGCCAGCCGCCTGGCGTGGCCGTTCGTGGAACTGTTCCCCTCCCGCCTGGCCGGCGGTGAAGGCGGACTGCCGGCGGGAATCGGCGACGCCTTCACGCGGCTGGCCGAACTGGACCATGTGGTGGTGTTCATCGACGAGGTGGAGGAAATCGCGGCCGCCCGCAGCGGCGGATCGGTGAACGTCGGCGTGGTCAACGAACTGCTCAAGGCACTGGTGTCCTTCCGGGAAAAGCCGGGCCGCCTGTTGATCTGCGCCACCAATTCCGTCCGCGATCTGGATCCGGCTTTTCTGCGGCACGGCCGGTTCGACTACGTCCTGCCGATAGGGCCACCGGATCCCAGCGCCAGGGCGGCGATGTGGCGCCGGCATCTGGATGCGACCGGAGATCAGGTGGACGTCGCGCAGTTGGTCACCGGGACCGAGGGTTTCACCCCGGCCGACATCAACCACGCCGCCCGGACCATGGCCCAGCAACTTTTCGACAGAGCCTGGACACCGGTACCCGCCGACGCGGCACCACCGTGCAGTATCTCCAGGTCATCGAAACGGTCCGTCCCACCCTGACGCCCGAGATGGTGGCAGCGTTTGCTCAGGACATCGACACCACGGCGCGGATGTGATCAAACTGCCGGCGGCCGCGTCAAGGTCGAAAGGCCAGGTCCCTCCAGGTTCCATGTGCCTGGCTGCCAGTACGCGGGGGTGTGGACTTTGACAGCCGTCCACCGGACTGGGACGCAATCGATGCTGATGAGCGAATGTGGTAGCACGTGGGGGTGCGGGGGGGGCTGGTCCATTCCGGTGGCCAGATAGATGGCCTGTCGGCCTGTCGATCCGTTCTGTGGCCGGGCGATGGCCGAGGGCGCGATGGTGCTGGCCCCCGGCAATTTGGCCGCGTATTGGAAGGCCACCCAATCCGGTCACGACAGTCCTACGTTCTGGGACACTTTGCCTCCGCAGGAGTGTTGGGCCGCCGCCATCGGGGTCATAAGCACTCTGGTGTAGACGTTGTCGAAGCGGCGGTTGTTAGTACAGCGGGCCGGGGTGCCGGTTCGGTCAGGTGGAGTCAGGCCGCTGGTCAGCGCGGTCTGGCTCTGTTGTACAAAGGGCGGGGCATACACGATCAGTTCACAAATTTGGCCACCAGCACCACCGGTGAACTTCGAGCTGTTTCCAGTTCAGGCAGGTGTTGGGCAGCCATCCGACCTTACGGATTGGGTTTGGAGCTGACCGTTGACCAGATCGCCATTCTCATCGAGTTGAGTCAACTCGACACCACATCTGAACGTCGAACACCCGGCCGGTCATGCGCCCGTAGAAATCAGATGCCCCTTCGTCGCTACGGCGGCTTTCGATCGTCAGCTGCGGTGGCGTTTTTCGTCGTGCGCGGGTACGCCAGCGGCCGGCGGCCACGTGCGGGCCGCCGGCACCACCCCTGCTCAGAGGTTGGTTCGGACCATCTTGGTGGCTTCGATGAGATTGGTCAGGCTGGCGGTGACTTCGCGGTAGCCGCGGGTCTTCAGCCCGCAGTCGGGATTGACCCAGAGCCGTTCCACGGGGAAGGCGCGGGTGACCCGTCGCAGGCGTGCGGCGATTTCTGGGACCGGCGGTATTCGTGGGGAGTGGATGTCCCAGACTCCGGGTCCGATGTCATTGGGGTAGTTGGATTTGGCCAGGTCGCCGACGATGCTCATGTCTGAGCGGGCCGCTTCCAGGCTGATGACGTCGGCGTCCATGTCGACGATTGCTTCCAGGACGTCGTCGAACTGCGCGTAGCACATGTGGGTGTGGATCTGGGTGCGGTCGGCGGCGCCGGCCGTGGCCAACTGGAACGCTTCGACCGCCCACATCAGATAGTCCACCCGGCGGGAAGCACGCAATGGCAACGTTTCTCGGAGTGCGGGTTCGTCGACCTGTATCACGCTGAGCCCGGCGGTCTGCAGGTCGGTGACTTCCTCCCGCAGCGCCAGCGCGACCTGCCGGGCGGTGTCGGCCAAGGGTTGATCATCGCGGACGAACGACCAGGCCAGCATCGTGACCGGTCCGGTGAGCATCCCTTTGACCGGCTTGTCGGTGAGGCTCTGCGCGTAGCGGGACTCCTGGACGGTCATCGGGTGCGGGCGCCAGACGTCGCCGAAGATGATCGGCGGCCGGACGTAGCGGGTGCCATAGGACTGGACCCATCCGCTGGCAAGGGCCAGGAACCCGTCGAGTTGTTCGGCGAAGTACTGCACCATGTCGTTGCGTTCCGGTTCGCCGTGCACCAACACGTCCAGACCCAGCTCGGTTTGCAGGGTGATGACGGATCGGATCTCGGTCTGGATCGCCTCCTGGTACGCCTGGGCGTCCAGCGTCCCGGACCGGAGAGCGGCCCGGGCCACCCGGAGCTTTTTGGTCTGGGGGAACGAACCGATGGTGGTGATCGGGAGCAACGGCAGGTGCAGGTGCTGCTGCTGCGCGAGGTGGCGTTGCGGATACGCCGACGGTCGGTGTAGGTCAGCCTGACCAACAGCGGCCACCCGTGTGCGGACGGCGGGGATCTGCACCAGCGGCGACTGTGCTCGTTCGGCGAGCCGGGTCTTATTGATGTTCAACTCGGTGACGATGCTGTGCCGCCCGAGGGTGAGACCTTTGGCCAGGGTGGTGATTTCGTCGAGTTTCTGCCGGGCGAAGGCCAACCAGTTGATCACTGTCGGGTTCAGGTCGCGCTCAAGGGTCACATCGATCGGGACGTGCAGCAGCGAGCAGGACGCGGCCACGTCGACCTGACCGGCCAACCCGTGCAGCACCGTCAACGTGGCGAGAGCTTTGGTCAGGTCGGTACGCCAGATGTTACGGCCATCGACCACGCCGGCGACCAGTCGTTTGCTGCGCAGGCCACCGACTGTGGCCAGGGCAGTCAGGTTCGCCGCGGCCGGTCCGGTGAAGCCCATCGCCAACCCCTCGACATCGGTGCCGGCCAGGATCGGCAGGGCGGCGCCGAGCTCGTCGAAGTAGGAAGCGAGGAGGATCTTGGGGCGTTCGGTCACCGCCGACAACGTGCGGTAGACGTCCTCGACCAGCTGCAGGATGTGGGCCGGCTGGTCGGTGACCAGGGCCGGTTCGTCGATCTGCACCCACTGCGCTCCGGCGGCGTGCAAGTTCTGCAGCAACTCGCTGTAGAGCGGCGCGATCCGGTCGATCAGGGTGAGCGGGTCGAATCGGGGGTCACGGCCGGGAGCGGGCTTGGCCAGCAGCAGAAAGGTGATGGGCCCGACGATGACCGGGCGGGTGATGACCCCGGCGGCTTTGGCCTCCAGGAATTCGGTCAGTGGTTTGCTCGCGTCCAGCGCGAACTGGCTGTCAGCGGCCAGTTCGGGGACGAGATAGTGATAATTGGTGTCAAACCACTTCGTCATCTCCAACGGCGCGACGGTGGCGGTGCCGCGGGCCATCGCGAAGTACCGGTCCAACCGGCCCGCCGGTGTGTCGGTGTCGGGGACGGCGGCGAGATGACGGGGTGGGATCGCGCCGAGCATCCAGGCGGTGTCCAGCATGTGGTCATACAAGGAGAAGTCGTTGCTCGGGATCTCGCCGATCCCGGCCTCCTGCAGTTCGGCCAGCCGGTCCGCCCGGAGCTGCCGGGCCGCGTCGAGCAGATCGTCGGCGGTGCTGCGTCCGGTCCAGTAGGACTCGACGGCTTTCTTCAGTTGCCGGTCGGGGCCCTGCCGGGGATACCCGAGCACGGTGGAAGTGGGGTTGAAGCTCGGTGATGTCACGAGAACTCTCCTTCGCGAGTTCCACGCGACCCCGATGGGTGCACCAGCACCGACCACCCCGGCCGGTGGGACACCGTAGCGGGCTGGTGCGGCGATGACCCACCCACGAGGTCACGAGCCAACAGTTCCGCCGTTGCGGAACAGGCGACTGGCAGGTATTCGGACTCGCGGGCACGGTCGGCGTTTCGCCGGTCACCTACTGGCCGTCGCTTCCCAGATACCGATCGGTGTCCAGTGCTTGTATGACGGCGTTCGTTCCCACTCACCGCTGCGGGGCAGTCCCGGATTTCCACCGGGTTCCCTGTTGCCTCACCGGCGCCGCGACATCGACACCGCTGAACCAGCTGCGCCACTGATCGTAGACGCACGCCGATCGTCGCTCGTGGCGGAGGCTTCGCCGGTGCGGCAACCGGGCGATTGACCGCCGCAGCCATGGCCAATGGGGTCTCCAGCTTTCTCGGGGTGCCAGGAAACCGGTGAGAGTCCGGGACAGTCGCGCCACCGTGAAATCGGCAGGGTTTCACGCTGCCAATCAGCCACACACTCCACCCGCCACGCTGCCCATTTGCACAGAGGGACGCCAGATCCCTGAGGGAGGTGAGGAAAACCTTCACGTGGAAATGAAACTGATTCTTCGCGGCATCCTGGCCCCGGCGGATCGTCGGTCTGTTGGCGTTCGTCTTCGCCCGTATGTTCGCCGAACCGCAGATCCAGGCGGCCATCGACTACGAATCGGCCCGAGACGCCACGATCGCCGCGCTGAACAAGACCGCAGTTCAGCGATGGGCCGGATATCTTCAGCCGCGCCGTGCAGGGCAATGTGGGCGTCGGGGTCGGCATCGTCGGATTCGGCGCGGCCATGGGTGCTTTGTTCGCCGTGGCCTACGCCATCTGTCTGGGTCGGGTCGGCAATCTGCGGCCGCGGTCATTGGCGTTGTCGGTCGCCGGATTCGGCTTCCTCGGCCACAATCTGGTGCCGTTCATCAAGTACCCGGCCGATCCGCCGTCGATCGGTCATCCGAAGACGATCGGGCCCGCAGCGGCTTGTATCTGCTGATGGGGTTCCTCGCTGCTCCTACTGGTCCTCGCGGTCGTCCTTGGCACCAAGTTGAAGGCCCGGTTCGGGAACTGGAACGCCACCCTCATCTCCGCTGCGGCGTTTGTCGCCGTGATCGGTGCGGTATAGGCGTCGCTGCCACTGTTGGGCCATCTTGCCGTCAATGTGCAGCAATACGGTGCAGGCCACCGAAACTCCGCTGCCGCTGACCGATGCAAAGGGTGCCGTCGTGTTTCCCGGCCGACGTGCTGTTCAAGTTCAGGTTCCTTTTCAGTCGGCGCGCAGCTGATCCTGTGGATTGCGCTGGGTCTGATCTTCGCGCCGTTGGCTGATCCTCTGCTGGCCCCGCTGCTCAAGACGCAGGCCGACAAAGCCGACCAACTCATCGCCTGAAGCGACTGCGCACTTGCTCGTGGCCGCGGCCCCGCGTCCGCGACATGAATCCCTGTGATGCGGCTTGATCGGGTCGCTGGTCGCAGTCGACCCAGCGCCTCATCAGCGAGGTCAGGTCGGGAGGTCCAGGTGGGACTGCGAACCCCGCCTGGAACTCGGCATTGTCATCAATCTTCACCACCCGGGGTAGGTCTGCTTACCAGCACCAACGCAAGAGCCAGCACCCACCTCGACACCCAGTGGCTTCATACCGACTGTGTCGGTGTGCCGGGGCGGCTGCTGCGGCACCGTGAAAAAGCACCCCGACGTGGATCACCGAGCTCAACTTGACCGCCTCCGCGACGTCGTCGCCGACCGGGCCCGGATCCGTGAAGTAACGGACTGTCTCGGACCTTGCGAGAACTCCAACGTCATCGTCGTCACCCCCTCCCGGCTGGCCCGCCTGTTCGGCGGCCGCCCGACCTGGCTGGGACGAATCCTCGACGACGACGCGGTGGAGAGCCTCGCCCAATGGCTGCACGCCGGCGGCCCCGGATTGGCCGAAACTCCAGCTGCCTTGCGCTCCGCGGTGTTTCCCCGGCCGCTGTCCGCTGGTTGAGCCCCTTCGTTCGAACGACACGCGGACAGAGAGCCGGGACGTACGCGGATCCCGCGGGGGACGGGCCGAACAGGGCACAGACCTGGGGAATCCTGCCGGAGTACTGCACTTGGTTGTAGAAGATGTTGCCCCAGGCGCGGCGTCCGGCGTAGCTCTCGAACTGCTCGTCGATGCGTGCGCCGGCGGAGTCGAACAGGTAGACCAGCGGCGCGCCGGTGGTGTGCTGGTGGAGTTCGCCCGCAGGTTGCGTGAGTCGTGTCGGCCCCATGATGTGGCAGCCCGGCTGGCCGGGGATGAGTTCGTGCTGCTGATGACCGAGCCGCTCACCGACGTGCAGGCGCTG
>JAABVA010001119.1_pt1 | contig 29544 bp, 27 predicted proteins | sample 5560331 | NCBI WGS metagenome assembly JAABVA01 (sample SAMN12812661, study PRJNA571458) | rock metagenome | isolation source: Antarctica rocks | place: Antarctica: Victoria Land, Mt New Zealand sud | collected 2016-01-07 | reverse complement strand
CTGATCGAAGAGCAAATTCACGAATACTTCTTCGCAAGTGCTGGTGGTGGCTATCTGGCAAGCACCTTCAGTTTCCCACAAGGTCCAAAGACCTTTGAGGACCTGGCAACCTTCATTGCCACACAGCAGCAGCTCGAAGGTGTCTTCGACTCTGCATTCCTTGCTGCTGTGAAGGAATTTGGCTTACAGGGCAGACCCGACCTGTCACAAATCGCAGCACAGGTTGCCTGCATCGAAGCGGAACACCGTGCGCTTGGTCGTGCTATCGGTGGCCTCATCCCTGCTGACAACTGGGCCTTCACACCTGTCTTGATCGGCAAGGTTGGCGATGCTCCTGCACTCGTCGCCAAGGCTGGATACCTCAGCCCCAAGAACGGCAACCACTTCACCTACGAGCCATACCCTGTTGGTGGCGGCGGCGTAGTGTATCGCAGTCCTTTTGCCGTTGCATCATGCTCATAGGAATGCAACGCACACATAGCATGCTATAAAACGCACTAGCTATGTAGCAAATCATTCTTTGAGAGAAATGGTTTCCTTTTATTAAGAAAGACCATTTCTCTCTTTTTTGTAAGAAATATGAGTAATGCTACTCTGCCTGTTTCCTGTAGTTTTTGTCTTCTTCGGAACAGGCCAGCATTTCATACTATGTGTATTGCAATGCTGGCCTGTTCCGTGTCTATGATAGAGAAAACAATAGGACTGCTTTTCCTACAATCTCTCCTCGCTGATCACTTGCTTGGAATACGATAAGAAATAGATAAGAATAGCATAAGTTATCGAATTCTTACATTCCTAAGAAATGTAACCCCTCACTTTAATATAGTTTAGTTTACGCTTAGAGAGCCTTACAGTCGGGCTTTTAAGCTCGGAAAACGCTTGAATTTTCTACTGGAAAAGACTACTCTATGGGAGACGAAAGAAAGTGAGGACCGATCTTATGCAGACTAAAGAACGTTCATCAAGGGTACAGACGAAAACGCACATTCCTGAAATCACCGATGGCATGTTAGTAAGGCAAACGTTAGCTGGAGACCAGCGTGCGTTTGAGGCTCTCGTACAACGCTATCACGTATCACTTTTCAATTTCATATGTCACTGCCTAGGTGATTACGACCAGGCTTGTGATGTCTCACAACAAGTTTTCTTGCAACTTTATATTTCTATGCCTACCCTACGCACTGGGGAGCCGCTCAAGGCGTGGCTTTTCCAGGTCGCACGTAATCGTTGCCTCGATGAACTACGTCGCAAACGCGCCATTCACTTTTCTGAATTAGAGTCGGCCAACGACGAGGACGATCTCTCGCCCCTTGCAATTATGCCTGATACACGCCCTTTGCCGGAAGAAATTGCCGAGCGTAATGATCTCCAACGTTCTCTTCGTTGTGCGATTGATAGTCTGCCCCCGAAATTCCGTTCAGTTGTTCTTTTACGCTATGCAGGTCAGTTGAGTTTTTCAGAGATCGGCAAAACGCTCCGCATGCCAGAAGCTACAGCGAAGACGTATTTTCAGCGTGCTCGTCCACTTTTGCGTGCCGCATTGAATGCTCAGACACAAGCTGTATCAGTTTCTTAAAGTAAAGTTTTTCTCAGCAAGCTCTGTAAAAGTGAAACTTCCCTCTTCTGTAATTCGTGTTAAGATAAGAATTACATAAGAGGGAGTATATTGATGAACTATTCACACTCACTGCTTTTCGTTGAAGACTGGATTAAAGACGACGATATTGATACTCTGTTCAGCCAACTTCAGCAAATTGCACCTCCATCAACCCTCGTGGGGGATATCATTGCCTCGGCTGCACGACTACCATTGCCAACTCAACGATCAACACCAAGAACCTGGGAAGATCTTGGATTTGTGGTATATCATGGGGATAAAGAACCTTCGTAATGCTACAAGAAACCATTGCATAAAATAGAGAAGCTTTTATAGCTTATTTTACGCAATGGCTTTTTTATTCCAGGCAATAGAGATGTGTAAGTCCCCCTTTAAGAGTACACAGAAACTTACACACCCTGACCTTGTTATGCTATTTGATCTGAAAGCTTCCCTGTGTTCACAAGCCAGCGTACAAATTCCATACGCCGATGCTCTGCGATAGCACTGTGGCGTAGTCGCTCGGCGTGGTCTCTACGTAACTTACTTAACTGCTTAACCTCTCCCTCAGCGAACCCACCTTTACGCAAAATGTCTCGATCTTCTTTACGGTCCATGTGAGCCTCCTTCTTGTTTGATAACCGCTATGATGCTGTTACCATCAACATGTGTTTACGAAGTGTGAGCGATATGTGCAGACACAATGTCTTGCTTAGTGGAGTAGATGAAACGTCGTCCTTTGTAGCCAGAATGCACTGACATGTGAGTGGAAAAGTGTTTACTCTGGAGTGAATGAGACCGATTTGTACGTGACGAACAAGGGGAGTGTTGTCCGATAAGCACAGCCTGTCGCCTGTAGGCATGGTGTGTGCAACATCCATAACGTGCATTTAAACACCCCGCATCCGCTAAATGACTATTCTGCTGCGGCAGCGTCGCTGATGCGACTAGAGATAATATTCCTATCTCTACTCAAAGAGTACCTAATACCGTGTGAAAATTACGTAAATATTTCTGCTTTTGTGTGAAAATCGTGTGAATATTTTGCTAAAACAGAGATTTTGCTACAAGGATGAGTTATAGAGATGGCTCTCTGTCGTCCTCTCTATCTGCTGCAGGCACAAAATAGCCCACTCCTAACTCGTTGCGTAAGAAGCGTGGTTGGGCTGGGTTAGGCTCCAGCTTCTGGCGCAAGTGGCGCATAAACGTGCGAAGATAGGTATTTTCTCTACCGTAATCTGGCCCCCACACCCTCTGTAACAAATCGCGATGGGTGATTACTTTACCTGCGTTGCGCGTAAGTTCACAAAGTAGCTCATATTCAGTGGGCGTGAGATGAATCTTTTTCCCACCAGATTGCACGACACGATGCGCGTAGTCTACTATAAGCCCATCCTCACCCCCACTTCTATACCGCGATTTTTCTTTCTCTGTCGTACTTACACGTAAGCGCATGGCTTCATCCGAACGACGAAGAATGACACGTATTCTCGCAAGCAGTTCGTTCAAGCTAAATGGCTTGATTAAGTAATCATCTGCTCCCAGATCAAGAGCCTTAATTTTTACGGCTTCATCGCTATGTGCAGAGAGAACAATGACAGGTATATTACTCCATTCGCGAAGGCGGCGTAAAAATGTCAAACCATCAAGAGAGGGAAGTGTAATATCGAGGAGTACAAGCTGCGGTTGAGATATAGCTGCAATATCGATAGCCTGTGTACCATCGCTGACAGCTTGTACCTGGAAACCTCTCGCTTTTAGTTGTGTTAACAAGAAGGTACGCATCTGGAGATCATCTTCAACGCAAAGAATACGGACCTTTTTATCATTTGTGGACATTGTATTGTTTTCCCTATCTAATGATATAGTGCTTTCCAGCTAGCAATGAGTAGTTTCCTCGAATATTGGCAAGGTAAAGGCAAAACTTGCACCTGTGCCAGGGCTACTTGTAAGTGTAAGTGTACTATTATGTGCCTCAACGATACCACGACTAATGTAGAGGCCGAGACCAGTTGAACTCCAATGTCCCCCTATCCCTTGCCCCGGTCGATCAGCACGATTCCCATCCATTCTATTCATCGCTGCTAAGGTACTAAAGCGTTTAAACAGCAGCTTCTGTTGTTCTTGTGGTATGCCTGGTCCTCTATCACTGACGCACAGTGTAATACTGATTGGGTGCCTCCGAGAAACATCTTGCGGCGCGAAATCCACATATGCTTCAAGTAAAACAGTGTCATCTTCTGGCGCGTAACGAAATGCGTTACTCAGCAGATTGATAAGTACACTCATGATGAGTTCATAATCCGCGCGTACCGCTGGTAGTGCTGGCGTGTATTCAATCCGTAAGTGCCGCCGTGAAGAAGCGATTAGTGCTTCGAGCCGTTCTGCTAAGTCTTCAAACAGTTCGGGCAAAAGTACCGCCTCCAATCTGAGGCGTAACGCTCCCGCCTCAATGCGTGATGCTTCCAGGAGACGATTCACTGTGTTCACAAGTCGCTGTACTTGCTCATCGGCAACTTCTAATGAGGCATATTGCTCTGCAGGAGACCATTGCAAATCCCTTGCTAGTAAAGCACTCAGTTGAGCGCGCATATTCGCGAGCGGCGTTTTCAGTTCATGAGCCATTGTTGTGAAAAAATCTTCGCGTGCTCGTTCTAAAGCCTTGATTGTTGTAATTTCGTGACAAACAAGAACTGCACTAGTGATGATACCTTCGGCGTTACGTAGGGGTGCTACGCTCACGAAGACATACATTGTTTCATCATCTACATCTTGCATGTGGAGTTCTGCCTCACTCGCTTTTCCATGCTTGAGTGCCAGATGAAGCGGTTGCTCCTCACGCGAGAGAGACGAGCCGGAGGCTGTATAGGTAGCGATTGGGCGCAGAAGACGTTCAATATTCGCTCCGGTGACATAGACGACGGCTTCATCAGGCTCATTCGGTGCTTCTAAAAGAACGCCTACGCGTTGTAGCAGTTGCACTGCACGGCGGTTAATAATGATGATTGAATTATCCTGAGCAGATACAAGTAGAACGCCCGACGGTAAGCGTTCCAGAAGAAGTTCTAGTCGTGCATGCTCGGTTTCTTGTGCGAGCTTTGCCAGGTGCAGAGCTTCGTTGCGCTGTGCAAGTTCTCTTGTGCGTTCGACAACCTCAGCTTCGATGCGTTCGCGATCTGCTGCTTGCGCTGTGCCATCGCGATAAATGACGACAAAGGCAAACGTATCACCTATATCATCGCGAATAGGGGTATACGTGCAATGAATGGTATAGTTTTGTCCATCAGTACCGATCATTTTGAACTCATCTACAGCTCCTGCCTGCGCGCGTCGCTCAAGCTCTGGTATAGAATCAACCAATCGCGTAACATCATCGGAGAAAATAGCCTTGCTTTGTTTGAATGCTTGTGTGATGGTGAGTCCGATAATTGTATCATTCCAACCAAATAATGTACGTATTGCCTGGTTCGCTTCCGCAACACGCCAACGTGGATCAAAAATAATGACGCCATCTGGTATAGCCTGCATCACATATTTTTGTTGATGAGCACTGCGTCGCTCTGCTCGTGCCATTGCATCTAGCTTGCGGAAAAGACGTGCATTTTGTATGGCTAAACCTGCTTGTTGAGCAAGTTGTTCCAGTAGTTCGACATCTTCTTGTGAAAAGCTTCTGCTATGTGGGTGATATATTTCGATGCTGCCAAATAACACTCCGTGTCGTGTTATTCCTTTCTGAACCTCCTGTAATGCTGTCCCATTATCCCTTGCGCTATATGGCTCGAAAATAGGGACACAGAGAACAGAGCCAGGACGACATGGCGTTCCACTGTCATCGAGCAAAGGAAGGTCAATCTCTGGTGATTGTCTGCTATCAGCGATAGTTATGGTATATGGGTGTTGCTTCGTGTGTGCAAGCAATAGGTGCTTATTGAGTATCGGATGCCAGCTCTGCGTTACAGCATGGACGCCTTTTTGCGCTGCAATAGTAACTCTACGTCTAGTTGAAGATAGTGCGTTTTGTACCTCATCATACCCTGAAATGGTATGATCGATGAGGAACACTGCACCATGTGCCACAGCAATCAATTCGGTTGCATAGTGCAGAACACGTTCAAATACAGTTGAGAGGGTGTAGGCCCCTACTATAGCCGAAGAGACATGCTGAATTGCCTGGAGATGCAGGCGCAGGCGTACCTTCTCCGTCACATCTTCGATAGTAACAAATAATGCATCGGGAAGATTAGGGAGAGCGGAGTTTTTTTTAATGGTTATACGCCAGTACGTTCGCCCTCGCGTTTGCAAGAATCCTTCATGAGGAAGCTCATTATAGGTGCGGCTTACTCCTGTCGCTGCAACATGATATAAACATTCAAGAACGTTCTTGTGTATCTTTTTCGGTAGGAGTTCCTCGATCCTTTGCCCGATTCCCGTGTGAAAGGACGGCTGCTGCTCATCGAGGAGAGCGCGTACATACGAGTTGAGATAACAAATGCGTAAGTCAGGACCGTCAAGAATAGCAATTCCGACGGGTAAGTAACCAAAAAGAGCCTCAAATTGTGCCAGTTGCTCTTGTTTCATATATATTTTCTAGTATCCACCACAAGCAGATATACTTCTGCACAATGTAAGAAAAGTTGTAATGTTTCCATTATACGTTTTTTTTGCACAGTTGTCTCATCCCCAGCAAAAATTGAAATTGTGTAGAGGACACAATTCTGCTATGATGGCTTCATACTATCAGGGATACTATATTTTCTTGTGAGAAGAGGAACATTCATGAATTTGCGAGGGAAGCGCGTTTTAGTGATGGGGCTAGGGTTACAAGGCTCTGGTATGGCTGCGGCCCGTTATGCTGCTCAACAGGGAGCGATAGTACGCGTGACAGACATGAAATCGCCAGAAGTCCTAGCACCAAGCGTACAAGCATTGTCCGGTTTACTCATAGAGTTTGTGCTGGGCAGACATCGCGAAGAGGATTTTTTATGGGCGGATATCGTCATTCGTAACCCCGGTGTTCCTCACACCTCTCCCTATTTACGTCTTGCTCAAGAACATGGGGCGCAGATAGAGATGGAGATTGCACTTTTCTTTCTTGCCTGTTCAGGGCGCATTATTGGTGTAACTGGTACGCGTGGCAAGACAACAACAACGACGCTTTTGTATGAAATTCTCCGTAACAGCGGCGCACCAACGCTACTCGGTGGCAATGTTGCGGGTGTTGAGACACTTTCACTATTGCCACAAATTACGCCTGCAACACAGGTTGTGCTTGAACTTTCGAGCTGGCAATTAGAGGGACTTGCACTCCACAAGATAAGTCCATCAGTTGCCGTGATGACCAATATCTCGCCCGATCATCTGAACACGTACAACAGTATGGAAGACTATGCGGAGGCAAAGGCGAATATTTTTCGCCATCAATCGCCCAACGATCTTGCTGTGTTCAATTATGATAATCCCTGGACGCGGCGTTTCGGTGAAGAGTCTCCGAGTACCACATGGTTTACCAGTATGCAACGTGGTGGTAGCTTTGCGCGTGGCTCGACTCATATTGAGCCATTTGTCTTTCCTGAAACTCCTTTAGCAGGCAAACATAACCTTGAAAATATTTTGTTGGCAACCACAACCGCACGCTTGCTTGGTATCTCCGATGCAGTCATTCGGAATACAGTGCGAACGTTCGGCAGCATTTCTCATCGCCTCGATGAGGTACGTATCGTGCGTGGCGTCCGTTATATCAACGACAGTTCCAGCACAACACCCGTTGCAGGACGTGTTGGTATCGAGGCATTCGATGCTCCAATTGTGCTTGTGGCTGGTGGCAATACAAAGCACCTTCCCTTAGAGCAGTGGCCCGCGACAATTGTACAGCGTTGTCGTGATGTTGTGCTGCTAGCAGGGAATGGTACAGACGAGCTTCTTCCCGCCATTCAAGCTGAGGTACAAAAGCAAGGACGCGCAACTCCTGTGCGTGGTATCTTTGACACTCTCAAAGCTGCGCTAGACACAGCGGTAGCTTTGGCACAGCCGGGTGATGTTCTCCTCTTTTCGCCTGGGTTCACCAGTTTCGGGATGTTCCTCAATGAGTTTGATCGCGGCGACCAGTTCGTCGCCTATGTTCGTACTCTAGGAGAGGATTGATGGAAAATTGTGTTTTCTGTGACATTGTAGCAAGAAAAGCTCCGGCAAGTATCATCTACGAAGATGAAATAGTATGTGTGTTTCTTCAGCGCAATACCTGGCAGGACAAAGAGGCATATGATCGACAGTCTGCCGACCTTGCCGCACGCTTCAAAAAGAACTTCGCTCAGTTCACTGAAGTTGAGAATGCATTGGCAAATGCAGGGCCACGCTAAATTTCGCATGAGAGAGACCAGGAGCCGTGAAATCGCTAGCGATTTCACGGCTCCTGGTCTCTCTCATGCAAGCTAGAAGTACTATGACAGGCAACTACTGAAATTCAGCCATGCTTAAAATACTGTTTTTTCCGTTCATTACAAAGAATTGATATAAAAAAGCTTTAAGATTAGCGAAACATAGTGTAAAATAAAGGCTATCAGCACTCATATATTGCTACTTACTATCGGGATAAGAGGTATGCCACTATGAAACAAGGTAATGGCACAGATGTACTTGGACTCAATGATCCGCGCAACGCGAGTATAGGTGTTATTTATGTATCCCCTACTGACGAAAAGAAAAGTGTCCTGGCGGCTATATTAACGCAAGAGAAGCTTGGGCGCAAACAGGTTGCCGTTGTTCTGCCCGAACAAAATAAGGCGTTTCAACGTCCGGGCGATTTTGATGATCTAAAAAGCTTACGGGGTAAATTACAGACACAAATTGTTTTTATCGCAACTGGTGGACCCGGCCCGGCAGCTTTTGCACGCCAGAGAAACTTTCCTGTCTACTCTACACTGGAAAATTTCGCAAAAGCTTTGAAAGACGAAGAGCAGAATCCGCCTGAAAGCAAAAAAGGCGGCTGGCTTTTTGGTGTAGGGCGACAAAAGCCTGTTACACCACCTGTCGAGCCAGCAAAGCCGGAGGTGGCGCAAGCTGGGACGTTTATCGCTCCATTGTCCGGCGAGGAAGCACCTGTCTCACATAACGATCATGTTGTTCCCCTTGTGTTGGGAGGAGCAGAGGTTATGGCGGCCTCTTCCGTAACCAATGGCAATGGTCACACGAACGCGCCAAATGATAAAGATGTTTCACCTGCATCAGCGACGCAGCCAGCAGAAGAGGATGACTGGCATATATTAGCTCCTGTCGCCGCCGCAAGCGTGGTCCCCGCTTCTGAACCGGCTTCGGCAAGGAACGGAATCAATGGCAGCAACGGGCATCATGTCGAGAGTGAAGAAGAGGGTACTGGTGGCCCTGGGATTATTCTGCTGGCTCCTACCCGCAGCAAAGCAACGGTAAAGCTGCCCATAGCCAAAGACGATGCCCCTGTTGCACCACTCATTGTACCTGTCGCAAAACCAGCGCAGCAGGCACCTCCACCACGAGCAACAAAACAGCGTAACAGTGCTAAAGTGGCTGCGGTAGCAGCAGGAGCCGCTGGTGGCCTCGCAGCCGCATCGCTGGCACGTACTGCTGGTGTTGGTAGTGCGCCCCCACCGAGAGCAAATGCCCCTGGCGGTGGCGGTGGAGGTGGTGGTAGGCCGAGGCGTGGAGCATTACTTGCTGCCTTCGCAGTCCTGCTTGTACTCACCGCAGCCGTCGTTGGTAGTATCGCGCTCTCGGCACCAGGTCTGTTTGGACCACTCAAAAACGTCGTCCCAAAATTTGCAGCGCAGTCAACGGTAAACATCGTACCGGACAGCAAGACCGAGAACAACAACTACCTGATTAGTGGTGTTACCAACAATCCCGATGCCAGTAAGCGCGAAGTCAGTGCGCGTGTCGTCGTCGGCACTTCACCAGCACAGTCAAAGACCGTCAGTGCAACAGGCGTCAAACAAACACCAGCTAGAGCAGCAACGGGAACAATAACATTTGTTAACACTTTATCTACTGCACAAAGAATAGCTGTAACACCTTTTACACTTTCTAACGGCGTTAAGTTTGAAAACGATGCAAGTGTTCTTGTTCCAGCAGCGAATTTACCTACTTCAGTAGGTTCTCAAACGGTAAGTGCCCACGCTATCACGACAGGTTCTAGTGGCAATATTAATGCAAAAGCATATTATGGAACATGTTGTGCAAATGGCATAACCGCATTCAATGAACCCTTCTCAGGTGGACAAGACCCGCAAAACTATACTTTTGTGCAAGCAGGTGATATTCAGGGTGCCGTGAGTATACTGGAGCCTCCATTGGTGACACAGGCGCAGAACGCATTGAAGTCACAAATTAAATCCAATGAGCAGGTTGCAGGCTCTACGACGTGTTCGCCTTCGGTGGCACAAAATCAAAATGCTGGCGATAAAGCCTCCTCTGTGATAGTGACAGTGACAGTGACATGTAAGGCCGAGGTGTATGACCAGAAAGGTACGTTGGCACTGGTGACGAACCTGCTTAAAACGAGGGCTACCAACGATTATGGCCCGAATTATGCCCTTGTAGGGAATATCGTCACACAGGCACATGTACAGGGCGTGAACAATGGTGTGGTCAATCTCCTTGTCAGCGCAAAAGGCATCTGGGCCTATCAGTTCACTGATGCACGACAACTCGCATTGAAGAAACTGATCGCGGGCAAAAGCGCGACAGATGCGGCAACTATCCTCAAAAGCCAGGAAGGTGTTGCGAATGCTTCGTTCGACCCTAACAGTGGCACTCTTCCAACAAATACTGATGATATCAAGTTTGTGATACAGCCCGTGACAGGCTTATCTGGCGGCGGAACTTCAGGTGGAGGCAATCTTACTCCGACTGTGACTGGACCAGGGACGAATCCAACAACACAACCTGGGCTTGGTGTTGGCGGTGGTAGTTAAGGAAAGGTAGACAGACGTGATGCTGTCTCTGGAAGGCAAGCAACTCGGAAACTATGAGATTATCCGTCGCATCCGTGTCGGCGGTATGGGTGCCGTATATGAAGGCAAGCAGCGTACCGCGTTCGACCGTCGCGTAGCCATCAAGGTTATTCTTGGTGACTACGCGGCGGATGCCGATATGCGGCGACGTTTTGCGCGTGAAGCCCGAACAGTCGCACGTCTGCATCATCCTCATATTCTTCCGCTCATCGAGTTCGGCGAAGAGCAAGGAATGCTCTTCCTTGTGATGCCCTTTATCGACGGTGGCACACTCACAAGCTATTTGCGGCGTAGTCTGCCGCCTCTAGCAGAGGTTGCCGCCATGTTCCAGCAGTTGCTCGATGCCGTTGAACATGCCCATGACGCTGGCCTGATTCACCGTGATATCAAATCGTCCAACGTTTTGCTCGAATTGCGGCGCAATGGTACACCATACGTCTACCTTGCCGACTTTGGGCTGGTACGCAACTCACGCAAGGCCGAACTAGAACAGACGGGTAAGCAGATACCGCTCGATCAAGTTCCCGGCACGCCACATTACATGGCACCAGAACAGACGCGCGGTATCATCACTCCCTCGACCGACATTTATGCCCTCGGCGTCTTACTCTATCAGATGCTCACGGGGGAGCTTCCCTATAACGATGATGACGACATATGTGTCATTCAAATGCACCTGAACGCACCTGTACCCGCACCTTCCGATACCGATAGCTCCATTCCTTTTGAGCTAGATGCAGTGGTGCGAACCGCAATGGCGAAGCGGAGTGAGGATCGCTTTCGTAACATCGCTGAATTTCGGCAAGCGTTTCTGGCAGCGGTCAAAGGCCCTATCGAAGTGGTGGAAGATGTGCCGATGGAGATTGAGTATGTCGCACCACCGTCACAAAGACGCTCCGCTCACCTGCAACGCCAGGATGTCCCCTCACCCGTTCCGATGCCTCTACCTGTACCACTGGCACCCCCACGTCGCATGCGTAATGGGTCTCCTGCACAGGTACGTGAACGACAAGAACGGCACGATAGGCCACGTATCACCGAAGAAACGGTGCGGAACCCACAAGAGAAACAGCATATAACCGAGGAGCCAGTGCCATTGCGCCGCAAGCGTAAGGGACTTGGTGTATCACTTTTTGCAACAATGCTTGTTCCTACCGTGCTATTGCTTCTGCTACTCATGCCGCGTGTGCTGGGTATCAGTTTTTTCCCCTCGGGATTTCCTATTTTAGGTACACCGCCCGTTGCAACCGTCCTTGTGACACCTCAGACGAAGACGGTGCAAGCAACATATGTCCTGACAGCCTCGCCAAAAACAACGATACCAGACCTGATCGCGCACACCATTCCAGATCGTATTCTGCAAAGTACCGCAGTTGCCAGTAGCACCGTACCAACGACAGGGACGAAGACAATTGCGGGTGTGCAGGCGCATGGTATTGTAGAATTTTCCAATAGCACAAAGGCGCAGGTTATTGTATCGTCTGGCGTTGTTACCTCTTCTTCAGGGATAAAAGTGCAAATCACGCAGGATGTGCCTGTGCCGCCGCGACAGAATAAGCAAGATGGCAAAGCATCCGGCAACGCCGTTGCTGTCAACGAAGGTGCCAGTGGAAATATTGCAGCACATAGCATTGATGGCACCTGTTGCGCTCCTGGCATCGCTGTGAAAAACGTTGAGGCGTTCTCAGGAGGCGTGGATGCACAGGTGCTACACATCGTCGCGCAGAGCGATATTGATGGTGTACAGAATACCCTGAAACCACAACTGCAAGCACAACTCGTCCAGAAACTGCACCATCAACTTCCTGCTGACGAAACGGCGGTGGGCGAACCCGTATACACTACAATCGTGACTCCTAATAATGTCGTTGGTACCCAGGTTGATATGGTCCAGGTGCAGGTAAGTGTCTCGGCTAGCATCTCTTCTTATAGCCGTCTAATTATGGATCATGTGGCAGCTCAGTTATTGGACAAACAGGCAGCGCAGACGCTTGGCTCTCATTATCAAGCGCAGGGAACACCAACCATCACGTCTCAACATGCCGATGTACAAGCAAAAGATGGCCTCATCTATCTGAATGTTGCCATACATGGAACGTGGTTATACATTTTCACGCCACAACAGACAAGCCAGTGGCGGCAAACGATTAAAGGTGAAACGGCTACGGTAGCATTAGCCTATCTCGAGACGCAAGAGGGCGTTTCTACTGTGCAGATACATCTACCTTTTCAAGCGGACCGTTTTCCGACAACCAACGATGGTATCGAAATCAAGATCGGTGACACAACCAGTACGCCATAATTGTGCTGTGGTGCTGTGCTATACTATTGAGAGATTATCCCTTCTTACCAAGAATGGGTGAGTTTTGAGCAGGAAACAAGAAAACACTGTAAATGCAGTGTATCTATAAGGGAAAAATACGTGCAAGAAAAGACAATGTCTACGATGAATGATATATGTTATTATGACAACATTTTAGAGGCAATTGGTAACACGCCGCTTGTACGTCTCCACCATATAGCAAGCGATGTTGCGCCGCTTGTGTTAGCGAAAATGGAGATGTTCAACCCAGGCGGAAGCGTCAAAGATCGTATCGGTCCCGCGATGATCGACTATTGTGAAAAACAGGGCATCCTACGTCCGGGTGGCACAATCGTTGAGCCGACGAGTGGCAATACTGGTCATGGACTCGCCATAGCTGCCGCCATCAAAGGCTATCATTGTATTTTTGTCATGACCGACAAGGCGAGCGAAGAGAAGCGCAGCTTGCTACGTGCCTATGGTGCCGAGGTCGTCATTTGTCCAAGTAGCGTCGATCACAATTCGCCTGAGTATTACAAAAATGTTGCTCATCGTCTCGCTGATGAAATTCCAGGTGCGAGCTGTCCCGACCAATATTCAAATCCCGCCAATCCCGCGGCGCACTATGCAACTACAGGCCCCGAAATTTGGCGCGATACTGCTGGGCGCATCACAACATTTGTGGCAGGCATTGGTACAGGCGGCACGATATCTGGCACCGCGCGTTTCTTGAAAGAGAAAAATCCTGCCATTAAGATTATCGGTGCCGACCCTCCTGGTTCGGTCTACTCCGGCGATACGCCCAAACCCTACAAGGTCGAAGGTATTGGCATGGACGTGTATCCAGGTAATTACGATCCTTCCCTTATCGATGAGTTTGTGCGCGTGGATGATCGCACTTCGTTCTACTGGGCGCGTCGTCTGGCCCGCGAGGAAGGTATTCTTACGGGTGGTTCCGGCGGTACTGCATTAGCCGCTGCACTGACGTATGCACGCAAGTTGACACCGAACGATGTTGTGGTTGTGCTTCTGCCTGATACTGGACGTGGCTATCTGACTAAGGTGTTTAACGATACCTGGATGCGCGAAAATAATATGCTGATGCAGACGGAGCTGATCGAGCCAACCATGCGCGATGTGCTGACGTATCGACGGAGCAACACACGTAGTATGCCGCTCATCGTGAGTGTCACAACGAGCGATACCGTTGCCGATGCGGTCGAACTTTTGCGGCGTTATGGTATTAGCCAGACTCCTGTCATGGAACATGGGCACATGGTTGGTAGTCTCACTGAGGACCTACTGTTGCGTCGTCTTGCCAGCGGTGAACCGCTCACATCAAGCACCGTTGGTGAGGTGCAAGGACCGCCATTTCCGTGCCTGGATGCGGATGTACCCGCACGGGATGCGTATACCTTGTTTGGTAGTGGGCAGTCAGCGGTGGCTATTATCAGCAATGCAGCACTCGAAGGCATTGTGACAAAGAGCGATCTACTAGATTTCTGGGCTAACGCTCGTAGCCCACACGAAGAGGAAGCTAAGACAAGCTAATTGGACAGTACTCCGACGACAAATAATGGACAACGTTCACAACGTCCCATCTACATTATCGGCGACGTTCATGGTCAGTTGAAGAAACTGACCATGTTGCTACAACGTGCGAAATTGATACAGAACAACCTTTCATGGAGTGGCGATGCCGCAACGCTGTGGTTTCTCGGCGACTATGTTGATCGTGGACCAGATGGAGTTGGCGTGATTGACCTCATCATGCGGTTGCAACACGAAGCAGAGGTGGCAGGCGGCCATGTTGGTGCGCTTCTGGGCAATCATGAACTATTTTTGTTAGCTGCATATCGCTTTGGGCGACGCTCAACGGGTCTTGGCAGCAACTTTATCTCGTACTGGAAACAAAACGGCGGCAATCCAAAAGATCTGAAAAAGCTGACCCGACAGCACCTAGAATGGTTGAGTGCATTGCCGTCGATGGCTCTTGTTGAAGATACTGTGCTGGTTCATGCCGATGCTCCCGTGTACATTCAGCACGGACGCACCATCGCGGATGTCAATGCAGACTTCAAAAAGATTATGAGCCGTAGTGATGCTTTGACATGGGAAGAACTGCTCGAAGCCTTCGCGCGTCGTGGTGCCTTCAGTCATACCTTTGGGGGCGATGAATTTCTGAGCCGCTTCCTCGACATGTATGGTGGCAAGCGCGTTGTGCATGGGCATACTCCCATCTACTTTATGCGTAATATCCAACCAAAATCCGTCACTGAAGCGTGGACCTATGCCGATGGTCGTTGTGTGAACGTAGATGGTGCCATGTTTCTCAATGCCCCCGGCTTTGTGTACCAGCTCCCAGCAGAAACACTACACGCACCGTCTGAACTATTGGTTGACAAGTAATGGACTAGATGTTAACTAGAAACGTCTAGCCATGGAACTTACGGCTGTCGAGTGGTGCTTGCTCCCGATCAAACATACCGTAATCTCTGACCACGCTGGCAATCCTAAGTCGATAGTCCTTAAAAACGTCCGCTCGTCCCTTAACTTGTGCCGCGCGATGCACCTCTAGTTGCCTCCACTCTTCAATTGCTTTCTCGTCGCGCCAGAAAGAGAGTGATAGAATCTTCCCAGATTCGTAAAGACTCTCAAAACGCTCTATAGAGATGAACCCGTCAATTTCATCGAGCTGCGGTCGAAGGCTAGCAGCAATGTCAAGATACTCTTGCTTATGCTCATCTTTTGGACAGACTTCAAATATTACGGCAATCATAGTTATGGTCTCCCTCTTCGTTTCATCTACGTGTTTTATACATCGTGAGCATACTTCGTATTCTGCTTCCCATCATACGTCCCCTTCTATTGCTAGGAGAGCAATGCGTGCATTCGCAGAAGGGCGGTAGGTCACCGTTTGGGCGAGTTGTTCGGGATCAAATCTAGATATCAAAGAACAAGCAAAAAAAGCATAGATTGAGCCACGTTGCCTACTCGTCCGTTTCCTGTTGCTTCCATAGTCCCTGAGAGGAAATGCGTAAGGCGCGATTAAATTTGCTGGAAGCGTTTTCCCAGGCAATGATCTCCGTTAACTCGACTATCTCATCGTCGTTATAGAATTGACGCAATCTTGCGAATTGTCCGTCGTTCACCTCGCGCCCTGTAATCGTCATGCCATCTGCGTATTCCAGAGTGACCCGTTCCACCTCGTTGTAGAGCGGATTGGTTGCATAGTCCGCTAACGCGAGGATTTTCTCGTCAGAGACACCCAGCTTGCTACCCACGGCAGCATTGATATCTTGTCAGAACTCGCATCCGTTCAGCATCGCTACACGCCGATTGACCAATGCTTGCAACTTCTCATCGATCAATCCAGAGGTGCCGATGCCCGTCCACATTGCGCGTGCGCCACGAAAGATCGAAGGCCGCCGCGCGTAAACCAGGTGGTTGAGCAAAGGCGCACCCCAGGTTTTTTCCTGTGCCTCGAAGACCTTTCTGATGTAGCTTTCTACCTCTTCCGGGTTCACCCCGTCGATTCGTGCCATGATTGGATTATTCCTCTTTTCTTGCAAAAGACTTTAGCTATGTAAGCACAGCCAACAAAATCCCTGGCACCTTCCACGGCGACGGATTCGCCTCAAGATCTACCAGTTTTGGAAACACCTTCGCCGCCGTTTTTCCGTGTGTGGCGAACCAAGGCGGCGTCGGCGTACTGCGGAATGGTGCCCGTAGTACGCTTTTCTGTGGACGCGAGAACATAAGCGTGTTATGCACAACACCATTGCCCGATTGAATGTCGTTGATGGGATGACCAGGGAAGGCTCCCCATGTGGTCGAGCAGAGCGCGAAGCTAGTGCCTGCCCAGTAGTTGAGACCAATTGAACCATAGCGCAAATTCGCGATTGCTCGCTCTACCGCCGCAGCAATCACCCGGTCTTTGAGCGATGTTGGATGCACCAGAATCGTCGCATTCAAAGTGCCCCACAAATCCTCATTCGCGAATGCAACCGCTTTATCAATATATTCCACAACGCTTGCCGCCTCTAGCGTCGTCTCCGCGAAGAGGCCACAGAACGCCTCCGTTGTAAAGCACACATCGTCTACTTGCTGTGCGTCCACATCGGCGATCAGTGTCCAGGGCAGTTCTTGCGCGTTAGCCGTGCCAATCTGTTCAGCATTGGGATGTTGCGCTACGAACATCTTCTGACGATCCTCTGCCCCCGGATAATACGAAACGCGTGTCGGAACCTTCTTGAGAACATTGCGTATCTTCTGCACGAGCTGCTTACGCTGTGCCCACTCCTCATGCATGATAACCACGCGCGTCGCATTACAGTTGAACCCGGCGTTATTCGTGAGCATCGACACAATGTGTTCAGCTTGATAGGCGAGATCACTTTCGCTCCAGGGACCGGGTACAACAATAACAGGACTTACATTTCCAAGCTCACCTGTGATACGTTTTGTCAGCACAGGTTGATTTTGTGCTTTACGGGTCGCGCCTTCTGCTCCTGTACCAAAGACAATCGCATCGAACGTCTTATCGGAACCCGTAATATGAATTTCATCAATCCCTGCATGATTACAGAGATAAGCACCTTCTGCCGCCCCGCCATAGGTGATACGCAGAAATCCTTTGTCAATTAAGGCACGGAAAGCCTCTTCCATGAGCGGACCGAGATAGGCATTGACGGGGTTCATCTTGATGATGACCACCTGATCTTCTATAAAGAGCTTATTGAAAATATCCATCGGACCGATGCTTGCGACGTTCCCTGCACCAAGTACGAGCGCGACCTTGCCATCGTGTTGAGTATCTCTGTATATCGTCGCCTGCGTTTGCGGTAGCTCTTTGGCTGTCACACCCGGCTCCATCCAGATTTCCGCCGTGACTCCCGTAAAGAAGATACGGTCATAGGTTGTTAAGGGAAATACGGGCGCGACCACCTGACCATTGGAAAGCGTCTTAACCTCACCTGGAATTTTCGGGTATCCGTGAATTTCGATATCTAACAGCGATTGACGCAACTGACGCAAGTTTTTAATAACCGGGAACACACCTGCCAACCACTCTTCCCCCGGTGCAATCTTAGCTGTCCCTTTGGCTTTCTGACCTGCATCTACCCAGCGTTGACTGATCGCGAAAAAATCTTGAATAAGTTCGTCGATGAGCGCGATTCGTTCGCGCAGTGTAAAGACAACCCAGTCTTTCTTATGGTCTTGTAGCACCTGGATTGCTGCGTCCATCGCTTCATGTGCCGATGATTGAACGCTGCTTGCTACCGTTGGAAATTGTGGCGAACCTTCGCGTGTACTGACTGACATAGAAATGTACCTCCATGGAAAATAATGGCTTCGTTGCACTTATTCGCTTCATCTAAACACTACCACGCTACTACAAGCAATTACAAACGAGCAATGTTTTGTTGCAATCTTGGATAATACCATCGAAGGGCTTGTAGTTCACGCTGATACATTGCTAAATGTCCCTCTTCAATTTGTTTTTGAAATGCACTTTGGCCCACTTCCGCAGACTCTTGTATAAGTGTGCATAACGCTTGTAATCGTGGCCTAACCATATCTAGCACTTCCTGTGGTTGTATGATATTACCGTAGCTTTCACAAAAGAGGAGAAGACGCCTTGCCTGCATTCTGTGGTCTGTTAGTCCAAGTTGTTGTAGTGCTGTATCACCAAAATGCACTAGCGGAACAAAGCAATACGCTGCATAAGCAAGGTCCCAAACTCTTGGTCCTGGTCCAGCAGTATCAAAATCAATTACTGCCTTTGGATGATGTTTTACAAAAACCATATTGTATGGTGCAAAGTCATTATGACAGATGACTTCATGCTTCTGGATATCTGGATAGGTGAACTGCCAGATAGCATTATCAGGCGGTGTATATTTTGCTGTGAGATCATGGAAACGACGAAGAAGACGTGCTACCTCCTCAAGTACAGAATCAGACCACATGTAGTAAGGAAGAGGATATTTACCGACCTCTCCCTTAATGAATGTAAGAATTTCGCGCCCTTTATCGTCAATACCTAACACGCGTGGGGCAGCCTCAAATCCATGTTTCTCAAGGTACCGTAATAGGTTATGTATCGTCGAACTCCACGGTTCTATTGTGCGCCGAACGGTATCACCGATACGAACAACTTCTGTCATATTGCCACCGCCAAGCACTGTTTCTTCGTCTGCCATGAATTTGAGCTTTCTTTAGAACCTTGTGGAATGAGAGGGAGAATACAATCCTATGTGCTATTTTTCTAATGCTGGCCTATTGCCGAAAACTCTCTGTGCCCCCTGCGTTGGTGCAGCCCAACGAGCGGCGTTCGCGATTACGCGCTGCACATCTTTATGATAATAGGTTGGGTGTCTTTCATGACCCGGACGGAAGTAGAAGATTTTGCCACGTCCGCGTGTATAACAGCAGCCGCTACGGAAAATCTCACCACCACTGAACCAACTGACAAAGACCAGTGTTTCAGGTGGAGGCACATCGAAGTGTTCGCCGTACATCTCCTCATGCTCGATATCAATATACTCGCCCAGCCCCTTCGTGATTGGATGACCAGGAGCGACCACCCACAGGCGTTCATGGTCGTTGCCCTCGCGCCATTTCAGGTCGCACGTCGTCCCCATCAATTGCTTGAATATTTTCGAGAAATGTCCTGAATGCAAGACCACAAGACCCATACCATCCAGCACACGCTGATGTACGCGTGCCACAACCTCGTCGCGTACCTCCGCGTGCGCCATATGTCCCCACCACACAAGTACATCCGTCGCATCCAGAATGGGCGCTGCGAGGCCGTGTTCAGGTTCATCAAGGGTCGCCGTTCGTACCTCAAAACCAGCATCATTGAGAGCCGCCGCGATTACGGTTTGCATACCATCGGGATAAATCGCCGCCACCTCTTTATCAGTTCGTTCGTGACGATATTCGTTCCACACTGTCACATGTATTGTCGAAGCCAACTCATCAGTCCTTTCACTCAAGAGCGCGAGCAGGTTTTTCGTATCCTTCCTATTGTACAACCTGAAATGGAGCAAAGGGCATCTTTGGCATGACAGGGGCAAGCCCTGTCATGCTCTGCTTTATGATATGCTATAATCTTTTCAAGCGTGTTGTTAAAAATAGTGTTTTCCTAAGTGAGAAAGAGAGGTGCAGAAATGTTAACAGATTATCGCTATCCACAGGCTATTGCTGTACAAAGCGGTGCTAGCAGATACATTCGCCACCGCTTCAAACACCTAGGAGCGCATAATCTATGTCTACACTCAACAGGAGTTTCAGCGCACCGACGATATACTTGATCTACTCAGGTGCAAGCTCCCTCTTCTTTGCGTTGATTGTCACGGTCAACCTTGTTTACCAGTTAGAAATCGCGAAACTCAATCCACTACAACTCGTGCTTGTCGGTACCGTTCTGGAAACCGTGTGTTTTCTGTGTCAGGTGCCAACTGGTGTGCTTGCGGATGTCTACAGTCGCCGCCTCGCCGTCATTCTCGGTACGCTGATCACAGGCATCGGCTTTGTCGTCGAAGGCTCTATTCCACTCTTCGCGACTATCATCCTTGGGCAAGCTCTTTTCGGCATCGGTGCCACGCTTGCCGATGGTGCGGAACAGGCATGGATCGCCGACGAGGTAGGCGAGGAGCGAGTTGGACGCATCTTTCTCCTGAGTTCACAGGTTGGATTGCTCGGCGGACTTGTCGGCGCAATAGTCAGCGTTGGCCTCGCAAGCATTCGTCTCAACCTGCCTGTTATTCTCGGTGGTGTCTGCACAGTTATCCTTGCCGTTTTTCTCATGTTCTTCATGCCTGAGAATGGCTTTCAGCCAACACCAAAGGCCGAGCGTCAGTCCTGGCGACAGATGAGAACGACCTTTCGGAATGGCATACATGTCGTGCGTGGTAGACCCGTGCTCATTACTATTCTGCTGATCGCGCTGTTTTACGGTCTATACAGCGAAGGCTTTGATCGTCTCTCGGCGGCGCACTTTCTGACGAACTTCACGTTTCCCGTCCTATGGTCGTTCAAACCAGTCGTGTGGTTTGGTCTCTTCTCTGTCGTTGGAACGCTGCTAAGCCTTGTCGCGACAGAGATTGTGAGAAGATACGTGAATTTAAACAATCGGCGTCTACTCATGAGTGTGTTATTCGGTATCAACACGCTGGGAGTTGCGAGCATTCTTGCCTTCGCGCTCGCTGGTAACTTCTTTCTCGCGGTCGCTGCATACCTGAGTTTTGGTGTCTTCCGCCGTGTGAACGAACCAATCTTTACTACATGGCTGACGCAGAACATCGACGCCAAAGTACGAGCAACGGTGATTTCGATGCGTGGTCAGGTCGATGCACTCGGTCAGATTATCGGTGGCCCACCTGTGGGTGTGATTGGCAACATCTTCTCGCTGCAAGCCGCTCTCGTCTCGGTCAGCATCATACTCTCACCTGTGCTACTGCTGCTGGCATATGCCTTTCGCAAGGCTAAATAGATTAGGGCAGACTTTACTCCATCGCTCTCCTCTATCTCCAGGCGTTTCATCAAAGCCTCTCCTGCCTGAGCATCACCTATTTTGGCGAGTGCATCAGCAGCAGAACTGCGGACTTTCGACACATTTTCCTGCAATGCATTAATTAGCACAGATACGGCTTGTTTATCACCACGTTTACCTAAAATATCACATAGGATTTGGCGTGTAAGAGGTGTTGTAGCCTCTTGTACCGCTACTATTAATCTTGGAATTGCAGCCTCTTCGGTAATCTGTCTTACAGTAGGACGACGATCAGGGGTCGGAGTTTCTAAGAGTTGGATAATCTCTTTTGCATTCATCTTTTTTATTTCCTCTTATTTGGGAACTTATCCTTAGCTGAGTCACCTACTGCCGAACTATCGGGTGCAATGTTAGTATGTGAACCATTATGATGATGTATATTCTAATGAGAACTGCTAATGACCATTAATGCCTTCTTCATTTCGTCTACTGTATAAGAGTCTGTCTCATGTTCAAGTGCCTGCTCCAGAGGTTGCTTTGCTTCTTGCGCTCGAAGATCTTTTAATGCCCATGCAGCACATAGCCGTAAAATTTCTGAAGATGAGGATAGGGCTTGAATGAGGTATGGTACAGCAGGTTGATAGTTAACCGCACCTAATGCTATTGCTATCAATTGACGTATACCATCGTCGCCTTCTTCTCTACTATACTGCTCCATGAGAGCTGGCCCTGCCTGTGGATCTTCTACTTTTGCTAAGGCATCTGCTGCTGACCCTCGTACTGCGGGAGTGGGATCATGCAAGGCATCAATAAGTACAGATGTAGCTCTTTTATCTGCACGTGTACCTAAGATGTCACACAAAATTTCTCGTGTAAGAGGAGTCGTAGCTTCTTGCAATGCTTTTATTAGTTCTGGAATTGCAGCCTCTTCGGTAATCTGTCTTACAGTAGGACGACGATCAGGGGTCGGAGTTTCTAAGAGTTGGATAATCTCTTTTGCATTCATCTTTTTTATTTCCTCTTATTTGGGAACTTATCCTTAGCTGAACTACCTATTACTCTACCATTGGGTGCAACGTTGGTATGTGAGCCGTCGGGATGCTCTACATCCCAGTGATCACCACCATGTTTAGCCTTAGCCCATACCCATACGTTACCATATTCGTCTACAAATCCACCTTTATTAGCATCCCATACAGGCTGCCCCCTACCCTTCTTAGGCGGAATATAAGGTCGATCACCGCTCTTTGGTAACTGCTCTTGATGGGCACGGGCCATATTTACGGTCGTCCCCGACTTAACTCCGGTAGCTGGAGTATGAGATTGTGAGAGAGAAGTAGAAATGGCTAAAAAGCTTGCATTCATAGCGTTAGCTGCCTCACCAGTGAACGCTGTCACTTGCCCATGCGTTGCTCCATTTCCATTTTGAGGTGCGAGTGTGATGAGCCGAGTGGTGATATTTGTAAGCATAGCTCTATGCGTATTTATCAATGGAGTTTTACTGCGGGAATGTCCTGCACGGTCTGAATTGCTGGTGCGAAGTGTTTATCGAGAAGACTTTGTGCATAGCCCACTGGACCATACATCTCCATTCCGCTCGCCACCTCTTCAAGTACTTGCCAAGCATCGCCGCCAAGTGCCCCAATAGTACTTACTAGCCTGGGAACAACCGATAGCACATCCTCACCTTCATTGATAAGTAATTCAAGAAAGGTTGTCGGTGGTACAGGCACACCCATAAGTCTCAGTCCCTCCACTGCGGCATCAACGAGAGGATTCCCCATCGCGTTTATGACTCCTCTCTCTGAAAGCCCTGTGCAATGCTCTGGTCTTGCTCGGACATGGTAGTAGCACCGCCGTCTAACATATCTGCAAGAGCATGTAGTGCCTTGTAACACTCTAGCATATGCTGATTTCAGGTATTGACATCGCTCTGAAAAGGTAATGCAACTTTATTACCAAGCTCTGTTGCAGGTTCAAGAATAGACTTATTGAGGATTTGCACATGTTGTGCCCATGCAGTATCTAACGTGGTGCGAATCGTTCTTGCGGTTGCATGCATTTCAGGGGATTGATAAGACATGCTATCGGTCATAGAGGCTTCTCCTTACTGAAATTTACAGGTCTTTTCTTTCATGCATTTTTGGTATCCTCGTCCTGTACCAGAATATATACAAATTGATCATACATGTCAATCATACTGTTACTTCTTTCTCTTTTTTACTTGCAAAGAGCATTTTCAAATTCTGAAAAATTTTTCGTCTTATTTATTCGACACATTTGGTGCAGTTGTTATACTCGGCTTAGAGGAACTTATACATAGGGCTACTCATTTCATAACAGAACAAAAAATAACATTGTGAGGACGCAAACTGTGAAGGTATTGGTAACTGGTGCCGCTGGTTTTCTTGGTGGACACCTGATAGATATGCTGCTGGAACGCGGCGACGAAGTACGTGCGATGGTACGACCTGTTGAGGATACGAGCCATCTACGTGTACTGCCAGGGGTGGAGATTGTGAACGGCGATTTGACCGATGCAGTATCACTCAAGCGTGCCGTACAAGGCGTCGAGCGCGTTTATAATGTCGGTGCAAAGACGGGACCCTGGGGGCCAGAAGACGTGTATTATGCCATCAATGTACAGGGTCTCGCTGATCTCATTTACGCCGCTATGGATGCTGGTGTGCAACGTATTGTACACACAAGTTCAATCACTGTATACGGGCATTCCCTGCATGGTATTGTGACCGAGGATAACCCTTTTCATGCAGAGGATAATCCCTATAGTCGTACAAAGATTGCTGGCGAAAGACTAATCACGAACCTCGTCAAAGATCAGGACGCACCTATTGTGATTGTTCGCCCTGCCTGGATTTATGGACCACGCGACACCGCCAGTTTCGCGAAATATGTAAGTCGTGTCGAATCAGGGAAATTCTTTTTTGTTGGTTCAGGACAAAACATCGTTCCCACCGTGTATGTACGTGACGTAGCACAAGGGTTGCTTAAAGCTGGTGATGCGGGCGACGGCGTGATTGGACAAGCCTATACGCTGGCGAACGACGAACGTGTGACACAAGAAATGTACCTGAACACAATCGCCGATGCGTTAGGGGTGCGTCATATCTCACTCAAGGTCCCCTATACCGCGCTCTATACGGCGGGTCGAAGTGCCGAACTTGTTTGGCAAGCAATGGGACGACGTAGTGCTGCTCCACCACCGCTCACAACCTATGGTATTACCTTGCAGGGAGGCGACCAACAATTCTCCATCGACAAAGCGTGTCGCGAACTTGGCTATGCACCTGCGTATACCATCGAGCGTGGCGTAGCTGAGGGTGTGAAATGGTATCGTTCTCTACAAAATAGCGCACCATCTGCCCAGCCTTTTCGTGAAACCGTCGAGACGAGAGGCTAAATGGTATCGCCTTTTACCATCGCTATGGTCATTTTTTCAAATAGAGCGTTTTCGTCTCTCTGCCCTTTTCGAGAGCAGGGAGACGCCTCTCGCGTGCATGAAACCAATTGAAGAGATAGGCAAGTGTCACAAACAGAAAAAAGCCATTTCGTATAGCCACTGTCTGAAAGAAGCCTGGCGTGGAGGTAATTTGCAGTGGAGCGACAGGCCGTGTGTAAAAATAGGCAAAGATCACCGTTGTTAGCACGGCTGCTGGTCCCCAGAAGCAGAACCAGAAGAGATCGAAGGCACCAACATAGCCGAGTAGCGGAATGAGCCAGATAATATATTGTGGGCTGAATACCTTACCTGTTGCAATGAACACGAAAATGAGTGCCGTCCCTGTTTGAATCACGTCCATTTTTTTACGCCATTGCATAAACAGGCAATACACGTAGCCGATTATCAACAGCGTTGTGCTGATGAGAGAAACAAGGCCACTGAACGGATTCGTGATATTAATCGAGCCGTACATATTCGTGATGTCAAAAGGGATGCCGCCGAATACCTTTGTAAACCAGAGGAGAGTGCTGCCACTCGACTCAACCTGCACAGGTCGATCAGCAAAATAGGCAAGCTGCCGAATAATCGCTCCCTGAAAATCTAGCAGCGCGAAAACCCCTGTTACCCCAACGAGAATACCCGTGAGCAACAAGCAATTTTTCCAACGCCAGCGACGAATACCTTGCAACGTCTTCCATAGATGCTGTGGCAATGTCACCAGAGTAAGTGTTTCTGGTAGGAGGTATAAACGCTCTCCTGCTTGCTGCTCGGCGATGAACAGAGCGGGTAGCAGTAAGATAGGGTATATCTTCAATAACACCCCGAATGCAAGCGCGACATAGGCAAGTCTCCAATGTCGTCGCTCCGCAGCAATCAGGCTGATAAGGGTGAGTGCCGCTGGCAACAGATCAAAACGTACATGTCCAGTCGCAACGGCTCCTCCAAGCAGGTAAAGGGTAAAGATAAGTCCAGCCCCACGTGGTCCGTAGCGCAGCAGAAGCCAGTAGACAAATACGGCGGTAAGTGCCATCAAAAATGCAAATACGAGTTGGTAGTACGAGATGGGGGCTAGCAGTGCCAGTGAAAATGGGATCAGTGTGAGTGGTGGATACTCAATTGGCAACATATGAAATGGTGGATGTACTCCCTTTGGCAAAAAAGAGCATTGTTGCGCTGGCAGCAGATGCGTACCGTTGCTACCGAACCAGAACGTCAGCGCATAGCACTGATAGCGAGCCGGATCGGTAATTGGAAGGAAAACCTCCCAGGAGGCTGCGATAAACATAAGAACGACAACAAATGTAATAGGTACATAAGCGATTACCCCTTTACGGGCGAGAAATGCCTCTTGTAAATAGATAAAAAACTCTTTTAGTGTATGGATACTATGGATATTCTCTCTATGTTCGTGCTGCAACAACGAAGTATTTCCTCTCAATTTGACATGTTTCCGAGGCAAGTGCTATGATTTCGAGTGAGGCACACCTTTTCATTGTGTGCCTTTATTGTTTTGGTCATATTTGCACACACTGCATGACGAACGGTGAGCAAAGCTAGTCACGAACTGCGGCGTTCACGCATCCCCCTGTAGGAATGTACGAATCTCGCTTTTAGGAAGGATACAATCATTATGGATAGCAGAAACCGTACTGAAACAAAGACGTTGAAAGTTGGAGATACCGCACCAGACTTCACGCTCAAGACTGAAGATGGCAAAGAGTGGCATCTCGCCGACGAGCGCGGCAAGAAAAACGTCGTTCTTGCCTTCGTTCCCTTCGCATTCAGCAGTACCTGTTCCGCGCAACTTCCCGCATATGAAGCAGACTTGAGCCGCTTCAAAGATTTTGATACCGATGTCGTCAGCATCAGCATGGATAGCCCCTACGCGCTCAAGGCATGGGAAAAGTCGATGCATACTTCTTTCCCCTTGCTCTCAGACTTCTATCCGCAGGGTAAGGTTGTAGATGTCTATGGGGTGCGTCATCCCGCAGGTATGGCTGAACGTGCGCTGTTCGTCGTAGACAAACAGGGTGTTATTCGCTATATCGAGGTACAACACTCTCCTGGCGAGATGCCAGATAATGAAGACCTCTTCGAGGCACTACGCAAGCTCTAGCAGCGAAGCGAACGATAAAACAAGATGAGGCGAAACAGATACTTCGCCTCATCTTGTTTTATCGTTCGCTTCGCTATTTTTCCTGCCATGCCGAAGCATCACTAAGCCTCTTTACCTGTTCAGGAGTAAGTTTGACCTCAGTTGCTGCGAGGTTTTCCTGTAGCTGTTTCGTAGAATTTGCACCGATGATAGGTGCGCTGATGAATGGTTGCGCTAGAAGCCATGCGAGGGCAATCGCTGAAACTGAGCTTTCTGCCTCTTTCGCTACCATCTGTACTGCATCAACTGTATTCCAAGAGGTATCGTTTTTATATCGGCTAGCTATAGACACACTTCTCGCGCTTTCAACGGTTTCCCCACGCTTATACTTACCTGTTAAAAAACCACCTGCTAACGGACTGTATGGAATCACTCCGAGGCCATAGGTTTCACAAACGTCTTTCAGTTCGCGCTCAAACTCAGCACGATGAACGAGGTTATAATGTGGTTGGAGCGAGCTATAGCGTACTGTCTCATGTTTGTCTGCGCTCCAAAGAGACTCCGTAAGTCGCCACGCAGGATAATTCGAGGCACCCACGTAGCGCACTTTGCCTGCTCGCTGCAAGTCGTCGAAGGCTTGTAGCGTCTCCTCGATAGGCGTTTCTTCATCAAATGCATGCGATTGATAGAGGTCGATATGGTCAGTTTGCAGACGACGTAGCGATGCATCGACGGCTGCAAGAATATGTTCGCGTGAAAGTCCTTGTTCGTTTGGACCGTCTCCCATTTGTCCACGCACTTTTGTCGCGAGAACAATTTGTGTACGGTTGCCGCGTGCCTTCATCCAACGACCAATAATTTCTTCTGATACGCCACCTGGATTCCCCTCGGCCCAGCGCGAATAGACATCTGCTGTATCAATGAAGGTGCCACCCTGCTCCACAAACGCATCCATTACAGCAAACGCACTTTCTTCATTGGCAGTCCAACCCCACTGCATCGTACCCAGACATAATTCCGAGACTTTCAAGCCTGTGTGACCTAATCTACGATAGTGCATATATAAAACTCCTCTTTGCAACATTACCTATTTTTATTCCCTGGAGTGCATTACTCATTTTCAAACCTTGACAAACAGTTTCCGTACTCACTCACACGTTTTATTTTGCTATCAAGTTTCGGTCTCAGCCGCGTAACGTCTACGACAAACCTGTTTTTTTGGGGCATCTCACTTAGCGGCTGAACCGATGGAGAATCGCTCCTTGATGATTAGGGTCCAATGCCAGGATAGCCATAAATTGTGCATTGACCTTCTCAAACTCCTGCAAACCGAGGTTTCCGAGACCAATCATATAACGACAGTGAACCTCATTCCGCTTATTCAAATCATCTTCAAAGACAAGGAAGTCGGGAAGTGAGACGGCGAAATAGTCTATCTTCACTGTATCAGAAAGATGGTCTTTGCCATATTTGATAAGGGCGTTGAAGCGACGCTGAGCCTCGTTTGTGTTGCCAAGTTTAAGCCATGCTAGTCCTTGATAGAAGATCATGTCCGGTGGCTGATCATTATAATAAATTGCACTCACCGGCTTTTCGAGTCCTTGCGCTGCCACACGGAAATGCTCACTGGCTTTTTGGGGCGATTCTAGCTTTTCATAAGCGCATCCCAAGTAGTAATGAATGTTATTCTCTTGTGCTCCTGCTAGTTTCCCTTCGCCGAGATTTTCTGGATATGTTAGTGCTTGCTCGAACAACTCGATAGCCTCCTGGCCTCGATGCGTGTTGAGATACTGCTTCCCCAACTCCACATGAGCGAGTACATATTGACTTGTTACTTTTCCCTCTCCGCCTTCCCACGGGTGAAACAACCGTTGTGCGAGCAGCATACACGCTCTTTCATGTTGTTTTTCCGTGTTAAGCAACGTAATGTATTCCAGGTAAAGGTCGTCACGCGCCGTCACCTGTGCCCAGTGCTTTTCCAGGAACGCCAGCCTCTTTTCAGGGGGATAGCCAAGTTTCTTATACAGTTGATCCAGTTCATAGCACACTCTAGCATCGGTTGGATTACACGCGAAGGCTTTCTCAAGTGAAACCTGTGCTTGCTCTGGCTTGCCTGAGATATTGTAGTACGCCAATGCCAGGTTTCGATGCACTGTAGCGAATGTGTTATCGACCTCTCGCGACATTTCCCAATGGGAGATAGCGTCGGTATGCCGCTTTTTATCGTATAGCAAATTGCCAAGGTAATAGTGAGCCTTAGCATCGCCTGAGTTGGCGGTAACGGCATGTTCCAGCACAATCAGGTCGTCTAGGCTATTTGGAAAACAATAGTCGGAAGAAGCACTACTTCCCGCTTGTCTGTGTGCCTGAGCAAGGTCCAGGCGTCCCATTTTTTCGTGAAAATAGCTGAGGTAGTAATGAAGCATTGGATAGACGTTGCTGTACACATCTTCGACAATTTGAGAGAGAATAGCTATACTTTCCTCATAGAGCCCGCAATGGCAATAATCGGTTGCTAGAGCAATAAAGTTATGTACATCGTTTTTCATGAGCCGTGTTAGCTCGTTCCTGGTCGTTGCTGCTTGCTTTTCTTCTCCCAGAGC
>JAABVA010001118.1_pt1 | contig 29546 bp, 28 predicted proteins | sample 5560331 | NCBI WGS metagenome assembly JAABVA01 (sample SAMN12812661, study PRJNA571458) | rock metagenome | isolation source: Antarctica rocks | place: Antarctica: Victoria Land, Mt New Zealand sud | collected 2016-01-07 | reverse complement strand
AATCTAATAGCCGATCTTCTTTACACTGTTGTTGATCCACGCATTAAGGCCGAATAGGGAGCGAATACAAGATGGATACAAGAGACACAAACAGAGAAGCTACTAGCTTTATATCGTCAGAACCTGCAAGAGATGCTGGTATACTAGGTGTACCGACGAGTCTTGATGTACAACGTGAGACAATATCAGACGTTGAAGCTGCGCCACTTCCATCACAAACACCATCCGTAAAGAAGGAAGAAAAAATAAAAACGCCCCTTCAAGATTCATTAAGGCGTTTGCGGCGTGATAAAAGGGCAATGCTAAGCCTTACCATCATTGTCCTCTTCATCGTAATTCCCATTATTGGCCCTTTCATCTATCAACACATTGGGGGTCAGATTGTAGACAGCTTATCGGGAAAACGCATAGGCCCAGCGGTATACCATAGTCCCTTCATTCAGCGATTAGATCACCAAGACGAGAATCCATCGGTAACAAACTGGCTCGGTACCGATTCGATTGGCCGTGACACACTCGCTCGTCTCATGCAAGGAATGCTTATCTCGCTGTTTGTAGCACTTTCAGTCGAGGTTGTAAACATTGTCCTGGGCATCTTAGTTGGTGTAAGTGCGGGCTTCTTTGGCGGTTGGATCGATCAATTCCTGGCACGCTTCACCGATATTATGTTCGCCTTCCCTGGCTTGCTTTTTGTTATTCTCGTTGCAGGCATCTTTGGTAACGCCCTTGACGGACCACTCAGTGCCATTCCAGTCATTGGTGCAAACGGCAATGCGCGTCTCCTGATTGTCTCCATTGCACTTGCGTTTGTAAGTTGGCCGCTCATGGCACGCTTCGTGCGTGGACAGACGCTGCAACTCAAAGAACAGCAGTTTATTGAGGCGGCTCGTACTTCGGGAACAAATAACATACGTATCATCAGAAAACACATTATTCCTAACCTCTTCAATATCGTGGTTGTTGCTGCCACACTCGACATTGCCAATACCGTTATTGGCGAAGCTGGATTAAGTTTCCTCGGCCTTGGTGTCTCAACTCCTGGCTCAAGTATTGGACTGATGATTAGTGAGGCTTCGGGCTTGACAGATGTTCATCCAATAGAGGTTCTCATTCCAGCAATCACCTTGACCATTGTTGTACTCGCGTTCTCGTTCCTCGGCGATGGCCTACGTGATGCCTTCGACCCACGCGCAAAAGACTAGTAAGCGGAGAAAAGAAAAACATGGCAGCAAATTTGCTGGAAGTAAACAACCTGAAAACCTATTTTTACACGCGCAGTGGCGTTGTGAAAGCCGTTGATGATGTGACGTTTTTCATCAAACCAGGGGAGACACTCGGTGTTGTCGGAGAAAGCGGCTGCGGGAAAAGCGTGACGGCACTTTCCGTAATGCGCCTGATCGCAACTCCTCCAGGAAAAATTGTTAGTGGCGAGATTCGCTTCAACGGCGAGAACGTTTTAGACAAGAACTTGGAAGAATTAAGCGAACTGCGCGGCAGTAAGATTTCGATGATTTTCCAGGACCCAATGACATCGCTCAATCCCGTCTTCAATGTTGGTTTTCAAATCGCGGAGACGGTTAAGCGACACCGCAAAGACGTAAGCAACGAGCAGGCATGGCAGCGTTCGGTCGAAATGCTCGACCTTGTACGTATTCCTGATGCCAAGCGACGCGCAAAGAACTATCCTCATGAGTTCAGTGGTGGTATGCGCCAGCGCGTGATGATCGCTATTGCCCTCGCATGTAATCCACAACTACTCATTGCAGACGAGCCAACAACAGCATTGGATGTAACGATTCAAGCGCAGGTGCTGGAACTGATGAAGGGGCTTTCGCAAGAGTTCGGTACCGCCGTGATGCTGATTACACACGACCTCGGTGTCGTTGCCGGAACCTGCCAGCACGTCAATGTGATGTATGCCGGTCACATTGTGGAGACTGCTCCAGTAGAACAAATTTTCGCGACCCCTGCACATCCATACACAGTCGGCTTACTTAACTCGATCCCGAAGCTTCACGAGGGACCCGGCTCCAAGCTTACACCTATCGCAGGACAACCTCCCGATCTCATCAGTCCACCTGTAGGTTGCCCTTACGCACCTCGTTGCCCCAAAGTGCAGAATCGTTGCCGCGAGGAGCGTCCAGAGTTGATGTCAGTTGGACGTGGCGAACAGTTAGCTGCGTGCTTCTATCCAAATTAAGGGGAAGAGATATGGTACAGCAAGTAGAAAAACCTGGGGATGTAACGGGTACAACGCTCATTGATGTAAAGGGACTCAAAGTTCACTTCCCCATCAAAGGCGGCCTTCTTGGTCGCACAGTTGCTAACGTCAAAGCCGTCGATGGCGTCGATCTTTTTGTACGACGTGGCGAGACACTGGGGCTGGTGGGTGAAAGCGGCTGTGGCAAGTCCACCACTGGACGCGCCATTTTGCAACTCATCAAACCAACGGCGGGTAGCGTTGTCTTCGATGGAAATGAATTAACAACGATGCATGCTGACAAAATTCGTCATGAACGTGCAAAGATGCAAATGGTGTTCCAGGACCCGTTCAGTTCGCTCGATCCACGCTATACCGTGGGCCAGGTGGTTTCTGAGCCGCTAGAGAATTTCAATCGTGGCAAAGAGGGATCAGTTAGAGAGCAGGTCGCAGATATCCTGCAAACGGTGGGCATCAATCCCAAGTTTGTTAATCGCTTCCCACACGAGTTTAGTGGTGGTCAGCGTCAGCGTATCGGCATTGCACGCGCTCTGGCTCTACATCCATCGCTTGTGATCGCTGATGAGCCAGTCTCGGCCCTCGACGTATCGATTCAAGCACAGGTACTCAATCTACTACAAGATTTGCAAGGTAAGTTCGGCCTTACCTATCTGTTTGTGGCGCACAATCTCTCGGTTGTGAAACACATCAGTAACCGTATTGCGGTGATGTATCTAGGACGTGTAGCGGAACTCTCGGATAGTGAAGAGCTGTACCAAATGCCATTGCACCCGTATACACAGGCGTTGCTCTCGGCTATTCCAGTCCCTGATCCCCAGATCGAGGCCAAGCGCAAACGTATCATCTTGGAAGGCGACGTGCCAAGTCCGGTGAATCCTCCCAGCGGCTGTAATTTTCACCCCCGCTGCTGGAAGGCACAGGCAATATGTCGCGAAGTTGTTCCTCCATTAGAGGAAAAACAACCGCACCATTATGCGGCCTGCCACTTCCCCGGATAAATATACATACAATGAAACGACAATGGCGGCAAATTCTTTGCCGCCATTGTCGTTTCATTGTATGTATATTTAAGAACTTGTGCGTGGTTCCAGGCGTTTGATGCGTGCAAGCAATTTGATCCGCGCAATAAGATGACGACCGTCGAACGGCTTTACCACGTAATCATCGGCACCGGCCTCAAAGCCGCGCACTTTGTCACGCAACGTCATAAGGGATGTGAGAAGCATAATAGGCAGCTTTTGTAGTGACTCTCTTCCAGTACGAATAGAGCGGCAAAGGTCCAGTCCGCTCTCGTCAGCAAGCAGGACCTCAGTAATGAGCATGTCAGGTGGAATCGGAGCTTCGAGTATCTGCTTTGCCTCTGCAAGTGACATGACACAAGTAATAACAAAAGTATCACGAAGTGTTTGTTGTACCTTCCTACAAGACTGGACATCGTTGTCTACGAACAGAATATGTAACCTATGCACGATTTTTAGCTCACCCGACATCCTTGAGTAGTTTAAACAGGCTCATCGCGTTCAGAATGAGAACAGCAACCAACGCGGATGCAATACATGAGTTCCTATCTGACTATACGCTTGTCTAATCGCGCTCGGCCTGAGTTTGTACGAAGTGTTCAGCACGACGTTGGCGATCATCGGGTGTCAAACGTAATACCTTCTCGATAGTGGCGTTCAAGGCACTTGGTTTAAACGGCTTCGTCAAGTATTCATCTGCACCGGAAAGCATACCAGTCATCTGATCTTCTTCGCGAGTCATCGCACTGAGAATGATTAACGGAGTATCGGCTGTCCGTGCATCACCGCGCAGACAGCGTACCAATTGGTACCCATCCATGCGTGGCATCTTCACATCGACAATCACACAATCAGGACGATCAGCATAGATACGTTCCAGACCCTGTACACCATCATAAGCAACGATAACGTTATATTCACCTTGAAGGTTTACAGCGTACTTGATAAGTTCTACGATGGTCGGATTATCGTCAATGACCAATACTGTTTTCATCGCATTCCCGCTATTCATAGGTTGCCTCTCTCCAAGCCCTGCACATACACGGGTTACAGATTTCAGAAAAGGCATTATACCCACTGACTGCATTGTAACACAGTTATGTGTTGCTGCCAACTAATTTTTCCTGTTATAGACATTTGGGGTAGGGGCCTTCTTCAGAACGCCCTCGTCCCCATTGACCACGTTTTCCATCTGTTGATTCCGTCCTTCAATTTCTGCCTACATGGTTGGTGAGGACGAGGGCGTTCTGAAGAAGGCCCCTACAGAATGAATTTGTTGGAATCAATGCTTGCCCAATTCCCCCTATACACCTCTATCGGAACATGTTACGCTTTACCGCAGGAAAAAGAAATTTTTCAGCACAGTAAATATGTTAGAATAAAAAGACACTACGTTTACGGACCGCGCCAGGAGAACAGCTATGCTTGATCGCTACTCACGACAAACGTTATTTGGACCAATCGGGAAGCAGGGACAGGAACGCCTTCATGCAGCCTCCGCCACAATTATCGGCTGCGGTGCATTAGGCACGGTGCTGGCAAATAATTTGTGCCGCGCTGGAGTGGGGCGTTTGGTGATCGCGGACCGTGACTATATCGAAATGAACAACCTGCAGCGACAAATATTGTTCGACGAGGACGACGTGGCACGCCACCTGCCAAAGGCGATTGCGGCGGCAGAGAAACTACGTAAGGTCAATAGCGAAGTACAGGTCGAGGCACTCGTGGAAGATATCAACGCCGACGGTATCGAGTCTCTGGTGCGAGAAAGCGATATTGTACTCGATGCAACAGACAACTTCGAGACGCGCTACCTCCTCAACGATGTCTGTGTCAAGCATCACCGTCCCTGGATTTACAGCGGCGTCATTGCCTCATACGGCGTCACCATGAACGTTCTACCGGAAGATACACCTTGTCTACGCTGTGTCTTCCCCGAAATGCCAATGCCTGGCACAACGCCCACCTGCGATACCGCAGGAGTATTGAACGGCATCGTAGGCGCGATCACGGGTATTGCCTCGACGGAGGCATTGAAAATATTGCTCAAAAGTGAGAAGGTGAGCCGCGCAATGGTATGGATGGATGTGTGGGAGAATACATTCGAGCGTCTTGAACTTCCGCGCCAGTCCGATTGCCCATCCTGTGGGCAACATCGCTATGAATTCCTGGATGCGCTGAGTGGTACGAGTAGCACCAGCTTATGTGGCCGCAATGCTGTACAGGTGCGCGGAACAGGGAAACGTGGTGTTCGCATGGATTTCGCAACACTCGCAGAACGTCTCGCACCTGTAGGTGAGGTCCACTTTAACGAATTCTTGCTACGTTGCACCGTCGATGACTATGAGATAACTGTCTTCCCCGACGCACGCGCAATCATCAAGGGAACCGATGACGAGCAGGTAGCGCGTTCTGTCTATTCGCGCTATGTAGGGATGTAAACCTACTTGCTCATGCTAACTTCTCTTGTTATAATAGCCTCATGTTCGCCTCGACTCGACCTATTGAAGTGTTGATGGGGGGACGTGCGCCGAAGGTCGAAGAGCCTCCAACGCAACTACGCTACCCTTTTTTGGTAAGGGAGATCACAAAAATGAATGAACATATACTTGTCTGCGTCGCATGGCCGTATGCCAAAAGTCCTACTCACGTTGGGCAGATCGTCGGCGCATACCTGCCCGCAGATACATTCGCACGTTATAACCGCATGGCTGGCAACTCCGTCCTGATGGTTTCAGGTAGTGATGAACACGGCACACCTATTCTGATCGATGCCGAACGCGAGGGCATTTCACCACGCGAATTTATTGCTCGCTTCCACAAACAAATTCTCGACGTATGGGAGCGATTGGGTATGTCCTGGAACCTCTACACGGAGACAGGTACAGCCAATCACTACCACATCACGCAGGATTTTTTCTTGAAGCTCTACGAAAAAGGCTATATCTTCAAGGATACCATGCAGTCGCCCTACTGCCCGACCGACCATCGCTTCTTGCCTGATCGCTACATTGAGGGCACATGTCCAAACTGTGGCTATCCATCGGCACGTGGCGATCAATGTGATAACTGTGGGCACACCCTCGACCCCATCGACCTTATCAATCCAATTTGTCGTTTGTGTGGCAGTAAAGACAGCACTCTGGAGATACGACCCACGGAACATTTTTTCCTGGACCTGCCAAAGCTACAGCAGCCCTTGACGGAATGGCTTTCACAGGAGAAGGATCACTGGCGTCACAATACGCTTGGCTTCGTCATGAACTGGCTAAAAGAGGGTCTACGTGCGCGAGCCATCACGCGCGACCTGGACTGGGGCGTACCTATTCCTCTACCGGGTTATGAGGACAAGCGCATCTATGTCTGGTTCGATGCCGTGATTGGCTACTTCTCGGCTACTGTAGAGTGGGCTGAGCTACAGGGCTCACCCGATGCATGGCAAGACTGGTGGATACCGGGGCGAGTTGAGCCTCCCGTAAAGTCTTACTACTTTATCGGCAAGGACAACATTCCTTTCCACGCCATCATCTGGCCTGCGATGTTAATTGGCTATGGGAACCGCAACCTGCCCTACGACGTGCCCGCGAACGAGTTTATGACGATGAGCGGTGCTAAAGCATCGAGTAGTCGGGGCAATGTCATCTGGACACCCGACGTTCTGGACCATTATAGTGCCGACGCACTACGCTATTATCTCTCGGCAACAGCACCAGAAGGACGTGATAGCGACTTCACCTATGACGAACTGATACGCCGCAACAACGACGAACTGGTCGCCACCTACGGTAATGCCGTCCATCGCACACTGACCTTCCTACAAAGTAAGTTCGGTGGCGTCGTACCAGAACCAGGGGCGTTGCGTGAGGCGGACCGCGAAATTCTGACTGAGGTCGAACGCGGCTTCGGCTTAGTTGGTCACAATATCGCTCTCTGTCACATGAAAGATGGCTTGAATGCGGCAATGTCGGTTGCGCGTGCGGCGAACCGCTACCTGGATGAGCAAGCACCCTGGAAACAGATCAAGGTTGACCGCGACGCGGCAGGTACCTCAATCTACGTGATGCTACAGGTCATTAGCGGCCTGCATACCATGCTGAGTCCGTATCTGCCCTTCTCATCGCAAAAGCTGCATGAGTACCTCGGTTTTGAGGGCGAGGCCAGCCAGATGTTCTGGCGTCTTGAGCGTGTGCCAGCAGGAGCCATCCTACCAACACCTGCACCACTGTTCACAAAGCTAGAGGGAATCGCAGTAGCATAAATCGGCAATGGTAGGGACCGATTTATCGCGTCCTGGGTGGGGTGGGGGAGGGGCAACGTGTCGGAGACGATTCTTTGCGGTGACGTGTGCCCCACCCTCACCCCCAGGACGCGATAAATCGGTCCCTACCATTCCTTCCACACACACCGTAGGCAGCGAGTTGACACATGAAGATCGATGGTGTAATACAACAGTCCATTCCCTGAAAAGTTAGAGGAGGAGGAGTCCATCGTTGGCGACAGCACAAGAAACCTTTGGTGACACCGTTATTGAGCCGCTACAAGTGAACATTGGCGGAAAGACACTCTCTTATTCTGAATACCTCGCGCTTCCTACAACACAAAGATCAAATGATGAGGCGGATGTTGTAGACAGCCGCTTCACACAAAAGCTGTTGGAGTGGCTTGGTTTTAGTGAAGGAGATAGTATTTATAACCGTCCAACTGCTGGGCGGCCCGAAGACAAACCAGATTTCGTTATCAAGATGTTAGGTGCAACAGCATTTGTAGTCGAAGATAAAAGTACCGATGAACACTTTAATGAAGCCTCGATAAAACAACTTAGAAGATATACAGTTGGCACATCTGGCTATTGCTTGTGGACAAATGCGCGGTCAATCACGGGTTTACGCTTTGACGCAAATGGGCAACCGCAAATACTGGTTGAAGTTCGCGTCGATGCTACCTTTGGGCCACAACCCACACTCCTAAATCAAGAAGCAAATATAGAGTTATTGCGCCTCCTTTTCCGCAAACAACGCTTCACGGATGTTTCCAACCTGATTGCCACAATTGCTGTCAATGAAAGCATATGGCGAGAACAAGCCAAATCCCTTACTGATGATGCCTCTTTACGCACATTTATCACTGAGAGTCGCTTTGTTCTCGATCAGCTTGTAACAGCAATTAAAGCGAGGCTAAGCACTGTTGCAAATGAACTAGAAGAGGCGAAAAACGATCTTCGTTCGAGCCGACAACACTATGCATCCATCACGACAGACCTACTCAATCGGCTGAAAGGTGGTGGTGCTGTTAAAGTCGATGAGATTACAAGACTCGAAACCGCGTTGTACGACCTTGAGGCAAACATAGCCGATATCAATATAGCCTCTATTGAACAACTCAAACCAGCTATGACTGCTGCATCACTTCCTCTCTGGACGACGTTTATCCAGGAGATAAATGCTGTCATATCAACACTGCGTGAACGTGACCTTGCGCGTGGAGAGTCGCGGCGTATTCGTGCGGCCTATCTGGTGTGGCTTGAACGTTATAAGTACATAGAAGGTGAAGACAGAGGCAACGACGTTGCTACGGAAATGCAGAGGCAGAATGCGTTCGCGGAACAGGTAAGTTATGTCTTCTTCGTCCGCTTACTACTGGCTCGCGTCCTTGAAGACAAAGGTATCATGCCGCGTATCGTATCGGACGGTGGTTTCAAAAACTGGTTTGATTTCTTGAGAAGTTCCGCGATGGATAGCATTGACGAAATTCGTGGTGAATCGTTCCTCCCACTTGTCTATCGTCGTGTGGCAAACTTTTATCGTCACTTCTTTCAACAGCCCGTTTTCGATTGGTTTCTGCCGGATGATTATTTGTTGGCATTGGTATTGCATCGACTCAACCAATACAACTTCAAGGATGTCACAAGCGACCTGCTGGGCTTCACCTACGAAGCCTTTATCGAGCGCACTGCACGTAATCAAAAAGGGCATTTTTTAACACCACCGGCCATCGTCGAATTTATGCTTGACCGTGCGGAATATAACAGTTCTGCAATTATTGGCGAAAGTCTGATAGATACCGCGTGTGGCTCTGGCAGTTTCCTTGTTCATGCTGCACGACGGCTGAAACAAGTTCTCTCCTCTGCAACGAGTATGCAAGACCCACTTGAACGCTCAAGGTTGTTTATCGAGCAGGTGCAAAGGAAGCTTGTTGGACTGGAAATAAATCCCTTCTCATGTTACCTCGCGGAACTAAACTTGTTCATTCAGGTACTTGACGATCTTGCGTTGCTATGGAGCAAAGGTGAACGTCCGAATATAGAACGTTTTGCAATCTATAACACGAACAGTTTAGAGATGCCACAGGCAGTGCTTAATTCAAGCGAGAAGAATACCGCCATAGCCTTCACAGACGATGCTGCCGCCCTAGATGAAGCTGCGGCTATCAAAGCCCAATACAACAGTTTCAGCTACGTGATATGTAACCCTCCCTATTTGAATCGAGGTATCATTCTGGGGGCAAAAAGCTATGGCGACTTTCCTTTCTATAGAGATGTTGTGAAGGGTGATGAAAACTTTTATCTGCTCTTTTTGCGGCTTGCCGCTTACTATGTCTCTACAGGAGGAACAATCTGTTTTATTTGCCCTCTCAATCTCTTTGGGGATGAGTCAACCATGCGAGCGCGTGAAATGTTCAGCAGAGTAGAATGGAGTATTCCGTCTATTACGCGCTTCTATGTACGTGATGTACTTTTCCCTGGCGTTTTACAGGGTGTATGTGTCATACGCATTGACAATCAGCAGTCTACACCATCAGATATGCTAGAGGTGCGCGGTGGACGCTCTATCGTAGAGGCGACCCAGAACGCCACACAGGTACCGCGTTCTCAAGTTCTTCACAACTATCCAGCCAAGACAACGTGGAGCAAACCCTGGTTGGTCAACGCCGATACGGACACCTACGCCTTGTGGGAATTTATACGCAACCAGTCCAATCAAGATTTAGCAGATTTACTACGAGACAAAATAGAAGTTGGCAAGGGTGATGTAAGGTCTACATGGGCCAAACCTATGCTTGTTTCAAAACCAGACTCAAGGTATCTACCTCTTACCAAGGGAAAATTTGTTACTGATTGGGGTAACTGGGTAGCAAGCGCATATCTTGATCCATATGTAACTCTATCTAGTTCTATCAAAGATTATACAGGTAGCAGATGGGTACAAAAACAACTTCAAAGAATTGCAAGTCTGAATGAAAAAGAGATTGTAGTCTTCCTCAAAGAAGTTTCTGGATTAGAGATGAAGCGTCCTATACGTGGCACGATTATTCAAAGAGATAAACAACATTCTGTTGTCGCTGACGAAACGCTTCTTGTCATGTACACATTGAGTGATGAGTATACGGATTTAGCGTATGCAGTCTTCGGCTTACTCACAAGCTCAACCTATAATTTTCTCTTTAGCCTCTTCTCGACAAACGCGCATGCGAATTTCAAAGAGATACTGCGCTTGCCTGTACCAATCTGGTCGAGAGAACGCGAACAGCAGCTTGCTAGCGCAACACGTGCGACACTCGCGGTCTATATGGACCTGCACAACCATGAAAAGCTCTATGGTTCGGACCAGACAAAACAGGTCTCGGTCAACGATGTACTGCTTGCATCAAAACTTCCAACACTGCGCTTTGAAGAGTTGGTGGTGCGAGGCGATATTGTAATGAAAAATACGACAAACCTTTCGTTAGAGGTGATGTTGCAAAGAGGCTTGCTTACATTCGACGAAAAGCTCAGTCCTGTGCTTGTGCAGGGCCTCGAACGCATTATACAAGCGCACGGAACGTTGACCTATACAAAAGGTGGCAAAGATATACGCTTCCCAGGTATAAGAGTTCTGCCTGCTTTCTTAGCACAACTACAATCGGTGGAACAGGAACGGCAAGCAAAGATAGCAGCAACGTTCGCAAGCCAGAAAGGTGTAGATGATGTTGTGCTTGATGCTTACGGTATCACAACACCATCCTGGCGCGACACAATTCAAAAAGGCGTGCCGTGGGCAAGAAATTAGTAGCAAATCCTACGAGGGCTGCGATGAGATTAGTCGCTTCCCCATGTGGATGGCTACCTCGTGTTCCACAGGTCCCGGGGGATAGAAATGCTGGTTGATGCTCCATATCTCCAGACCATTGCGGAGATAGAACTGAATAGCGGGATAGTTGACGTTCTGCGTCTCTAGCACAACAGCCCAGCAGCCACGCTTACGTGCCCAATCAGCAGCGCAACTCAGAAGGAGCGAACCAATTCCGTAGCGGCGGTATTGATGACCCACAATCAGGTCTTCGACACGCACAACCGAACGCCACTCCTCGACGTGCAGGAGAATCGCGCCCGCCATCTCGCCAGCAGCAAAGGCGACATAGCCACCTTCACAATTGCGAAGCTTTGCCTCAACGTCTGCTAACGTGTCTTCGTGTTCACGATAATTTTTGTACAACGGTGGATCGACGGGAGTTTCGATCAGTTCAAAGGCAAAAGCAACACGCTCATTTCCCTCGTCTTGCTCACCCGCCATTAGCTCATTCTGTACACGGAGCGTGTAGATACGGTCTGTCTCAAAGCTATAGTCGATAGCGTGCAGTGCGGAAGCATCGTTGCTCTGTAGAGACCGCACATCAATGTGGGGCGGCTCTTCCTGCATGGTACGTATCCCTTCCTTGCATATTTTCTGCAATACACGGTCAATGTTCATATGATGGGTTAATGTACGGGCCTGATTTATCGCGTCCAAAGATGGGGGTTGGGAAGGGACAACGTGGCGGCGACGATTTTCATGACGACGTTGGCCCAGCCGCCCCACCCCAGGACGCGATACATCGGTCCCTACAGCATCAATTAGCGGAAAACTGATAGCCTGTCGCCATCGCGCCCAGACAGGCGGCTCCTACGACGCCAGAGAAGTCACCGAGCTTAACCCTGAGAATAGGTGTCTTTTTCGCGGGTGCAGTCAGGGCAGTGGTTCGCGCACGATGTACAGCAGTTTCATAGAGCAGGTCGATAGCCTCGATGACGCCGCCACCGAGGATGACCGCATCAGGATTGTAGAAGTTGAGGACAGAGGCAATACCATAACCAAGATAGTTCGCGGCCTCTAAGATCATCTCGGTCACAAGTTCGTCCTTTTGCTGTATGGCGTTGGCAAGAATACCGGAACGAATGATGGTCTCGCCCTCTTTCAATTGCTTCAAGGCATCATCAGAGAGAATAGAGGCGCGGCCATGATGGATTTCGGCCATGATCGATTTCGTGATGGCGGTACGTGAGGCATAGGCTTCCAGGCAACCACGACTACCACAGCCACAGATGCGCCCATCGGCGACAAGCGTCATATGTCCGACCTCACCAGCAGTTCCCGATAGGCCAGTGTACAACTTGCCGTTCTGGACAATACCAGAGCCGATACCTGTACCTACAAACATGCAGACAAAATTGTTATAGCCTTTGCCTGCACCAAAGAGATATTCGCCCTGTGCAGCTACCTCTACATCATTGCCCACATACACGGGTTTTCCAAACTGATTACCAAGAATAGAGCCAAGCTGCATATCATGAACGCCGAGATTAGGTGCATCGACAACAACACCATTTTTGCGGTCGATCTGTCCGGCAGCACCAACGCCAATCGCTAAAATTTCTGTTCCGTCGGGAAGGTTGGCGTCGGTAATCGCTGCGGTCGCAAGTTCGATAGTGCGCTGCGATACAAAGTCTTGTCCACGCTCGGCACGTGTGCGTTTGCGAGCTGAGGCAACAACTTCACCAGTAGTTATGTCGATAACTGCCGCAAGAGTTTTGGTTCCGCCCAGGTCGATACCCAGGGCATAGGCTTTTGGTTGGGCCATGTGTTTTCCTCATTTCTTGAAAGGGAGACTCAATCCAGGGTCTACATCGAGATTCAGGCCGTGTCGCTCGCCACGCGCGAGATGAAAAAAGGCGACACCCGCGATCATCGCGGCATTGTCTGTGCAAAATTCAATGGGAGGATAGCTGAGTTGTATGTTGAGCGGCAAGAGTTCTTGCTCGATACGTTGCCGTAAACTCGCGTTTGCCGCAACGCCACCCGCAAGTACAACCTGTTTCACCTGATATGCTTGCGCGGCAAGCCGTGTCTTTACCGCTAACACATCCACGATTGCCTCTTGAAAGCCCGCCGCAAGGAGAGGAATGCTTGTCGGACCTGCCTCGGCAATCTGTGTTCCCATGCGTGTATAGTAACTCACCTGCTTGCCTTCGCTCTCCGCTTCTGTATGTGGATTCGCGGTCACGCCTTCGGCAAGATGCAGCATAGCAGTCTTGAGGCCACTGAAGCTGAAATCGTAGGTACCACGCAACCAGGCACGCGGGAGATGATAGGTACTACGCGCAAGGGCAGCAGGACGTTGCTGTTGCAGCAGCTCATCTTCGGCCTGTTGTGCCGCTTTTTGGATTGCAGGACCACCGGGATAATCGAGGCCGAGAATACGCGCAACTTTATCGAACGCCTCACCCGCGGCGTCATCACGGGTTCGTCCTAATAATTCGTATTGGCCGTGATCGCGCACAAGCACCAGCTCACTATGTGCCCCCGAAACAACAAGACACATGAGAGGGAAGCGTGGATCGCCTGCTTGATAGCTCCAATTATTCTTGAACAAGAGTTGTGGCGCGACACCCCGTCGTAACCAGTTAGCGTAGATATGGGCCTCAAGGTGATTGACGCCAAGAAAGGGCAGGTTACGAGCAAGAGCCAGTGTCTTGCCAACGGTAAGACCAACCAGCAGCGAACCAGCAAGGCCAGGGCCATACGTTGCGGCAACCGCGTCTATCTCGTTCCACGAACATCCTGATTGTTCCAGTGCAGTCTCAACCACAGGAATCACCGCCGCCAGTTGTTGCCGTGACGCAACCTCTGGCACAACACCACCATAGCGGTTGTGAATATCAATTTGTGAGGCAACGACATTGGAGAGCACCCAGCGACCATCTTTTACAATGGCGGCTCCCGTTTCGTCGCATGAGCTTTCAATACCAAGTACGAGCATAGACGTTCTGTTATACCTTTATTTATTGTGCTTCTAATTTCTGATAGAGAGCCATTTTCAAATCCTGAAATTTCTGTTTATAAGCGGGAGAATTGATCTCATCGGTCCACATAATCACCGCGTCTTCCTGGTTATCACTGTAGTAACGATGGCGAACACCAGCCTCACGAAAACCGTATTTGTGATACAGGTTTTGCGCGGTATTGTTCGAGACACGCGCTTCCAGCGTAACCCATTTTGCGCCGATAGTATAGGCGATGTCAATCAAGCTTACAAGCATAAACTCACCCAGACTGCGCCGACGAAAGCTCGGATGCATGGCAATCGTCGTGACATGTGCCTCGTCAACCATCAGCCATAAGCCAGCAAAGCCAATAATAGACTCTAGTTCTGGTGAAGGTGTTATGATCGTGGGACGACTGGGCAGAAGAGAGAGCGGAAACAGGCGATTTCTACGCGGCTTCTCGACTTCCTGCGGGGGCACCGTTGCACGTTCTTCCGCAATGTGTTTGTCACGCAGCACGATGTAGTGCGCCCAGCGATTATCCTGTAACTCCTTACGATAAGCACTGGGAGGCCAGGTCGATGGATAGGCTAGACGTTCGATCTCGACAACGCGAGGCACATCACTCATGGTCATTTGGTCAATGGCGTACCGCACCCTCTTCCCTTTCTGTATTACGTTGGTCCGTAGGTCGCGATGACGAAGAGCCAAGTAATGGTCGTTTTTTCGTACTTGTGGTGATTGAAGGGCGCCGCAAGTAGAGCGGTTCGAGCAATAACGGGTCGTCTACTTTTCCATCGTGCCATCGTTGAAAAGCAAGCGCGGCAAGTACGCTGGCATGGCGCGTTGACTGCGCGTTATTCAAAAAGAGACTCTGTTCTGGTAGCTGGTCATAGAGTGCTTGCTGTGCCTCGCTACTTAGCTCACCACAAAAGAGAATTTCCAACTCTCGATGTCCTATAGTTGGAGAACTTGTCGAGCCACGCGCCTGCTTCTGCGCAAATTCGGCTAATTGCGTAGGTGAAAAAACGCCATAGTCGCCGAGTTGTCTCAGGACACCACTCACACTTCGCCGATTCGTTATCTGTGGTATAGCACGATAGCAGGCGGCATAAAGTTCTGAACGCCCCGCCTCCATGACCGCACAGAGTATATGTGGCGATTGCTGCTGTTGTGCCGCGATAACGTCAAGCGTGCTTACCCCAAAGAGCGGTTTTTGGAGCGTGAAGGCCAGCGTTTTCGCAGTAGCCAGTGCGACACGTACTCCGTTGAATGAGCCAGGTCCCGTTGCGACAGCGATGCCATCTATATGAGACAGAGGAACATCGCATTCAACCAACAAACGCTGAATACGTTCCAGTAGCTCTACGCTATGGTTGTTGCCAATGTGCCAGGTATATTCGCCGTATACATCGTCTTCTGAACATAGGGCGATGCTGGCACGGCGGTTAGAAGTATCAAGAGCGAGTAATAGCATAATTGTTCTTCTGGAATTGTCGTAAGAGTTCGTGATAGCGTGTTCCTGTAGCGATGAACTCAAGACCGCGTTCAGTTTCACCCTGGATGTTCATATTGATAGCCAATCTTTCAGGTACCCATAGTTCAGCGGCTTTATCAGCCCACTCGACCACACAAACACCATCGCTATCATAAAAGTAATCTTCAAAACCCAGGTCCACTATTTCTTCCGGTTCATCCAGACGGTACAAATCGAAATGGTAGAGGGCAAGACTGCGTGGCTTCACTGTGTTGGTATTGCTCTGACGAGTGGGCGCGACGGAACGAAATTGAGCGGTATACTCTTTCAAAAGCGTAAACGTGGGGCTGGTAATTGTTGCTGTAATGCCCATTCCCTGCGCCAAACCTTGCGTAAAGGTTGTTTTACCCATGCCAAGTTGCCCTGCCAGGAGAATAAGCTCTCCGCCGCGCACAAGTTCGCCCAGATGCATGCCTAAGCTTTGCGTCTGAGCAGAACTGGAACTAACAATATGCAGCGTCATCACGTCTTCTTGTTGTGCGTCCCCGCTATGATTACCTTCAAACACGATATACGTTCCCTGCGTTTCGTTGTTTTTTGAATGCCCCCTATTATAACACACGCACAGTGTTTCTTCTTAGCGAAGTTTCGAGCCGCAGTTACGGCAATAGAGCGCGTTGGAACGAACGGGTTGCCCACAATGTGGACAAGGTTGCATCTGCGCGGCGGTATTGGGTGCTTGCTGCTGTGGACCAGGAGTTGGTGCGGCTTGCGATACAGGCGACGACGTTGGTGGCGGTGCGTAGTTCGTCATCGGTGTAGGTGCAAATTGATCGGCTGGATATGGCTCGTTCTTTATTTCCTGCAATTGTGTCTCATGGCTGCGTGCATCATGATCTAGCTCTTGTATGCTGGCACACAAACGCGAGAGTTGCGAATCGGTCAGCGAGCCTTGCTGATACAGGTTCATCGCAACATTGCCAAGCTCATCCAACAGTTTTTGTCTCTGTTCCCATAATTTGTCTAGCTCTGTCTGCTTGCCACGAAGGCGTAGCTGCTTCTGTGCCTCCCAGCTCGTGCGGCTGACGGCTGAGTTCATAAAGTTTTTTGCGGACTCTACAAAATCGCTCATCGAATATCCTCCATTATGTTATGCTAATTGCTCTTTATCGCTCTTGACCAGGGCGTCCCCTTGCGGGTGCCCTGGCTCCTTACCCTTGTACCGCGTGTTGATACACGCGAATCTCTTCAAAACGCCCACTCGCGCTTAGTTGTACGGCTACAACATCGATACGCCATGATCGCTCAGAGCAGACACGTAGGTCCAGATAGTGTGTTGCCACTTGCACAAGTTTCTGCTGCTTTCGGAGTGTCACAGCCTCTTCTGGTAAGCCATAGGCATTGCCTCTACGCGTCTTGACCTCGACAAAAACTAGATCGCTGGCGTCTTCCGCAATCAGGTCAATTTCGCCATACTGACAGCGAAAATTACGCTCTATGATGCGGTAGCCCTGTCGTATAAGCTCCTCGGCGGCTAAACGCTCACCTGTGCGACCAAGTCCCTGACGTGCCGCTCTTATTGATTTAGATGTGCCTGTGGTGTCTATCGCCGACCTCCTACTATCTTTGACATCCTCCCCACGCTTAGAAAGCGGGGGCTTCCCTCTCATCGATAACTACGTTGTTTGGCTGTAGATGTTGTAATATGCTGAGTACATGCTTGCATATGCCAGCAAAGCATACAGCAGCGCGGACATTGTTGCAAGAGCTTTACAACTATCAAACGAATTTCAGCATAATGAGGTGCAAGCGCATGAATGAGCAGCAAAATTTAACACAAAATCCACTTGTTTTTATTCACGGCTCAGGCGATAGTGCGAACATATGGCGGTTACAGGTCGCGTACTTTGGACCGCACCATGCCTTTGCCCTCGATTTACCAGGACACGGGCAGAGAATTGATACACTTCCCGCCGAAGTAACGGTACAAGACTACACAAGAACAGTACACGACATCGTGGCACAAGAACTGCATCTGCATAAACCAACTATCGTGGGACATTCACTTGGCGGAGCAATTGCGCTGACAATGGCACTGGACTATGGTGACGAGCTAAGTGGTATCATCTTAATCGGCACAGGGGCGCGGCTACGTGTCCTCCCCAACGTCTTAGCAGACGCCAAAAACACGCCAGAGCAAGCACGCCTCTCCCTATCACAACTGGGCATAGCACCAACGACTGCTGTATCTGTTGCACAGGCAATCATGCAAGAACCGGTAACGCCAGGGCCAAGCACGCTTTATCGCGACCTTGCAGCATGTGATGTCTTTGATATCATGAAAAGGCTATACGAAATATTTATCCCAACGCTGATTATTTGTGGTGCGGAAGACCGTTTGACACCGACAAAATATAGCGAGTATCTGCATCAGCACATTCAACACTCAACGCTAGAGATTATCCCACAGGCAGGTCATTATGTGATGCGTGAACAACCTGAACGGGTGAATAAGGCAATTGGGACATGGCTGCAACAAGCGGTATCCCCCTCGACGCACTGAGCCTGTTCGTGTTACAATGGCAAAAAAGTTTTCTATCATACACAGACCTCTCGTCCTATGTACAAAACAGGGTGCGGATAGAGCATATTTCAGAATAGATGAAGCAGAAAGACGAACGAACCAGGGGAGAGATGATATGTCAGGTCATTCAAAATGGGCACAAATTCGCCGTTCAAAAGGCGTTAATGATTCACGTAGAGGACAGTTATTTACACGACTGGGACGTGAAATCGTCGTTGCAGTACGTGAAGGTGGCGGTGGTGATCCCGATGCTAATTTCCGTCTCCGCATGGCGGTACAACATGCGCGTGACGCAAATATGCCAATGGATAATATCGACCGCACCATCAAGCGTGCGCTCGGTGGTTCGGAAGACAATAACCTTGAAGAGATCACCTACGAAGGATATGGACCCGGCGGAACTGCCATGCTTGTACAGACGCTGACCGAGAACCGCAACCGCACCGTTGCAGAGGTACGCAACGCCTTCAACCGCAACGGTGGCAACATGGGTGAGAACGGATGCGTCGATTGGCTGTTCGAGTCGAAGGGCGTCATCGAAGTGGAACTCCAGGGACATGACCCCGACGAGCTTTCGTTAGAGGCAATTGATCTCGGTGCCGATGATGTAGAACCTGCAAATCCTGACGACGAGGTATTGACAATCTATACCGAGCCAACAGAGGTCGAGAAGGTAAGCAAAGGGTTAGAGGAGCATAAGTACAAGGTGTTGAAGTCCGAGGCGACAATGGTGCCAAAAACTAGAATCGAGCTTTCTGATGAGAAGCAGGCACACCAGTTTATTCGCTTGACAGAAAAGCTTGAAGACCTGGATGACGTACAAAATGTGTATTCAAATGCAGACTTCCCAGAAGAATTTGCATCCTCCTATGTATAGAAGGGCATGACGCAACAAGCACAAATAATGGTGAGAGAAAGGACACATTGCCCATGAGCGATACGACACCCGATCTCCCACCATTGCCAACACAGCATCGTGTCGCACTGGGCATCGACCCAGGCACAGCGATTGTCGGGTATGCGGTCGTGATGGCGAAGGGCAGTGAATTGCAGATGCTCACCTGTGATGTCGTGACAACACCAGCAAAAATGCCCCTCGCGCAACGTCTACAAATTATTTATGAGCAACTCAGCATTATTATCGCCACCTATAAACCAAATGAGGCGGCGATGGAAGAGCTTTTTTTTGCGAAAAATGCTCGTACCGCAATGACCGTCGGCCAAGCTCGTGGCGTTGCGATGCTAGCATTGGCTAATGGCGGTCTCTCTGTAGCAGAATATACGCCAATGCAGGTCAAGCAGGCGGTAACAGGCTATGGGAGTGCGAGTAAGGATCAAGTAGGTGAGATGGTGCGTATCCTGCTCAAGCTGGCTCAAGTGCCACGCCCGGATGACGCCGCTGATGCCGCTGCCGTTGCTATCTGCCACCTGAACACGCTGCCCTACTCCAAACTACTTTCGAGTTCGCGGTGAGGGCGTTCCTGGATGGCCTAGCAAAAAGTGCCACACAAATTTTCTCTCTACTCCTACCAAATTGGTAGAAAGTTACTTCCATATTCATAGTAGCGTTTCTGCATATAGCGAAGAGACGACGTGAGGTTTTGGGATAATGATTACAGGTATTCATGGAACGCTTGAGGCAAGTAAGGCCGATGCCGTCATTCTACGTGTTGGTGGCTTCAGTATACGGGTGGCGGTCCCCTCCTCAGCATTGCCACGTCTCAATGAGCAGGGTATGGAGGTATCGCTCTACACTCATTTTCATATGCGTGAAGACGGTATAGCTCTCTATGGTTTCCTCGACGAGCAGGACCGCAACGCCTTCGAGCAGTTAATCGCGGTGAGCGGTGTCGGCCCTAAAGTTGCTTTAGCACTACTTTCTGTGATGGACGCAGCAACGCTATATCAGGCACTGGCAGACGAGGACGTACAACGTCTGGGCCTGGCACCCGGCGTTGGGAAACGACTCGCGTCACGGTTGGTTCTTGAGTTGAAGGGGAAACTCCCTACACTGCCAACAGCAGGAGCGGTGGGAGCTAAGCCAGGCAACAGGATACAGGCTGAGGTGCTAGAAGCATTGTTAGGGTTAGGCTACTCTCCCGCAGAGGCGCAGGCGGCTCTGGCGAAGATTCCGCAGGATCAGGCGATGACGTTGGAGCAACAGGTGACGTTTGCCTTACGCTCTTTTTCGCGCAAATAATTCTATGTTTATGCTCTCGCACATTTATATTTTACAACACAGGATATATGATGGTAGTTTTCAGGGGCTTGGATAGAGAAAGGCAAGGGGATTGTGGAAATACTGGTTGTAACACTGGCATATACAACCCCGAATAAAGATACGGACACACTTGCCCGTGTACAACTCATTTATGACACAGTACGCAATGCACAGGGCTTAGTGACTTCCCGCTTTTATAGAGGACGCGGGAAGTCACCCTGCTATGCAATGCTCACGACTTGGGAAGACGAGGAGGCGTGGCAACATGCACAAGAACGGCACAATCCCAAACAACTCCTCGCCAGCACACAGGCACAACTCCTGGTTTCACCGCCCGAACAATTGTTTTTCACCTATTTATGGGGCTATAGCCGTCCAGCAGTAGCACCCAATTTAGCCGCTATTCATCTTGCAACGGTTCAACCCGAACAAGCTGAAATAGCACAACGCGGCTGGCTCGAAGGACTGAGACGGCAGGCTGCACAATCTCCAGTAGCATTTGCCTTCCTTGCACGCGGAGTATACGAACAAGTAACAACAGCCTCGTCAACAGAAGCGATAAAGAATCGTACACAGGGTGCAACGTTCCTCAATCTGGTCAATTGGGCTACTGAGAGAGACCGTGAAAACTTTTACGCCGACCCGGACTACAAAGCGGTTCATCGCTTTATCACGAGCATGGGTACAATGCACATTTTGTCGCTCGAACCACTATAGGATGATGTTCTCTAATCGGAAGAAGATTCAGCAACAGGCTTATCGTAATATTTTTTCAGTTCCATCTGCAAAAGGTTGGTATCAGCCCATAATTGACTGGTAAAGGTATGATATTCGCCATCACAGAGAGGAATGGAGTTGAGGCATTTGCGATGTTGTGCAAGGCGGAAGCGAATAGAAGTCCCATCCACATCAATCCATATATGGCGTCGTGTATAGCCAGTCCCCCACTTAAACAACACGGTCGAGTCGTATTCCTCGAACCACCCGCGCCCTTTCAGAAGATTTTTGTTGATGCTTTGGAGCATGTTCGCAAGTCCACTATCACGTAACACGCGTTTCGCATTTTCGCGCTTCGCCAAGCGGAGCGTCTCTTGCCCGCGTTCTTGTTCTTGCTCGATATGGTCTTGACTCGTAGGTTTTTCCTGCCTTTCACTAGAAGGTATTCTACTATACTAGAATTCAGCGTAGGCATCGTGTTCCATATAGTGAAATGCCTTCTGTCCTGAAACCTGCATATTCGTAAGAGAAAATACTGGCTGATGTTGTTCTGTAGCATTTGTACTTAAGATATCTGGCTGAATGCTAATGCGATGCGATGAAATAGCATAGATGTTATTGGGTGATTGTTTGGCGTGACGTTTTGCTTCGGCGGCAAGAAGACCCACTTCACTAAAACCATGAGGATACCGACTTCGGTTATTGACAACCCCGATAGAGAGCGAAACAAGCGGGAATTGGTAGGCCCGCCCTTTACGATCTACACCGCTAATCGAGCCACGTGCTAAATCTTCTGGTCGATACAGTAGCTCACTGTCTTGCTTGTAGTATGCGAGAATCTTCTGGCATAATAATTCGGATTTATCAGGAGTGCTCATAATGAGAAAATCATCGCCACCAATATGCCCCACAAAATCGGTAGCGTTGCCAAATTCATAGACAGCACGTTGACATGCCTGTCCCACCAATAAGATCATTTCGTTGCCCGCAAGAAAACCGTATACGTCATTGAAGGCTTTGAAATTATCAAGATCGAGATAGAGCAGGCTCCACTGATCAGAACTATTCAGTCTCTTCCTCAATGCATGTTCTACCTGGAGTCCCCCTGGCAGTTGTGTAAGAGGAGAAAGTGCGCTTTGCTGGATACGTTGTAGCTGCCGACGCACCAATGCTAATAGCTCCTCAGTATCGAATGGCTTAGTAAGGTAATTATCTACGCCCAATTCAAAAGCGCATATTTTTTCAGCATGAGATGCACAGGCACTTAGCACAACAATAGGAATATGCATCGTCTTGGGATGGTCGCGTAGTTGCTTAATCACCTCGTAACCATTCATACGGGGGAGCATAATGTCCAGAATGATAAGCTGTGGCGTTTCACGCAGCGCAAACTGTACGGCATCTTCGCCGTTAAGGACAGTAACGGTATGATATCCTTCGACATCCAGGGTTTCTTTGAGTAGTTCCGCGATGATTCGTGCGTCCTCAACAACTAAAATGGTCGTCATATATGCTCCTGCCTCTACATGGTACAACATTATAGTATACTTGTCTGATCACAAATGCGCTACCCGTCTCCCCAGAAGGATATCGTGCAGGTAAAAGGCTGAAACATGAATGGATGCAAAAGAAATAGCTACTGTTTCTGCCATTCAATTCTTCTTCACCTATAATTAATAAACATCCTTGTTTACTTGTCGGTATCATACCTGGGTGAAAAATCCAAGGAAAACTCTTATTGCTCCTATCACACAGACATTTAAATAACATGAGAAGTTTGCTTGAATGTGATAGATGTATCGCATCTGTCATAGTTAGTATAACATTCCTGTGTATAGTTGCAAGGGTTTTGTTACATAAATCTTACAATTTCCTAAAATCTCTCACATATTCTACATAACATGACTTTTGGATAATGACTCCAAGAAATATCTTCTTTTGTCCTCGCTTGATATGCTTTTCACACATATGGTATACTCCGTGTATAGATAGAACCGTATAGGACTCCTGAGACACATCAATAGTACGTGTACATAACTTGTCGTATGGGGAGCGGAAGGGCAAAACATGACCTCATCAGCACTGGCTGAGCGACCAATCACATTTCACAGCAAAGGGCAACCAACATTTCAGCTCGAAGGCATGCTGCATATACCGAACAGAACAGAGAATGTACCAGGAGTTATCCTCTGTCCGCCCCAACCAGCAAGTAGCGACATGAACGATTCATTAACGGTGGCACTGGCGAAAGGGCTTGCAGATACGGGTATGCTCGCGTTACGTTTTAATTTTCGTGGCGTACAGAAAAGTCAGGGCCAGCAGACTGATGGTCGATTAGAACCACTCGACCTCGCGGGTGCTATCGATACAATCGTAAGAATACCGGCGGTCAATGGCGCGAAGATATGCGTGATCGGTCATAGCTTTGGAGCATATATCGCGCTTCTCTACGCCCCCTTTGACCCGCGCATACGCACGGTTGTCGCCATCAGTTTACCACTTTTTCGTGCCGCAAACGGCTTCCCACGACCATTTGAACGCCCTAAATTGTTTGTAACGGGCGAATTTGATGAGCTGTGCCCACGCTACAAACTTGAGCCATTCGTCGAGCAACAAACAGGTCCAAAGGGACTCAAAGTGATTACGGGGGCGCGACACCTGATGCGTGGCTACGAAGAGGCAGCAGTTACTACAATTATCAAATACGTAAAAACATGGGCGACAATGCCCGGAGTGTAAATAATGAATCCCAGCAATCCTATTATTGTGCAAAGTGATCGGACTATTTTATTAGAGGTAGATCACCCGTTACATGCAGAGGCTAGAGATGCTCTTGCTCAATTTGCTGAACTAGAGAAGTCACCAGAGCATATCCATACCTATCGCCTTTCGCCGCTCTCTCTTTGGAACGCGGCTGCAGGGGGTATGAGCGCGTCTACTATTCTTGAGCTTTTGACACACTATAGCAAGTATGCGATTCCCTCAAATATCACCGTCGATATTCGTGAGTATATCAGTCGCTATGGACGTATCAAACTCATTCGTAAAGGTGATGCACTGCTCCTAACATCAGAAGATACATCCTTGATGGTTGAAGTTATGCACCACAAGCGTACACAACCCTATATCTTGCGGCAGATAGACCGCAATACAATTCAGGTTGATGCCGCGCGTCGCGGACACATTAAGCAGTCGCTCATTCATATGGGCTTTCCAGCCGAAGATTTAGCGGGCTATACTGATGGTTCAGCACTGCCTCTCAAACTGCTTTCACCGACCCATAACGGCAAAGAATTTCAGCCACGCACCTACCAGTACGCAGCCTCATCCGCCTTCTACGCCGGGGGCGCACTCAGTGGAGGTAGTGGTGTCGTGGTCTTGCCGTGTGGCGCAGGCAAAACAATTGTCGGTCTAGCAACAATGGCGGACATTCAGCGAGCAACGCTTATCTTGACTCCAAACACCATTGCAGTACGTCAATGGATCAACGAAATTCTTGATAAGACCGATATACCCGCGGAAATGGTCGGAGAATACACAGGTGATCGTAAGGACATTTGCCCCATCACGGTCAGCACGTACCAGATTCTTACCTATCGTCGCACGATCAAGCACGATGATGGTACGGAAGAAGAAATATACCCGCACTTCTCACTTTTCAACAGCTACGATTGGGGCTTGATTGTCTATGATGAAGTACACTTACTGCCAGCACCCGTTTTCCGCGTCACGGCAGAAATCCAGGTGCGGCGTAGGCTCGGCTTAACAGCAACGCTTGTACGTGAAGATGGACGCGAGGCTGATGTGTTCAGCCTGATAGGACCTAAAAAGTACGATGTCCCTTGGCGTGAACTTGAGAAACAAGGCTGGATCGCAACGGCAGAATGCCACGAAATTCGCGTCAGCCTGAGCGAGGACGAACAACTCAACTACGCAATGGCGGAGGTACGCGAGAAATATCGTATCGCAGCCGAGACACCCGCGAAACTTTCGGTTGTTCGTCATCTTGTGGAGCAGCACCAGAACGATCAGATATTGGTTATCGGGCAATATATCGACCAACTCAAGCAGCTTTCAGAAGAACTACAGGCACCGTTGCTTACAGGACGCACTCCGAATGGGCAGCGCGAAAAGTTGTACGAGCAGTTCCGACGTGGTGAGATCAAGCATATGGTGGTCAGCAAGGTTGCGAACTTTGCCATCGACCTCCCCGACGCCAATGTCGCTATCCAGGTATCAGGAACCTTTGGCTCACGACAAGAAGAGGCGCAGCGCCTCGGTCGTATTCTGCGCCCTAAAGGTGATGGTGGCCTGGCCTACTTCTATTCGGTCGTCACACGCGACACACGCGATCAGGAGTTTTCCGCGAACCGTCAGTTATTCCTCACGGAACAAGGGTATCGTTACATCATCGAAGATGCAGAAGCATTATTGGCATCAGCAGTGCAGTAAGAAACAGACGGGCGACCACAAGAGCCGCCCGTTCCCGTTCAAATAGATTTTTTGAAGGTACGCGCGTACATGGCTTGACACATGCTACTCATGAGTGATATTTTGGGGAAGAAGGTAAAATTTTATAGAATGCAGAGGATGGCATGGCAAAGAGCTACATCGACGTGACAAAAGAGGATTTCGCCGAAAAGGTTTTACAGGCACCGCAATTAGCAATTGTTAATTTTTCAGCAGATTCAGTGAGTGCAAGTCAGATATTAGAGCCAGAGTTTGAGGCAATCAGCAAAGAATATCAAGGTAGAGCTTTGTTCGCAAAGCTAGACGTGACGGGACACGAAGAGATTACCAAACAATGGAACATCGAAGGTGTACCAACAATTGTCTTCTTCAAAGGCGGGCAAGAAATGTATCGCATTAAGGGTATCATGATGCGAGACAAATTGCGCCGTCAGATCGAGGGAGCTTTACTAGCAAGCTAATAATGCATAAAAAGCTCCCCTTTCCCTATATTATTTATTTATGTGGAGGTTGAGTTGGTTGTGTCGTATGTGTATCCTCTACGCCTGGAAGCTTCGTTACACGAAACGCTCTGGGGTGGTCGTAGATTAGAACACGGAAATTGGAAGCGTCTTCCCAATGGGAATGTTGCCATTGGCGAAGCATGGGAAACAGAAGTTACAACTGTGGTGCAGAACGGTCCTCGTGCGGGTGAGACGCTCGGTACACTCGTGGATGAATGGGGAACAGCACTACTTGGCGAACAGGCGCAGGCGATTTTCGGATTACGCTTTCCCTTACTCGCAAAATTTATTGATGCGAACGCGAATCTCTCGGTACAAGTACACCCCGAAGACCATTACTCAGCACAATATGAGGGTGGCAAGCTTGGTAAAACAGAGTTCTGGTATATTCTAGCAGCCGAACCTGATGCTAAGATCGTGTACGGCTTTAAGCATGATACACAGAGAGCAGAGGTACAACGCGCTATCGAGCAGTCTACACTCGAAACGTTGCTTCACGAAGAGCCTATTGCTGCTGGCGATGTTGTTTTTGTGCCAGCCGGAACCGTCCACGCGATCTGTAGTGGCGTCATGCTGTACGAACTGCAAGAATATTCCGATGTCACCTATCGTATGTATGATTATGGACGCCTTGCTGCCGCTGGCAAGCCACGAGAACTCCATATCGAACGCTCGTTGGATGTTTCACGATATGCCGCCGCTCACCATGTCAAGGCCAAACCAGTTGTACTTGCTGGGAGTGCTGATTACGAAGAGCGGTGCCTTGTCGCCTGTCGTTACTTTGTAACACGGGAAATTCTGCTGAAAGAGCGGGGCAGTCTGCAGAGAAGCACCACCAACAGTTGCATCATCCTCTCGTCTCTTGGTGCAGAGGTACGTGTAGTTTATGGTGATACATTCTCGCAAAGCGAAATGCTTTCGCGTGGGCAGACGATGGTGTTACCAGCATCACTAGGCACATATCGCATAGAAGGAAACGGGACACTGCTTTTCTCGTATGTGCCAGATGCAGGTGATGATGTGTGGCACCTGTGGCAAAAAGCCAATAAATAGCGCATAGCGGTGGCGGTGCTAAACAAAATTTACTGGCACCGCCACCGCTATTCTCCGCGACGCTTCCTTCGTTCTTCCTCAAGATCAGTTATTGTACCTTCAACAATACGCGGCTCTTCTGGCTCTGCCTCCGCGTAAGGATTGAGTGGACGACGAGCGGAGAAAGTGCGCTGCATGCGGCTCACTTCCGAGACTGTTTGCGAGATAGTCGTACTCACATTCAGTGCGAACAGTACCGCTGTTAATACGCCCCACACAACCAGACCCACCAGTAACGTGATAACCCCGGCAACGATACCATTAGTTATACCACTCACTCTGCCACTGAGATAGGTCTCATAGATGACCATGCCTATAATCGGTATCCAGAAAAAGCGCACAAGAACTTTTAGCAACCAGTGCAGAAACCACCATACAGCCTTCACGGGATCGGAAGGCATATTCCAGGGTGGAAGAATTTCTCTTTTTGGTTTAATGTTTCTCACGCTAGCCTCTTTTGCACAGCACTTTCTGTACTAGTACGCATATTGTACCATGTCTGAGCATGAATACTAGTAGGGGCATACATTAACGTCCTTGACTTTTTCATTTAGCAACGGGCGACCACAAGGGACAATACTGTTCAAATAAGGAGAAATTGTCGGAGGGGGGACGGACGGAAGCCCACAAGGGGCTTCCCTACGATACTTTCATGCGCGTCGTGGACGTTATCTCTAGTAGGGAAGCCCCTTGTGGGCTTCCGTTGTGAGGAGAAATGTCTCGTTCTTCTTATTTGAACAGTATTGACCACAAGGGATCGTCCCTACTATACTCCATCGCTATAATGCGACTATCGTGTATAGTAGGGGCGATCCCTTGTGGTCGCCCGTGTCGTACACCTATGATTGTCAGCTTATGTCAGCATCAAGCCTCGATAGCTTCTAAAATGCTCCTAACAGCATCAATAGTTGGCTTGACAACGATACCGCCGCTATCCTGTGGCATACCAGTTTTGCTATCCTTGAGAAGCGTTCCTGTTAAAACGCCAACAACGCGCTCATCGTGCTTGATGACGCCATGCTCGACAAGCTGACGTATGCCTGCAAGAGTTGCGGCAGAGGCGGGTTCACAGCCAATGCCAGAGCGATCAATCACGGCTTTCGCTGCGAGTATCTGGGCATCACTGACCGACACAACAATGCCGTCGCTCTCTTCGATGACACGACGTGCGCGCGTATAGCTGACTGGATTACCAATTTTTATTGCACTGGCAACGGTCTCAGCATGAACGGAATGACGTTCGGCAAACTTTCCCACGAAACTACGGTAAAATGGGTTCGCTCCCTCTGCTTGAATAGAGGCGATACGTGGTATATGATTGATAATGCCAAGCTGATATGCCTGTCGAAATGCTTTACCAATTGCTGAGGTATTACCTAGATTGCCTGCAGGAAGCACAAGCCAATCAGGAGCTTGCCAATCAAGCTGCTGCAATATCTCGAAGCCAATCGCCTTTTGACCTTCGATGCGAAACGGATTGAGCGAGTTCAGCAGGTAGACACCGAGTTCGTTGCAGACATGTTCAACAAGGTGCATAGCATCATCAAAATCACCCTCGATCTGCACCGCCGTTGCTCCATATGCTAACGTTTGTGCGAGCTTACCACCTGCAACATTGCCAGCGGGCAGAAAGACAATACCACGCATACCAGCCTGGGCAGCATAGGAGGCAAGAGAGGCAGAGGTATTGCCGGTCGAGGCACAGGCAACAGCCTTCGCACCCATCACATGAGCCATTGTAACCCCAACCGTCATGCCGCGATCTTTGAAACTTCCGGTGGGGTTTTCGCCCTCATGCTTCAGAAAGAAACGGTCTAACCCTGCATATATACCAATCTGGCGATGTCCGATGCGTCCCGTGCCACAATTTTCCATACCCACGGGATAGAGCGTCGTATTGCCTTCTGGCCGACTAATCACATACTTCTCTGGCACAGGTACGATAAGTTCACGATAGCACCAGACACCGCTGGCATCCAACAGATGCGTATCGGTGCTAATGGACCAGATGGGCGCACTTGAGGCACGTTCGTCGAAGAGTTGGCGCCACGATGCACCAACAGACGGCAAGGTACCTGCATCATCAAAAAAGGTGGTTTCTCGCGTCTGTAACTCATGGAAGTTGGCGTTTCCAAAATTCGTCTCAACGTCAAGCACGCCACCACAAGCACAACGATAGCGCGGTA
>JAABVA010001117.1_pt1 | contig 29557 bp, 29 predicted proteins | sample 5560331 | NCBI WGS metagenome assembly JAABVA01 (sample SAMN12812661, study PRJNA571458) | rock metagenome | isolation source: Antarctica rocks | place: Antarctica: Victoria Land, Mt New Zealand sud | collected 2016-01-07 | reverse complement strand
CGCACCGCCTACGGCTTCCGGAACCTCAACAACCAACGCCGACGGGTACGGTTCGCCTGCACCCGGTGCCACCGCCGGGCCACCGACCGCTGAGGGCTACTTCCCCCTCAAGTTCGAAGAGCCACTATGGCGACCCAGGGCTCCCCCTGCCCTCCCTTTGCTAACATAACGCCGCGTAATGGACGGCTGCGGCAAATGATGCTCCGTAGATGGCAAGTTCCGCGGAGAGTTCGCCGGACGCGGCGACAGAGTCGTCACCGTTGGCTTCGGTACGGCCTGCGGGGCCCAGACGTTCTCGGGATACCGGGAGATCACTACCGCGGTTGTAGATCGTCGTCACCATTTCTGTTCCTCTTGTGTTGCCTGCTCTCCCGGAACCAAAGCGCTGAAAGAGACACGCCGACCAAGAACTGGAAGACTGCGAAGTATCGGGACGGCTGACTGCTTGTCGTTACGGCTTGTAGCACGGCCAAGGTCATGATGGCAGCGGCCAATGACCTCTTCATCGCCACCACGTCGTCAGTCTCGGCAGGCGATAGGCGTGGAGGCGACTCGGACATACTCCAGTGGGGTGTCCGTCGGGGGTCGCTGAGACCGTGCGTCCCTCGCGGGCATCCGGGTCCGTCTCCCAGATCGGCTCCCAAAGGGTCGGTGTCGTTGACTGGATCCGCGGTGGCGTAGCCATAGGTTTCCTTGCCGGGGCCGAGCAGGTGTGTGAGGGGGTCGAGTTGGGAGCAGGACCGAGTCTGCTAGTCGTAGATCGGTCAGACTCTCCGTTTCTTGAACAGGGTCAAGACGAAGATGACCAGTCCCCCGCCGATCCCGGTCGCGACCAGCGACGGCGTGTCATGGAGAAGTTTATCGGCGAAGCTGGCGCTTCCGTGGCGAAGAAGCGCACGCAAGACCCCGGTCAACACCACACCGGCCAGCCAACCGGCCAGAAAATTCCACCGGCTGCCCAGCAAGCGTCTCATCTGCCTGGGACAGGACCCAGTGCGCCAGCACTGCCACAAGCCCCAGCGGCCGACCTGAACCGGACCGGCCTGTGCTGCCTTGAGGCGAGGATGTCCGCCGGGACAATCGACAGAGTCTGTTCGGCTGCGAGTTGTACCAGTTCGACGCTGACCGGCAGCGCCTTCACGCCGAACCGAGCGCCGCCTTCGTCATCGAGGAGCTGTAGAGCTCCCGCTCGGTCCAAGGCCAGTCGCGTGCCGATTGGAAGCAGTTCGAATGTTGCGTCAAGTTCGTCGAGTGTCTGGCCGGAGAACCGTGCGAGCGTCCGAACATTGCCCGGGCGCAGCGCCGTGAGAGCGCCCTGGAGTTCCTGCCGGGTGCGCCGCTTCCCTGAGCGCTTCGTCGCTTGCCCGAAGACTTCTCGTAACGCCACGTGGCTCATCTCCTCTAACTCCCGCACCGGCGGTCTGGACCGGGTGTGCGTAGGGCCATGCTCGGAAGACCGAGTAGTTCGGTCTGACTGTCCCACGTTCGGAGCCGGCTGCTTGGCGCGTCCAGACGAGTGATCCTTCAGGTCCTGAGGTCAGACAGGATTCCGGCCGAGGTGCTCAAGGAAGCGCTTGAGGGGCACCGTGACGGGCCGGGCCGACCTCGTCGAGGCGTCCGTCCAAGCGGTCCAGGGCACCCACGATCCGGGCAGAACCAGGGTTCGTAGGAAGCGCCCGTCGCTTACGGATCGCCGCCGGCGGTCCTCCACAGGGACACCGCGCGCCTGATGGCCGAGGGGCGCCCCGTCCGGCGTGTCTGCGCCGAGGTCGTGCCGTCCAGCTCACTGGAACGTAAGCGTGTGCGATCGGTCCCGGCAGGGACGTAACCGGGTGCTCCGCTCCTGGTCACGTGTGGCAGCGCAGTGAGTTCCGGACGTCCTTGGCCCCCAATCTGCACGCGGGACCGCAGAACAGGGCGGCCGGGCCGTACGGGTCGAGCCCGGCACCACAGTTCGCCAGTGGCCCGCTTCCCAGTCGCCCGTCATCGGCTCACGGTTGCGGGGCTGCGCCCGTCGGCTCGTCGTCGTGGACCGGCCCTGCGGGTATCTCGACGGCTGGCACGACCCGGCCCACGGCGAGTTCGATGCGCTGGGCGACGCCGCTCGCGGCGAGTTCGTCGCGGATCGCGGCGCGTGTCTGCTGGAACGTGCGGGTGGGGTCTGCCGGGACGGCGATGGCGGTCTGCTCCGCCTCGGCGGCGAGCACCGCGAGCGCCCGGTGGTCGGGGTCGTCGCGGTCGAACGTCGGGATGGGGACGGCGAACACGTTCTTGTCGAAGTCGCGTCCGCCGAACAGCCCGAGGGCCTGAAGGGGCTTGACGCGTTCTAGGACCAGCCTGGAGTTGAGGATGGCGGTGAGGTAGCGGGCTTCGTCGGGGCCGCTGACCGCCGCCCAGTAGAGCTTGTGTTCGATCACGGCGCGGGGGTCGTCGACGCGTGCGGCGGCGAGGGTGTTGCCCGACGCGGTGTAGACGACGCGGTGCGCCGCTGCGGGGAGCTGGGCGGACAGCTGCCCGTGGTAGTCGATGCGGTTGATCAGCGCGCTGGTGTCGGCCGGCGACCTGTGCGCCGCCCAGGTGTCCTCGGTGGCGGCCCACCACGCCGCGAGCGCGGGGTGCTCTTCGAGGTTCTCCGCAGTCAGGATTCCGTCGCCGGTGATGGGCAGGACTGCCTGCAGCGGCGCGAGCAGGCGGTACGGGGCGACTGTCTCCCCGAGGTGGACGTCCACGATGAACTGGCGCTCGACCGTGCCGTGCTGCGATGCCACGGTCGACCAGGGCTTCTTCTCGCTGGTCGTTCGCCGGGAGCCGACGCTGACCCGGCCGGCTCCGGCGCCGAGCGGTCCGGAACTGTTTCGGGTCACGAACATCAGGGCGCGGGGGTAGAGGATCGCGCCGTTGCGGAACCGTCGCTTGTAAGGGGAAGCCGTCGTGTCCTGCCCGGCGGTGAGGACGGCGACCGTGCCGGGGCGGACGGTGACCGCGGCCCTGGCCTGGTCCCAGGAGACGTCGGCGCGTCGAAGCCTGCCGGTCCACCGGCTGGTGGTGACCGGCATCGGGACGGCCGAGGCCGCGACCGTGCCGTGGACGACGCAGGAGACTATGGGGAAGCCGGTGGTGACGCCAGCGAGGTCCCACGGGTCGGTGAACGCGACCGTGAGGTGTCCGGAGGCGCTGCTCCACCGTCCGCTCCGGAAGCCGTCGTGGGGCTTGCGGGTGAGGGTGCCTTGCGGCATGACGAACGCGAACGTCCCGGCGGGCCTGAGGTACAGCTCCACGGCGCGGGCGACGAACACCGTAGACAGGTCGCGGCCGGACGCGCCGAGGCCGCCGGACAGCAGCCCGCGTTCCCGGGCGAGCGCCTTGTACCGGCCCTGCATGCCGGTGGTCATCTTGGAGTACCGCAGCCAAGGCGGGTTCCCGACGAGGACGTCGACACGGTGCTCGGGGTCCGTTAGCCACAGGGGCCGGATGAGGTTGCGGACGTAGTAGCCCCAGATGTGGTCGCGTCCGGTCGTGTGCAGGCGGCGCATCGTGTCGAACGTCTCGGTGAGGACCGGGACGTCGGCCGGGTGGACGCCGAGCTGGCGCAGGACCGGGGCGATCAGGGCGGTGCTGCTGCGGGCTGTCCTGTCGAGGGCCTTGTCAGCCATGGCGGTGACGAGCCGGTCGAAGTCGCCGGCGTCGTGCAGGACCCCGGCGGGGAAGACGAGGTCGTCGCCGAACAGCGTGCCGCCGCCGTCGACGAGGTCGGTGCCGGCGGTCGAGATCGTTATCTTGTCGGCGTCGTTGAGCAGGTCGCGGCGCTGCTCCCACTGCACCGCGTCCCCGAGGTACACCGGCACGGCGACGGGCCCTCGGTCCGGCGCGGCGAGCCGGGCCTTACCGATTGCGAGCAGGTACGTCACGCGGGCGAGCGTCACCGCTACGGGGTGCACGTCGAGGCCGTACACGTGCTGGGTGAGTGCGAGGACCGCCTCGCCGTTCGGGACGCCGGCCCGGTCTGCGGCGAGTAGGAACGCCCGGGCGGCGTGAAACACGAATGTCCCGGAGCCGCACGCCGGGTCGAGCACCCGGGTGGTGAGCGGCGCGCTCACTGTCGCGGCGACGACCCGGTCCGCGAGCCAGTCGGGGGTGTAGTACTCCCCGAGGCTCGCCCGGTCGTCCGTGCTGATCACGGACTCGTACAGCGTCTTGAGCACGTCGTGCTCGACCTGGGACCAGTCGAAGCGGGCGACCCGCCGGGCCAGCTCGGTCACGAAGGACGGGCCGCCGGGGACCTCCAGCAGCCAGTCGAAGAAGTCGGCCTCGACCACCCCGTAGATCTGGGCGTTCGCGAACTCGGTGCCGCGGGCGAGCGCCGTCGGCGTCAGGCCGCCCGCCGGCGTGATGTCGAAGCCCACGACGGCGTGCGCGATGACCTCGGCGGTCAGCACCAGAAGCGTGTGGTCGATGAACAGACGCTCGTCGTCGGTGAACGCGGTCCCGAACGCGGTCCGGAGGAGCTTCGCCCACAGGTCCCTTTTGAGCCGGACCTCGGGCACCGCCCGGCCGGCGCGGTACAGCGCGAGCAGCGACGCGTGGTCGAGCTGGTGCGCCGGCGAGGCGGCACCGAGCCTGCGGTCGATCTCCTCGGGGACCGGCGCCACGTGCTCCCGGGTCGCCAGGATCGACTCCAGCCACACGAGGAGCCGGTCGGCGTCGGGGGCCGTCTCGCTCAGCACCAGCTCGGCGACCTGCTCGAGCTCGTCGCCGGACAGGCGGTAGAGGTACCAGGAGGTCCCGTCGGTGAGCACGCCGACGTACCTGGTGCCGAGCCGGCGGGTCTGCGTCGTCACGTACCCGGCGAGCTGCACCTCGGCGTCCCTGCGGATCGTTTCGGGGCGGAGGTCCTTCTTGACCTCGATGACGCAGTGCCCGACCTCGACGTCCAGCCGCCGACGGGTCCCGTCCCCGACCTGCTGCTCCAACCGGACCACGTCGCCCGGGTCGAGCGCGAGCGAGCCGCTGGTCAGCACCAGGTGCAGGTCGGCCTGGACGTCGGCCTCGGTCCGGGCCACGCCCCGGGCGGCCAGCCGCTTGACCGCGTTCGATACGTCCATGCTCGGCACTTGGCGCTCCTCACCTGTTCGTGTACGCGCGGGCGGTCACCGGGCCCGGTCAAGGGAACATAGGCCGCCAAGGGGGCTGGCGGGACGACGTGGGACAGCGGTGTGCTGGCCGAGTCAAACTGAGGGGCCCCGCCGCGGCCTCACCGCGCCCGACCGTCGGGCGTTGGCTTAACACGGAACCTTGAAGCACCGCCCGGTCGTGCTCCATCATCGCGAGGGACCCGCCGTGGAACGGTGCGGCACCCCACACGACCGTCGATCTGACGAGCCGTATTCGGTACCCCACGCTCCGCGACGACGGATCACTGCGTAGAACCCGAACGGCACCGGGCCGAGTTGCAAGCGGCGACACCTGCGGGCAGTCGATCTACGAGCCGCAGGCATGAGGCCGCTCGCGTCAGCGGGAGCGATGGCGGTCAGCGATATTTACGGGCGAACAGGAGCCCGCAGCGACCGGGCGTCCGTGAAATGTGGGGATGTCAAGGCAGGGTCGTTCTGCGACGTCAGGGCCGTGTTGTCCGGTGTCTCGACCTGAAACCACCCGGCCGACTTGTGGAAGGTGACTACCCAGTGATCCAGGAATCCCCGAGTGCCCAAGAGCCCCCCGAAGGGCATGCCCCAGTCCTCCACGAAGAAGCCCACCTGCGTCGTCCAGGCGCGGTGCTCGAAGCCGGGCAGGACGAGCTCGACCGACTCCATCTGCGCGTACCGTCGCTGACCGCCGATGACGAAGTCGCGCCACTCGTTGCCGGTCCGCCTGATTTTCCGGAGCAAGGCGTCCGCCGCGCCTCGGTCGAACAGCACGCAAGGGGCACCCGTGTCGACCAGCGCCTCCGTCGCCCAGTTCAGATGGCCGATCCGGAGCGAGACGTCAAGGGTGGGCCGGACAGTAGCGGCGCCTGCGCCCTGTGGGCCTTCCCCGTAGTCGCTGTATTCGTACCGGCGCCGGTCTGGGATGGCTACCCCACGCCCACGAGCAGGGCGTCCGACCGGGGCCGGACGAAGCGGGCGACCGCGCCGTCGGCGCCCTCGCCCATGCGCGCGCGTTCGTAGGCGAGCTGCCTGCTGGAGTACGCCGCCGCCAAGACCTGGGCGCCGCGCACCAGCACCCAAAGGCCCTCGTATCTGCGCAGGTCGTTCGGGTCGGTGCTCGCCATACCACAAGCGTACGACGTATCGCTGACGACGCGCCCAAGAACTTCGGATCGACGGTCCGAGTGCACGGTCCTACGGAACCATTCCCGGACGTCCATGCACACAGTGTACGGCCAACTTGGCCGTCCGCACGGCCAACTTGGCCGTTTGCACGGCTAACCTGGCCGGGTGTCGGAGTCGGATGCGCCGGACTGGGCGGGACGCGCCGTCCCCATGCCGGCAAGCTACTTGGCGGACCCGTCGTGCTTCGGCAAAGAGGGTGCGTCCTGGCGCGTCGAGAACGGCCAACTGTTGCCGCGGGTGGCAGCCGCCCATCTCCAGCACCTCCTGATGCTCCGGGTCCTCGCCAGGTTCTCGGGCGACGAACCGAGAGCGCGGGCGACGCTCCTGGCTGCGCTCCGCGAGAACGACTCCAGCAGTGTCCGGCGAAAGTTCGCGGGCCAGCGGGCCATGAACCTGGAGGACGTCGCCGGCGTTGTCCTGGCGCTCGCCCCCGAGCTGCTGGACGGGCCCGGACTCACCGGCGCCGGGCTGCTCCCATCGGAGCATTGCGCCGCGTTACCTGCCGGGTGGGTCCCCGGCAGCGGAACACTGCCCCCCGTCGAGCCCGCTGGCGCCCCCTTACCGGAGGTGCTCGCGACCGGCGCAGGCCTTCTAGCCGAGGCGATCGCCGCTTCGTCCGGCGCCGGACAGCCCAGCCATTGGCTTGCCGGAGGCGTCAGCCAAGCCCTGCTCGACTGCCTTGCGCGCCTGAGGATCCGGCCGTCCCAGCTCCGTCCCGACCCCTGGCCCGGGCTCGGCGAACTCGGCCCCGACCTGCTGGTGCAGTCAGGACAGGGGCGGGCTGCCTTGTCCAGTGTGGTCCTCGGCCCCGCCCTGGGCACGGTGGAAGGCGAGGAAGGATCCCTGCGTCGCCTGTCAGCCGCATGCGAAGGCGTGCTCGAAGCGCCGGTGGAGCACGGCTGGGTCGTCGTCCTCGCCGACCGGGACGCCCTGGACAGGATCGGCGAGCATGTGCCCGGGCTGCAGCACACGGAGGCCGGGCGGACGCACGTGCTGCCCATGACGGTCCGCCGCAGAGCACTGCCGACGGGCCCTGGCACACTGCGACACCTCGACCTGACCCTAACAACCCGGGCGGTCGGCGATGCTGGCGGGCAGAGGGTCCTGCTACTCCTCCAGATCGGCAAGGACGGGGCCTGACGGAGGAGGTGGTCGGTGCTCCATGACGCCCTGACCTCCTGGTGGTTTCGCCAACTGGCTCTGCCCACGATCGTGGTCGTGGTCACAGTGGGCCTCCGGGCCCTGGCCCGTGCCCCGGGTCAATGGGGCTCTTTGACTGCCGAGGACTTCAACGTGGGTATCGACTTCGCCGTGGTCTCCCTGTTCTCCGGGCTTGTCAACTTCGTCGACGAGTTGGCGCGCGGCGACCTCAGCCACGCCGGTCAGGACAGGCTCCTACAGCAGGTGATCGAGTGCCTGCTCATCGCCCTGACGGCGCCTCTCCTCGCCGTCTACCAACGCGCCCGGGGGTGGCGCGCGAAGAGGTCCGCGCCCACCGCGACGCACCCCGCAGGCCGCCAGAGGGTCGGCGGGTACGAGATTAAAGTCGGGGCGGGGCTCGTCCCGGTGCTGTTCTACGGGCTCGGTTGCCTGTCCGTGGTCGCCCTGTCGGCCCGAAGATGAGCACAACCACCCAGGAGCCAAAATGAGTTGGCCGATCCTTGATGCAGCCGTGGCCCTGGCAACAGCAGGTGCGCTCAGCGCGAGCGTAGGCTTGGTCGCCGGCCGCGCGCCGGAGATCGCCCGGAAGCTCCACCGGCACCGCCGGGTCCTCCTCATCCACTCTGCCACCACGACCAACCAAGCCGAGGCTTTGCGCGCCGAACTGGAACTGCAGGGCGCAAAGGTTCTTCTCGTCCCGGACCCCGACGAGACCGAGCGGGGCGTCGCGGACACAGTGGTCGAGCCGGCACCCGAGGACGCGCCGACCTTGCGCGGCCACGGGTCGCGGCTACTCGCGCTACGGCGGCGTCTCCGGGACCTCCACGCGTCCCTCGTTGACCTACTGGCCCGACTTAACCAATGGAGTCCGGTGCTGGCCCGAGCCAACCGCGTCGGGCTGGACACCCGGCTACTGCGAGAGGCAGACCTAGTGGTGCTGCTATTGCCCTCCGCGACATCCAGCGCCACCGCTGCAATCCTCGTAGCGACCGCACGCGGCGCCGACGTGTGGCGCCTGGTCCCCGGACAAGAGGAGTTGCCCCCTGAGGTTCAAGGCGTCCGAGTGCGCCGCCTCGGGCCCGACTGGGACCAGAAGGCAGTGTCCGCCGAACTCATGTGAAAAGACGCCTTCTCGCAAGCGCACGAAGACGCGTCCTCAACCCCGGTCCCTGCCTCACGCTGCGTCGCCAGTAACACGACCGCTCGTTGACGCGGTTACGAGGCAAAACGGACCCCGCCTGCCGACGCTGCTGGCGCGGCTTCTGCGCGGCCCCAAGACTCCGAGGACCGGCAGAGTCGGCCACGCGTGCTCCCGGCGGAAGGGCACCAAGGCCAGTTCCTTGAACCCGCCCAGAATCGTCGCCACAGGGATCGGCTCCCGCCCGACCCGCCTGCGGAGCTCCTCTGCCCAAGCATGCAGCGGGCACTGCTCAAGGACCACACTCGCCGGTACCGGCGGATGACGTGCCTGGCGCTCAGACCGACCAGGTGGTCGAGCGCCGCGCCGCGCCGTGCACGGCTTCGACCTGTCGAGTGTCCAGGACGTCAACGGAGCGGTTGCGGAGCCACTTGTCGACCTCCCTGCGGGTCATCACGTGTACGTCCCCGCCTGGTGGCTGTTCCTTGACGGTGAAGCCTTCGTGCGCGCCCATGACGGCGATGAGGCCGGTGACGTTGACGGGGAAGCCGCAGGCGGTGGTGAGCAGCCGGCCAGCCCGAGCGGCTTCGTGACGGCTGTTCCGGACGTAGGGCTGGCGGTGGCCGTTGACCATGAACATGTTCCCGCCGACCCAGACGCTCGCGTTCGGGTGGTGTTTCGCGTTGATCGTGAACACCCCGGCGGGGCCGATGACGACGTGGTCGATGTCGCTGCCGCGGGTCCCGACCGGGACGGCGTGCAGCACACGCCACTCCGGCCCCAAGTTCGCGAGCCGTGCGGCGACGGCTTCTTCGCCGTCCGCGCCGATCCGCCACGCCCGCTCGTCGGTGTGGACGCCGAGGACCCGGGCGAGCAGGGTCTTCACCGGGGCGGCCTGCCGGTGGGCGCTGGCCTGCTCACGGGCTGCCTGCCCGGGACGGTTGACGCCAAGGTCGGTCCAGGCCGGCGCTGCCGGGGACTCCACGGCTTCTGGCTTGACCGCGGGCAGCGCGGCTGCTGGTGCCGGTGGGACCCCGGTGGTTGTCGGTGTTGACGTCGCCAGGACGGGCGCGGGCACCTCGACCAGCACCGCCTGCGCGGAAGGGCCACGGGCACCGCAGACGCGGTCCTGAACGCCGCCGTGGCGGTCTCGACGTCCTCACGGTGAGTTTCGTCCTCACCGACCGGCTGGCTGGTCTTGAGGTCCCAGTACCCGACGCGGATCCCGTCGGGGGTCTCGACGTACAGCCGGTCGTGGCCGTACCTGGCCCACCGCTTCACGACGCGCTCGCTCATGTGGTGATCGTCGGCGCGCGCCACGGCGCGCTGGAGTAGCACCTGGAAGCCAGCTCACGGGGAGAACAGCCGCGTCGGGCAACCCGTCAGGCCGCCACCCCGGGGAGCGGGTGTTTGGTAGGTCGGCCAGTCGTTAGCGGGCGGCTCCCACGGTCCCCGGTCCGCGACGTGGATCGACGTTGCCGCGCAGGAGAGCGGCGCCTCGTCCGGAAGCGCCGCGAGCAGCGACTCTGTCGACGGCCACGGGCCATCGTCGCCAACGGCTGGCACGGTCGGCCAGTGGACAGCCCGTGATGCAACCGCCCATCACTCGCGCATCACCGCCACAACGTGCATGGGTGACGGGGCGGCTCGGCGCGCCGGCGATCGGACCGGAGCAGCACTGGTTGGCCGCGCACCAGCAGACCGTCTTGCTCGACGTGCAAGACATCCGGGGCACTTCGTCCGACTCAACCCCCGGCGCTGCCGCGAGCGGAGCCATGAGTCCGGCGCTGATCGACAACTTCTTCAGGTCGCGCCGTGTGCAACGTTCAGGAGGTCCGCTGCCGTGAAGATGCCCGGGGTGGCACCAAGGGTGGGCTGCCAGATCGGGTCGACGTTGAGGTAGCTGTCGGGGTCCGCTGCGAGCAGGCCGACAAGGACCTCCCCGACGATCTTTGCTGCTACGGGGCCGAGCCGGGTACCGCCTGCGGCCTGCGCCTCAGCCAAGCAGTAGAACCACAGGGGCGCTGGGTCGGGGACGGTGACCGGAGCTCCGGTTGTCGGGTCGTTGAAGGTCTCCTGCGGGGTGATGGCGAGGGCCCTGGCCACGTCCTGGCCTGAGGGCAGGCCGAGTGCTACGCCACGCTGCAGGTTGCGCAGGGGCAGCGTGACCGGGCCGCCGTCGGTGACGACGTTGCTCGGCAGTGCTGACAGGGCCGCGGCGATACGGGTGTCGATGAGGCGGCTTGGCTGCGGGGCGGTCGCCGCGTTGGTCGAGAAGAACAGGCTCCAGTCGACGGTCCAGCCGGCGGGGCGCTGCTTGAATCCGCTGAAGTCGCTGCTGCCGGGGCTGCTGGGGTTGAAGATGGGGAAGGGCCCGATTCCGGAGTTGAGCTTGTAGCTGGGGCGGACCTGGCTGTGCCCGAAGCGGAACGCCGCTGCACTGAACTCTTGGGGCATGTACACGCCCCCGGCGCTGTCGGGCACGTACAGCTCCAGGTGCGCTTTGGCCCCCACGCCCTGCACTCCGGGGGCCGCCACCGTTGCGTCGGTCAGCAGCGCTGCACGGGCCTGCGGCCCGATGAGGTGTTCGAGGTACTCGTGGACGACCAGCCACTGGTAGTGCCAGATGACGTCCCGTTTGGCGGCCTTGCGAAGTGCCAGTCCGGTCAGGGAGTTGGAGTGCCGGTCGACGACGGCGTTGTGGAAGAGCGCGAACGACACATGAAGCTGACTGATGATCATGTGAACGTCGTTTCGCGGATCGCCGACCAGCGCCCGCTGCTGGCTGTTGCGGGGAAGGTCGAAGGTGCCGTCGAAGGGGTCGAGCAGGAGCTTCTCGGCGCGCCCGGCGCGCTGGTCGTACAGGTACGGCTCGTCGTCGGGGCCCCGACCGTAGAGGCTGTCAAGGTCGAAGCGAGCCGTGCGCAGGTCGCTGAAGCGCTCGCCCGCGTCCTCGCTGCGGTTCAGTGTGCTCACCGGGTCGAAGGTGATGTCGTGGTCGATGAACTGGCCGAGGTAGGTGAACCCCGCCGGAATGCTCAAGTTGTCCCCCGGGGTGGTGGACGACGCGGTCCAGGCGGCGTTTGCAGCCGGGTCGGAGTCGATCATCAGAGCGGCGAGGTCCTGAAGCACCTGCGCGTCGGGCGCCTGCATTGGCGTGAGGTCCTTAAACAACTTGTCGTACTTGGTCCGCTCCCGGTATGGCTCGGCGTATCCGAAGCCGCCGTGAGTGCTGACAGCGTTCTCCTGTGGTGCGGTCATGTCTTCTTCTCCTCAGGAACTGTGCGTTGAGCAAGGGGGCGGCGACGGCTGCTTGGGTTCGCCGGACTAGCGGCTGTCATTCGGGTGCAGGACGCAACGTAGCAGTTGCTGGGCAGAAACCTGCACAGGATTCTGCCCGGCGTGGCGCACAGAAGAGGACTCTCCGAAGTGCGCAGCCATTGACACCGCATCTAGGGTCACTGCATGACCAAAGTAGAACGCAGCCCCGGGTCGCACTCATGAAGATCGACAGCGCGGACATGGTCTCGGTCAGTGAGGCGAACAGCCGCGGCGTCTCTAAGCTCGTCGCGGAAGCCGAGGCGGGCCGCGAGTGGGTCATCCTGCGGGCGAACCGACCCGCAGCCGCAGTCATCGGCGTCAACCGGCTCGAGCGCCTGCGCCAACTGGAGGAGCGGGAGAGCGGCCTCGGGTACATCATCACCGCCTTCGCCCGCATGTGCTTCGAGGGTGAGCACCTAATCGACGCCGACCAGCTGCAGAAGGACCTGGGTATCCCGGACTCGGAGCTGATCGAGCCCGTCGCGCCATGAGGGAGGCGCGCTTCCTGCCGACCGCGGCCGACGAGCTGCGGCAGCTCGACGGCAAGAGCCAGCGCCGGGTCTTAGGCGCCCTCATGACGCTGCGGCGAGGCGAGCGCGAGGGCGAGAGTTGCGATGTCCCCGAAGGCCTGGTGCGCCGCCTCTGCGTCTGGCACTTCGTGATCATCTACACGATGGTCGGGCAAGTCGTCTGGGTCACCGAGGTCGGCATCTACGGTCAGCGCGAGGCGGCTGAGCGTGTGGAAGAGATCGAGCGCGGGATGGTCGATCTGCGCGATGACGATGACAGGTGCGTCACCCTTAAGACCTCGCTCAGCCTTCTGCAGCCGACAGGCTGACAGCAGCACGACATGGCCTACCCGCCACGCCTCGCAGCTGCGCGCTCCCCCAACTCGCAGGCAACGCGAGCTCGCGGCCGCACCCAGCGCTGCTCGAGTGAGGTCTTGATGGCCAGACTCTCAGCGGACAGGTAGCGCCGTCCGACCGACCATCCGCCAGGTCCTCGACGGCGAAGGAGCTACCGAGAACACCCGCTCGAGTCTCCCCGTCGTGCAGCGATGAGCGCAAACACGGACACGGCCGCCATCACGGACCAGAACGCTGCAAAGATTCCTCGCCACAAACCGCCGAAGGCCAAGAAGATCCCCCATCCTGCGCAAGTAGCGAGTAAGCAGCCAATCGCGGCTTTCCGCTTCTGCGCAGCAGACCGACGCGGCTCCCGCGACGATGCGTTGTTAGAACCTCGATAGGTCATCCCGTTTCTACCAGTTGCCGGTGCCGGGCTCGTCCGCGAGCAGGAACCGGAGCCGGGGCTGCGGGAGCATCGCGCGGTAGACGGCGTTCATCTGGTGGGCGTAGGGCCGCAGCGGCGTCGACGCGAGGACCGCCGACCGGGCCCCCGAGCCAGCGGCGCATCCAGATCGTGCACAGCCCGGCGAGCAGCGCCGCCGAGTCGCCCGCGCCGTCCTCGGTCAGGACCTCGCAAGCTTGGGCCTGTGACGCGGTGAGCTCGACCTTCGCGAACGTGCCGGTGGCCTGCTCCACGAACAGCAGCCAGCTGTCCCCGACCTGGTTCGCCATCTCGATCAGGACGTGCCCGGGCAGGTCGGGGCGGTGCGGGATCCGCCCGCGCTGGCCACGCTCGAAGGTCACGGTTCGACCCTAGGTGCCCGGGCGCCGTCCGGGCTGGAGAATGCCCACCTTGGGCCGATGAGGACCGCAGGGACTGTCCCAATGCGGATGCCGGCGATGAACGCTTCCCGGTTCGGCCGGAACCGGCGCTTTGCGCATCCGCGGGGAGGCGCGAGCGCAGCGAGCGCCGGCTGCTTGTCCTTCTTTCAATCCTTCTTGCAGTCGCGCTTTTCTCTTCTTCACTGCTTACAGCGCTGAAACCGCAGGTCAGAGCCGGTTCCGCTGGTCACCCACGACCAATGTGTCGTCACCGGTGACGAGTCGGTGGTCACCCGTGACGACGCCATTGGTCACCCACGACCAGAAGTTTGGTCACCGGTGACCAAACTCGGTGCCTTGCAGAGTCGGAGGATTGGTCGCCCACGACCAGACTTTCGTCACCGGTGACCAGACTCCGGCTGTCGCGACGCCGCCGGGTTCGTCGGCTGCGACCGCACGTCGGGCTCAGCGCCGCGGGCCCGGGCGCCGGGCGCGGGTGCTCGCGAACGGGTTCGGGACGTCCAGCATGTCGGGCGGCGCGGGCATCTGCTCGGCCTGCAGCCACTCCCACACGACCCGGGTCACCCGGTAGCCGGCGGGCCGAGTCGGGCCGAGCCGTTCCAGGTACTGCCTGTCGACGAGTTCGTCGACGGCCCTGGTGAACGTCTTGGGCTCGACGCCGATCTCCCGGGCGAGTTCGGTGTCGGTGCCAGGGACCGCCCCTTCGGCGCCGCTCATGTACGCCGGACCGCTGAAGCCGGCGCGGGTGAGGAGCGCGAGCAGGACAGTCAGGTCGCGGAAACCCGTGGCCGGCCGCTGTCCAAGGACCGCGATCAGGTGGGCGAGCGCCGGCTTGTTCAACCGCAGGAAACCGCCCGGGGCGACGAACGACTTGCCGAGGCCGGCGACGTCCTCCGGCGACAGCGGGTCCCACGCGTCCTCCGGCACCCCGCGAACGTATACGGGGTCTGCGCCGGCTGACGTAGGCGGCTTCCGAGAAGACCCACCGCCAAGGGATGCCGGCTCCCGAGCGGCCAGTGGCCCAAGGCAACGAGTACCTCACTGCCGCACGGCGCCGCAGCGAGAGTCTCCTTCGGCTCACAACTCCCCCGGGCGGCGGCTCCCCGTGGGGCCGGTCAGCCGGGGAGCGGAGTGGCGACCAAACCGGCGTCCCCGGCCTTGACCTGCTCGCCTGGCAGGGCGAGCAGGGGGTAGTCCTGCAGGGCCTGGGCGCGTGGTCTGCCCGTGCGGTCGTCCAGGGCGACGTACCCGCCGGCCCCGTCGACCCACGCGAGCCCGCCGCCGACCCTCTCGGCCTTCGGGGACTGCGCCGGGGTCAGCTGCCACAGGACCTTGCCGGTGTGCATGTCCAGGCCGTACTGCCCATCCGACGTCGGTCCGGGGACCTTCTCGTACACAACCGCCACCCCGGTCGTCGTGTCGGTCAGGGCGGTCGGGTTGCTGGGCTGCGGGACCTCCGATCCGACGGCCTGGCCGGTGCGGAGATCCCGGACCCGCAGGGACGTCGTGTCGCCGGCGAGATCGCTGCGGGTCGTCTGGATGAGTGCGTGCCCGGCGCCGGTCGCGACTACGGTCGAGCGGCTTCCCTGCGCGCCCCGGGCCCAGTCGGCGCTGGACCACAGCGCCCTGCCGGTGGCCGTGTCCGTGCCGGTGAGGACGGTGCTGATCCCGGCGTCGCTGCTGCTGAGGACCGCGACGCCGCCGTCGAGGCCGGTGGCCTCCCCGGGTCTGGTCCACCTGGCCTTACCGGTGACCGGGTCCAGGGCGGTCGCGGTCGCACCGGCCCTGTCGACCCCGGTGGTGCCGGTCAGGACCGCCGCGCCGTCGAGGAGGGTCGCGGGCCCGGGTGCGGTCCAGAGCGTCCTGCCCGTCGACGGTTCGAGGGCCGTCGCGACGGGGCCGGTCGACGCGGGCGTGAGGCCGCTGCCGGGGGTCGTCGCGGTGAGGCTCACGACCAGGGGCGCGCCCGGGGCGGCGAGCAGCACCGGACCGGCGGTGCCCAGGGCGCCCCCGGGGGTCGCGCCGGCGGCCAGGGGCAGGGGGACGTCCCACAGTGCCCGTCCCGTCGTCGCGTCCACGGCCTGCACCCGGTTGTTGTTGCGGGTGACGCCCGCGACGACCGTCCCGTCAGTGACGGGCGCCGGCATGTCTGCGGTCGATTTCCAGGCGCCGCGGCCGCCGGACGTGGCGGTGGGGCCGGGGCTGCCGGTCGGGGTGGGCGTGGGGCTGGCGAGGCCGAACGTAGCTGCGCGAGCGGGCGTGCTTGTGTGTGTCCCGCCGCACCCGGCGAGGGCGAGCAGCGCGAGGGCGGCGGCGGCGTTCGTGCGGGTGGTGGGCACGGGGCTCCAGAGGGTGCGTCGGGATCGGATGGGTGGCTCGGGTCAGCCGGTGACGAACCACTTGCCGTCCTGCAGGGCGACCTTCGTGTCGCCGTCGCTGCTGGGGTGGCCACCGAACGTCACGGCGGACTCCGGGACGACGGCGGTGTCGCCGTTGACCTGGATGGCCTTCGCGTCGACCTTCACGTCGGCGAACGCTGCGCGGGCCGTCGGGTCGTACTTCTTGCCGAGGTAGCTCTGGCAGTCGCCGCCGGTGGCGGTGAACCGCTGCAGCGCGGCGGGCAGGACCAGGGCGCAGGCCTTGCTGAACTCCCCCGCGTGGACGTCGTCGTACACGGCGGCGGTGAGGGACTGCGGGCTCGACTGGGCTCCGCCGCCGCCGGAGCAGGCGGTGAGCAGCAGGGGAAGCGACAGGACGACAGTCGTGCGGGCGTGGCGGGGCATGCGGGCTCCAGAAGGTTCGTGGCGGATGACGGAGATCGACGAGGCTCGGAGGGGGCGCTGGGGGTCAGTAGTCGACGTCGGTGGCGGGGGCGACGGTCGCCGGGTCCGGCAGGGCAGGCACGGGCGGCGGCGGCGTGGCGTAGCCGGTGAAGCGGGTCGTGCCGGTGAGGTGCGCGAACGGCGTGCCCAGGGTCCGTACGGTGAGCCGGACCCGCACGAAAGCGGGCCGCCCCTGCGCGTCCACGCCGACGTCGAACTGCTGGTAGGGACGCCCGGCGCGGTGCGCCGCCCCGGTGAACAGGTCGGCGAGCGGGTCGCCGCTGGCCCCTGTCACTGCCAGGGCGGTGTAGCAGCGGGCGGCCGCGAGTCGGCTGGGGCAGGATGCGGGCGCGGCGCTGTCGGCCCGGGTGAGCAGGGCGGTCAGCACGAACGGGTCGTCGGTGTAGCCGGAGCCGTCCCCGGGGGTCGTGTTGTCGCTGCCGAGCCACGCGAGGTGCTTCGGCAGGGTCCGGCCCGGCTGCGCGGTCGGCGTGCTGATGGGTTGGGTGAGGGTGCGCCTGCCGTGGTCGAGGTGCAGCAGGCGGCTGGTGCGCTTCCCACTCTCGTAGGTGATGGTCGTCGCGGCGTCGCCCCTGGCGGGTGCGGCGGTGACGGTGCCGGTCACGTCCTTGCTCTTGCCGGTGTCGCTGTACGCGATGACCGAGTCGATGGTCGTGGTGGAGGACATGGCCTGCGCCCACTTCGCTGCGGCGCCGCGCACCGCCGCGAGCGCCGCGGGGTCCCCGGCGGGCGCGGCCGGGACAGGCAGGTACCCGTCCGGGATCGACACGTCGTGCGGCCAGCCCTGGTCGATCCTGGTGTTCGTGTCGCCGGACCACGTGGCCAGGGCCCAGCCGCTGCCGCTGCCGCTGCGGGCGAGTTCGTACCCGGCGTGCCCGGTCAGGCGCCACGGCTCGGGGTGGCCCTGCGGGCCGGCGAGGGCGTACCCGGCGGTGCCGGCCCACCGGACCAGCAGGTCACCGCCGCTGCCGGCAGCCCCGACGGTCCAGTCCTGCTTGCCCAGCACGACGCCCGGTCCGACCCAACGCAGCGTCCCGCAGTCGTCGCGCTTGCGCGCACTGCCGATGGTCGCCTCGATCGCCATTCCGTTCCCGGGCTTCGCCAGGAACGTCCGCAGGAACGGGGTGCCCAGGGCGGACGCCGGGACCGCGCTTCGCGGTCCGCACAGGTACCCCCGGTCCAGGCGCGTCGCCGCGAGGAGCCGGGCCGCGAACGTCAGCGCCGACCCGACGGACACCCGGTCGTACCCGGCGACCGCCGGCGGCGCGGGCAGCGTCGCCCTGAGGGCCTGCTCGGCCTGCTGGGTCGTGCCGGTCGCGGGCCGGAGCACGCTCGTCCCCTGGCGGTCCGCGAGTCCGGCGAGCCCGGTCGCATCGAGGGCCTGCGTCGGGCTTGCGGTCGCGGGCGGGCCCGCGGTGCTGGTTTGGCCGGCGGAGCAGCCGGCGACGGTCGTGGCGGTTGCGAGGGCAAGGGCGGCGAGGGTGCGGTTGGGCATGGCGGACGGCTCCTGTCGGCGCGGGGAGGACGCGACGGGGCGCGTTGGCGGGCCGGGTCGAGGCAGGAGCCGGACCTAGATCGCAGAATGCTCGGTTTCCGGGGTGGACCGTATCCCGTCTGTCAAGTGGCGTGCCCCGGGTGGACGAAAAGGGCACGACCGAAGACGACGACTGGGGCCGCTACCGCCGTGCCGTCGGCCAGCGCGTCCGAGAGGGACGGCTACGGGCGAACCTCACGCAGGAAGCCCTCGCGGACCGGTCCGACGTTGGCCGGAACACGCTGCAGCGCATCGAGCGGGGGGACCCGCAGGCGCCGCGGCTCGGGGCGTTGTGGCGCCTAGCCCGAACGCTCGGCGTCCCCATGCAGGTCCTGCTGACGGACAGCGGCGAGGGCTGACGGCGCCGCGGCAGGCCGGGTGCGCCTACACGCACCGGTGACAGAACCGGAGGCCCAGAGGCTCAAGAGCGAGGTGCTGACAACCGCGATCACGCGGCGCTATCCGCGAATCAGGTCATGATGCCTGCGATCAGCCAGCCAAGATCGCCACAGCCGACCAGGACCAGGATGGGAAGAACTCCCCTCAGGACTCTGCTGCGCCGGCTCAGCTTCTTGTACACGCGCTTGCCATCAGGCCCGAGCGGCAGGCGGCGGAATTGCACGATTGCGTAGCCAACGATCAGAAGGAGCCCGAGCAGAACCCCGATGCCGCGCCCGGTGTGCTCCGCAGGAGTGAGCCGGTCCTTCATCAGCGCCGTCAGCATCCTCGCGACGTACCCCGCCTGCATGCGTTCACGTTGGACAGAGCCGCTCGAAGGCGGCGCTGCTCGCGGTGGAGGAAGCGGCGCTACCCAAGATCATTGTCCCCTTGAGCGGATCTCTTCAGCCGCCGGTGCAGAGTCGCTGCCCACACCCTGAGACGTCCCCATCGGGTGATCCAATAGCGGCTCTTGCCGTTCCTGACGTCCTCCAGCACGCCGCCGGCCCGTTCGATGACTGCAGCAGAGCCGACGTTGTCGTCGTCGCAGGTGACTAGGTTTTCCCTGATCCCCAGGGCTTCGGTGATCGCCATGGACTGGCACAGGATCTCGGTGGCATGGCCACGCCGGCGGTGGGCGGGTCGCACGCCGTACCCAATGTGGCCGCCGACGTTGAGCAGGAAGTCGCTGAGCGCATGCCGGATCGAGGTGCGGCCAACAACCGCACCGTCGACGACCGCGACGAGGTAGGTCATCGGGACGTAGCCGTCGGGGAGATTCTCGCCGCGGGCGTAGCCGTTGATCCGCGCGACGTAGTCAGCCCAGGGCTCGCCGGCCTGCAGGTCGAGCAGGAACTCGAAGCCGTCGGCAGCGAGTTCCAGGTGCGCGAGCAGCGCGGCATCCTCGACATCGAGGCTGAGGGGCCGAAGGAGGAGAACCACTGCACCATGGTGCCGGGCTCGTCAACCGACTTGCTTCCCCGGCCCGTGGCGACTTTACGCATGCAGCGGTTGCAGCACCAGCAAGTCGTGCTTGACGACCGCGATCACGCGGCGCTCTTCGCGGTCGAGGAACCGGCACTACCCTCAGACGTGTGCAAGGCAACGAGATCGAGATCGGGCTGACAACGGACGCGACGACGACGTCCCTTGTGCTTCGGCGGATGGCTGCGTCCGATATCTCCGGTTGCATCGCGGTTCTGCGAGACCACGACCCGTCCCAGGAGGCTCAGGAGTGGACGGCGCGCCTTGGTCGCGACGTGGCCGATGCCGACAAACGCCCGGTGGTGGCGGTCGTCGGGAACCTCGTCGTGGGCTATGCCCGAACCTTGCCCTTCCACCACGACGCCGAGTCGCCTCCAGACGCCGCCCCGGACGGGTACTACCTGCTCGGCCTTGTCGTCGCACTGGCCCATCGCCGGCGCGGAGTCGGGCGGCTGCTAACTGAGGAACGGTTGCGATGGCTTGGCCGAGCGAGGTACCGCCAACGCCTACTACTACACCGGCCGCGACAACGTCGCGTCGCAGGAACTGCATGAGCAGATGGGCTTTCGCCGCTTGACGCCGAAGTTTTGGTTCCCTGCACTGCCGCCAGACCACTGTGAGGTGCTGTACTTCCTTCACTTGCCACCCACGCCGGCGACGGCGCCCGACGGCCAGTAGCCAGGCGCCGCTCGACGCATTCGACGTGATGTTCGGCGAGTGGAAGCCCCCCGGTAGGTAACGCTTCAACGCGTGGAAGCGGCGTTACCCTCGCTCGCATGGTGCGAGCTCGGCGGACTGGGTCGGCTGCTGGCTTCTCCGTGTTGCTGCCGCTGTGAGGCATCTTGCTGTGGTCCCTCCTCCCGGCAGCTTTGATGCCTGGCCGTTCGCCGCCCTGGTTGTTGCAGCCCCTATGGCTCGGCCACCTCAGCCTCGGTGTTGGAGTCGCGATTGCGATGTCCCTGGCTTGTCAATGGGAAGTCGTCGCAGCACTCAGACGCCGCCGTGCCCGAGACGCCTTTGCCTGCAGCCAGCGGCCTTATCCTGGCCAACATGATCGTCGACGAGGTTGCTGGATTGGTCTTCGGCATCTTAGCGTCCTTAGTTTACGCGGTCCTCCTTACTGACCTCAGAGGCCTGGCAACGGCCCACGTGCGGCGCTCTATACGATCCGCGCAGCCGCTGTTGCGGATACCGCCGTGGCGCTGGCTGCCAGCCTTCTCCGACGCTGGGACGTTCCGCTTCGGCATGCTCGTCGAGCGCCTCGGCGGGGCCATGTTCGTCGTCGCCGGGCTAACTATCGCGGTCTCATCCGTCAGGCATCTGCGAGGGTGAGGGGAGCAGGAGCCACTCGATTACTTGCCAGAGCACGGTCGAGTAATGTCTCTCTACCAATCGCGAGCTCGTGGCGCTAGTAACGGAAGTCAGGCGGCGCTATCAGCGGTCTCACGCGTATTGTCGAGACGTGTCGGTGCCGCAGAAGGATGCTGTTGAGGCTTGGAAGTCAACCGCCGTTGGCGAGCGCCGGGACGTCATCGCGCTTGCGAGGAGGGGGGTTCGTCACCCAGTCCCGGAGACTGCGGCCGCGGCGTACGCCTGGAGCCACCGGGCCAGCCTCGATCAAGGGTGGAACAAGGCACCCGGGTGGCTCCTGCCTTCGCTCGGGCTTTTGCTGGCCGGGGTGGGCCTGGTCCTGAACCTGATGGTCTTCCTTGTCGGAGGGGTGCTTGTTTTCGTCTCCGGACTGGCGGGCTGGAACACGTTGTCGTGTTCGAGGTTGCTCCGGCGCGTCTATTCTTCGCCGCTGCCGGGACTTCCCGAGGCGCACCCGATCGAGTAGTGACAAAAGGCAGCGTTCTCCTGGGTCCCAAACGGCACTAGGCTCCTCGCTGTGGCTGTGCACGGCGTCGAGATGCGTGATGCAGCGGCGCTGCGAGCTGGGTTGCGTCTGGTGCTCCCAGCCGCGACGTCCCTCACGGTTCACATGTGCTGGCACGACGGTCATGGCCACGACTATCCGGCGGAGGTGCTGGACACGGCCGGACGCCTGCGCGAGCGACACTGCGGGTCCGGCTGCGATGACCAGTACATGTCGCTGACGTTCAGGCCCTCGCACGCAGACCTAAGCGACTTCGTGCGGGTGGCCCCTTTCGCGGACTTGGCCTACGCCTGTGATGCAGCCGGTAAGGAACTGGTCGAAGTAAGCGGTGAGGGCGGCAGTGCAGTCGTGCATCTCACGGAGAAGCAACGACACACACTAGGACAACGGATAAGTGCCGGGAGGCGAGGCGGCATTCTCCACGGTGCAGTTCATCGGCGGTCAGCAAGGTCCCTGACCTGCCGGAGCCATACTGGCGCCATGGTGAGAGCGGTTTTCGTCTTCGAGGGCGATGACCTTTCGGTGTACCCGTCTGTCGAGTCAGCCGCTAGCTGTGTCGAGGCCAACGGCGTTGACAACGGCGAGTTCGACTTCTTCGCTGAGGACGGCGTGGTTCTGAGCGGCGTGACGCACAACGAGCAGGTCACGCTGCAAGAGACCAACGACCGGCGACTCGCAGACCTGCGTGACCGCCTTCGCCGGTATCTCGTCGACCCACAAGTTGGCCTGGATCCCGCGCTGGCTGACAACCCTGTCGCCGCAGCCCAGGCGATCTTAGACAGGGAGTGGGAGCGGAGGCCGTGCAGGTGGTTCCCATGGCTGGACAGGCGGTTCAACGGGGTGGCACGTCTCATCGTATAGGTGCGTTACCGGCCCTTGCGCCATCCCCTTAGGTACCGGTCCAGTTCCTCCTCGACTGCCTCAGCTGCGGCACCGGGAGTGGCGACATCCTCCCAAGCGCCCTCGGCCGAAGGGCAGCGTCGGAAGACACACCACGGGTCGTAGTAGTTGCCGTGCTCGTCGAGCCAGAACCCGCCGATGCCTACCTCCTGTCCCCACTCACGAACTGCCAACCGAACGGCCACGTCCAGCCCAGGTACGTCCCCTTCGTGACGCGACTCAAGGTCGCCCGCGAGCTGCACCGCAAGGGCGTAGGCATCCACGGGCCCAGTATCGCTGCAGCAGGCGTCTTCAGCGGCGAAGGTAATTCTCGGTGACTCACCCGCTTGTAGGTGCCGCTTCCCAACCGCGAGAAGGCGCTACTTGCGGTGAAGCGGTGCCCTGCCAGCAGTACTTTTCGAGCATGAGGCCCCCTAACGACTCGAAGCTGGGCGAGCCCGTCGCTACGTTCCACCTCGAGGGCACTGCCGAGGTGCGTCCCTACGTCTGGCAGCGGTTGGCCCCGCGGTGCCTGGTCGCGGTCCGCCGCGTATGGGTGCGGCGACAGCCGGAGCCACCAGATCGGCAACGGTAGGCGCCGTTCCAGACGTTGAGATGCGGCGCTATCGCGGTTCGAGGAACCGAGGTAGTCGACTCCGCCGACGCGGCTACGGTCGAGGGCAGTGATTCCCGGCGGGGGCTGTGGTGGGCGGAGGGAGTGGCGTGCTGGTAGAGCATCGACTTGCCGTCAGAGACGTGGTGCTACGCGTCACGCAAGAAGGCCCAGACGACCGCTCCCGCGACGAAGTGCCCGCCGTGGTCGCCCTGCACGGCGGCCCCGGTGTCGACGGCAACGGCCTGCGCTGGTTGCTGTCACCGCTGGCATCCGAGATGGACGTCGTCGTGATGGACCAGCGGGGCCACGGGCTTAGCGACCTGGCGACCGCCGCGACATGGGAGCTGGACGAGTGGGCCGACGACGTGGCGGCGGTCATCGACAGCCTGCGTCTGCATCGTCCGGTGGTTTTCGGCATTTCCTTCGGTGGCTGGGTCGCCTTGCGCTATGCGAGCCGCCACCCACGGCAACCGGCCGCGGTCGTCATGGCGGCGCAGACCGCTCGGTTGCTGCGCGTGGGGCAGGTTGCCGAACGCATGCGCGAACTGGGTGGTGCCGCGGCTGAGCGCGCTTGGCTTCAGGCACAGCAGCCGCCGCTGGCAGGGGCAGGCGGGGCCACCGAACTGGGCTTGCCGCTGATGTCGGTGCGGCAGCCGCCTGCGTCACTGCGGAAGGTGCGTGAGGATCAGGTGCGGACCCGGCAGGTGAACGCACACTTCACTCCACAGTTCGACCGGCTCGACCTCACAGGTGACGCCGCTGAGGTGGCCGTGCCGTTCACGCTTGTGCTCGGGGACGCGGATCCGTTTACGACTCCGGCGCTGGCGCGGGAGACAGTCGCCGCGGTGCCGTCACGGGGGCGGCTCGTCCTCGTACCTGACGCGGCGCATGACCTGATGGTCGACGCACCCGACATACTGCTCGCCGAGATTCGCCGTTCCTGCGGCGAGGCAAACTCCGACCTGGCAGTTCAGATAACGTTCGCCGGTCGGGTCGGTGTGGTCGATCCGGTGGGAGCCGGCTGGGCGTGGCCGACGTCGCATCGGGGGTGACGCTCGTCGGGCGCGACGGATCGGTGGCCACCGGTTCGGCGGGCGTCCGTCGTGCAGCCGGGCTCGGCCTGTACGTGTGGTTCACGGTGGGGCGCGAAACGGCCAGGACCGCCTGCGTCAGCGAGTCGGGCGACCCGGGCCGCCGTGAGGTGTTCCTGCGCGGTGCGGCTCGGGCCTTGACGTCCGGCGTCGGTCCGCCCAGGCCCTTACCTCCGGGCCGTGCCAGACCTTGCCCATTCGCAGGAGCGCGACGGGCTGCGGGAAGTCGTCCTGTTCGTTGAGGAGCTGCAGGACGCGCTGCCGGCTGACGCCGAGGTGCGCGGCGACCTCGGCGGTCCCCATCAGGTCCCAACCTTCGTCTCCCATCACCGCCGTCCTTGTTTATTGACAAGCACGGAACAGCCGTGGTTACGTAAACGCCTTGTCAAGCGACAAGCCGTCTGCGGGACCGGACCGGGAAGCACCCGACCACCCTCCCGCACCACGACCCGGGAGAGCCCCTTGACCCGTCAACTGCGACACGACACCCGACGATGACCCGCCGCGAACTCACCCCACAGGGACGCGAGGCCCTCGCGGACGCCCGCGTCAGCAACGACGTCCTGCGCGACGCGAAAGCACAGGCCGCCCTCGCAGCCCAGGAACGCCGCACGGCGGTCCTGCGCGCCAGCAGGGGCGGCGCGTCGTACCGCGTGATCGCCCGTGAACTCGGCCTGAGCATGCCGTCCGTCCAACACCTCGTCGACGCCGCGAGAGCGACCGAGGACCAGCCGTGACCGACCCCGAGGAGTTCGCGGACGACAGGGACGCCCACCGCGACGCCGCCCACGGCGAGGGCGAGCGGGACCTGTACGCCGGCGCGTGGCACGGCTCCGTCCTCGCCCTGGAGGACGCCCTGATCGACCCCGGCCTGCTCGACCGGGTCGTACCGCTGGACGGCCGCTGGCCGGAACCCCGGCTGCTGGACCGCACCGACGTGTTCTACGTCCGGGACCGGACCCGCCTCCACCCGCGCGGGTTCGACGCCGAGACCGCCGCCTGGTTCCTGGACGAGCTCCTCACCGACTTGGCCGACTGGCACTCGGCGGCGGTGTTCGACGAGGAGGCGACGACCGGCTCGCTGACCCGGGCGGCCCTCGCGGCCCTGGGCGTCCCGACGGTGCGGGACCTCGACCCGCGGGCGTGGCTGGAGTCGACCGTGCTGGTCCGCTTCATGAGGGAGCGGGCGGGGTGACCGGCGCTCAGACCTGGTGGACCCGCAGGCCGCGGCGTGCGCCGGCGAGCCTGGGGTCGCGGTCCGCGAACGCGTCGCAGAACACCCACAGCGCCTTGGCCAGCCGGGGCCTGAGCCTGAGCACGGCGCCGCGGTCGGCGGCTGCCCTCAGCGCGCGGGGGACCGTCCCGTCGAGGACCTCCAGGCTGCCGAGCCCGTCGAGCACGGCAGTGACGCCCGCCAGGGTCAGGAGCACCATCGGCGCGGGCATCCTGGCGTCGTGGTCGACGTCCGGGTCGACGGCGAAGTCCAGCAGGGGCGGGTCGACGAGCCCCAGGACCGCGACGAGGTGCCGCTGGCCGAGCAGCCCAGCTCCGTGGGCGAGGTCGGTGTCAGGCATGGCGTCTCCCCGTCTGGTGACCGGCGGGCGCCGGCGGCCCGGACGTTGCCCTGGCCCCAGACGCGGCCGGTGCCGTCCGGGACTCCTACGCATGGCGGGTGCGGTCAGCCGGGGTCGGGGAAGCCGATGACGCCGCTGAGCTCCGACGCGAGCAGCCTCGCCCGTCTCCTGACCTCCTTCTCGTCGCCGAGGGCCTGCAGCCACCGCTCCTGCGCCGGCTGCTCGCCCCCCTCAACCCGGGACGTGAAATCTCGGACGAACTCGACGGCCTGCACGATGTTCTGGGCGAGGTCGTGCAGCCGGTCGGCGACGTCGGCTGGAACGACGACGGCCCCGTCGGACCGCCGGATCACCTCCGACGGCGACAGCAGCGCCTCCAACCGGGCGATCTCGTCCTTGAGCCGTTGGACGTGGGAGGCGCTGCTGCGGCGGCTCTGCTCCCGCTCGCGCACGGCGGTGCAGCCCCGGCACCACGTCGCGTGCCGGTCGGGCAACGGCGCCCGGCACGTGGCGCAGGGCTTCGGGGGCCGACCGTCCCCACCCCCGGCCACGCCGCTGTCTACCACCACGTGCACGAAGCCGGGCGTCCGGTCACAGGTCCGTCACTGACGCACCTGTTCGGTCGGGAACGCCAATGGTGGGCTCGTCGCGTGACGCACATGACCGCCGCCAGCCGGGCCGCAGCCGCCCTGGCCGGCGACCTGACCCTCGACACGCGAGAGGAGACAACTGTGCCCACGCCCGGACAGCGGCTCGCCCGCGCGAAGGCCATAGCCCGTCCCTCCCGCGCCGCCGACCCCCAGGGCGCCAGGGCCCGCGTCGATTCCTACGTCCCCGACGACCCGCACGCCAGGCCGCACACCGCGCTGGTCCGCGACCTAACTCGGGCCGCCGACCCGGTCGACCCGACCGACGCAGCCGAACTACTGACCGCGCTGTCCGGGCACGCCGCGTGGCTGTCCGCGACCGGCCAGCCCGTCACCGAGGCGACGCTCCTGGACCCCGACCGGACCCTGCGGTGGGTCGTCGTCGGCCTCGCGGACCTGTCCGCCGGGACCACCGCGAACTACCGCAGCCGCATCGCCCGCGTCGCCGTCGCCTCCGGTGCCCGCGACCCCCGCTCTCCCATGCAGGCAAGCGACCCCTCCGAGACGTACACCCACCGCGAGGAGGACACCCTCCTCGCGTGGGCCAGCGCACAGCGGACCCCCGCGATGCGCAGCGACCTCCTCGCCGTCGCCGGCAACGGCTTCGGGTTCGGTCTCGCGACGGCCGAGATCACCGCCGTAACCGGCACCGACTTCGACGTGACGCAGGACGGGGTCCTCACCTGCCGGGTCGACGGGGCCCGTCCCCGCGTCGTGCCTGCCCGCGCCCGCTACCGGTCCCTGCTGGCCGACCTCGCGGCCGCGGCCGGACCCGCGCACCTGTTCCGCCCCGGCGCCCCCAACCGGGGCGGGAAGAACGCCATCACGAACCTCGTCGCCAGGGCCCGGGAGGGCGGCGACCCGCACCTGCCGGTCCTCAGCCCGCAGCGGATGCGCGCTACCTGGCTCGCCCGCCAGCTCCACGCCGGGGTCCGCGTCGACGCGGTCATGGCCGCCGCCGGCCTGGACAGCGCCGCCGTCCTCGACCGCTACCTGCGCCGGCTGCCCGCCGCCCCGCCCGGGTTGCTCCTGGACGCCCTCGCCAGGAGCGGCGCATGACCGCCCTAGCGACCACGATCCGCCTCGCCGACCCCTACCCGCAGGGGTACGTCCCGCCGCCACGGTTCGAGAAGGAACGCGACCACGCCGAGACGATCCGGCGGGTCCGCGAGGTCGTCCGCTACAGCGGCCTCGTCCCGTTCTTCGAACGCCGACTCAAGCGCACGCTGGGCCGCCCGGTAGCCGGCCTGACCGTCGAGGGCATCCTCGTCACGATCCTCGGCACCGCCAACGAACGCCAGCCCATGCTCATCACCGAGTTCGTCGACTTCCTCTACCACCGCACTGGCGACGCCGACCGCGCCGCGATGGGCGTCACCCGCAAGCCCCCGTCGGTCGTCGAGGCGCACCACCCCGAGTGGTTCAAGCAGCGCGCCCTCGTCGAGACCGAGAACGCCGAGAGCCAGTTCCGCAAACGCCTACGGGCGATGCTCGCCCCGATCGACCCGTCGCCGCACCGCCCCGGCAAGCAACTCGACCGCGAACTGTTCAACAACAGGGAACTCGCGCAGAGCCCCGCCGAGACCGCCCACCGCCGGATGCTGCTGGACTGGGTCTGCAACCGGCTCCTCGAGGCGACCTGGCTCACCCTCCCGAAGGCCGTCCGCCGATCCTGGAAGGGCTCGCTCGCCCTCGACGCGACGTTCGTCGGGACCTGGGCCCAGGGCCGCGGCACCAGCAACCCCAAGACCAGCGCCGACCCCGACGCGTGGTGGTGGCGACGCGACAAGGACCACCACGTCCCGACGACCGTCGGCGTCGACCTCAAGGCCACCGACGAGAACGGCAAGGCCATGTACAAGTTCGGCCTCGACTGCGAACTCGCGATCGTCGGGTACGACGACCCGCTCCTCGCCCAGGCCTACCCGTTCCTCGTCCTCGGAATGACCCTCCACCGGCCCGGGTTCACCCCCGCCAAGTTCGCCACCGACGTCCTCAGCGACATCCAGAACCGCCACCACCTCGTCGACCCCGAGACCGGCCTGCCGCTGGACACCGACCCCGCCACCGGACACCGGACCGGGTTCGCCCACCCCGACGGCCCCGACGTGCAGAAGCACCCCGCCGGGTGGCTCGCCGCCGACCGCGCCTACACCAGCCAGACATGGGACGCCTACGCCCTGCCAGTCCGAGCCCTGGGCTACCGACCCCTCATGGACTACAAGAAAATCGACTACGGCCTCAAGGGCTCGCACAAGGGCATGATCCTCGTCGAGGGCACCTGGTACTGCCCGAGCATGCCGAAGGATCTCGTCGAGGCCACCATCGACCGCAAGGTCCGGAAGACCATCGACGACCGGCTGTACCGCGCCCGGATCAAGGCCCGCGAGCCCTACGAGATGCGCCGCCGGGGCACCGGCACCGATCCCCACGACATCGAATGGGTCTGCCCCGCCGAGGGCGTCGTCGGCACCCACAAGCCCCCGCGCAACCCCTGTGACCGCAAGCCCGCCAGCCTCGTCCTGCTGAACATGCCCAAGACCCGCCACCGCCTCAAGATGGAACCCGAGCTCACCGCCGTGGCCGGCGAGACCCCCGAGGTGTGCCGCACCCAGCAGGTCCTCGCCCACAACAACACCCACGTCAAGCTCCGACAGGACCTCCCCTACGAGGGCCAGGACTGGCGCGACAAGTTCCACTCCCTCCGCAGCAGCGTCGAGGGCGTCAACGGCACCGCCAAGAGCGACGGCGTCACCGGCATCGACAGCCCCGGCAACCGACGCACCATGGGCCTCGCCGCGACCAGCCTGTTCACCGCTTGCATGATCGCCGCCGAGAACCTCCGCAAGATCGCCGCGTTCTACGACAAGGCCACCTGGAGCGACACCGACGGCACCATGACCAACCACACCCCCAAGAAGCCCCGCGGCCGCCGCCGCCCCGCCCCGTGGACCCGCGACTGGCTCCCCGACCGCACCACGAACATCGAACTCGTCATCAACGGCGGCGTCCCGCACTACGCCCAACCCGAACCCGACCAGCCCCCCGGCGACCCGCCCCCCGAGACCAAGAGACAGAAACAGACCCGCGACCGCCGCGACGGCCGCACCAAGTAGCAACACACCCCACCAGGGCGAAGCACGCCCCGACACCGCCACGTCCGCCCGGAGAACCCGCCACCAGGGCCCACGGACCCCCTGCAGCACCTGAAACGACGCGATGGCCGCCCCAACCAGGGCGGCCATCGCCGTTTCAGCCATGATCAAACAGTTGTGCCTGCTTGACTACGCAGAAAGGCCGGAAACCCCTGAGTGGGCGAGGGGGGAGTTGAACCCCCACGTCCTTTCGGACACACGGACCTGAACCGTGCGCGTCTGCCATTCCGCCACTCGCCCGAGTGAGGTTCGCAGGCTAGCACTCGGCCTACCCGCCGCA
>JAABVA010001116.1_pt1 | contig 29566 bp, 28 predicted proteins | sample 5560331 | NCBI WGS metagenome assembly JAABVA01 (sample SAMN12812661, study PRJNA571458) | rock metagenome | isolation source: Antarctica rocks | place: Antarctica: Victoria Land, Mt New Zealand sud | collected 2016-01-07 | reverse complement strand
CTTGCCCCCACCGGCCGCCCAAGGTCGAGACGGCACCAGCCGACGAGGAGAACACCCCACCAAACCGTCCCGTGCGGCAGGTAAAAAACGCCGACTGAATACCCGCAATACCCTTGCATGCAATACCAGTAACCATGTAGACTGGGGACATCAACCACATGGGATACCAACCGAATCTCCGACCCGACAAGGAGCACAACATGTCCAGCCGAATACCCGCACCTATTGCGGGTATTACCGGTATTTCGTTACAGTGGACCATCTGCCGGGATGAAGGAGCACGCCATGCCGATCTGCCAGCCATGCCGGATGCCGCACAACGCTGCGGTGTGCGAGGACACCCTCGCGGGCAGGTCGGGGCTCGCCCGGTCTTGTCTCTGTCAGCACAAGGCCTACAGCTCGGCCGAGCCCGGGCAGTCTGCGGTCGCCGAGGAAGTGTCGTCGGGACCGGAGTGCGACGTACCGGAGGCCCACACGGATACCACGGTTGTCGGGGCGGGCGAGGAGACTGCGCACCAGCGGGGGCAGGGCAGCACCATGAGTTCGTCGACCTGTTCGTGGGCAGAGGTGGACCCGGCCAACCGGGGGAGGCGGGGATGAGCACCGAGGGCACCGACGAGGACGCGACACATGAGGTCGACGCAGGGGAGCCGATCGAGGTCGGGGACCTCCTCAATGACCCGCGTACCGATGTCGAGGCCCTGTGTCTGTGTGCGTTGCTGTGGTCGGCGACCGACACTGCCGGGCACGTGAGCGACCTGTTGTGCAGCACCGACTTCGAGCGGGGTGTCTACGGCGAGCTGTTCGAGGTGATCACCGCCCAGGTTCGCACCGGGGCCCCGCACGATCCGGCGAGCATGGCCGCCACGCTCACCCAGTCCGGGCGTACCGGGGGCCACCGTGGTGCGCAGCTCACCCGGGCACTGTCAGAGGCCACGATCGCCGGTGCTGTCCCGGAAACGGTGGGGCATTACGCGGTGGCCGTGCTCTCCGCCGCCTACCGCCGCAGCTTTCACCGCGCGGCCCGGTCCATGGCCGCCGCCGCCGAGCAGCTGCCCCAAGACCTGTTGTTCGAGCATCTGTTGAGCATCGGAAAAGCGCAACGCGCCGCCACCGAACGGCTGCACCACGCGTCGACCTCGTTGTCGCCTGTCCAGCGTGTCAGCCATTGCGCAGACACTGAACCCACCACCAGCGAGGGGACCACCACGTCATGACGGCCAACGGCCTCAGCGCCGACGAGCTCGCCGAGGCCCTTTTGCGCGGCGCGGCGGGCATGGACACCGCCGAAGCCGCCATCCGGTTGCTTCTGGCGCATGGGGTGTGGGCGGCGCGTCTGGCGGCCGCTGAGTTCGTCGAGCTGTCTGATGAGGATGAACCCGAGGAGCCGCGGTACGCGTGGGTGGGGTGGCGCTATGCCGTGGCCGCCCTCGACGCGGGAACACTGACCGGGGGCAGCGGCAGCGACAACCGGGTACTCCGCATCGCCGCCAGCCCCTCCGAACTCGGCGCCCCCGTAGACCTCGCCGACGCGGTCACGGGCCCGGACCGCCACAACGTCGCCCTGGTGCTGGCCGCCCTGTCGCACGCCAACGGCTCCCACGAGCACAAGGACTACGCCGCAGAACGGCCCGCGGACGGCAGCCCAGTCGTCATCACCGCCGACACCCCGATGCTCGAGCTGGGGCCCGTCTTCGGGTGGCCGCAATGAGCGCCGCCGGCCGCCAGCAGCACCCGGCGTGGGCCGCCCGCATTTGCTCACACGGACTTCAGCGAAAACCCGACACGAAGCAGAGGTAACCGATGAACACCACATCGCTCTACGTACTCTTTCTCACCTTGGCGTTGGCTGTCGGCGTCGCGGTGACCACCGGCCCCGTCCAGCAAACGCTCCTCATCGTCATGGCCTGCTCAGCCATCGCTGCCGCTCTCACGGCGGCAACCGAAGCAGCCGGGGACCGCGCCAAGCGCAAGGTGCTCGCAACGACCGCTGCGCGACGCAGCAGCAACGGCTGACCGCGCGGATTCGGGCGAGCAGATTGCCGGCCGATTGGTCTCATCATCGACGTTGAGGCGGTCATGCTCGGATGAAGCGGCTGTAAACCGCATTGGCTGGGCCCGTGAACGGTGGCGTTGGCCAAACCGGCTGAGGTCATTCCCGCTGAGCCGGCCATGTCGGGTGGCTCGGTGTACGAGCTGAAATGGGACGGCTGCCTTTTCGGCGCCCGGACCTGGTACTCCTCACAGTGAACGGCATCATCCATCCGTAACACTTGCTAGTAGTACCATTGTCTAGTAGTATACGGGGTGTGATCATCGACTGGCCGACGTCGTTCGGTGACCACCTCGACCAGTTGGAGGCGCGGGCAGGCGGAGGTGATGAGTACGCGCAGCTTCGGCTTGATCGGCTCTATGCCGAGTTGCAGGTGCTCCAGGAGTTGACGGTGCAACCGCAGCAGGACACTGCGGTGCTCAAGCGGGTACGCCAGTCGGGGCGGCACCCGGTGTGGCGGGTGGCGCACCCGTTTCACCCGCGGGTGGCGGTGCGCCTCATCGTGTGGTTTCCCCCCGAGGAGCGCGATCGGGTCGTGGTGGCGCTGTTCGCGGGGGAGAAGGCCAGCATGGGAGACGTGTTCTACAACAGCGTTGCTCCGCGCGCGGACGCGACCATCGCGCAGTGGCAGTTTCAACACCGAACCGACAAGGACGCACCATGAGTAGTCAAGAACGCTTCATCCGGGGCAACGAGCGGCTGGAACAGGCATTGCAGGACCCAGACACCCGAGCACGGGTCGGCGCGATCCGTGAGGAGATGGACCAGGCCGACCGCGAATACCAGATAAATCTGGCCTCGATTCGCTCCGCGGCCAACCTGACCCAAACTGAGCTGGCCGAGCGGATGGGGCTCAAACAAGCTGCGGTCAGCGCCGTCGAACACCGCGACGACCTGCTGCTGTCAACCCTGGCCAACTACCTGCGCGCCACCGGCGCCACCGACCCCCGCATCGTGGTCACCACCGGTGGGCACGACGTCGAGTACCCGCTGCCCATGCGCCGTCCACCGCAGTGACTTCAGCGCAGGAACGTCATCCACCGGTGATCTGATGTAGTGGTGCCTCGCGTAACACGTGGGGACTGCTCTTGCCCCGGATAGAGTAGGACATAGTGGACGAACTCGATGATCTTGAACTGTTGAGCAAGGATGAGCTCATCGAAATGCTGCTCGCGCGCGCCGACGCGGGGGTCAACCTTTCCTTCCCTGGCAAAGCGATCACTCGGCGGATGGCGCGACGCGTGCGGCCGAGGGTGCAGCGGACCATCGCGAAGTACTCGGTTGGCTCGGAGGTGGAGCAGAGCAGCAACGTCCTCGTGGAAGGGGACAACCTTCACGCACTGGTGACTCTCTACCGGGAACGCGGACAGATCGATCTAATCCTCACTGGTGGTCGCCCTGCTCCTGCAGATCAGGGACTACGAGTCGTTCCTGTTCCTGCTCGGCTCGGTCTTCGTACCGATGTTCGCGGTGTTCGTCGTCGACTACTACCTGCTCGGCGGACGTCACCACTGGGACGTGTCGAGGACAGCCCCGACCCGCCCGCTGATGCTGGCGCCCTGGCTGCTCGGGTTCATCGCCTACCAGCTGGTCAACCCCGGCGCCATCAGCTGGTGGCGCGCGCCATGGACCGCCGTCCAACAGGCAATCCACTTCACCCCTGCTGCCTGGATGAGCGCATCGTTGATCTCCTGCGCCGTGGCCGCCGCCACCACCCTGCTTCTCAGCCCGCTAATCCGCCGGCGACGATGGTAGAGGCGGGCACCGGCCGGCCTGCTCACAGCGGTGCATCACATCCAGGGCCCGGTGCCGGACCGGTACACGGCGCGGGTCTTGCCGTCGTGGGTGAACTTGGTTCGGTCGAAGTTGTGCAGATCGTCATCGGCGATGGTGCACGCTGACCGCTCGGTGTCAGGGCTTCGCGATGTGACCCCCGAACCACTTTAACGTCTCGCTCCACGCGTCCGCGGCCGCTTCGGCGTTCAATACTGCGGGTCGGTCGTCGCAGTGGAACCCGTGTTGGGCGTCGGCGTACCGGACGATGGCGGTGTCCACCGCCACGGTGGCCGCTGCGGTGCGCAGCGTCTCAACTTGCTCGGTCGGGATGGACTCGTCCCTGTCGCGCCCCTACCTGTCCGGCAGCTGGTCCAGTGCGGCGGTGATGGTGGTCGTGTTGGCGTGCAGGACGCCGATCGCGCCCAGCTCGTCCAGATGCATCGCGGTGACCCCGGACACCGCGTCGGAGGGAACGAGTACCCGGTAGTCGTGTGCGCTGCTGTCATAGATGGTGGCGCGCGGACAGTTCGGAAAGTTGCAGCCGGCGACGACGATGGTGCTCACCCCGAGCCCGCTGAGGTAGTCGTGCAGGCGGGTGCGGTGGAAAGCGCTCCAGCGTGGTTTCCACATGACGACCTCATGGGGGCCGACTTCCTCCAGCTCGCCGGCCAGCAGCCGACGTGCATCCGGTGTAGCGACGTCGAGCGCGCGGAGCTCGGGCACCACCTGGGCACCGGCGGAGTCGGGAGCGACTATCCGCGCACCCCCGGCAATCGCTGTGCGCCGCACCCGATCGACATCCTCACCCTGGTAGAGGCGCACCACGTGTACGACGGGTCGGCCGGCACGCAGGAACGCAGTGCGCAGCGCCGCCAAAGCCGGCAGGATCGCCGTTGTCCCGCTGATCGGGCTCGCCCCACCATCGACGAAATCGGCCTGGGTATCGATGATCAGCAGCGCTGAGGTCGTCATCTCCGGGTCGACGTGTTCATCGCCGCCAGCCACCCAGTTTGACTCGATTACAGCAACCATGGGCAGAGCCTAATCACGCCCGGGTGCGTCAGCCGCCCGCTGGGGGATGACGTCCGGGAACCGGGCGGTAGACGCCTGGTCACGCGCACCGCACGGCGAGTCCACCGTCTACGGGCAGGCATACCCCGTTGATGTATGCGGCGTCATTCGATGCCAGGAATACTGCCGCGGCCGCGACGTCCCAAGGACTGCCCATTCGGCCGGTAGGGCTTGCTGTGTCGCGCTCGTTCAACGCGGCCTGTACCTCCGGTGCCCCGGCGACGATCTGTTTCCGGACCATGGGGGTGTCGATCAGGCCGGGCAAGATTGCGTTAGCACGGATTCCATGGTGTGCGTATTCGAGTGCCAGCGAAACGGTGAGTTGATTGACCGCTGCCTTCGCGGCGCTATAGCTGGGATAGATGTACCCAATTTCCCGGATGCTCGCGAGCGAGGACACGTTGATGATCGACCCGCCACCTGCACTCAGCATGTGGGGCAGCGTGTGCTTGCAGGTGAGAAATACCCCGGTGACGTTGACCGCGAAGGCCGCGTTCCAGGCTCGTAGATCCAGCTCCACTACGCCACCGAGGTGCGCGACACCGACGTTGTTGTGCAGCACTGTGGGGGCGCCGAGGCGTGTTGCTGCCTCGGCGATCACCGTGGCGACTTGTTCCTCCACGGTGACGTCCGCCTCCAGTGCCAGCGCCACGCCACCTTCGTTGCTGATCTCTTTCGCTGTACGCGCAGCTTCGTCGGAATTCACGTCGATCGCCGCCACCTTGGCGCCCGCCCGGGCAAACGCCAAAGCGGCTGCCTTGCCGTTGCTTAGGCCTTCACCACTAGATCCTGCCCCGAAGACCAGGGCTACTTTTCCGGCTAGTCGACTATCCATCGGTTGATGCCTCGCATTCTTCCTCGACAAGTAATTCGAAGGTCACGGCGACCAGGTTGCGGCCGGGCACCAGCTGGCCTGCATGCACCACTGCGTGGCGGTCCACCAGGATGACCGAGAGTTCACCGTCATAGCCGGACGATCCGCCATCACGCAGGCGCCCGGTGAGGCTGATCACTTCTGTCGCCGGGCCATCCACGTGCACCATTGCATCGCGAGCACGTAGACACGCTCCGACCAAGCTTCCGAGACTTGCCCGGACGACAGCGGTGCCGAAACCATGGGCCTGGCAGATCTGGATCGCTGCGTGCACCACATCTTCCCCGGGTTTGACCCTGGACACCACGGCACGCCGCGATGTCGTCGGTCCCACGACGTCCTGGGACGACTTAGTGGCACGGGGGGTGAAGGCAGGCATCCGGGTCTCGGGGTCGATTCCGTTGATCAGTGCTACACCGGGGAGGGCGTGGATGACGGCGTAGGCGGGAACGTCGCCGATTCTCGTTTCAGGCCACAGGTGCCCACCATGAAGGTGCCCGCCCGCGTCGAGCCACGCCGCGTGACAATGCATGAACCGCTCACCGTCCCGGTAGCCGAGAGTGACCGACGCGGTCAGCAGCTGGGCCGGGACCAGGGTTTCTTTGGTCTCGCTGTACGCCATGGCCGCGCTCCCGTCACGGCAGCGATCTGGGATGCAGTAGGAGACGCGGTTGAGTGTGCCGCCCATGATCTCGACCTGCGCGTTCGCGTAGCCGGCGCGTTCGACGGCGGCAGCCAGCGCGTCGACTAGGCGGGTTCCCGGCGTCAGCATGGTTTGCACTACTGCGGATGGGGAGGAAACCGATTCCGTGCGTCGCTCATCGCGCGGTCCGGGGTGGGCCAGCGGCCAGACGGGTGCGGGGGCGGTCATGACGGTGCACCGACTCGTTCCGGCCGGTCCCGGTCGCGGGTCTGCAGCTCCATGCGGATGCTGTGTTTGACGATTTTGCCGTAGCCCGATTTGGGAAGTTCGGGCCAGAGCAGGAAACGGTGGGGGATCTTGTAGCGCGCAATTTTCGGTTTGAGCCACTCCCGTAGTTCATCGGGATCTGGGCAGGATCCGGACCGGGGTACGCACACGGCGACACCGACCTCTCCCCAGGTCGGGTCGGGCATGCCGAGTACGGCTACCTCGGCGATATCGGGATGGAGGAGCAACTTTTCCTCGATGTCACGCGGGTGGACATTGGATCCACCGGAGATGTACATGTCGGAGGCGCGGCCGGTGACGTAGAGGTAGCCGTGCTCATCGAGGACGCCGAGGTCGCTGGTCCGGAACCAGCCATCGCGGAACGCGGCGTCATCCGCGGCGGGATTGTTCAGGTACCCGGCGCATACCGCGGGTCCGGCGACACAGATTTCGCCCTGTTGACCCGAAGTGAGTTCTGCTCCGGTGTCGCTTTGGATGCTGATGTGCATTCCGGTTCTCGGGTAGCCGCAGGTGCCGAACTGCATACCTGCCGGTCGTGGGCGACCATGCTCATTGGGGGGAAGGACGGTGATGTTTCCCGTCACCTCGCCGAGTCCGTAGTACTGGACGAGCACATCTCCCAGCGTGTTCTGGGCCTGTTCCTGGTCGGCCGCGTACATCGGGGCGCCGGCGTAAATGACGTGCCGCAGCGAGGTGTGGTCACGTTCGGTGACGGCAGGGGCTTCGACGAGCCGTTTGAGGATCGTGGGCACCGTGAACATGTTCGTCACCCGTTCGACTTCGACCAACTGCCATACCTCGTCGGTGTCCAGTCCCGGCGAGCTCAGCAGCACGCTGGCCGCACCCCGTGCTACCTGGGGCAACAAGTGGATGCCGGCACCGTGGGACAGTGGTGCCACGACGAGCGAGACGTCCTGCTGGGTGGTGCCGGGCATCAGGTCGCTGAGGTGGTTGGTGACGACGAAACCCATCTGCGCATGCGTGAGGACCGCGGCCTTCGGGGCTCCCGTGGTCCCCGAGGTGAAAAAGTACCAGCAAGCGTCGTCGCTTGACACGGATGCGTTGGGGGCGCCGGTAGCGGGTGCGGCCTTGATGGAACCGACCCAATCCGCTCCTTCGGTGCCGATCCACATCACCCCAGCGGGCAAAGGCTGGGCGGATCGCACCGCGTCGGCATGATCGAGGTAGTCACCGTGGCAGAGCATGATCTTCGGGCGGCAGATGCCGGCGATGGTGACAACGTCGGCTGGGGTCAGCCGAAAGTTGGTCGGCGCGAGCACGGCCCCGAGGCGCCATGTGGCGAACATCGCCTGCACGAACTCGAGGTGGTTGGGGCTGTGCAGCAGGATGCAGTCCCCGCCGCGCACACCGCGCTGAGCCAGGCATTCGGTTAGGGCAGTAACCTTCCGATCGAGGGTGCTCCAGGTCCACCGGGTGAGGCCATCGACCAACGCGGTGGCCTCGGGGCACCGCTGGGCGGTGTGGGTGAGCAGCTGGGCTAGGTTCACGGCGCGGCGCGACACGGTCGTCATCACACCCGCTCCAGAATGGTCGCGTAGTTGGTGACCGCTGCGCCTCCCATGTTGAACACGGCAGCCCGATCGGCCGTGGGTAGCTGCATCGCTCCGGCTTCCCCGGTCAGCTGCAACGCGGCCATCACGTGCTGGGACACCCCTGTTGCGCCGACCGGGTGACCCTTGGCCTTCAATCCTCCGGAGACGTTCGTCGGAAGAGCCCCGTCGGGATAGGTGCTTCGCTCGGCGAGCACGGCGGCGCCCTTGCCTGCTTCGGCGAGCCCGAACGCTTCGTACTGCAGGAGCTCGGCAATGGTGAAGCAGTCGTGGGTTTCCAGCAGGTCGAGGTCGGATGTCTTCGCACCCGCCTCGGTGAGCGCGGCCTGGAACGCGGCAGTGGCCCCGTCGAAGCGCAGGGGATCGGGGCGCTGGCTGAGTTGGAAAGAATCGTTCGCGTGGCCGCGACCGCGCACCGCGACCGCCCGCCGCGCTGACCGTGCCACCTCCGGTGTGGTGACTACCAGGGCGGCTGCGCCGTCGGAGACCATCGAGCAGTCGGTGCGCAGCAGCGGACCCGCCACGCGCGGATTCCGGTCGGATACCGTAGCGCAGAACTCGAATCCCAAGTCTTTACGGATATGCGCGAACGGGTTGTGCACGCCGTTACGATGGTTTTTCGCGGCGATCAGCGCCAGCGCCTCACGTTGGTCGCCGTAACGCTGGAAGTACTGCTGGGCGAGGGTGCCGAAGATCCCCGCGAAGCTGCCCGCATCGGCTTCGGTCCGCCGATAACACGCCCCGAGCAGCATGTCGTTCACCACGGCGGCGGTCGAGCCGGTCATCTTCTCGGCCCCGACCACCAGCGCGGCCTGACCACGACCGGACTCGATGAAGTCCAGCGCCGCGAACAGGGCTGCACTGCCGGTCGCGCAGGCGCTTTCCAGGCGGGTGGCGGGGACGTGGGCCAGGGACGGTTGGCCTGCGCCGAGCAGTGCTGCCTCGAAACTCTGCGGCGAGAAGCCGCTGTTGAAGACGCCGACGAAAGCGCCGTCGATGACGGAGACGTCAAGCTCAGCGTCCACGATCGCGCTGAGGGACACCTCGGCGATGAGGGATTCCACATCCGGGTGCGTGGACTTGCCGAACTTGGTATGGGACCAACCGATGATCCTCGGGTGGTGTGTCATGATCGACCTCCTGGAGCAGACGAAAGATGACGGGAAGTACGTCAGGGTGTGGCGTCCTCCTGCCTGTGGCCGCGGTTGCGGCAGCAGGTACCTCGAGTATTCGGCGTGTCCCCGCGCCGGGACACCGCCTCACGTCGAGACCGCGCCGCCGTGTTTCCTCGTTCTGTAGGAGAAGGCCGATTCGGAACCTCTGCACGTGGAGTCATCCCGGTGCGGGAATCGCACTGGAACAGAAGAAGGAGAGGGTGCAGTCTCACCAGGCTGCTACCTGATTGGCCATGGCGGAAAACGAACTTCAGCGGATGATCGACGCGCTAGCGGAGAAGCTTCAGCGGTCGGTGGTGATCAATGACCCCGAAATTCGGCTGATCTGCGCGAGCAGGCACTTCGGGGACGAAGACCAAGTCCGGGTCCACGCGGTGCTGCAGCGGATAACGGAAAGTGCCGCGATCGGCCACATTCTGTCCCACGGTGTCGCCCGGTGGAGTGGCCCCGGTGTGGTGCCGGGCCGGGCCGATATCGGGATGGCCGCGCGGCTGTGCATGCCCATCCGCTGGCAAGGTGTACTGCATGGGTTGCTGATGGTCATCGACCCGGATGCGTCGCTGACCGCTGCGCAGATCGACGCCGTCAAAGCCGCCAGCCCGGACATGGCCGCGTCACTCTTTCGGAACTCCGCCGCCGAGGACGAAGAAAAGACGGCGCGGGAGACCGCGCTCAGAGAATTGCTGAGCGCAAAATCGGCGAAGCGGCAGTCCGGTTCTCACTACGCCGAAAAGACCGGCTGGCCGCGCGGCACTACGAACGTCACGGTGAGTGTCGCCGAGGTCGTCGAGACCTCGGTCGATGTTGAGACTGCCCACGTAGAGGTGGCGTTGCGCGCGGCGATGGAGCACGTGACACGGGAGCGTGCCACTGCGTCGGACGGCCTCCTGGCCAAGAACCGGCACGCAGTCCTGCTGCAGTCGTGGGACCAGCCGCCGGCGGAAGGACAACTCCGCGCCGATGCCCATCGCATCGCCGCGAACGTGCAGAACTTCCTCAGCCACTCCTGCCGGTGTGTGATCGGGGTCGGCGCGGTGAAAGCCGGCCTCTCGGAGGCGTGGGTGTCCCATCAGCAGGCGGTGATCGCGGCCCGAGCAGCCAACCTGCTGCCTCATCTCAAGGACGTGGCGTTGTGGGCTGACCTGGGCGTCTACGAGCTGTTGCTGCGGATACCGACACGGCACCTCACCTTCTCGGCGCTGCCCGCGTCGCTGCAGGCGCTGATGGCATGCGATGCACATGGGCGGCTGTGGGAAACGCTCGCCTCCTACCTCGACCACGCCGGCTCCAGTCCCGCGACGGCCGCGGCACTGCACATCCATCGGACCTCGCTGTACTACCGGCTCCACCAGATTCAGGACATCACGGGACTCGACCTCGACAACGGCAACGACCGGCTGGTCCTGCATCTCGGCATCAGGTTGGCGGGACTCGTCGACGCCCCCGGGCCCCCGCCGTTACGTGCCGAATTTCGACAAAACGAGGAATAGCGGCGCGGAAGTCTCGACGTCGGACGGTTGTGACGCAGATTACACCGGCGCAAAGTGCTGGGCACGCCGCCCGATCCACCGCCACCCGGCGGATCGCGGTGACCCACCCCGCCGCCTTCGGGCGTGCTAATCCAGCGCGTTCCGCAGGGGCGGATGGCCAGAATGGAGAAGCCATGAGCAACGCCGTGAAACCGAGCGCTGGGCAATGCAGCCATCACACTGGATCATTGCACCCCTGCGACCGTGCGGGGAGGTTGTGATGTCTCAGCAAACCAGTGCGGTCGGCGCTGGCACCGACAGCGCGGGGGCGACCATTCCCCGCGCCCGGTGGTGGCGGATTGGGCTGCTGTTGTTCTTGGTGTACACGGTGGCCTTCGCCGACCGCCAGAACATCAGTGTCGCCGCACCCGCGATGGTCAAGGACTTGGGATTGTCGGCCACCGTCACCGGAGTGCTGCTCTCGGCGTTCTTCTGGGGCTACGTCATTACGCAGATCCCCGGTGGGGTGCTGGCCAGCAAGATCGGACCGAAGCGGGTCATTGTCGGCACTCTCATTGTCTGGGGTGCCGCCGCGATCGCCACCGGCCTGGTGCCCACCTATGATTCGCTGCTCGCGGTGCGGTTCATCATGGGGTTGGCCGAAGGTGCGGTGTGGCCGTCCTTCGCCGTGGTCTTCGTCAACTGGTATCCCGACTCCGAACGCGGCCGAGCCATCAACTTCTCCGAGATGGCCCTGCCCGTCTCTTCTATCATCATGGCGCCTACAGCCGGCTGGTTAATCGCGAACTGGAACTGGCATGCGATGTTCATCGTGCAGGGCATCCCGCCGCTGATTATGGCCGGAGCTTTCGCGCTGTGGGGCGCAGATCATCCCGACCGAGACCGTTTTCTCTCGAACACGGAACGTGACTACCTGGCTGCTCACCGTTCCCGTGGATCGAAAGAAACCGGCTCGTTCCTCGACGTGATGCGCAACCCGTTCGTGTGGGCGTTCTGCCTCATTTATTTCCTGTGGATCACCGGTCTGTACAGCTTCGGGCTCTGGTTGCCCACCCTGCTCACTCAACTTTCCGGGCGCGGTATTGCTGCCGTGGGGTTGCTCTCGGCGGTGCCTTTCGTCCTCGCCGCGGTGGGCATGTACTTCAACGCCCGGTGGTCGGACCGCTCGCGACATGGCCGGGCATGGTTTGTCGTCGTACCTCTGGTGATCGCCGGAGTGGCGCTGCTGGTGCAGCACTACCTCGCCCTCGGCTTGACCGGAAACATGGTCATGCTCGTCATCGCCGGCATCGGACTGTACGGGGCGTTCGGGCCGTTTTGGGCATGGAGCCTGCAACATATTCCCCGTAATCAGGCTGGTCCAGGAATGGGTCTCATCAACCTCTGCGGCAACTTCGGCGGCATCGTCGGTCCGGTTATCGTCGGCGCCGCCGCCGTCGGAGGAAAGGTCGCCACCGGCTTCTACATCCTCGGTTTTTTCTTGCTTGCCGCCGGATTGGGTGCAGCCGTGCTCAACACGGTAGGTCGCTCCCGAATCGCCCCGACCCCCGACCCCGCGATGGCCCACCCATGACGGCATCCACTAACCCAGCAAATACGCCGTGGGCGCCGGTGGCCGTGGTCACCGGCGCCGCCGGGGGCATCGGCGCGGCTATCAGCGCCCGCCTTGTCCGCGACGGGCACACCGTGGCGATGCTCGACACTGCAGCCGCCGTGCATCCCACCTGCAAAGAAGTCGACGGGGCGTATTCCGCGCAGCTCGACGTGACCGATGCCGTCGCCGTCCGCAGAGTCCTCGACGGCATCCGCCACGATCTCGACGGATTGGACGTACTGGTCAACTGCGCTGGCACCGCACACCGCTCATCGTTCGCCGCCACGACCGCCGACGAGTTCATGGCCGATGTGCGCAGCAACCTGCTCGGCACCTTCCTCACCTGCCAAGCCGCCGTATTCCCACACATGCAACACGCCGGGCAGGGGCGCCTGATCAACATCGCTTCGATCTCCGGCAAAACCGGAGGTACTGGACCCGTCCACCCGGACGGCGCCGGTGGCCGCTCTGGTCCCGGCTACGCGTCCGCGAAAGCGGGGATCATCAACCTCACCCGGTGGATGGCGCGGGAAGTCGGTCGGTTTGGCATCACCAGTAACGCCGTCGCACCCGGGCCCATCATCAGTCCGATGACCCACGACGCCACCTACGATGCGAGCGACATACCCCTGGGTCGCCTCGGCACGACAGAGGAGGTGGCTGATGCCGTCGCCTGGCTTGCCGGTGACGGTGCCCGCTACATCAATGGCACCGTCGTTGACGTCGATGGAGGGTTGACTCGTGCCTAACAGACACACCGGGTATGCCGCGGAACACCTGCCCCACCTCTGGTTGACCTCACGCCAACGCATCACGAGAGGCGGACAGTGTGGTCGGTAGTCTATGAGGGCATCTCTGATGCTGGGCGTGTGCTCGCTGATCGGGCTCACGCTCGGGCTCGTCGGGCCGACTCCGCCGCACGCCTCCGCCATCACGCTCACCGCGTTGGCGCTGCAAACCTTCACGACCGTGGGGGCGCTTGCTCCCGCGGCCGGCATCGACTGGCGGACACCACTGCGGCTCGTTGGACTGCACCTGGCTACGGTCACCGCGATGCTCATCGTTATCGCCATCGTGTTGGGCATACAGACCCCGCTCGGGCTCGGCGTTGCGCTCCTCGCGCTCGTGCCACCGGCTGCGGGATTGCCCGCCTATGCGGACGCGGCCGGTGCAGATACGCGCATCGTGACGGGGTTCTGCCTGATCAGCTATCTCATCGCACTGGTAGCAACCCCAACCGCGGCATGGCTCATCCTCGGTCATGGGATAAGCGTGCCCTCGTTGGCTTTGAGTCTTGGTTTCGGCCTGTTGGTACCCACCCTGGCGGGACGTGCGTGCCGTCCACTGCTCATTCGTGTACCAGTGGGTGTACGACGCGCCGTCGTGGCGGGTTGCCTAGCGTTGATCACCTACACGATCGGCACCGGAACCGCACCAGCACTTCACCACCTGCCCGGACTCACTATCGTGTTGGCCAGTATCGCGATCGCTGCAGCCCGCACGTTCGGGTCGGGCTGGCTCGCCAAGGCCCTGTGGCGCGATCGACCTCGGGAGGCCATGCTGGCGGGCGGATTCAAAAATGCCGCGTTGGCCGCGGCGACCGCGATCATTCTCGGACATCCACTCGCAGCGCTCCCCGCCATGCTGAGCTTCCCGTTCGAATCGCTGTGGCTGATCGTCATCGCCCGGGACCGAGGCCGGAAGCCAACTACCGACCTGGTAGCACAACCTATGGCCACCTGATACGCGGTGGCCGGGTTTGACCTTACGGAGCAGCCAAAGAAGCCCGGACCACAGAAACCACCAGCCAATGCCTCGATCACCAATCGACGCTACCTATCACCGTGGAAGATCGACCCCGCACGGGGTCCGAAGTCATCACCGCTACTCGCTGACTCCGACCGACCCAGATCCACCCCCGAAAATGTTCACCGACGAAAGGGAAACACTGTGAGTGTCGAGATCTTCTATGACGACGATGCCGACCTGTCCATCATCCAGGGTCGTAAGGTCGCGGTCATCGGCTACGGAAGCCAGGGCCACGCGCACGCGCTGAGCCTGCGTGACTCCGGCGTCGACGTGCGCGTCGGCCTCAAGGAGGGCTCGCGCTCCCGGGACAAGGCGCAGGAGCAGGGCCTGCGGGTACTCACCCCGGCCGAGGCTGCGGCCGAGGCCGACCTGATCATGGTGCTCGCCCCCGACACCGCGCAGGCAACCATCTACACCGAGGACCTCGCGCCGCACCTCGGCGAGGGCGACGCCATCTTCTTCGGTCACGGACTCAACATCCACTTCAAGCTGATCCAGCCGGAAGCGAACATCACGGTGGCCATGGTCGCGCCCAAGGGCCCCGGCCACCTGGTGCGCCGCCAGTTCGTCGACGGCAAGGGCGTGCCCTGCCTGGTCGCCGTCGAGCAAGACCCCACCGGAAACGGGCTGGCGTTGGCGCTGAGCTACGCCAAGGCGATCGGCGGCACCCGCGCAGGCACCATCGGCACCACCTTCCGTGAGGAGACCGAGACCGACCTGTTCGGCGAGCAGACCGTGCTCTGCGGTGGTGTCGAGGAGCTGGTCAAGACCGGTTTCGAGGTCATGGTGGAGGCGGGTTACGCCCCGGAGATGGCCTACTTCGAGGTGCTGCACGAGCTCAAGCTCATCGTCGACCTCATGTATGAGGGCGGTATCGCGCGGATGAACTACTCGGTGTCCGACACTGCCGAGTTCGGTGGCTACCTGTCCGGACCCCGGGTCATCGACGCCGCCACCAAGGAACGGATGAAGGACATCCTGGCCGACATCCAGAGCGGGGAGTTCACCCGGCGGCTGGTGGCCAACGTAGAGAACGGCAACACCGAGCTGGAGGGCTTGCGCAAGGCCAACGCCGAGCACCCCGTGGAGGTCACCGGCAAGAAACTACGTGACCTGATGTCCTGGGTGGACCGGCCGATCACCGAGACCGCCTGAGCCGCTCGCCAGGTAACAACGACCGTCACGTAACTTCACCGTGCCGTTCTTTTTCGAGAACGGATTTCGACGGCAGGTGGCATCCACTACGGTCGGTTTCTGCGGAACGAGGGACGACTGGTCGAACTCACCTGGGTAACCACCGGTGAAGGAGGCACCGAAGGGGCGGCAACCGTCGTCACAGTCGACTTGATGCCCGCTGGGGAGTGCCGGACAAATGTGCAGCTCACCCGCACCGGCACCCGAAGGAAGCTCAGCGCAACAATCACCGAGACTCCTGACCGATGGTGCTTGATTGAACAGATCGAGCAACAATTGACCGAGCCGCAGAGCGACTCAGCGCGACGCTGTCCGTAGGGGATCCTCTCTACGGGGCGCGATCTGCAGCACTCCTCCTGTCATTTTCAGAAGTCGACTGCACCAGGTTCGTGGGAAGTACCGGTGGGTGCATAGGACTGTTGGCCGCTTGCTTGTCAGAAGTCGGGTGCACGGAACTGCATCTTGCTCGAGAGTCGTGTGCACTACCTACGCGGGACCGTGTCACAGCCGCGCTTGGGACCGTTCGCGTAACGTAGGATACGTAACGGGTTAAGTGACATCTAGAGAGGTCAGAACGCTCGCGGTGGCGGTTGTCACTTAATCGAACGTATACGTGATGGGAGGTGAGCATGCTCGTCGGCTACATGCGGGTGTCCAAAGCCGATGGCTCGCAAACCGTCGCCCTGCAACGTGACGCCCTGCTCGCCGCCGGTGTCGACGGCGCCCAGCTCTACGAGGACCACGCCTCTGGGCGCACCGACGACCGACCCGGGCTCGCCTCCTGCTTGAAGGCGCTGCGGAAGGGCGATCGGCTGGTGGTGTGGAAATTGGACCGGCTCGGCCGGAACCTGCACCACCTGGTCAACACCGTCCACGACTTCACCGCCCGCGGCATCGGGCTGAAAGTGCTCACCGGCCAAGGTGCGGCCATCGACACCACGACCGCCGCCGGGAAACTGGTCTTCGGCATCTTCGCCGCCCTGGCCGAGTTCGAACGCGAACTCATCTCCGAACGCACCATCGCCGGGCTGGCCTCCGCCCGCGCCCGCGGCCGCAAAGGCAGCCGCCCCTTCAAGATGACCCCGGCCAAACTCCGCCTGGCCACCGCTTCCATGGGCCAACCCGACACCAAGGTCGGCGACCTCTGCACCGAACTCGGCATCACCCGCCAAACCCTGTACCGGCACGTCTCCCCAACCGGAGAACTCCGCAGCGACGGGCTCAGACTTCTCGCCGGACGCAAAGCACAGTAGAGGGGAACCGATGTCCGGCATTGTTGGCGATGACGAAGAACCTCAACTTCTGGCTCTAGTAACGATCTATCAACGCGCGCATGCTGTGGCGGATCATCAGGGAGATCACTCGCGCGGGGGACGCCAGTTGCATCACTGGCCGCCGGAGTCATTGGGGCGGTGGATTACTAGCTCAGCCATCTGGCAATCATGGCCGCGCACTGCACGACCACCATGATGGACCCGAGGTATGGCCGCTGATTGACCACCGCAAGGTTGTGAACGGGTGCTCAGGAGGGCTTGCTTGGGGTGGTCCCGGGTTGGTCGAGGCGGTGTTGTAGCTGGCTGGGGGTTGGGGTTTGTGCACTGGCTGCGGTGGACGCGTCGGCGGGGGCCCTGGACGAGCGTTCGGCGGTCCAGATGGCGTGGTTGACTTCCCAGACCGTGCTGGGTTGGCCGGTTTCGGTCCTACGCGCCGCGAGGATGTACATGAGGAAATGGGCCGAGATGGGGCTGAGGTCGAGTCCGTACCGGGTGAACCAGCGCAGCACCAGGTGGTCGGGTCGCACGCGGTCGTTCTCGCCGGCCAGCATCCACAGGTAGCTGCGGCGCGTCCCGTGTTGATCCTCGCCGGGCAGTTGCGCGAGGGTGGCGTTGACGTGCGGGAACCAGCGCCGGTTGTCCATCAACGGCTCGATGTCGTGCACGGTTTGGATGCCGTGGTCAAGAAGAACCCGGGCATGCTCCTGGGCGACATCGGCCTTCAGTGCGCCATGGGGGGAGGTGCGCTGCGCGTTGGTGTACCCGGTGAGCGCGTTTCTCTCGGAGAATCTGCTGAGGAACGGCCAGAGCGACATGGAGTCCGGTGGTGGTGGTTCCCCGGCCGGCAGGAGGGGGTTGTCATCGCCGTGCTCGTGGGCGACCCGGTGCACCAGGGGCACGACCACGGTGTCGTGCGGTGCTCCCATACTCCAGACCGCGTCGAGGATGCAGTAGCTCAAGCATCGCCACCGTCGCCGGGGTTGCGGATGAACAGCGGCCACCAGTCGCTCCAGCTCATTCAGGTCACTGCGGGTGAGCACCCGCTCGAACTCCTCCCGAGCCAATGCGTACATCTGCGCTCGACGCTCGACACGGCCCACACTGGCACGCTACTGCGAAGGAAACATCCACGGGGACAGCCGAAGGGGCCAGTTCGATCTGTCGGGCGAGCATTGTGGTCGGTTCGGCGTGCGATCCTGCCGGGGTGGGGGAGCGGGCCGAGGTGAGCGGGGTGGACAGCACGCTGTTGGTGTGCGCGCTGGAGGACCTTGCTGGGCTGGGGTCGTGGCCGGGTGATCCACGTTGTGAATGGGCGATCGATCCGATCCGGTTGCCCACGAGGTCCTCGACGCCGTCGCGTTGATCGTCCAGAACCCGGGGGTGTCTGCCCGGGCCCGCGATCTCGCTGATCAAACCCTCGCGGAGGGCTGTGATGAGCGGGTTCCGGATCGGCCCGTAGTGATGCCGACACCGGAGGAGCAGACCGTGGGTGTCGGCTGGTGGCAGTGGTGGCCCGGGGACATGTGGCACTACGGTCCCGATGAACCGCACTGGCCCGGACCGGACTCCCCGCAGGGGCAAGCGTGGCTTACCCGCTACCGGCAAATACGGGAGCGCTACCTCGACCACCTTCCCTTGGGCGTCACCCGCGGCATCGTGCGGACAAACCCACCCGAGGGCTGAACTGCACAGATCTAAGACGACGGCCATCGTCGCGACCTCGCGCGAGCTGATGTGGCCGTCCATCCTTATGTTCGTCGTCGCCTACCGAAGCGTAGGTAGATGAGGGTGGTGGCGCTGAGGAGGAGCACGGTGTTGCTGTCCCACCATGCTGCGGTGCCGGTGCGGAACACGAACATGGTGGCGATGAACGCTGCGAGGGCAACAAGGCTCACCGTGTAGCGGAGCCAGTTACCTCGAATGAGGGCGCGGACGGTGCGCGGCGGGGGCTTGTCGGCACCGGCGGGGGTAAGCATGAGCCACCCTTCGGGATCAGCGGTCGTGTGCCGCACACCGAAGTTGGTGTAACTGGCAGGCAGGGCGATGACGTCCACCTCCAGTCGTTCGCCGTCACTGAGGTCGACCTCGAAGGCCGGGCTGCCCACGTAGCCCATTTTGGGGGCCAGGATGGTGTCCAGGCGGACCCGGATCTCGTGCTGCCCGGGCTGCACCGCGTACTCCTCCGATGCGCGGGCCCGCAGTCGCCCGGCCCGGTGACCGTCGATGTCCACGATGTATTCGCTCAAGGAGTTGCGGAACGCCCGCGGTCTCCGCAGCGTGATCAGCGCGGTCAACGCGGCGTTGCTCGACGAGGGGTGTGCTGCAGATTGTGGTGCCGTGTCAGACGTCGTAGCGCTGATGGCGAACGCGGACGTGGGTGCTCGGGTCGCTGCAGGAAATTTGCGCAGCGCCTCGGACCGAGTAGGGAGCCCTGGTGCTGTAGTTGAGGTGAGGTTTCCGAGCACACTGCGCAGTCGGGTGGGTCGGGTGTAGGTGTGATGGCAGCGGAAGCCCACAAAGCCGATCCCTACGAGGGCGAAGACCCGGGTGCCGGGAAGTGCTGCGTAGGGCAGATACACCGCCACGGCCATCACCACACCCAGGGCCGGCACCCACACCGGGGTAGGGCCGCGGTCGAGCTGCCGCTGGGCGTAGTCGCGCCCGGCCGGGCGCAGAGCCCCTCGCATCACCTGCCCTGAGTCCACCAAGTGCATCGCCATCCGCGCGTCGTAGGCGGATAGGCGATACGCGTGCACGAGACGTTTCCGTTCGCCGCGACGCTCCGACCACCGCACACCGAGGAGCGCGAGAGCGATCATCAATGCCGCGATGAGCAAACCGGGCCCATCGAGCGGTCCGACGTCCCCGACGAAGCCCACCACCACGACCAGCGCCAGTACGACGTAGAGCACGCCGATCAGCGTGTACCTGACTCGTCGGACCACAGCAGCCACCGTAGAACGGGTTGAGGCTGGTGGCGATGGATACTGCGGGAGTGGACGAGCCGAGACTCCCGCTCCGAGCCCGGTATGCGCTCTTTTTCGCGCTGGAGGAGCCACGCTTCCCGCTTCGGGTCCGGTACGCGCTGTTCATTGCGCGCTGACTCTTGTCGGTGTCGGGATCGCCTATGTGATCGACGTGGGGCACATAATTGCGCTTGTCCCCTCGGTTGCGCTCGGGTTGATGAACATCCTCGACTGGTTGTACCGCAGGCGGACACGACGCCAACGACTGCACACACCGTCCCTGAGATGACCACAACCCCGCTGGGATGCCCGGCAGTGGGTGGAGACACGTACGGCTAGTGTTCCCGTAAGCCGGGGGGCAGCGGTACGCTGCGGCGGTGACTGCGACCGTGGTGGGCTACGCGCGGTGCAGCACTGACCGTCAGGATTTGACGGCGCAGTGGGATGCCCTCACCGCGCTGGGGGTGGCCGCGGACCGTATCTATGTGGATCACGGATTGACGGGCACGGACCGCAAACGCCCGGGGTTGCGGGAGGCGATGGCGGCGTGCCACGAAGGCTCGATGCTGGTGGTGACGAAACTCGACCGGCTGGCCCGGTCGGTGCGTGATGCCGGGGATATTGCCGATGAACTCACCCGCAAAGAGGTGAAGCTGAGTATTGGTGGGTCGGTGCACGACCCGACCGACCCGTTCGGGAAGTTGTTGTTCAACGCCCTGGCGATGATCGCGGAGTTTGAGGTCGACCTTTCCCGGTTGCGGACGAGGGAAGGCATGAAGGTCGCCAGGGCGAAGGGTCGGCTGAAGGGTAAGCAACCGAAACTCAGTGCGGCGCTGCAGAAGCATTTGGTGGCGCTGTACAACGAGGGCGGGCACACCAGCACGGAGCTGGCGGAGTTGCTGCAGGTGGGCCGCTCGACGGTGTACCGCACCCTGGCTCGCGCCAAGGCGCAGGCCGCGGCCGCGGGGGAAAGATAGCCATGCCCGGGCCGCAGCGGAGCGCGGGGGGTTCATGGCCTTGCCACAGCAAATCGGGGATAGTGAGAAGCGCGGACACGCGGGGGACGCGCAGGCGTGACCGAGCCGAGCGGGGAGGGTGTGCCCCGCCGGGTGTCGATGATGCGTCCGTGGGAGAGCTGTGGCACGACCCGCCAAGCGCGACGAGGACCAGCCTGACCTGTTCAGCCTCTTGGAGGAAGGATCAGCCGATGAGCGAGCGGATACGCCAGATCGTGGAACGGGTGTGGACAGAGCACCTCGTGATTCCCCCGGAGTGGACGGAGCAGGAGAGGGCGGCGTTCTTCCAGACGGAGGCAACGCGGCTGGAGGAGCGGATCAGCCAGCTGCAGATCGACACCCAGCAGAGCGTGATCGGGCGGTGGCGCGCAGCGCACGAGGGCCGGGACCCGGACTACCTGACGCAGGTGGGGTTGATCAACTCGGCGCGGGAGCAGGCGGAGGAGATCGTGCTGGCGCAGGAGTTGTACGAGCAGATCCCGGAGGAGGAGGACCTTCTGGAACCGGCGACGGGGGAGTGGGACGAGGCGAACTGGGGGCACCTGCCCGAGGGCGGCGAGGCGTGGGCGGTGGCGGCCCGAACCAACCCGGACCGGTGGAAGACGGTGTTCCGATCCGACCCGACCGAGGACGTGGAAGCGGCGATCGAGGCGGTGTGGCCGCAGGAGAGCTTGTCCTTCCAGGTGTCGATGGGCCTGCTGTGGCAGGCCCGGGTGGAGGACGACAAACCGGTCCCCGCGGTGGCGGCGCCGCCGCGGACCCAGCCCCGGGCGAGGCGGGCGCGGGCAGCCCTGATCGAGACCATGCACCGCGACGTGCAGGCGTACCTGGCGCAGCAAGCGATCGTCGGCCGGTAGGCCGCCGGTCTCCGGCCCGGCAGGCGCGGGCGGAGTCCGGCGCCGAGTTGTCGCTGTTCGACCTGCCCACCGACCCGGCGAGTATCGACCCCGGGGGGACACCGCTCCCCTCAGCGCGACCCGACCCCACCCTCGTGGCGCCGCCCCCAGCCGCGGCGGCCGAGGCACCCAGCCCAACACCGGAGCAGGTTGAGCAGGCACCACAGCGCGTCGGCCAGCCCTTCGGCGAGCCGGTCGCCGCGGGCACCGTGGCGGAACCGGCGCGGGACTACCGGCCGGGCACCACGATCCACCCCCCGACGGGGGCGAAGGCGAGGGCGCGGGCCAACCTCGCCGCAATCACCACGGTGGCCGCTCTGCGGGCCGAGGACCGGGCGGCCACCCCTGCGGAGCAGGAAACCCTGGTCCGGTGGTCGGGGTGGGGTGCGGTCCCGCAAATCTTCGACACCAGCAAAGAGGAATGGGCGGCGGAGAACGCCGAGCTGAGGGAGGTGCTGTCGGAGGAGAAGTACCGCAGCGCGCAGAAGAACACCCTCAACGCCCACTACACCGACCCGGAGATCGCCGCCGCCATGTGGCAGGCGTTGCATGACGCCGGTTTCTCCGGGGGCCGGGTGCTGGAGCCCGGCTCGGGGGCGGGGACTTTCATCGGCCTGGCCCCGCCGGAGGCGGTGATGGTCGGGGTGGAACTCGACCCGACGACCGCGACGATCAGCTCACTGCTGTACCCGTCGGCGCAGATCCGCAACGAGGGCTTCGAGCAGACCCGGGTCCCGGAGAACAGCTTCACCGCGACCATCGGCAACGTGCCCTTCGGCGGGTTTGCGCTGCGCGACCCGGCGCACAACCCGGCCGGACACAACATTCACAACCACTTCATCCTGAAAAGCGTGGCGCTGACCGCTCCCGGCGGGTATGTGGCCACGATCAGCTCGCACTTCACGATGGACGCCGGCAAGCAGCGCGCCCGCCGCGACATCGCCGCCGTCGCGGACCTGGTCGGGGCGGTGCGCCTGCCGACGAAGGCGTTCGCCCGGGTCGCGGGCACCGACGTGGTCACCGACATTCTCCTGTTCCGCACGCGAGAAGACGGCCAGCCGCCGGCGGCCGGACAGGACTGGGTGGACACCACCCCGGTGGAGGTGCTCGACGAGCAGGCCGGGGCCTACACCGAGCATCAGGTCAACAACTACTTCGTGACGCACCCGGAGAACGTGCTGGGGGAGTACCGCTCCGGGCACGGCATGCACAACGCAGCCACCTTGGAGGTTCGCACCACCAGCGCGGAGGACCTGGCCGAGCGGGTCAGCGACCGGTTGGCGACGATCACCGCCGCCGCCGTGGAGGCGGGGCTGGGGTTGAGCGCCACGGCGGAGACCACGACCACGCTCGACGCCGCCACCTTCGATCAGGGCTTGGTAACTTCGGCAACCCTGGCGCGCAGCGCACCGGAAGGTGCCCTGCGCTATCACGCCGACAGCGGCCGCATCCAACGGTGGGACGGGCAGCGGTGGGATGAGCACCCGGCGGGGCGGGGCAAGATCGCGGAGTGGCGGCAGTTGTTGGCGCTGCGCGACCTGAGCACCACCCTGATTCGCGCGCAACGCGACGGAGTGGCGGTCGCCGACCGGGACCAGCTACGCGGCGAGCTGAACCGGGTGTATGACGCCTACGTCGCCAAACACGGGCCGGTCAACCGGTTCACGTGGACGAACCCGGGCGAGGTCACCGCGGCCAAGCACGACGAACGGTTCGGCAAGCTCGAGACGGCGTGGCGGAACAAGCACGGTGAGGACGGTGCCCCCTACACCGGCCCGGTTCCCTCGGAGGTCGAGGAGGGGTGGGAGGAGAAAGCGTGGGCGCCCACCGCCCGCAGCAAACGCGTCTCCCACCTGTACGGGGGCATGTTGGAGGACCCGGGGTACGCGGTGGTCGCCGCGTTGGAAATCTTCGACGACGAGACGATGACCGCCCGCAAGGCCCCGATCTTCGCCACCGACGTCCTCGGCCCCCGTCAGGTCCGCGACGTCGCGGACAGCGTGCAGGAGGCCATCGGCATCAGCCTGGATGAGACCCGCACCGTGGATGCGGCCCGAATCGGGCAGCTGCTCGGCGTGGGTGAGCCCCAGGCCCGCGAGGCGATGGTCGGGTTGGTGTACCCCGACCCTGAGGGCGGCGAGTTGATCCCCGCCGCCGCGTACTTGTCGGGCAACGTCCGGCGCAAGCTCACCGCCGCCCAGGCCGCAGCCGAAGCCGACCCGCAGTTCGCGGGCAACGTCACCGCGTTGGAGCGGGTGCAGCCCCGGATGGTGGAGGCCCCGGAGATTCATGTGCGCCCGGGGGTGCCGTGGATCAGCGCCGCCGATCACGCGGACTTCGTCCGCGACGTGTTCGAGGTCGCGCGCCCGACGGTGGACTGCACGCTGGGGCAGTGGACGATCAAGGCCCGCGGGCAGGGTGCCGACAACACCCTGATGACCGACACCTACGGCACCCGCTACCGCACCGCGGCGGAGCTGATGGAGTCGATCTGCAACTCCAAGACCATCCAGATCACCCGCCCGAAAGAGGATGTGGAACGCACCGGTGGGGACCCGACGGACCTACCGGCCACGTTCGAGGCGCAGGAAAAAGCCCGCAAGATCAGCGGGCGCTTCGCCGAGTGGTTATGGGAAAACCCCGAACGGACCGCCCGGTTGGTGGGGGAGTACAACGCGCGGTTCAACGCGCTGCGCTCCCGGGTCTATGACGGGTCGCACCTGGCGTTGCCCGGTTTGGGAACGCAGTTCATTCCGCACCCCTACCAGCGCAACGCGGTGGCCCGCATCATCTCCGAGCCCACGGTGCTGCTCGATCATGTGGTCGGCGCCGGCAAGACGGGGACCATGTTCATGGCCGCGATGGAACTGCAACGCCTCGGCCTGGCCCGCCAACCCTGGATTGTGGTCCCCAACCACCTCATCGAGCAGGTCGGGCGGGAAGCCAAGCAGTGGTATCCGGGGGCGAACGTGCTCGTCGGGTCCGGGGCCACCACCAAGGACGCCCGCCGGTTGTTCGTGGCGCAGACCGCCACCAGCGACTGGGACATGGTGATCGTCCCGAAGAGTGTGTTCACCGCGATCGGGGTGTCCCCGGAACGCAAAGCCGCCCACCACGAGGCGGTGCGCGCGGAGCTGGTGAAGGTAAAGGACGAAGCCGGCAACCGGGACAGCGTGAAAGTCATCGAAGCGGCCATCCAGAAACAGGACACCCGCCTCGCGAAGCTCACCGCGCAGGAGACCAAGGACACCGGGCTGCGGTGGGAGGACACCGCGGCGGACTACCTCTATATCGACGAAGCGCACATGTACAAAAACAAGCAGCGCACGTCGGCGGTGCGGGAGCTGGCGTGCAGCGACGGCTCCACCCAGGCGGAGGATCTGGCGATGAAGCTGGAGCACCTGCGGGCGTTCCGCCGCCACCGTGACCTCGCCGAGGGTCGTACGCCGGGACCGGAGCGGGTGGCGACGTTCGCGACGGGTACCCCGGTGGCGAACTCGTTGGGCGAGATGTGGGTGATGCAGAAGTTCCTTCGCCCGGACCTGCTCGCCGACGCTGGGGTCGACGGTATCGATGCGTGGGGTGCGGTGTTCACCGGCACCGCCACCACGGTGGAGATGAACGCCACCGGCTCCAAGCTGGCGCCGGTGACCAGGGTCAGCCGGTTCCAGAACGTGCCCGAGCTGGTGAGCATGAGCTCGGTCTACACCGACGTGGTGCTGCGCGAGGAGGTCGCCCAGCACGGGCGTATCCCCGAGCTCGCGGGTGGTCAGCGCACCGTCATCAGCAAGCAACCCTCCCAGGAGGTGCGGGACTTCATCGCCGACCTGGCGTGGCGCAGCTCGGACTTCGACCCGCGACGACCCGACATCGACAACTCGTTGAAGGTGTCCAACGACGGGCGGAACGTGTCGATGGATGAACGCCTCGCGAACCTGGATGAGCCGATGGACGGTGGCCGCGTCGACCTCGTCGCCAATGAAGTGGAACGCATCTGGACGCAGACCCGGGATCGGGTCTACGCCGACAGTGACGGGCGCCCGGAGCCGACACCGGGTGGGGTGCAGATCGCGTTCTGCGACCGCTCCACCCCGCACCAGCCCGGCGGCCGTTGGTCGATCTATGAGGGATTGCGCGATGAGCTGGTGGCACGGGGGATGCCGCCCGAGGCGATCCGGTTCATTCACGACTACCCGAAACCGGGGGACAAGGCGCAGCTGTTCGCCGACTGCCGCAACGGTCGGGTCGCGGTGATCATGGGTTCCACGGAGAAGATGGGCACCGGCACCAACATTCAGGACCGGGCGGTCGCGTTGCACCACATGGACGTGCCGTGGCGTCCGTCGGACCTGGAGCAGCGGGAGGGGCGCATCATCCGCCAGGGCAACAAGAACCCGAGTGTGGAGATCCTCAACTACGTCACCGAGGGCACGTTCGACACCATTATGTGGCAGACGGTGGAAAAAAAGGCACGCTTCATTGCCCAACTCAAGACCGGGAACACCGACACCCGGACCGCTGAGGACGTCGGCGGTGGGATGGAGAACGCTGCGGCGGCCACGAAAGCGGTCAGCACCGGCGACCCTCGTTACGTGGAGCAGGTGCAGCTCGCCGACGACGTGGCCCGGCTGGCGGCGATGCAACGGGCGCACAGCGACTCGAAGGGACGCAACGCCGCCGACCGTCGCATGCTCGGTCAGGACGTGGTTGCCGCAGGCCGCCAGCTCTCCGCGCTCGACGCGGTGTTGCCTGCACTGGAGGCCAGTAAGGAGGCCCCGTTCGTCATGTCGATCCGCGGGCGCAGGTACACCGAACGCGCCCAAGCAGCACCCGCGTTGGCGCAGAGCCTGCGCCAGGCGTACACCGACGGGCGGGGCAAGGGTGCGCAAGCTGTGTTCGTGGTGGCGGCACTGCGCGGGGTGGACCTGACCGCCGCCCGGTTGCTGCAAACCGATGAGCTGAAGTTGGAGTTGAGCATCCCGGGAAGGGACCGCAGGGTGAAAGGCGACGCCTACACCGGTACCGCCGGCGGGGGTGTGGGGTTGGTGACGCGGGTGGAGAACATGGTCAAGGACACCGGCAACTACCGCACCGAGTGCGCCCAGCGCCACGACCACGCCCAGAACCGGATCGCGGAGTTGGAGAAAGTCGCCGACGCACCGTTCCCGCAGGCCGACGAGCTGAGAGACAAACGCCACCAGTTGGAGACACTCACCGCGCAGCTCAATCTGGATGCGAACAGCCCGGAGGCGCGGGAACGGGAGCAACAAGCACGGGAGCGGCTTGCGGCGCAAGGCCGCAAACCCGGGTGGAGTCTTGCCTTGAACCCGACCCCGGCGCTGCTCGCCGACCGGGGCCAGCAGGCGCTGGATCTGCACGCCGGGCGCGGCTTCGTTGCACCGCCGGCAGAGCCCGGCCGCTCCCATGGTGACGCCGCGCACGAGGGTGAGGGACACGCAACGACAACCGCTGTGCAGGAACGGCCAGCCTCGCAGACCGGGCCGGAACAACCTCTTACCGACGCGGAGCGCAGGGTGCAGGAGGTGATGGCGCGTCGGCGCACCAAGACCATCCGCCAGATCGTGGACCACGCCGCGAACGGCGGCACACCACCGGCACCGAACCAAGAACGCGGCGCTGCGCGCGGGAAGAACGGGCCGCGTTACGGTCGCTGACGTGCTGTCCGTTCGTCGCGGGGCGGATGCGTGCGGGGTCTGAGCCGCATCAGCAGCCGGTGCTCGGGAAGCTCGGCCACTACGGCGCACCCGTTTGCGCCTTTCAACCCGGTGGCGTAGTCACCAGCGCCCGGCACGCCGGGAATGTTCGTCGACCACCGCCTGCCACTGGGTGAGCGTCGCGGCGCTCACGGGGCACCGTGTCCGGGACTGCCGACGGGCGGCGGCGACGGTAGGTCTCATGCCGCAGTGTCGGACGTCGCTGTCTGTGCTGCGGTGTCCGAGGCCGGCGTGCTGGGCTGCCCAGGTGGTGCTTTGCGGTCGGTGGCCCGGCCCCGCGGGGCGGCTGGGGGTTTCAGCCCGGTGCTGTTCAGCTCGGCGGCGGTCCACCCGCCGCCCTTCGCCGCGTCGAACGCGGTCCGTGCGGCTTCGGCGGTTTCGTCGACGTTTTTCTGGGCGTGTTCGAGGGCATCGACAGCTTTACTGTGGGCGTCGAGTGCCTCGCCGAGTTCCTCCACCAGGGTGATCCGTGCGGCGAGGAGCTTCTTCGCGGCGGCGGCGGCGGCGCGCTTGTTGCTGAGCGGTGCGGTCATGACGGTGGTACCCCCGGGTGTCGGTTGGTCAAGTGGTTCCGAGCCTAACGGCGAGGGTGCGCCACACAGCGGTACACACGCCGTTCCTGTCCCCAGGGCAGGGGTGTGGGGGCGGCAGCCACCACGAAGACGGAACTTCGTCCGAACTGTCGCCGCGGTGATTTCCCGATGCTGGAGCGGTCGCTCTGCGTCTCACGGTTCGGCAGCTTCGACGGCTGCACAGACCTTAGAGCGGAGCAAGATTTACATCCGCTAGCGGATGTAGGATTCGGGCTGGCGCTGCGCTGGCCCGTAGGTCACACTGGGTGTGAACGCTGCGCTGGGCCTGAAGGGAGGACCGCCATGTCGCAGGACGACACCGACGGTGAGGACGCGGCTATCGCCGACGCGATGGCCGCGGACACCTCCGAGGCGGAAACACCGTCGCGGCGGCTCTTCGGTGGCCGTCGTCGTCCCCGCCTCGCGGGCGGGCGGCCACATCAGGTGATGGTGCGGTTCACCGACGAGGAGTACAAGACTCTCGCGTTGCGGGCCACGGCGTCGCATCTGGGGTTGTCGCATTATCTGGCGTTGCGTGCACTGGAGCCGCCGGGGCAGCGGGTAGCGATGGACGTGCCGACGCTGCAGACGTGGGCGGTGGAGGTACGCGGCCTGCAACGTCAGGTGCAGCGGGTGGGTGTCAATGTGAACCAGGTGGCCCGGTTGCTGAACGGCGGCGGCGGGGTGGGGCGCCGCGCCGATGAGGCGTTGGCGGCAACCGAGGTCATGGTCGCCAGGCTGGATCCGCTGGTGGAGTGGTTGATGCGGGTGGCGGGGTTCGCGGAGTGATCACGAAGATGGGTCGGGTGTATAGAAGCTCGATGCAGGGGTTGATCGACTTCCTGTTCGAACCCGGTGTGCGCGCCGCGCACACCGACCCGCACGTGGTTGCCGCCTATGAGCCGGTGGTGGTGGGGGACCGGGCTGGCACCGCAGTGGCTCGGAAGATGCTGGCGATGGACTTGGACAATCCTCGGGTGATGCTGGTGCCGGAGGTGACGGAGAAGTTCGTGATTCATGTGACGGTGACCGCGGCACCGGAGGACGGGGTGCTCCACGAGGACACTTGGCGCGCCATCGCGGAGTCCATCGCGGAGTCCATCGCGGAGCATCTCGGCTTCGATGAGGACACCCCGGGTACACCGGTGAGGTGGGTCGGTGTGCACCATGGGGTGACGAGGAACGGCCACGACCGCATTCACTTGGTGACGAACCGTGTCGCCGAGGATGGGCGCATGCACCGGTTTCCCCGTCCGCCTGGGGTGATGCTCAACGAAGTCCGGCAGAACACGGAAATTGTGCATGGACTCCGTCGGGTCGGGCACCGCCCGCGGCTCCGGCAGGCGTCGTGATCATCCACGCGACACCGACCAACGGCAGCCGGGTGAGGGGATTGGTGGAGTACCTGTTCGGGCCGGGTCGCTCCGAGGAGCACACCGATCCTCATGTGATCGCCTCGCACGACACGCTGCTTCTCGGTGACCGGGCACCGTCGCCGCTGGCGCGGAAAATGCTCGCGGTGGAGCTGGACAGCACCCGGATCACGATGGCCCCGGAGGTGAAAGAGAA
>JAABVA010001115.1_pt1 | contig 29594 bp, 28 predicted proteins | sample 5560331 | NCBI WGS metagenome assembly JAABVA01 (sample SAMN12812661, study PRJNA571458) | rock metagenome | isolation source: Antarctica rocks | place: Antarctica: Victoria Land, Mt New Zealand sud | collected 2016-01-07 | reverse complement strand
TGCGAGCCCAGCGCAGCAACTGCTCCCGTTCGGCGTCGCTCAACACCAACAGTGCTTTCGGCCGCCCCGTCCTCGCCATACGCCATCCTAGAACTTATGGCACCCATTCCTGGCGCACCACACTAGCTACGTCGCTGTTGGCTCTCGCGCTGTCGACAGGTCAATCCGTCGGCCGAGCGGCTGCGGCCGACTGCGGCAGGTCAAAGTGTGTGATTACGCCGCCGGTGCGGGTGGTGGGGTCGGGGTATTCCTACTCGTATGACCGGGGTCGGCGGGTGTTCGTGGGGGCGTCGCGGGTCGCGGTCACCGGTGGTGCGCCGGGGGTGGTGTTCGAGGTGGCGGAGGTGGTGGACTGCGGTCTGGCGGGTCCACCCGGCGCCGGGGGTGTTGCTGATGCTGGTCCGGTGGACTGTGTCCGGGCCCGCTGTCCGGCTCCCACGGCTGGGGTGGTGGGGCGGTGGGTGCTGGTGTATTCCCGGCAGACCGCGCCGGTGGCGCAGTTGCGGTGGACGCAGGTGGGCCGCCGGTGTGTGGTGACGACCCCGGACATCCCCCTGGCGGCGGTGACCGCCGCGGTGGGGGAGCATCTGCGGAAGGTGGTCGGGATCACGGGGCCGGTGGTCCAGCCGGGGCAGGTGACGTTGGTGGCGTTCCCGACGATCGTGTCGACCCCGGACCCGGGGGCGACGGGGTTCGCGATCGCCGTGCCGCTGCCGGGGGCGGTCGCGGTCACGCCGAGCTTCGGGTGGACGTTCACCGATCCCGACGGGACCACCACCACCGGGACCGGTGCGGGCCGGTTGTACGACGGGACGCTGCCCTCCACGCCGGGCTACTACCTGACCCACCCGTTCACCCACCCCGGGACCGCGACGGTCGCGGTGACCGAGACGTGGACGGGGACGGTCACCGTCCCCGGGGTCGGCCCGGTCGCCCTGGACCCGCTGGTGTTGACCCGCACCGCCCAGCTCACCGTCAAAGAGAACCGCCCCGTCCTCATCGGCAACTGAAACGACACCCACGCAGGGCTGTGTGACCAACGCTGGACAAGCGGGTCACAGCCACACTCATCCGGCCACACCCCCACCCAAGCTCGCCGACCATTCGACGCCGGCCCGAACGACCCGTCTGGCCGCTCCCTCGTGAGCCGAACACCGAGCTGATGCAGCCGCCGGCATGCAGCATCGGACGGCCGGACGCGCTGACCCGCACACCGCACGACGGACACCAACCGCCTGACCGACCGCTACGGGCAGACCGGACCGGATCGCACCGGACGTCTCAGTCGTACGACAGTGCCCGCAACGTCTCGGCGAGGACCTGTGCGCCGAGGGCACAGGCCGCGTCCGGGGTGGACTCCGCGGCCGAGTGCGACCGACCGCCGACGCTCGGGACGAACACCATCGCGCTCGGGACGCGAGATGCGAACGGCTGGGTGTCGTGTCCGGCGCCGCTGGGCAGGTACCGCCAGGAGGCGCCGCACCGCTCGGCCGCGCTGATGATCCTCGCCTGCAGCCCGGTGTCGGTCGGCGCCGGAGCCTCCCGCTTGACGCTCTCGAGCTGCACCTGCAGGCCGAGGTCGTCGGCGACGGCGCGGCACACCCCGCGGACCTCGTCGATCATCGCGGTGAGGACGGCGGCGTCGGCGTGGCGCATGTCGAGGGAGAACGTGACCTGCTCCGGCACGATGTTCGCGCCGCCCGGCTGGACGTCCCAGACGCCCATCGTCGCGACCGCCGGCCGGCCACGGCGTGCGGCCACGTCCGCGATGGCGCTCACCATCCGGGCCGCGCCCTGCATCGCGTCCCGCCGCACGTCCATCGGTGTCGTCCCGGCGTGGTCCGCACGGCCGGTCACCGTGACCGTGAACCAGGACAGCGCGGTGATCGCGGTGACGACGCCGATGTCGAGGCCCTGCTCGACCAGGTTCGGTCCCTGCTCGATGTGCAGCTCGAGGAAGGTGTCGATGTCGTCGCGGGCGCTGTCGGCGGTGCGGGCCGGGTCCAGCCCGACGGAGCGCATCGCGTCGGCCAGCGTCGTCCCGTCTTCGTCCCGGAGCTCGTCGACCTCGCCGTCTCCGATGAGGCCGAGGATCGCGCGGCTGCCGAAGTAGTTGGCGTGGAAGCGGCTGCCCTCCTCTTCGCAGAGGGCGACCACCTCGATCGAGCGGGCCGGCGTGCCGAGCTGCGCGCGCAGCGCCCCGACCGCGGCCAGGCTGGTGATCACTCCGAGGGCGCCGTCGTACTTCCCGCCGAGGCGGACGGTGTCCAGGTGCGACCCGGTGAGGATGGTCCGGTCGTCGGCGACGCCGGCGAGGCGTCCGAAGACGTTGCCCACCGAGTCCCGCCGGACGGCCAGTCCCGCCGCGCGCATCCGGTCCGCGACGTGGTCACACGCCGCCGCCCACGCCGCGCTGTACTGCGGCCGGATGAGCCCGCCCCCGGGCTGCTCGCCGATGGCACCGAGCTCCGCGACCGCCGCCCCGACCGCCGCGACGTCGATGGTCACCAGTGCCCGCTCAGTCGTCGGATGAGTGTCGGTCATCGTGTGCTGCCCCTGCCTGTGCGGTCGGTTGCCGATCGGGTCGGAGATCATCCTCCGTGGTCGGCCGTGACCGGCGACCACGCGGCGTACGGGACCGGCAGGCGGGCCAACCGCTGCTCGCCGACGTCAGCAAACCGCCGTGGTCGCTCGCGGCCCAGTCGCAGTGGGACCGAGCTGTCCCGAATCGACAGCGGACGAGCTGCTGACGACCGGTGAGGTCAGCCGGGAGTCGTCGGCTGTCGATCCAGGACGGTTGCCGCGGGTCTCCACGAAGCGGCGTGGACCGGGGCAATGCTGAGCGCATGCGCAGGAGCGGCAGGGACAGCTGGCACATGAGCGTCGACGACGCGTGTCCGCAGGCGTTCGGGATCGCCCTCTACGTGCGCGCGGCGGCAGGGCTGTCGCCGCTGGTCGAGCCCCCGGTGCCGCCACTCGACGACCACGTGACGGCTTCGGTGTCGCCCGGGCACGACCTCGAGGCCGCGGCTGCGCAGTGGAGCTCGTGGTGGGACGCCCTCGTCGACGGCGAGCAGAGCCTGAGCGGGATGACACCACCCGGCTTCACCGGCCTCAGTAGGTCACCGCAGCTGCGGGATCTGGTGGCCGAGTTGTTCCCGCCGGCCGTGAGGTGGACCGACGACCGGAGGGCCGTGTTCATGGACGAGCTCCGGCGTGTGGGCCACCCTCCTCTCGGCATCGAGGGCGACGTCGTCCGAGCGGCGGAGCGTCGCGCCGGTCGCCGAGCGCGCCCCTTCGCCCTGAGCATCACGGTGCTGCCGGTCGCCGGCGCGTGGTCGGCCCAGCGCGACCCGCACCACCTCCTGGTCAGTGAGCAGCTGCGCGCCGACGACGACGCGTACCGGCCGGTGCTCGAGCCGCTGGTCGACGCGCTGCTGTGAGTCGAGCAGCCAGCTGGTCGCGTGACCACTGGCGCTGTCCGCCTGTCACCTTGTCGGGCCCGACGTCGGCAACGGTCTGAAGGACTCCGCGGGGTCCGGACGATGGCAGCAGGTGAGGGGTCGGGGGTTGGACGCGACGTCGAAGCGGTGGACGGAGGTCACGCCGTCGCCGAACCCGCACGAGGTCGCGGCACTCGAGCTGGTCCGCCGGCTCCTGCCCGACATCGCCCCGTACGCGGCCTGGTCCAACTTCAGCTTCTTGTCGACCAGCGGCGCGGTCCGGGAGGTCGACCTCCTGGTGCTGACCCGCATCGGTCCGGTGCTCCTCGAGCTGAAGCACTGGCGCGGGGTCCTCACCACCCGTCCCGGCAGCGGGGTGTGGCTGACCCGACAGGGCGGTCGTGAGCAGGCGCGGGACAACCCGCTGATCCTCGTCAACCAGAAGGCCAAGGAGCTCAAGTCCGTCATCGAGCGCGCGGCCCGTCGCGACGCCGGCCACCGCGGAGCCGTCCGCCTGCCGTACTTCCGCGCCGCGGTGTTCTTCTCCGACCCGACGATGACCTGCACGCTGCCCGACGACGACCGCCACCACCTCTACGGCCCCCCGCGCGACCCGGGATCCGGCGGGCTGCCGGGCGTGGACACCCTGCTGACGAGCACGGCCGGCCAGCCCCTCGACCCGGAGGTGGCCAGGAGCTTCCACCTGCTGATGACGATGGCCGGGATCACCCGGACGCGGTCGGCCATGCGGGTGGGGGAGTGGGAGCTCGACCCGCGCCCGTTCGACGAGGGGCCGACGTGGCAGGACTACCACGCGACCCGACTGTCCCGGCCGACGGACTACCGGCGGGTGCGGATCTGATCGCTGTATGCCATCGAGGGCCTGCTTACCTACTCGTGGATTTACTGAAGAGCTGTCTGCGCATGGCCGCCTGTGTCGGCATTGTCAGCTCGCTGGTGTCTTCCCTCTGATCGGAGCTGCCAGCTCCGGAGCCACGCCGTGTCACTCGGTCGTGATGGGCTCAGTCGATGGATCTGATCCCGCCGGCGTCGAGTGCGGTCGTCCGGCGCCGGTTCGAGCAGCAGGCCCGGCGCGACACTGCTCCGGAGATGGCGGTGCGGCGCTGGCTGCACGCCGCCGGCGTCCGCTACCGGGTCGACGTCCGGCTGGTCCCGCAGGTGCGCAGCCGCGCCGACATCGCGTGGCGTGGACGGAAGCTCGCGGTGTTCGTCGACGGGTGCTTCTGGCACTGCTGCCCCGCTCACCAGCACTGGCCCACGGCCAATGGCGACTGGTGGCGGGCGAAGCTTGAGGCCAACGTCCGCCGCGACCGCCGGACCGACCGGGTGCTCGCCGAGCAGGGCTGGACGGTGCTCCGCTTCTGGGAGCACCAGGACACCGCGGCCGTGTGCGGCGAGATCACCCGCGCGCTCGACGGCGCCGACGCCCGCCGCGCCGCCACACGCCCGGCGCGTTGTCTCCCCGGCACACGACCTCGTCCTTCGGCAGGGGGAGTCCGGCGGACGATCGGCCACCGCTCCGAGGGGCCCGTCGGTAGCATCAGCTGACGACATCGGAGTGCGGCCCGACGGGCTTCCGCGGTGCGGCACCGGCTCGACCGACGAGCCCGGCGTCGCCCGGGCACGCCCCCACCCGCGCGAGGGAACTCGCGTGCCTGGGAGCTGGTCTTGGCGCTGTTGCGCGCGTCCGCACGCTCGGTGGCGGAACTGGCCGTCGAGGGGACGTTGAGCACGCGGATCGCCGCCCGGTTCGGTGACGAGGTCGGTCGACAGCCCGGCGCGGGCGAGGTGCGCTCGTGGGGTGCCAGCCTCCCCGTCCTGGCCCGCGACCTGGCCGACGCCCGACTGGGCGACGTCGAGGTGCTCGTCGAGTACCGGCTCCCCCTGACGAGCAAGCGTGCCGATGCGGTCCTCGCCGGCGTCCACCCGCGCAGCGGCCGACCGAGCTACGTCGTCGTCGAGCTGAAGCAGTGGTCGACGGCCTTCCCCGTGTCCGACAGCGACGACCTCGTCCAGCTGCCTGCCTACGGCGATCGACCCGTGCTGCACCCGGTCACCCAGGTCAGCCGGTACTGCAGCTTCCTCCGCGACTTCACCCGTTCACTGGCAGCCGATCCGAGGTCCGTGGTGGGCGCCGCGTACCTGCACAATGCCGACGAAGCCGGCGTCAGCGCTCTGCGGGCTCTGCCGCCGACGCCGGACGGCCGGCTGTTCAGCGGCTCCGAGAGGGGCGCGTGAATCGACTTCCTGCAGTCCCGCCTGGCGCCCGTGTCCGGCCGGGAGGCGGCCGACCAGCTCGAGGCGTCGGCGATCGCTCCCAGCCGTCAGCTGCTCGCGCTCGCCGCCGACGAGGTCGCCGACCGCGAGCAGTTCGTCCTGCTCGACGAGCAGCAGGTCGCCTACTCCCTCGTCCTGCGCGCCGTCCGCCAGGCCACGGCCTCGAACCACAAGACCGCCATCATCGTCAACGGCGGACCGGGCAGCGGCAAGAGCGTGATCGCCCTGTCGCTGCTGGGAGAGCTCGCCCGCCAGGGCCGTCCGGTGATCCACGCCACCGGCTCCAAGGCTTTCACCGAGACCCTCCGACGGACAGCCGGGCACCGCAACAGCCGGGTGCGCCAGCTGTTCCAGTACTTCAACTCCTTCCTCGCCACCGAGCCGAACACCTTCGACGTCCTCATCGCCGACGAGGCGCACCGGATCCGCACCTCGAGCAACAACCGGTTCACCTCGGCCGCCAGGCGCAGCGAGCGTACGCAGGTCGAGGAGCTGATGTCCGTCGCGCGGGTGCCGGTGTTCCTCCTCGACGAGCACCAAGTGGTCCGGCCCGGGGAGATAGGTCAGCGGGAGCTTCTGATCCGCGGTGCTCGCGCGCAGGGCCTCGAGGTCCGGACGGTCGATCTGGACGGTCAGTTCCGCAGCGGCGGCAGCGCTGCCTACGAGCAGTGGGTACTGCGGCTGCTCGGCCTCACCCCCGGTGGTCCGGTCCCGTGGGTCGGCGACGACCGCTTCGACGTCCAGGTGGCTGCTGGTCCGACAGAACTGGAGGCTGCGCTGGCCGTACGGGAAGCCGAGGGCCGCACGGCCCGGATGACCGCGGGTTTCTGTTGGCCGTGGAACGACGCCCGCGGCGGCAGGCTCGTCCCTGACGTGGAGATCGGCGGGTGGGCACGGCCCTGGAACAACAAGGTCGAGCGCCGCCTCGACGACGCGCCCCCGCGGAGCCTGTGGGCGTCCGAGTCCGCTGGCTTCGGACAGGTGGGCTGCATTTACACCGCGCAGGGCTTCGAGTACGACTGGAACGGCGTCATCCTCGGCCCGGACCTCGTGTGGCGCGACGGCCGTCTCCAGTCGGACATGCGGGCCACCAGGGACTCCGCGTTCCGCGGCAAGACCGCAGCGCAGTTCGACCACAACGTCCGCAACGTCTACAAAGTGCTGCTGACACGGGGGATGGTCGGGACCGTCATCACCTCGACCGACGCCGAGACACTGGCCGTCCTGCGATCGCTGGTCCAACCGGTCACCGCGTCGGGGACGCCGTCGATCGTCTGACCGCCGTCGCACGCGCGAGAGGTGACCGGGCAACCGCCTTCCCGCGCCGAGCAACTCGTCGTGGCAGACGTCGACGCATCGTCCGACCACAGGCGCCCGCGAATGACTTGATGTAGCGTTACATCATGCTCCGGACTCAGATCTCGCTCACCGAGCACGACCGCCAGGTGCTCGACGAGGCGGCGGCTCGGAGCGGGCGGTCTATCGCCGCACTGATCCGGGACGCCGTCCACGTCGTGTACGGCGCGCCTTCACAGGTCGTGGACGATCTCGACGTCCTCACCTCGACCTCAGGCGTCTGGGTCGGCCGTACCGGCAGCGCGCCGGACGAGGTGGATCGACTCCGCTCGGGCCGACGCATGACGTCGCACGGGTGACCGCCGTCGTCGACACGTCCGTGCTCATCGACCACCTGCGCGGTGTGCCCGACGCCACGGCGCTGCTGCGTCGCCACCGTGACGTCGGGATCCTCCACGCGAGTGAGATCACCCGGCTCGAGGTACTGGCCGGGATGCGAAGCGGAGAGGAGGCGCAGACGCGGTCGCTGCTGTCGGTGCTGCAGTGGCACCCGGTGGACGGGTCGATCGCCGACCGTGCCGGGCAGCTCGGCCGGACGTGGTTGCGGAGTCATCGCGGCATCGACGGCGCCGACCTCGCCATCGCCGCCACTGCGCTCGCCCTCGACGTGCCGCTGCTCACACTGAACACTCGCCACTTCCCGATGTTCGAAGGCCTCAGCCGGCCGTACTAACACGGTTGCCCTGAGCATCGACAACGCGCGGACGTCACGAGGTTTCAAGCCCGCCGGGGACCGGCCTCGCGGCACTGACAGATCCGATCGGGCAGCATCGTCGATGTCGCCCGCTTTCTAGGCGGCCCAGGCCTCGGTGCCGGTGTGCACCGTCGTCCCGGTGGCCGCAGCTTCCGCGATCGCCAGTCCCAGCAGGTGGTCCTGACACGCCTGTGCCAACGGGTACGGAGGCGGCGTGGCGTCGCGGACCCAGCTCCCGGTCCGCAGCAGCAGGTCGGCGATCGCGACCTCCTCGTCGGCGAGGCGGGCGGGAGCCACCGGGTTGCGCCAGACGACGCGGCCGTCGAGGGACAGCGTGTCGAGGAACATGCCCTCCAGGTTGGCCTCCACGCCCACCTGCCGCCGGATCGGCCTGCTGATCGGCGAGCGGCTGTCGGCCATCGTCGTGACCACGTCGTCGACGATCTCCCCGCGGCTGCCGCGGACCACGTGGCGGTGGCGGCGCAGCGGGTGCCACCACTGCTCATCGGTGAAGTCGTACACACCTGAGCGGCCACCGCCGAAGTCGAGGACGGCGATCGTCTCGCTCGCCTCGACCTCCTCGACCGGCCCGCTCGCGCCGTCGCCGTCGCCGTTCCCGTTGCCGTCGTCCTCGCCCCCGCGTCCGTCGGCTCCTCCATGCGTCGGTGCGGGCCAGCCGCCGGCCGACACGCTGCGCACCAGCGGCGCCGACAGCGTCCGCGCCGACACCGCCGCCTCGTCGAACCCGACGCCGAGCCCGAGACGGATGAGGGACATCGCGTGGTATTCGTGGGTGGAGGACAGCTGCACCGCCGTCGGGCGGCCGAGCAGCCCCGACCGGGCGAGAGCGATGCGCACCGCGTTCAGCGGCTGGAACTGGTACTGCTCCGCCACCTGCACGAGGCCACTCGCGCCGACCTCCGCCCACAGCTCCCGCATCCCCTGGACCGTCGGCGCGGGCGGCGTCTCGGACAGCACCGCCATGCCCGCGGCGACCAGCGCCGACACCAGCGGCGGGTTGACCTCGCGCGGGACCGAGGTGATGACGAACTCGGGACCGGTGGCCAGCAGCGCCTCGACGTCACGGAAGGTCCGGACGCCCCACTGCCGCTCGATGTCGACTCCGCGCTCGGCGGTCCTGGTCACGACCCCGGTGACGGCGAGGCGGTCCGGGAGGGCGGCGGCGATGCGCAGGAAGAACTGCGAGCGCCAGCCGCGACCGACGATCCCGAACCGGTACGGCTCGTCCGGTCCCCGGGTTCGTTCCGACGTCGGCGGCGTGGGTCGTGAACTCATGGCCCGATCTTCGTCGCCCTACCTCGGCTGCGTGACCAACGTGCCCCGGCGAGCGAACCGGGTCTCGCGTCAGCGGGCGAGGCGGAAGTGTTCGTAGCGTTCTTCGAGTCGCTGACGGTCGGGGCGGGCGGCTCGCTCCCTGGGGACGGTGAGGCGGACGCCTTTCATCTCCTGGATCCCGTGGCGGAGCATCGGGCCGTCGATCTCGGCGAGGACGTCCTCACGGACGTCGACGACGAGGTCGGGGCGGACCCCGATGATGTCCTGGTCGTAGGCCGCGTGGTGGATCTTGCACAGCGCCAGTCCGTTCGGGACGACGGGCTGCCCGCGCGGGTCGGTGTCCGGGATGATGTGGGCGGCGTCCAGCAGCGGCCGGTGTCGCAGCCGGCAGATCGCGCACCGCTGCTCGTAGGCGAACAGCACTCGCGAGCGGAACACCGGCTGGTGCAGGCGCAGCCGGGTCAGGCGCTCGACGTAGCGACGCTGCTCGTCGTCGTGGGTCGCCGCCGACGCCAGTGCACGTTGGGAGAGGTCCATCGCGACGGCGAACTGCAACTGCTCCTGTTCTTCTGCCACCAGCCACACCGGCCAGCGCGGCAGGTAGACGCCGGGCGCGATCCCGACGAACCAGATCAGGGGCAGCCCATCCTCCTTCGCCCGCCGGAGTGCTCGGTTCTCGTAGTGCTGCGGGTCGGTGCCGCGGTACTTGTAACGCAGGAGCCCGTCCGGACCCTCGGCGTCCTCGTACGGTGGCGTCGCGCCGGGACGGGTGTAGGTGGTGCGGATGGACAGCGCGGCGTCCAGTTGGCGCGGCTTCCAGATCCCCTGCTGTGCGGCGACCAGCGGCTGGCGCTGACCTTCGAACACGAAGCTGGTCAGCTCACTCGACCTCACCAGGTCCTCACCGGCAGCGGCACGGCCGGCGAGCCACGCCTGGGCCGCCGCCCGGAGTCGGGCGTCGAAGCTCGAACCCGCGACTGCCGCGACGCTCATGTCACGCAGTGTGCCGCCGACGGTCGAACAGATCACGCCCGGCCCACGGCCTCGGGCTGTTCGGGGGCCACGAACGGTCAGGCACCTCGATCACTGCTTGATCCAGCAGTGCCGCGATGACGACCGACGCATCGATCAGGGTCGTCACCGCCGATCGGCGTCCCGAGCGGTCGGGATCGCTGGCGTCGGCAACGTGACTGTGGTCGCCGCCTTCCGCGCCTGCACCCTCGTGAGCCAGGACTCCGGGTCAGGCGTTTCCGCGAGCGTCACCAGCTGGTCCCGGAGGTACTCCTCCAGCGAGCGCCCTGTTCGTGCGGCCCGGCTCGCGAGCTCGGACACGACGTGGTCGGGGATGTCCCGGATGGTGATCGACCTGCTCATGGGCCGAGTCTGGCGCGGCTCGGCTGACAGCTGGACGCGCGGCGAAGGCGCCTGGCTGGGAGTCGGCGTGCAGTCGAGTACTCGGAAGGGCTCGCGGCGAGTTCTACAGCGCGTGGACGGGCGTTCGAGTACTCCACTGCACGCCGGGCGTCGCGTGCGCCCCTGAGTGGGGTGGCGCAGCACGGCGACGACGTTCGGCGCCGACGTTCAAGGCGCGTGCAGTCGAGTACTCGGACGAGCGCTGAAGCCGCCGCGGCGGCGCGTGGGCGGCCGTTCGAGTACTCCACTGCACGCCCGGGACGTCGGGTGGGGCTGCCGAGCCCGCGGCACCGCTCGCGACGCCGGCCGGACGCCCGACGGGCCGGCTCCGGCGCGATCGCCGGAACCGGCCCGTCGGGCGCGGAGTGCTGTGGTCGGACCGTCAGGCGGCCGCGGGCAGCTCGGCCCGGGTCCAGACGTTGTCGAACTCGACCCCGGAGCGCTTGAACAGCTGGGTCACGGGGCAGCGGCGCTCGGTCTCGGACACCAGCTCGGCGAACTGCTCGTCGGACGCGTCGGTCTGCACGGTCGCGCGGACGGTCACCTTGTCGAAGTTCGCGTTGCCGTCCTCGCCGTCCACCAGGACCGCGGTGTCGAGGTCACCGGTGACGGCGAAGTCGAACGCCCCAAGGGTGACCCCGAGGGACTTGGCGACCAGCGCCGCCGTGACCTGGTTGCACGAGGTCAGCGACCCGAGTGCGTAGAACAGCGGGCTCGGGGCCTTGTCGTGGCCGCCGAACGCGGGGTAGGCGTCGGCCTCGAACACGTGCCCGGCCGACCCCTCGGCCTCGAGCCGCTGGGCGACGCCGGTGCCGGTGGCGCGCAGGACGAACGGGACGACGGTGGCCTTCAGGCGAGCTTCCACGGTGGACCTCTCGACGCGGGATCTGGACGAACGCCTGTGGCAGCAACGGCCGGGCAATCGGTGTCCCCTGACCTGGACACCGAGCGGAGGACTGTCCGTCACGTGGACAGTGGGTCCGTTGACCCGACCGGACGGACAGCCCAAGGGCTCGCCATCCCGAGGGCCGCTCGGCCGACCCGACGGACTGGCCGACCCGGCCGACTGGCCGACCCGACCGCGCGGCGGGCCATCGGACGTGATCGTCATCGTCGTCAAGTTCCCCGTCCGCCCCGACCGCGCCGACCACTGGATGTCCGTCGTCGCCGACTTCACCGCGGCGACCCGGGCCGAGCCGGGCAACGTCTTCTTCGAGTGGTCGCGCAGCGTCGAGGACCCCACCGAGTACGTCCTGCTCGAGGGGTTCCGCGACGCCGACGCCGGAGCCGCTCACGTCGGGTCCGACCACTTCCGGACCGCGATGGCGACCCTCGCACCCGAGGTGACCGCGTCGCCGAAGATCATCAGCGTCGAGGCCCCGACGGACGGCTGGGGCCCGATGGCCGAGCTGCAGCCCGCCACGCCGAACGGCTCCTGACCGGGCTGCCCGAGCTGGGTACCGTCGCTGACGTCGTGGCGGTGCAGCCGGAGCAGGGAGTCGTCGTGGACGCAACAGGTCAGAGCCCGAGTACTCGCAGCGTCGACACGCGGAGCCCGGGCGGTCGGAGCAGCCACGGCGCCGTCGACGGCCCTGCTGCCTCCCGCCGGAGGCGTCGTCTCCCGGCGGGGCTGGCCGCCATCGCTGCCGCAGCCGCCCTCACCCTCGCGGCGCCGGTGGCGTCGGCGGAGGTCCCCCTCGGCTTCGGCGAGGCGCCCGCGGCCGCGCCTGCGCCGGCAGCCGTCGCCGCTGCACATTCGGCCGCAGCGCCTGCCACCAGCGCCACCCCGACCGCCGACACGAACCAGCAGCCCGTCTACCGCGCGATCGGCGACTCCTACGCGGCTGGGTACGCGCTGTCCGGTCCGGCCGGTTGCGCGCGGTCGGTCCACGCCTACCCGGTCCTGCTGGCGCGGACGACGCTGCGCCGCTACCGGCTGCAGTTCCGGGCCTGCTCCGGCGCCACCACGCAGCAGGTCGCGCGCCACGAGCTCGGGCCGCGGGCGGCGAACGGCGCCGTCCGGATCGTCACCGTGTCCGCTGGCGGCAACGACGTCGGCTTCGGCGCCATCGCCACCTGCGCGCCGGACGTGGTCGCGTGCGAGGCCGCGATCGGCCGTGGGCTGGCCCTCGAGCGGTCCGGTGTGATCCGCCGCAACATCGCGACGCTCCTGCGGGCGGTGCACGCGGCCATGCCCAACGCGACGGTCTACGTCCTGGACTACCCGATCGACATCCAGCACACGAGGTCCCAGTCTGGGTGCGACGTCCAGACCCAGCTGGCCATCGGGCTGTTCGGGGCGCGCCTCGACCAGCTGAACGTCGGGCTCGACGCGGCAATCCACGGGGCCGTCGCCCAGATCGCCGCCGCCGACGCCCACCGGCCGCGGTCCTTGCGCATGCGCCTCCACGAGGTCCGGTCGATGATCGCCGCCTTCGCCGGACACGCAATGTGCTCGCCGGCCAACTGGATCGGCCGCCCGGGCAGCACCAGCCCGCTGCACCCGAACGCGATCGGTCAGGCCCAGCTGGCGACGGCGGTCCGCCGGGCGTTCTGACGGGCCGGCCGGCGTGCCAGCGGCTGCTCGACCGAACCCGAACCCGGCAGCAGCGCGTCAGACCCCGTACTCGACCGGCAGCTGGCCGCGCGCGACCGCGGCCACCAGCGACGCGTGGTCGGCCTCGGTCTGGTCGGCGTAGAGCCGGGCGAACCGGCACAGCGCCCGGTCGAGCTTGTCCGACTCCCCGGCGTACCCGGAGATCATCGACGCCCCGGACGTGCGCGCGTGGCCCTTCGCGAGCAGATGCCCCACGACGCCTGCGTAGTCGGTCAGCGCCGAGCGGCCGATGGAGTCCAGCGCCACCGTGCCCTTCATGTTGCGGAACTGGCGCACGTAGAACTGCCGGCCGTCGACGGTCGCCCACCCGAGCAGCGGGTCGCTGACCGTCTGCAGCGCCTGCTGGTACTCCACGACCCGCTGTCCCTGATGGGCGTGCCAGGCCGAGTCGCCGTGCACGAACGGCGCGAGCACTGATCTCCGGGCCTGTTTGAGCTGCAGGAACACCACGTCGTCCGGACTGGAGCCCTCCAGCAGCGCCACGTACGCGCGCAACCCCACGCTGCCGACGCCGACCACCTTCTGGGCGATGTCGAGGAGGGTGTACCCGCCGACCGCGCGGCGCCAGTGCGGGGCCAGCGTGGTCAGGTACTCGTCCAGACCCGCACCGACCCGGTCGAACTCCTCGCCGCCGACCCGGGTGATCAGCGGCGGCTCGGCGACGATCCGGCGCCGGCCCTCGTGCTGCTCGGTGAACCGGGGGAGTGCACGGTCACTCGTCCGGCGGCGCGCTCGGTGGGCGGCCCGGTCGATCTCTCGACGCAGCTCGCCGCCGCCGGTGTGGCCGGTGAGGCGGTCGACGTCCAGGCGCTCGTAGGACCGCGACAGCAGCGGCTCGTCGGCGAGGTGGCGGACCTCCTCGCGGTAGGCGGCGACGCAGCCGGCGACCGCGGACTCGCACGCGCCCTCGGTCGCGCCGTTCTGCCGGCCCGCCACCCAGATGCTGGCGACGAGGCGGCGCAGGTCCCATTCCCAGCCGCCGGGGTGGGCCTCGTCGAAGTCGTTCAGGTCGAGCACGAGGTCGCGCTCCGGGGAGGCGTAGAAGCCGAAGTTGCCGAGGTGCGCGTCGCCGCAGATGACCGGTGTGATGCCCGTGGCCGGCAGGTGGGCGACGTCCCAGGCCATGACGATCGCGGTGCCCCGCAGGAACCCGTACGGCGAGGCGACCATCCGGCCGACCCGGATCGGGATGAGCTCGGGCAGGCGCCCCTCGTGCGACTCCTGGATGAGCGCGACCGGGTCCGGGCGCCCGTCCGGCGCCGACCAGTTCCCCAGCGCAGACCGGGGGACCCGGTGCCGCAGGTCGCGGCCGAGCCGGTAGCGCTCGGAGCGTGCGGTGGGCCGGCGGCGCAGCGAGGCGAAGGCCGTGCTGTCCGCGTCGGCCAGGACGACGTGTCCCGACGCGGCCGGCCCAGCACTGCCGTCGGGACTGCGGTCAGGCGCGCGGTCGAGGGTGCCGACGGGCGTGCCGTCCGGGCTGCCGTCGGGACTGTCGTCGGGCGCGCCGGTGGGGCTGCGGACGCGGGTGCTGTCAGCCGGCGGCGAGGTCGTCACGCGCGCCACCTCCGGACCTGGCCGGGTCCGCCCCCGGCCACCGGCCCATCGTGCCGGACCACGGCGCCGGTCACCGCTCCTGCACCTCGAGGGTCAGCCCGGCGGCGCGGAGGCGGTCGGCCAGAGCATCGCCGAGAGCCGTCGCCGGCGTCAGCACGCCGCCGCCGGGAGGCAGCCGGTCCCGGTCGAGGGCGAGGCACAGCCCGGACTCCCCGAGCAGCACCGCGGTCGCCGCATAGCCGGGGTCACCGCGCCCGGCGACGACCGCGGTGTAGCGGCGCCCGCTGGTCGTCCGGGTGGAGATCTCGACCCGGAACCGCCCGTTGCGCCGGGTCCGCTCGCTCGGGCCGCTACCGGCCCGCGGCAGCACCCGGTCGAGCAGCGCCCGCGTCGGTCGCCGGGACAGCCCGAGCACGCCGAGCCCGACAGCGGCGCTGGCCACCTGAGCGACCACCGGGGCAGCCGGCCCCGACCCGAACCCGACGACCTCCCGGTAGCGCAGCGAGCGCCCGTACGCCCAGCCCTGCAAGGCGTTGCTCCGCCGTACGACCCGGGTGTCGAAGGCGGCCATCGCGAACGGGCCGACCCAGCCGCCGAGACTGTCGTCGCGGTGCACCGCCATGGTGCTCGAGTCGCGGTCGGGTTCGCCGTCGCTGTCGGGCTCGCTGTCGATGTCGCCGTCGCGGTCCGGCTCGCCGTCCCGGTCGGGGCTGAGCGCGTACCGGTCGGCGATCACCCGGCGGGCTTCGGGATCGTCGCGGGCGTCGTCGAGCAGGCCGCGCAGGGACTCCAGGGTCCCGCCACTGATCCCACCGCGGACATCGGTCAGCACGTAGGTCGTGTCGGTGAGCCCGCCGGCGCCGTCGGCCAGCGCCCGCTCGTGCAGCAGCAGCACGCCCAGGTCGGACGGGACGGAGTCGAAACCGCAGGCGTGCACGATCCGCGCCCCGCTCGCGACGGCCGTCTCGTGGTGGGCGTCGATGCTGCGCCGGACGAAGGTCACCTCGCCGGTCAGGTCGGCGTAGTCGGTGCCCGCCGCGGCACAGGCCGCCACCAGCGGGAGCCCGTGGCGGGCGTACGGCCCGACCGTCGAGAGCACCACTCTCGTGCGGCCCGCGAGTGCAGCCAGGGCAGTCGGATCGGCGGCGTCGGCGACGAGAACCGGCCAGCCGACGGCCACCGGCCCGAGCCCGCGACGGACCGCCGCCACCCGGTCGGCCGAGCGCCCCGACAGCCCGACCCGAACGCCGGCCGGTGCGTGCGCGGCGAGGTGGGCGGCCACGAGGCGCCCGGTGAAGCCGCTCGCCCCGTGCAGGACCACGTCCAGCTCGCGCTGCGCTCTCGATGCCGTCGACGCCGTCGACGGGTTGGGCGCCTTCGACACCGTCGGGGTCGACGCCTCCCACACCGACGATGCCGCCGACGCCGTCGACGGGTTGGGCGCCTTCGACACCGTCGGGGTCGACGCCTCCCACACCGACGATGCCGCCGCCTCCGACGCCGGTGCCGGCTGCTGCGTCATCGGCCCATCTTCGCGGGGCACCGACCCCGGCCCGGACACGCAGCCGCGGGTGTCAGGGCCGTGGCGCGGGGATCTCGCCGGAGCCGCGCGGGACCAGCCGAGTCGGGACGAGGTGCACCCGCCCCGACGGCGCCTCGCCGTCCAGCTGGCGGAACAGCAGGTCCGCGGCGAGGCGGCCCATCGTCGACGCGTCCTGGGCGACGACGGTGACCGGCGGGTCGAGGGAGTCCGCGAGGAGGAAGTCGTCGAAGCCGACGAGGGCCACCCGCCGCTGCCGCCCGGCCGCCCGCAGCGCCTGGGCTGCACCGATCGTGATCAGGTTCTGGCTGGTGAACAGCGCCGTCGGCGGCACGGGGTGCGCCAGCAGGTCGGTGACCGCCGCCGCCGACGCGGCCACCGTCCGGACGTCGTGGCGCACCAGGTCCGGATCCGGCGTGATCAGTGCGCCGGTGAGGGCCTCGGCGTAGCCCTCGTAGCGGGTGCGCGCGGTGTGGATGGCCAGGCTGTCACCGAGGTAGGCGATGCGGCGGTGGCCGGCGGACAGCAGGTGCTCGACGGCCAGGCGCGCGCCGGCGGCGTTGTCGGCGGTCACCGCATCCGCCCGCAGCAGCAGTGGCGGGCGGTCCAGGAAGACCACCTGGGCGCCGTTGCGCAGCTCCGCGGCGAAGTAGCTGTGGTCGTCGCCGGCGGGTACGACGATCAGTCCGTCGACCTGACGGTCGAGCAGGGTGTTGACGAGCTCCCGCTCCCGATCCGGGTCCTCGTCGAGCGACCCGGTGAGCACGAGCGAGCCGCGGGCGCGGGCGACGTCCTCGACGGCGCGGTGCAGCGCCGCCGAGAACGGGTTGGCGACGTCTTCGAGCAGCAGCCCGATCGTGGCGGTGCGCCCGTCCAGTCGGCGCAGCGAGCTGGCGGTCAGGTTGGGGCGGTAGCCCAGCTTGGCCGCGGCCTCGCGGGTCCGCCGGGCCAGCTCGGGGTCGACGCTCGGTACGTCGTTGAAGACCCGCGACACCGTCTTGAGCGCGACTCCGGCCAGCGCCGCGACGTCCCGCATCGTCGGCCGGTTCCGTGGCGACCCCGTCGTACCGAGCAGCGCGGACACCGTTGTCTCCCCTCGTGGAACCGTGACCGATCCGACGCCGGGCAGGTCAGTGTCCGGTGTTGACCTCCGCACACCATACGGCTATACATCTCAGACAACGTTGTCTCAGAGGCGACGCTCGACGAGGAGGTCTGTTCCGTGAGAGATGCCACACCCACCGCGCGCACCCGCAGCCGGCTGCTGCGCACCAATGCCGCGCTGTCGGTCGGAGTCCTGGGAGCCGGGCTCGTGCTGGCGGCCTGCGGGTCGTCCAGCTCGACGGCCACCCCCAGCGCGTCCGCGACCGACAGCACCGGCGGGTCCACCGCCGCCAGCCCCGCGACGAGCAGCATGGACAGCTCCTCGCCGATGTCGAGCAGCATGGACAGCTCGTCCCCGATGTCGAGCGGCATGGACAGCTCGTCCCCGATGGCCAGCACCAGCGGCGGCGCGGGGGGCGGCGGCAGCACCGGCAAGCGCGTCGGGGTCTCCCTGATCCTCAAGACCCTGACCAACCCCTACTTCGTCGCGATGTCGTCGGACGCGAAGACCCAGGCGGCGAAGGACAACGTCAGCCTCACCGTCGCGGCCGGCAGCCAGGACGGCGACACGGCGGCCCAGATCCAGGCGATCCAGAACGCGATCTCCCGCGGGGACAAGGGCATCCTCATCACGACGAACGGCGACGCCGTCAACGCCGCGCTGAAGCAGGCGAAGACCGCCGGTATCTACGTCATCGCCCTGGACACCGCGCCGAACCCGGCGAGCATCGCCGACATCACCTACGCGACGAACAACGAGACCGCCGGCCTGCTCGACGGCCAGTACGCCGCCGCGAAGCTCGCCGGCAAGCCGGCCGTGATCGCCATGCTCGACCTGTTCAACAACCAGGTCGTGTCGGTGGACATCGACCGCGACCACGGCTTCCTGAAGGGCATGGGCATCGACCCCGGCAGCACCACCCAGAACGGCAAGGAGGCCAAGACCGGCAAGTACTCCGGTGGCACCTACACGATCGCTTGCCACAACGCCACCCAGGGCGCGGAAGCCACCGGGCGCACGGCGATGGAGAACTGCCTGTCCGCCAACTCGAACATCAACGTCGTGTACGCGATCAACGAGCCCGCCGCGCGCGGTGCCTACGCCGCGCTCAAGGCGGCTGGCAAGCAGTCCACGGTCGCCGTGTACGCGATCGACGGCAGCTGCCTGGGCGTGTCGAACGTGAAGAGCGGGGAGTTCACCGCCGACACGCTGCAGTTCCCCGGGAAGATGGCGCTCCTCGGCGTCGACGCGATCGCCAACCTGGCACGGACCGGCAAGAAGCCGACCACGACCAACGGGCTCAGCTTCTTCGACACCGGCACGGCACTGGTCGCGTCGGCCCCGCTCAGCGGTGTGACGAGCTCGACCCCGACCGCTGCCGGCTCGCAGTGCTGGGGCAGCGCCAGCGGTAGCTGACGCACCCGCTCGAGACCGGGCGCGCCGGCGGGGGCCGATCCCCCGCCGGCACGCTCAACCGGCAAGCACCGCCAACCACCCGGCTCCGGCCGGCCGAGCCCGTCGGCATCGTCGCGTGAAGGGACCCCGCATGACCCAGACCGTCCAACCGGCTGCTGACCCGGCCGCCAGCCTGTTCGACCGACGCCAGACCACCGTCGGCGAGCGGATCCACCACCTCCTGCACCGTCGGCCGGCGCTGAGCCCGCTGATCGTGCTGGTCATCGCCTTCGTCTTCTTCAGCCTCACCAACCACCGCTTCTTCAGCGCTGCCAACGTCTCGCTGCTGCTGCAGCAGACCTCGGTGGTCGGGTCCCTCGCCGTCGGCCAGACGCTCATCATCCTGACCGCGGGCATCGACCTCTCCATCGGTGCGGTGATGGTGCTCTCCGCGCTCGTCATGGCGAAGCTGACCGCCGAGCACCACATCCCCGGCGTGCTCGCGCTCCTGATCGGACTGGTCATCGCCCTCGGGGCGCAGTACCTGAACGGCCTGCTGGTCACCCGGGTGCGCCTGCCACCGTTCATCGTGACGCTGGGGACGCTCAGCATCTTCACGGCGATCTCGCTGATCTACGCGAAGGGTCAGACGATCTCGCTGCCCGGTGGGCTGCTCATCTGGACGAACAACCTGCACAAGATCGGCAGCTTCAGCATCAACAACGGTGTCCTGCTGATGATCGCGCTGTACCTGGGTATCGGTTTCGCTCTCCGGTTCACCGCCTGGGGGCGCCACCTCTATGCCGTCGGCGACGATGCCGAGGGCTCGCGCCTGGCCGGGGTGAAGGTGAGTCGTTCACTGCTGGGTGCGTACCTGGTGGCCGGGATCGCCATCCTGGTCGCCGCGTGGATCTTCATGGGACGCGTCGAGGGTGCCGACCCGAACGGTGCGATCAACCTCAACCTGAACTCGATCACCGCTGTCGTCATCGGCGGGACGAGCCTGTTCGGCGGCCGCGGCGCGCTGACCGGCACGCTCATCGGGGCGCTCATCGTCCAGGTCTTCCAGACCGGGCTGAACCTGTCCGGCGTGGACCCGAACTACCAGGTCCTCGCCGTCGGCATCCTCGTCATCGTGGCCGTCTCGGTCGACCAGTGGATCAGGAGGGTCAAGTCGTGAGCACAGCAGTCGGAGGGTTCGACGGGGACGGCAGCGCGCGGGACGGCGTGGCCGGGACCAGCGGCCGCGGAAGCACCGGCACCGGTCCGGGCGCCGGCCGCACGGGCGGCGGCGAGCCGGTGCTCGCGGCCAGCGGCCTGGTCAAGACCTTCGGCCGCGTCGTCGGTCTGGCGGGCGTCGACCTGCAGCTCTACGCCGGTGAGGTCCTGGCCATCATCGGGGACAACGGCGCCGGCAAGTCGACGCTCATCAAGTGCCTGTCCGGTGCGCTGGTCCCCGATGCCGGCGAGATGTCCGTCGACGGTCGCCCGGTCGCCTTCAAGCGGCCGCAAGACGCCCGCGACGTCGGGATCGAGACCGTCTACCAGACCCTCGCCCTGGCACCGGCGCTGGACATCACGTCCAACCTCTTCCTCGCTCGCGAGGAGCGCCGCAGCGGACCACTCGGCTCGGTGTTCCGCATGCTCGACACGGCCGGGATGAAGAAGCGCGCCAAGGGCGAGATCGACAAGCTCGGGATCAGCACGCTGCAGAACATCAGCCAGGCCGTGGAGACGCTGTCCGGCGGGCAGCGGCAGGCGGTGGCGGTCGCCCGGGCGGCCGCGTTCGGGGGCAAGGTCGTCATCCTCGACGAGCCGACCGCCGCCCTCGGTGTCCGCGAGACCGGTCAGGTGCTCCGGCTGGTGCGCGACCTGCGTTCGCGCGGCCTCGGCGTCATCCTCATCAGCCACAACATGCCCAACGTGTTCGAGGTCGCCGACCGCATCCACATCCAGCGACTCGGACGGAGCATCGGCGTCATCACGCCGCGGTCGCACTCCATGGAGGACGCGGTCGCGATCATGACGGGAGCGAAGACGCTGCAGGACGCCTGAGGGGACGCAGGCGGCGACGCGGCGGGCCATCGGCTGCCGCGTCGCCGGCCCGCAGGACTCCGGCGGCCCGCAGCTGGGCCAGCAGGCCGAACCCGTCGGAGGACCGGTACTCCGCGGCCCGGTCGGCCGCCATGTTGGCCGCGGGTGGTCCCGGGCTGCCGTGGGTCAGCACCTGCTCGGCCGGGGTGAGCTGGCGGATGGCGATCGCCCGGACCGTGCCGGGATCGGCCGCCGCCGCCTCGCCGTAGAGGACCGGGTCGAGCTGGCCGTCGTCCCCGACGAACAGCCACCGCAGCTGGGGGAGCTCGGCCAGCAGCCGCCGCAGCTGGTCGCGCTTGTGCTCCGGACCCGAGCGGAACATGCCCTGCGCCGTCGGTCCCCAGTCGGTCAGCAGCAGCGGTCCGTCGGGGAACCCGAAGCGGCGCAGGAAGGCCGCGAGGGCGGGCGCCACGTTCCAGGCGCCGGTCGAGAGATAGACGACGAAGGCGTCCGGGTGCTCGGCCAGCACCTGCTGGTACAGCGTGGCCATCCCCCGGACGGGCCGGCGCGAGGTCTCCCGGCGGACGAAGGTGTTCCAGAAGGCGACCAGCGGCCGTGGCAGTGCCGTCACCACCACGGTGTCGTCGATGTCGCTGACCAGTCCCAGCACGGTGTCCGGGCCGACGACGTGCACGGCCACCGTCACGGGAGTGTCCTGGGGCAGTGCGCCGGCCGCGGTGAGCGTGCCCGTCCCCCGTCCCGGCGGGAGGTCACAGGCCAGGACGGTGTCCAGGTATCCCCCGCGTTCGGTCCGCACGCGGTGCTCCCGGGTGCCGAGGGTGACGGCGACCTCGACGTCGGCAGCGGTCGCGGCGAAGAACCGGCGCCAGCCACGGGGTCCGGCGGCGTCCTCCTGGTCGATCCCGGGCGGGGTGAGCACGACCCGCGCGAGCACCCGGGCCCAGCCGTCGGTGCCGTACCCGCTGTAGGGCAGGACGGTCGGTGTCCAGCCCCGGCGGCGGAGCACCGCGTTGAGGCGTGCCTGCAGGCGGTCCTCGACACGGGCGGCCCAGTAGAGGGTCGGCGGCAGCTCCGACTCGGCCTGGGGAAAGGACATCAGGACGCCGTCGGGTGCGCCGGGGACCGGTCGACGCAGACCCTGGGCTCAGGCACCGGCACCGGCACCCGCACCGGCGCCAGCCGCCGCGTTCTCGAGCGTGGCGGTGGTGTCGACCCAGGCCTGCACGGCCCGCGCGAGCGCCGGCAGCGGCACGCTGCCGGAGTCCAGCACGGCCCCGTGGAAGCCGCGGATGTCGAAGCGGTCACCCAGTGCCTGCTCGGCTGCCGCGCGCAACCGCAGGATCTCCCGCTGTCCGGTCTTGTAGGCCAGGGCCTGACCCGGGACGGCCAGGTACCGGTCGACCTCCGCGGTCAGGGAGTCCACCGGCAGCGGAACCGCACCGGCGAAGAACACCACGGCCTGCCCGCGTGACCAGCCGAGGGCGTGCAGGCCGGTGTCCACCACGAGACGCGCCGCCCGGAACGCGTCGGTGACGAGCATCCCCAGCACCGCCTCGTCATCGGGGTACAGACCCATCTCCTGGGCGAGGACCTCGGCGTACAGACCCCAGCCCTCGCAGTGGGCGGTGACCACCGTCTGGCGTTGCAGGGCTGGGATGTCGGACAGGCCGAGCATCCGCACCAGCTGCAGGTGGTGGCCCGGGACGGTCTCGTGGTAGGTCACCGACTCGACCTCCGGACCCGTGCCCAGCCCCGGACGGTCGACGTTGAACCAGTAGGTGCCGACGCGGGTGCCGTCCTCCGAGGGCGGTGTGTAGTGCGGCGGCATCCCTGCCCGGGCGAGCAGTCCGGCCATCGGCTCGACCGCGCACGGCGGCGCGGCGGGCGGCGGGAACCAGTCGCCGGCGACCGCTTCGGCGCGGGCCACCGCGGCCCGGGCACGCTCGACGGCAGCGGCGGGGTCCGGGCTGGAGCCGGCCCGCCGCAGCGCGTCGAGCACCTCGGACAGCGTCGAGACGCCGTACAGCCGGCTGCCGATCTCGAGCATGCGGGCGTGGTCGGCCTCGAGATCGGCCAGACCCTGCTGGTGGATCTCCTCCGGCGACAACGACAGGGTCGTGTGCACGGCGACCAGCGAGCGGTAGGTCTCGGCACCGCCGTCGAGGAACACCAGCCCACACGCGTCGTCGGCCCGCGCGACCGGCAGGAGCTCGTCGCGGAGCAGGTCCCGGTAGCGGGTGAGAGCCGGCCACAGCCGGGACCGGACCTCCGCCTCGACGGCACCGATCAGCTCCTGCTCCCAGTCCCGCAGGCGCGGGGTCGTCCCGTCCCCGGAGGTGTCGGGCGGCACCGCGGCGAACGGGTCGAGGAACGGTCCGGGCGCGCCGGCGTCGAGCAGACCGTCGAGCTGGCGGATCGCGGTCGCGACGAGGCTCGACACCGGGGTCCGGCCGGCCGCGGAGCCGGCCCGCAGTCGCGCGGCGACGCCGTCGAGGTACCCGCCCAGCCCGGCGACGCGGGCCAGCCAGTCGCGTGCGGACCCCTCGTCTCCGAGCCTCGTCCGCGATGCGAGGCCGAGGACGACGGCGGGCCCGGCACCCATCGATCCCGACACCGCGCACTCGACGGTCGCGGCGTCGATCTCCGCCAGGGCGCCGGACACGGTCGAGACGACGCACTGCACGGTGATCGCGTCCGCGACCGATGTGGCAGCGTCGACGCCGCCGGCCCCGTCCCGCAGCATCTCGGCCTGCACCGTCTCGTCCGGCAGTGCCCCGTCCTGCAGCACCCGGGCCCGCGCGCCGAGACCCACGAGCACCCGGCGGCGGCGGGCGTCGGCGGCGGCACTGACGTCGGGCACCCCGGCGCCGAAGCCCGACAGCCCGAGGTCGCTGGCCGTGAAGGGGTCCTCCGCGAGGCGGAAGGCGTGCAGCTCGTCGGCCAGGGCCCGGATGTCGGTACGCGAGGTCATGGCTCATCCTCACCCGCACGGTCCGTCCGGCACCTCCCGACGCCGCCCGGGCGACCGTCCGGGCGGCCGTCCGTCAAGGTCCTCGGCGGGGCTCCCGCGGGACGGGGCGCGGTGAGCTGCTCGGGACCGTCCCCGGGTGGTGTCTGATGGCAGGGGAGCCGGTGCGTGCCGGCAACGGGCGGACGGACGGGCCGGGCGTGGCTGCACAGCTGCTGGGCAAGGGCGCGAACACCGCGCTGGACGCGACCCGGGTGCGGGTCGAGCTGAGCTGGGACGCCCCGCCGGGAGCACCGGACCTCGACGTCGCGGCGCTGCTGCTCACCGGCCGGAAGGTGCGCACCGACGCGGACTTCGTCTTCTACAACCAGCCCCGGCACGCGTCGGGAGCGGTCCGCCACGCCGGGAAGTCCGCCCCCGGACCGCGGCGGACCGATGTCGTCGAGGTCGACCTCCGCGGGATCGAGCCCGACGTGGACACCGTCGCCGTGGTCGCCTCGGTGGACGGCCGGTCCTTCGGCGCCGTGCGGGGACTGCGGGTCGAGGTCGTCGACGCGGTCGACGCGACGCCGCTGGTGGCCTTCGACGTGTCCGGCGAGGGGTCGGAGACGGCGATCCTGGCGGGGGAGCTGTACCGGCGTGGGGACGGCTGGAAGGTCCGGTCGGTGGGGCAGGGCTGGGACACCGGGCTCGCCGGGCTCGCTACCGACATGGGGATCAGCGTCGACGAACCCGCGGCGGGCCGGACCCCCGCGGCCTCGCCGCCACGGCCCGTCGCACCGCCGGCCCGGCCGGTCGCACCCCCGGCCCGGCCGGTCGCACCGCCGGTCCGGCCGATCGCATCACCGCCTCGACCCGCTGCACCGCTCGCGCCGCCCGCCGCCGCCCGCCCGCCCGTGAGCCCGCCGCCGCCGGCAGCAGCCGGCCCGGCGCGGGTCAACCTGGACAAGGGGCGGGTGTCGCTGCGCAAGAACCAGTCGGTGAGCCTGGTCAAGACCGGTGCGCCGGCGTTGACATTCGTCGTCATGGGCCTCGGCTGGGACCCGGTGCGCCGCGGGAAGGACGTCGACCTCGACGCCTCGGTCGTGGTCTTCGACCCGCGCGGCACACTCCTGGAGACCGTCTACTTCGGGAACCTCGCGGGGTTCGGCCACGCCGTCCAGCACGCGGGGACAACCTGACCGGTGCCGGCGAGGGTGACGACGAGCAGATCCGGGTGGACCTCGCGGCGCTGCCGCCGCAGGCCGCCGTCCTGGTGTTCACGATCACCTCCTACCGCGGGCAGCGCTTCGACGAGGTGTCCAACGCCTTCTGCCGCCTCGTCGACGGCCTCACGGGCACCGAGCTCGTCCGGTTCGACCTCTCGGAGTCCCAGCGGCACACCGCCGTGGTGATGGCGGCGATCTACCGCACCGGCGCCACCTGGTCGATGCAGGCGATCGGCTCCTTCCACGACGCCCGGACGGTGCGCGCGATGATCGACCCGGCGCGCGCGGTGCTGCCCGGCCTGCAGGTCTGACCACCGCCGACGGACACCCGCCGCACGGCCGGCTCAGCCCTGGTGTCCCCGGGTGCCGCGCGAGCTCAGCCGTCCAGCCGCCGCCCTGCCCGGCTCAGCCGTCCAGCCGCCGGGCGGTGCCGGGCAGGGCGACCACGCCGGCCACGTCGGCGTAGCGGGTCGGGCGCACGGGCGGCCCGGGCGCGACCGGCAGACCGCGGGCGAGGCGGACGGCAGCCCACACGAGGTCCACCCCGCCGAGCGCGCTCTGGTACAGCCCCGCCGACGCCCGCGGGTTCACCTCCAGCAGCACCGCCCGCCCGCGCCACCACCGGAACTGCACGTTGGCCAGGGAGTGCAGTCCGAGCGTCCGCGCGAGGACGGCGACCGGCCGCGCCAGCGGGGGGTCGTCGCGGACCCAGCGGGCCCGGACCTCGGCGTCACCGACGGGCTTGCCGCGGGTGGCCGCCGCCAGCACGACCCCGCGGTCGGCCAGCAGGTCGACGCTCAGCTCGGGCTCGTCCAGCCAGGGCTGCACGAGCAGCGCGCCGGGACGGTCGGCGGCCGCGTAGGCGCGCAGCAGGTCCACCGACGTGACGACCGGTTCCGGGTCGGCCTGCAGCGCGGCCCACGACGGCGCCTCGTCGCGGACCACCCGGAAGCCCACCCCGCCGACCCCGCTCACCGGCTTCACGCAGAGCGCCACCCCGGGCCCGACCTCCGCGTGCAGGTCGGTCAGTGCGGCCTGGAGCGCGTCGGCGTCGCGGACGACCCGGCGCGGTGGGACCTCGACGCCGGCGACCGCGGCGGTCGCGTACGTGCGCTCCTTGTCCTCGCAGTGGGCGATCACCGAGGCCGGCGGGGCGACCACCGCGACCCCGACATCCGCGAGGGCACCCGCCGCCGCCGCGACCGCTTCCTGCTCGTGGCGCGGCCAGATGACGTCGACTCGGTTGCGGACCGCGAACTCCAGCGCCCACGCGCCGTACGCCTCGCCGCGCACCCGGGCCGGCGGCTCGTCGGCGATCTCGTCGCAGCCAGTCAGCACCGGGGAGTCGCGGTCGGCATGGGTGCCGATGATCGTCACGTCGACCCCGTCGGCGTTCTCCCGGAGCAGGCGCAGTGCGTGCAGGGACGTCGCGTACGAGCGGTTGACCCAGATCCGCAGCGGTCCACTCACCCGGCGCCGGAGCCGAAGATGCTCCCGATCGCGCTCCCGCCCGTCCGGTTCTCGCCCTCGTGCATGTGCTTGGCCAGCGCCTTCGCCAGACCCGCGATCGTCACCGACTGCAGGATCACGCGCCCGTTGCCCTCCAGCGTCGCCAGCCGGAAGCCCTCGCCGCCGAACAGGGCGTTGCCGATGCCACCGACCCGGGTCACGCCGTAGGTGATCTTGTCGTCCCACGCGACGACGCAGCCGGTGTCCACCTTGATCCGACCACCGAAGTCGGCAGGGTTGAGGTCGACGAAGTCCCCGGCGCCCCCGATCAGCAGCGTGCCCGTCCCGGTGAACTTGCTCCAGCACGAACCCCTCACCGCCCTGGAGTCCCTGACGCAACCCGGAGAAGGCGATCGAGAACGCCACCCCGGCCTCGGCGGCGACGAAGGCGTCCTTCTCCGCGAACCAGGTCGTGCGGCCGTCGAGCTCGATCGCGCGCATCTCCCCGGGCAGGACACCGGCCAGACCGAGCAGCCCCGAACCGCCGGTGGTCGTGAAGTGGGTGAAGGCGAAGGACTCCCCGGCGAGCATCCGCGACCCGGCGGCGGCGACCCCGCGGAGCAGCCCGCCGAGCCCGCCCGCTGCGGCCGGCGCGCCACCGGCGGCGGTCGGGGCGCTCAGCTTCGTCGCCATCGTGACGTCGTCGGAGCAGAAGAGGAACTTGCCGGCCTCGCTGTAGACGGTCTGCCCCGGGACCAGGGTGCAGATGGCCATCTTCGTGGTCGTGCCGAGCAGTTCGACGGCCAGCGTCATGGCGTCCTCGGGGGGGTGGGGGAGCGGTGGGCGCGGCAGCGGGAGTGCTCCGAGCACGTGCTCGATCGTCGCGCCGCTGTCAATGACCCGTCGTCGATCAGCGCTGTCGATGACCCCCTGCCGATGACCGGCTGCCGATGACCCGCTGTCCAGCGGTCCGGTCCGGCCCACCGGCTCACCGCTGCTGGCGGACCTCGGCGATCACCGCGGCCGCGGTGTCGCGGGCGGAGTCCAGCGCGACGATGAAGCGGAGGTAGTCCGGGTGCACCCCGTCGACCAGCGCCTCCTCCGCGCCCTGCAGCTGCAGGGCCGCCCCGTCCAGGCGCGCCGCCCATCCCGGGTGCGCGGCGCCGCCCCGGGACCGGACGAGGCGTTGCGCGTCCCGGATGACGAACCAGGCCTGGCGGGCGGTCCCGTGCGGGTCGCCCGACGCCCGGTCGAGCAGCTGGAGGCGGTCGGTGACCTCGGTGCACGCGGCTTCGGCCTCGGCGTAGAGCCGGCGCGCCGCTGCCGCCGCGGCGGCCGCCTCGGTCGTCCTGCCCCCGGACAGCAGGGACTGGACCTCGGCCGCCCGGACCGAGGCGCGGTCGGCCAGGTCCTGGGCGCGCGCCGGGTCCTGGGCGACGTCGGCGAAGGAGCGGGCCGCGTACTCCCGCCGCAGCCGGCTCAGGACGGGGGTGAGCGCCGCGATCCGGTGGGCGACGATCTCCCGTCGGGTGGGCAGGGACCCCAGCGCGGCCGCGGCGGTGTCGCGGTCGCGAGCCAGGGCGGCGACCACGGCGTCGACGGTCCCGGCGGCGGCGGTCGCTGCTCCGGCCAGGCGCAGGGTCTCGGCGAGGCCGTGGACCGTCGCCCCCTGCGCGAGCAGCCCGGCAGCGTCGTCGAGGGAGCCCAGCGCGTGCGCCAGCTCGGCGGAGTCCAGCCCGGCGGCGCGGGTCGCGGCCGCCGATGCCCGGGCTCCGGCGACCGCCGAGGCCGCGGACGCCGTCGCCGGCCCGAGGGTCGCGTACGCCCGCTCGACCCGCTGGAGGAGCTGGTCGTGGGACCGCAGGAACGACTCGACACGCTCGGTGACCGCCGTCAGTGCCTGCCGCGCGGCCGTGTAGGCGCCGGCCGCCGAGCGGAGGTCCTGGGCGGCGGCGTGCTCGACCACCGGGTAGCGGTCCAGGGTGGCCAGGAAGCGGGCGGCGGCCTCGTCGGCGGCCGCGGCGACCGGCGCCCAGGCCGCCTTGAGGCGGGCGCCCTCGGGTCCGGCGTCCAGGCGCGCGAACGCCAGCACTCGGGCCGCGCCGAGCTTCTGGGCGCGGTCGAGGGCGACGAAGACGTCCTGGGCGGCGTCCCTGGCGGCGGTCGCCTGCTCGCTGTCCAGTGACCGCCGCGGAGTGCTCACGAGCGACCCGGCGGCTGCGCCGACCCGCCTGCGGCCTGTGCCGACCCCTCCACCACAGGTCCATCCTCCCCGGTCGACCGGCGGGCCTGGAGCGGCAGCCGAGGTGACCGGCAGGAGAGCCGTTCGAGGAGCGCCGTCGGCGACCGGCCGATGTGCACAGTCGGGAGCCGAGGATCCTCGCCGAGCCAGCCCCGACCCATTAGCGTCGGATGAGCCGGGGCCCGGACGGGCGCCCGTCGGAGAGCACCGTCTGCGTCCGTTCGACGGCGGCGGTGCCTGGTCAGGAGGAAACAGCATGGGTGTGTCCCTCACCAAGGGCGGCAACGTCTCGCTCACCAAGGAGGCCGGAGCGGCCGGGCTCGTCGCGGTGACGGTGGGTCTGGGCTGGGACATCCGGACCACGACCGGCGCGGACTTCGACCTCGACGCCTCGGCGATCATCTCCGACGCGGCCGGGAAGGTCCTCTCCGACAAGCACTTCGTCTTCTTCAACAACCTCACCAGCGCCGACGGCTCCGTGGTCCACACCGGGGACAACCTCACCGGTGAGGGTGAGGGCGACGACGAGCAGATCAAGGTGAACGTCCCGGCGATCCCCGCCGGCGCCGACAAGGTGGTCTTCCTGGTGTCCATCTACGACGCCGACAACCGCCGGCAGAGCTTCGGCCAGGTCCGCGGAGCCTTCATCCGGGTCGTCAACGACGCCGACGGCCGCGAGCTCACCCGCTACGACCTCTCGGAGGACTCCGCGTCGGAGACGGCGATGGTGTTCGGCGAGCTTTACCGCAACGGCGCCGACTGGAAGTTCCGGGCCGTCGGCCAGGGCTACGCCTCCGGACTCGCCGGCATCGCGCAGGACTACGGCGTCAACGTCTGACCCCCAGGCGGTTCGATCGCCAGCCGCCGGTCGGCCCGTGACAGGTGGGTCGACTGGTGGGGCGGGGTCCGCGCCGAGTCCCGGATGCCGGTTCGGCGCCGCGGCGGACTCCACAGCCTGACC